>ERZ773022.361-NODE-361-length-38952-cov-11.300177_pt1 | contig 38952 bp, 53 predicted proteins | sample MGYA00580839_ERZ773022 | MGnify/ENA primary metagenome ERZ773022 (study PRJEB29015, sample SAMEA2738020) | human oral metagenome | biome: human oral; feature: human-associated habitat; material: dental | place: China | collected 2044 ... | reverse complement strand
AAGTGCCTAGGAGGGGCACAAATAATGAGTGACATTTTCGATATTGTGGTGGACGTCAACCTCACTATGGACGGCTGGGAAACCGCACCAGTGGAAACTGACATCGAGGAAGGGATACGCTTATCCTGGACTCGCACGGTCGGGGATTACGAAATTCTCATCTGGGCAACCGGAATCCTCGATGAATACGATCTTGGCCTGACCATTGAGCATCTTCCCAGCGGCGAAATTCTGGAGCTGGAAAAATGGGATGAGCGTGAGCAGATCGACAAAATTTTGGGTGGCAAACTATGGTTAATCAAGAGCATGTTTGAGGATGCTGCCATGGAATGGCTGGAAGACCACTGCTATGATGAGGAAGGAGAGTTTTAGCCATGAAAGTACTGGATCATGTGCCCCCAACCATGCACAATTTTGTGACCGAAGCTTTCAAAACCTTATACATGGGGCACGATTGTTTCCTTGGCCCGGCCGACCCCTGTCCCGCCAATCCCCAGCTTTGGCGCAAGTTTTTCGGTGCCGATGGTTGGAACCGTCAAGGCGCATATGATTTTGGGGCGACCTTCACGGGGTGCCCCACGGGCCACTACTCAAAACATAAAATCGAAGCCCACCTTCTCATTTCTGGCCTGTATGATGATGTGTATATCGAGTGGGTGATGGGGCATGGGGGGCTGGATTGCGGGTACGAGTTACCCTACTACTGGCCCGAAGCGACACGTGAGCTAGAAAAGTTTAGCTTCGAGGTGTACCGCGGCTCGCTAGAAAACCCGCAGGCACGGCTGCACCTGCGTGAGTTTATCGACGACTTAACAATGTGACGCATATCATAGTTTCGGGGCTGGTTTTCCTGGCCCCGGACTGGTATAATAGAAAGCATGGAGGATACGATAATGCAAATCATTAAAGAGGTGAAAGACCTTCTTCGTGACCAGCTGGTAGATCTTTGGGATGGCACATGGGAGCGTGAGGAGGATCATCGAGAAACATTTTTCAATTTGGACTACTGGCATGATTTGGTGTACAAAAAGCAGTTTGGCGACTATGTGGTGTATGTTGGTTGCGCGGGTGAACTAAATGATTTTGTTACTTTCATTGATGTTCAGCGCAAAGGCGGTTCTAGGCGCGCGTGGCTGGAAACCCCCGATGACGGGTATGGTATTAATGCTGTCATTTCAGGGCGTGGCCGCAGGCGTTTGGGGCAAGAATTTATTGATACCGCTAGTCGGTTCGTGGCGGGGGTAAAGCGTGAAGAAAGTTGATGAAGGCCTGGCCAAGCGGGCGTGTTTTGCCCGTTTGAGCTTGTGGGATATGGGTTTGGATCCGTGGGCTGGTGGCTGGGGGAAACATTTTGAATGCTTGCAAACCCCCATCGCCCCCACCAGGCATGTCATGTACTACAGGTGCTATGCGGGTCCCCGCCTGATTCTTGTTGGCTGCGTTGGTCGCCCTGATGATTTTTTCACATTCATCGATATTCGTGACCTGGATAACAAATATCATTTAGCACAGGTGAGCTCGAAGGAGGATGATTTTATTGTCGATAGGATTCTACATGGGAAGGGAAGCCGGCTGGAGAAAGAGTTTATAGCACACATGGAGGAGTGTAAATGATTAATCCCCGAAGCATCGAAGAGGTCAAGGACATTCTTCTTGCTATGGCTTCACGGATAGACCTTTGGGATGGCACATGGGAGCAGAACAGCTACACCGAGCCGCTTTCTTCTGATGATGGGTTTTGGTACGGATTGACGTATAAAAAGCGGTTTGGCGAGTATGAGGTATCCATCGGCTGCGAAGGCGAAGATGATAATTACGTCACTTTCATTGATATTTACCACGAGGACAGTTCAGCCAAAGTTGTTTTTGCGGAAAGTCCCGAGGGATTATGCTTGATTGATGATATCATTTCGCGGCATGCGCGTGAATGTTTGGAGGAGGAGTTTCGTGATCGTGCCTGGTAGCATTAAAGTGATGGGGCGAATCCCCCACACAATGCGTAATTTCCTGAAGAAAAATATTGGTGGGGGTGGTGTCCTGAGATACGGCGGTGTCAATAACCCGCATGATCCGATGAGCGATTTAGGGGTGCACGGGGTTGATACCTGGCCTATCCAGGGCAGTATCAGGGGTCAGGTCACGCTGCGAGTGTCGGTAGAGTTTGATGTGATGGCCCCGTTCGATGAGCAGGAGATGGAAGTTATCATGCAGGTCCACCAGGACGTTAGGGGGCGCGCCTACCGGCTGGTTTTCCGGTGGCGCATTTCTTACGGTAAGCCGGCGGGCGATGATCTTCTAGCCGCCTGGCCGGAGGCTAAGAATACGCTTAACAAGTTTTTGCAACAATGCTACACGCTGCGCCCCGGGCAAATAATCCCATATGATGCGTACACCCAAGCGGAGGTGGCGGAGATTGGGAAACAGAATCTTGAACGTATGCAAAAAATCTTAGGAGGATTTGACTAATGGAAACACTGCAAGAATACCGGGCTGGTGTGCTTGAGCGGGTGAAGAATTTTCCCCGCGGTGGGATACCAGAATGGGTGGAGGCACAGGTTTTGTTGCATGAGGTTGACGCTCTGGCCCGCTATGGCTACCCGATTGAGGGGATGGGTGTGGATGATTACGCGGCTTTGGTGGCGGCTGTCACACCCCCGTGGCATGCGGCTAAAACCCCTGTTGAGGCCGTGCAAATCATGACCGCCAATATTGCCGTAATTTCGGGTGGTTCGATGAGCCCGAGGGAAATTAGTCACATGCGCAGTGTGCTGATTCCCGAGTCGGAAGTGATTTTCCGTCTGATGCCTGATGGTTTTTCTAAGGTTCAGTTTGCTGCTAATTTGGTGCTTGTGCTGGAAACCGTGGATGAGGTTTTGAAAGGGGCGCTATGAACATGAACATTGACGAGTTTAAGGAGCGCCTGAAAAAACAGGTTGATGTCTTCCCGAAAGCGGGGGTGCCGGATTGGGTTGTTGCCACCCCCTTGCTGTTGCAGTTGTCGCTGCTGAAGGATGCGGGGCAGGATGTGGGGGTTTCGGAAGAAAAGCTCCGGTTCCTAGCGGGCGCCGCGGTACCCCCGTGGTTGGGGGAGTCGGACCCTGTGAAGATTGCGGAAATGCTCATCGAAAACGCGATGGCTGTTTTCAATAATTTTGATGATTTTGATGTGTTCACTTTTGCGCATGGGGTAATCGTGCCCTATGCTAATGCGGTAATCCCCCTGCTTTCGGATGATGATTTAGTGCGTAGGCTAGAGCATGCTGAGGGTGTTTTGTTTGATGCTATCGCCTACGAATGCTAACATGTGACCAACATCACCACCCGTTTCCCGGTTTAGACTTGCGGTCTAGGCCGGGGATTGTTATAATAGGGGCATGGTTAATATCAATTGGGGCGCTGCGATGACCGCGGCACAGGAAGGCCGTTTGGCAGAATTTTTCAGCAGGCTACTAAAACGCAAGGATGATACGGGGCGTGAAAAAGTAGCGTACAAGGTTGATGGTTTCACACAGTTCACTGAAGATTGTTTCCGCAAGTTTGCCGAGGATTACGCGTATCTGCTGGGGGTGAATGAGGGCCTGGCCACCCTGGATGTGATTCAGGATGGTGCAAAAACCGGTATGGCGATGGAAGAGCTCTTGGCCAAGGCTGAAGAATGTCACAACCACACCATGTACATGTTCCGTGAAGGTGAAAAAATTGATGACCCGGAGGACAACCGTATCGCCACACGCTTTTATAAAATCGCCTACGAGTTCCATAAGGCAAGCCTGCAAAACTATTTGAAAGGGGAAACCAAATGACGGACACTTATCTTGATGTTTGCGAGGGTGAGGAAGATCACTATGATGCTTTCCTGGGTGAAAAGTATTGGGTGATTGAGCAGCTGCGCAAGAAGCACTGCCCTGAAACCTCGAAGGAACTTTTCAATGATGACCATGCTTACCATCGCCTGGTTGATGATGAGGCGGAGAAATGGCGACTATACTACTGGGGTGATGACCAGGATGAGGTTATCGAGGTTTTGAAGCAGTCGGATATCCGCTACCCCAATAATGGGGGTGGGTTCACTAAGGTGCAGCCTGGCCAGATGTTCTTATCCCGTGGTGATGATGTTGTTTCGTTCTATGGTGAAAAATCATTGGTTCGCCGAATCAGTTTCATCAACCCGGACCTAAATGTTCCACACAATGACCACCCGCATATCGCGTTCCACTACCTGCTTGTTGGTGATGTGATCGGTGAGGGGAAGTTCATTACCACTTTTCATGGCGGTTATTCGCGTGAGGATGATGGTGTGCCGGACACCGCGTGGACTAACATGGGGATTTCTGACGGCACCGAAGAGGGCGAACGGCAGCTGGATGCTATCGTCCCTTGGCGTCACCGGGCAATGGCCATGTTCAAGCAGGATGTTGAGAAAGTTTTGACAGCAAAAATCCGTATCGGCAAGAACACGGATCAGGAGATTGCAACGCTTTTGTATATGGATAAACAGCATCCGGGTGAGAAATTCGCCACCATGTATGATGGTTCCGTGTGGTTGTGGCGTAAAGCCTGATTTGCAAACAGATCGTGAAAGGAGTATAATAAATACTATGGCAACGTTTGAGAAGATGAACCGGGCTGACCAGCTGCTAGAAGAATACTACCCCCACAAGCCGGGCTGGTATATCGCCTATGGATGGTTTTATGACAGGGTGCTTGACACTGAAAACGATGAGTGGATTCTTGACCCCGACACACCCGAGGGCAAGAAGGCAATCAACGAGTTGCTACCCCAGGCTTGGGTTGGGGCACGGGTGCACGACCTACGCAAAGATGCCGTGCGGTTTGAGGAAATGCGGTTCTACCGCCGTGAGGATGACAGCTGGTTTTTCTCACAGTATGTGATGCTACCCCAAGCCGGGGGCGGGCACTGCGTGTACTACTTCAGCATGCACCGTGAACACGACGATGACGAGTCATTCCTGTTCCTTGATATTGGTCATGGTGCGGATCACCAGTGGGCCGGTATTGAATCTTGTTCCGGTGATCCTGATTCTGACGCGATGCTTGATATTATTCTGCCTGGTTGGCGTGAGGTGTTGGCGGAGTTTGATGCTAAGTGTGTGAAGTTTCTTGCCGAAAATGACCCGTTGTCCCAGCCGAAGTGTGAGGATGTGCCGGTGAGCTAAGATGAAGCCCTGCCCCACTGTTTGTGGGGGTGGGTGAAGTCGATACGATAATGTCGTGTCGATTGTCCCCCGTCCCTGAAATGTGAGGAAAAACACATGAAATTGGATCATTCGTTTGAAGAGTTCGACGCGGAAATGAAACGTCAACAGCGCCTGTGGGTTGGCCTGATGGTGTTTGCCGTGATCGTGAAACTGGTTATTGTTGTTGCGGCTATCGTCGCCCTGGTGTATGCCGTGGCACATTTCATGTAGGAAGAGTGATATTGTGACTGAATTAACACAAACCCCAGGCGATGGGGAAAATACCCCCACGGTGGGGGTAAAGGGTATTGCCCATAAGCTGGCGTTGGCGTCGAAAGAGATTGGCGCGGTTGGCAAGTGGGGCCAGAACCAACACCAACGGTACAACTTTCGCGGTATCGAACATGTTATCAATGCTGTTCACCCCGTGTTTTCGCGTCTTGGTATTGTTATCAAGGTGAAGGTTCTCGACTGGAAGTACGAAGTTGCTACCACATCGAAAGGCGCTGGTCAAATCCGTGTGCGACTGTTGGTGGAATACACGTTTATTGACGGCGAATCAGGCGACGAATTGTCGGTGACTGTGCCCGCGGAAGCATTCGACACCAGCGATAAAGCCACCTCAAAGGCCATTAGTGTAGCATTGCGCACAGCACTTACACAGGTGTTGTATATTCCCACGATGGAGGTTGACCGTGATTATTCTCACATCACGGTTGATGGTGTTGACCACAGTGAGGTTGATAGCAAGCCTGATAAGCCGGCTGATTTGTCGGAGGAGTTTATCGCACGTGTGATGAATATTACTGACCTTGAGGCGTTGCGGAATGACTATATGAATCTTGAGCAAAGTTTGCGCGAGGATCCGCGGGTGATGCGCCTGTACACTGATTGTAAGGATCGTTTGGAAGGCAAGCCTGATGCTGGTTAAAGTGCTGGTCACCGATGGTAAACCCAAGGTTGGGGTTGACGAGCTTCAAGACTACGATGCGGCTTTCCTTCTAAGGCTTTTAGTGGCCGGGGCGTCGGAAACCCAGACCGATATGGATGCTTTCTTAGACTTTGTCCACGAATCCTACGGTGATTTTATGCGCCACCTTGAGGTTTTGTTTGACTTTCATTGGGTTTGCACGATTGGGGAATCCGAGGATTTGATTACTGTCAGTGTTGTTGCCCCACCGAATTGCAAAGCTGCGCTTGCGGGGGCAGCTAAACGCCCCGTGCGGGGCAGGTACACTGATGGGTTTGAGGCGTTTTGGAAGGCTTACCCGCGCCGGGTGAATAAGGCTAAGGCGTTTCGGGCGTGGAAGTCTGCTGTTGAAACTGTTTCTGAGGAAACCATGATAGACGCGGCTAAACGGTACGCCAAGTATCATGAAGCCGTTGGCACAGACCAGCAGTATATCAAACACCCAACCACCTGGTTGAATGGTGGGGAGTGGGATAGCGTGCCTGTGATACCGTCACTGTTACGTATCTCCCCCATGTCGGAGTATGAAAGCTTGCACATTGATGATTTGGAGGCGTGGACACGGTAATGAGTATCAGCCCGAAAGCTACCGAAAAATTATTGGAGAAAATGATCGTGTCGGTGTGGGGTTTCAAACGCCCCCAAAACACCATGGAGCACGATATCCTGGTTGATGTGTGGTATCAATCGTTGAATGCTATTGGTGACTACCCGGAGCCGGTTTATGATATGGCCTTCGGGCGCTGGTTTGGTTTAGCGCGTGCCACTGATTCGCCCCCAAGGCCTGGGGATATTATTGCCCACTGTGGCCATGTGATGGCGGATTTGGGGCGTGACCCTAAAATGCGTGAGCGCGTGAGGCTGTGGCGTGAAGAACGGCGCAAGAAGATTGATAGCCTTCTGGCAGATGAGAACAACAATAATAAGATAGGAAATGACGATGAGTCTTGATGTTTCATTCCGGGGCAACCTCGGTGGCGACCCAGAATTGCGGTTTACGCAGGCGGGGAAAGCGGTGTGTTCCTTCAGTGTTGCCAATACTGATTATAAGAAAGACCCCGATACTGGCAACTGGGATGTGACGGACACAACATGGGTGCGAGTGTCGTGCTTTGACCGGCTTGCTGAATCGGTTGCTAATAATTTGCAAAAGGGCGACCGGGTTGTTATCACAGGCCGGCTAGTGAACCACGAGTACCAGAATAAGAATGGTGAGACTGCCCACAGTTTACAGATGGCGGCAACCGCTATCGGTTTGGATTTGACCGGAAAACGATTCCAGGACCAAGGCGAAAACATGGCGCAGGGTAGTAGTTTGCAGCAGCAAGCGCAACAGGGCTGGATAGGCGCGCAGCAGCGCTACCAGCAGCAACAGCAGCCACAAATGCGACAGCCCCAACAACCATGGCAAGGAGGTGCCGACAATGAACACCCCCCGTTCTAAAGAAAATACGGTACTTGTGTTCACAAAACCAGCCTGCCCACAATGTGACGCTGTGAAAAAATGGTTTGACAAGCACCCGGATGTTCCGGTAGAATACGCCCCCATTGATGAGAATGTGCTAGCCCAAGCCGCTGCTGATAATGTTTTGCAGGCCCCCGTGGTGGTTCTTGTTAAGGATGGTTTAAGGGAGCATGCGCATGGCGGGTTCAACCGGCTTCGCCTGATGGAGTACCGTAAAGCCCTTTTGTCGTAGATAATTGTTCACCGCCCCCCCCCCTGTTGTGGGGGGGTTCTAGTTTATGTGGGGAGAAACACACGTGAATGAAACCTTAGCATTGGATGAGGAAAAAACCCTGTTGGGTTGTTTGTTGATGGGGGGTGTGGGCACGGGTGAGGTGTTCACCCTGGTTGAAGCCGGGGACTTTCAGCACTGGGCACACCAAGCGGTGTTTGCCGTGATGCAAGATTTGTTCATGGCTGGGGTTGATATTGATGCTATTAGTGTGCTAGGGGGTTTGGAGAAGCGGGGCGAGCTGGGGCGGATTGATGGCAGTGTGGTGCATGACCTGCTGTCAAAAGCCACGATGAAAAGTGACATACCATTCTTGGCGGGGAATGTCAAGGAGCGTTCCCGCAAGCGCCAACTATGGTCACTAGCCGCACACATGGAAACCCTGTGTAAGGAACCATCGGTCACATCAACCGATGTTCTGGGCAGGGTTCGTGACGGCCTGGATAGCATTATGTTATCGTCGTCGGCGGGTGGGGCTTGTCATTTGGCGTTCGATGAATCGTTGGATTGGTTAGCTGATGCTATGGCAGGGCAACTACCGCAGGGGGTGATGACTGGTTTTCGTGGGCTTGACGCAATGTTGCAGGGGTTGCAGGGGGGGCAGTTGGTTGTGGTTGCGGCTAGGCCTGGGTGTGGTAAATCAACGTTGGCGGTTGATTTTATGCGGGAAATTAGTATCAGGAATGGGGCTGCTACCTTGATGTTTTCTTTGGAGATGTCTTCGAGGGAGATTCAGCAGCGTATTTTGGCTGCGGAAACTTGTACGAATATTAGTGCTATCCGCGGGGGTCACGTGTCGGTGGATCAGTTCGAGATGCTGAAACGGAAGGCTGGGGAGATATCGGACGCCCCTATTTATATTAGTGATGATGCTAGTCAAACAATCATGGATATTGTTTCGAGATCAAAAATTGAGGTGCGTAAGAATGATGTGCGACTCATAGTTGTTGACTATTTGCAGCTCATCACCCCGGCTAATGTGAATGTTCCACGGCAGGAGCAGGTGGCGCAGATGACCAGGCAGCTTAAAATTCTTGCTAAGGATTTGAACGTGCCTATTGTGTTGGTTGCCCAGCTAAACCGCAATAGTGAAAACCGGGACGGGGGCACGCCTAGGGCTTCTGACCTGCGCGAATCGGGTGCGATTGAGCAGGATGCCGATATTATTCTGCTGATTGACCGGCCTGATGCGAAAGACCCAGACCACCAACGCGCCGGGGAAGCGGACATTATCGTGGCGAAGAACCGTGGCGGGGCGACCGGGGTGCACACGATTGCCCACCAGCTTCACTACTCGCGGTTTAAAGAGTTCCCCCAAGGAATGTGATAATAATCACATTGGTTTGACAAGTAGCTCACATTCGTGTATAATATGTGGCGTAAGTAAAGGAAAACCCCAGGACTGAGAAAAGGTTGAGAAGTGAGTTTGGTTGAACAGTTCACCACCGTGGTGGACGCGATGGGGCCTAAGCCCCCCACCTCGTACGAATGGTTGGATAGTTTCGGCGAGGAACGCGAGGCAATGATTGAAGCGTTGACCAGGGATGATGTGGTTTTGCATGATTTATGGCTGGTCGCAACGTCATTGCAGGGCAACCCGTACCCGCACCAGTACAAAGCATTCTGCTCTATGGTGGCTAACCTGCGCAACAATGTTCGTTAAGAAGTTTTTAAGGAAGAGTGAAGCATATGGGTGATGTTGATAAACTACTCACCGCACCCCCGAAAGGGGTTGTGCCTGGTGTGGTGATGGATGGCGTCGAGGGGGTTGTGACCTCACCGCCACGAACCACGCCACCAACAGAAGATGATTGGGGGCATGTGCTGGATGCCTTCGGGCTTGATCCTGAGAAGTATTCTGTGGAGGGTCCCGTTCGGCATTCGGCTTGGGAAGTGCCGGGGCATGGTGTGCAGCATGCTTACCGCGCTAAGGTTGTTCTAAGGCCACAGCATAATAGCGATATTGAGGATTTGTTGGATTCCATCTACCTGGACCGGGTGGATAATGTCACACGTGACGGAAACTGGTTGACCATTGTGCTATCCGACACGCATATTGGGAAGAGTGTTGAGGCCGGTGCTGGTACCGAGTATTTGATTGACCGGTGGAAAACCGGGGTGGTTCGAGCCTTAGAACACCATGAGAATATTTGTGGGGTGAACCTGGTTTTTGCCGGTGACCTGATCGAAGGGTACACCTCGCAGGACGGTAAAATGATTGCCGAATGTGACCTTACCTTGGCGGAGCAGCTGCGCACCTGCCAACACCTAGTATCATGGACTGTTCAGGAAATCCTATCACATGTTGACGATCTGGTGGTGTCGGTGGTGCCGGGTAATCATGGTGAAACCACACGCAAACAATCCCGCCCCATGTCCGACAACTACGATATCATGATTGTTTCCGCAGTTCAGGACGCTTTCAGCATGGTTAATGCGGCAATGATGCGGGGCAAAAATGTGCGCTGGCTGTACCCGGAAACAACCCGGGGTAGCGTCACCTACGATTGTGGCGGTACGGTGTTCACCATTGTGCACGGGCATTTATTCAAAGGCCAAATCAGTGGTGCGGAAAAATGGTGGTCCGGCCATATCGCTAATGATAGTGAGGAAGCCCAAGCGGACATTCTCATCAGTGGGCATTTTCATAATTTTCATATCGAATCATGGACGGCTAAGCGCTGGATCGTGAGCGCCCCGGCGTTGGAAAAAGAATCCACCTGGTTCCGTAATCGCACCGGATCAACGTCATACGGGGGCGTGCTGTCGTTCGTCACGGTTGATGGTGTGCCACGTAACATTAACATTTTCTAAGAAAGAAAGGATCATATCATGGGTGATTACTATAAGTTTGGGGACACTGAGGTGTGGGATATTTCACGGCATTTGACCGGGAACGCTGCCCAAGCAGTACAATATATTGCGCGGTCTTGCCGACTCGATGGACTGAATAAGTATGCTGACCTGGTGAAACGTATTGAGGATTTGGACAAGGCGCGGGACATGTTGCTGGACGAAATCTACCGGCTTATCGGCGAGGAAACCGCCCCCGACGATAAGGTTAACTTTCAGGTCGATGATGATTATGAGGGGGTGATTCACGATGAAGCCTAGGGATTTTTTCTTGCAGTTTTCCGCTGACGGTGTAGCCAAACCGCAGGGTAGTAAGGTGGCGTTTCTTCGTGGTAAAAAAATTGTTATGAAAGAATCGGCGGAGGGGTTGAAGGAATTGCGGGACCATGTGGCCAGCACCGCATCAACCCACATGCAATACCGGGGCTTAGAATGCCTTGAGAAAACCCCCATGTCGGTGAAGTTGATTTTTGCCATGCCACGCACCAAGGCAATGAAACCAACCGACTCGCTAACAATGATTCAGCGGCCTGATATTGATAAGCTTGAGCGGGCAATCCTTGACGCTCTCACTGGCGTGGTCTTCAAGGATGATTCCCAGGTTTGCGACCTCCACGCCATTAAGCGCCGTTGCGCACCAAACGAACCACCGAACGTGTTTGTGCAGGTGGAACCAGTGGAAGGGCCGATCATCGCATGGTAGACTATGATCTGAAAGAAGAATTGCTGCATGAAACCCGTGAGGTGTTTATTGGTTTGCATAGCATGGTTGAATCGGTGGGTAACCGTCGCACGCAGGACGCAACCCATGCGGATTTAGCGGTTGAACTTATCGACTACCCGGACGCGGATATCAAGCATTTGGGCATGTTGGTTCAGGTGTTGGTGTCGCGGGGGTCTATGGCCTCGGGTTGGTTAAGGTTTTTCTGGGTTACCGGTAGCGGCCGGGTTGTTGGGGGCGCTAGCAGCCTAACCCCCGATGATGTTTACGATATTGTTTTCGAGGTCGAATATGCTATTAACCAGGCGTATAATGATTTTGATGAGCTGGATACTATTTTCGAGGCGTGGGCTAAACAGCGCTTGTTTTCTAAGCGCATGCTTGGGTACAGCGATTACGTACCGGATTGGGTTGGGTTTCAAGAAGCGGCGGAAAAAATCGGGTGCCCCACAAGCTCGATCCTTGAAGCGGTGAACCGTGACTACATACGGCACAAGTCACACCTTGGTGCCCTGATGGTGGATTTACGCAGTGCGCGAGCATGGAGGGCTGGCCGGAAACACTAATATTTTGTTGTGACATGGTATAATATTCCCCTGAAAATTGTTTGTTTAAACGCTTTTTAGGGGAATATTTTTATGGGTTTATCAGCTAGCGCTAGGGGCTATGGTAAGATGCACCAGCGTACCCGTGAAAGCTTGATGCTTCGTTTGCGTGATGGTACCCCGTGCCCGTGGTGTGGCAGGCCAATGTATGTTTCTGCTGTGAAGAATTTTGATGGTAAGCCGCTTGCTGCTGACCACCTGAATTTTCATGGGGCGAGGAATGGTGAGCTACCGGAACGTTTGTTGCATTTTACTTGCAACAGTCAGCGGGGCGGTGGTGAGGTTACCACTAGTAATGTTCGGAAGATTGTTGTGATGGGTCCCCCGTGTGGAGGTAAAACCACGTGGGTTAGTGAGCACGCGAAACCGGGGGATATAAGGATCGACTATGACCATTTATGCAACCTTATTGGCGGCTACCCTATCGGTAATCATGATTACCCGCAAGTGGTGGCAAGACTGGTGAGGAAAGCAAGGCTGCTACTTATTAAGGAAGCCTTGAAACAGTCCGAGACGGATGTGTATATTATTCACTCCACACCCAGCGAATCAGCATTGTTGCGCTATGCGGAAGCCGGGTGTGAGTTCAAGCGCATTGATCCTGGTGAGGCGATTGTTCGTGAGCGGTGTGCTCGCCTGCGGCCGAAGTCGTTCATGTTTGGTGTTGATAAATACTATGAGAGTATGCGTAAGAAACCCGCGCCCGTCGCCCCTGATGGTGGTGGGGGTTCGGGTTTTTGGGGCTAGAGTTTGAGAGGTAAAACATATGGCCAGAATATATGATGGTAAGGAATACCCGGAGGATTGGTTGTCGGGGGGCAGGTTTGTTTACGATTCCTACCGGGAAGAGCCCAAGTCGGTTAGCATGGAAAATCTTATCATTATCGCATGCCGTCAACGCGACCGGATTGACCGTTTGAAACGCGAGTATGGCAAGATTGTGCGGGGTGTGGTGAAGCAGGCTGAGGAAGAAAAACCTAAGAAGAACGCCAACAACATTGATGATGAGGATGACGAGCTGCCCCGCTATATTGTTGTCGTTGACTCCCTGATGGGTGAGATTCGTAATCAGGAAGACCTGTTCCGCAAAACCATTAACGATGTGGAACGGCACCGCATCAACGCTGTGAAACAGATAAGGCAGGAAAAAGATAATGGTGACAGCTACTACGTCGATGGTAAAGAGAAAGCCTTTTCCGAAATCATCGGCTCACAAAACTTTAAGGGGTAAACAGACACCGTATAATTTGCGTGAGGCACCAGCCTACGATCATGGTGAGGGTAGGGAGATTATTGCTTTCGCTAAGATCATTGGGGTGGAGTTAATGCCGTGGCAGGAATACGATATTTTGGCCATGTGCAGCAAGAACGAGGTTGGCCGATACGTTCACTCTGACAACATTCTTATCATTCCTAGGCAGAATGGTAAGAGTTTGGGCATTTCCCTTATCTGCCTTTATCGTGCCATAAAATACGGTTGGCGCATACTATACACAGCCCAGCTGTGGGATACGGCCAATAGTATTTACTTGAATCTACTTGGGGTTGTGAAAGCGTTCCCCCCTTTGGCTGGTATGCTTACACGTTTTTCAGGTTCACAGGGCAAGGGTGTGCTTGAGTTTTCGTGTGGCGGGGTAATATTTTTCCAAACCCGCGGCGATGATACGGCCCGTGGTATCACGAAAATTTCGTGTGTTGTCTATGATGAGGCCTATAACCTGACTGATGGTTCGGTGGCGGCTATTAACTTCACTACGCAGGCCGCGGATGACCCACAGTTTTTCTACATTACCTCAGCTGTTCATAAGGCTTTCAAGGCCCACCAGGATGGTAGGGTTATTTCGGCAATGAGGCGACAGGCGTTGGCGGGGCCTGACCCGGTTGACCCCATCTACCTGGCAGAGTACAGGGCGCCTGGCGATGCTAAACCTGATGTTGAGGAAACCTGGATTTTAGCGAACCCGTCGTACGGGTTCATCATGGATGAGACGAAGATTAGAAAACAAATGAAACGCTTAAACACTGAGATTGGTAGGATCAATTTTGGTGTCGAATGCCTGGGTTGGGGTGACTGGTTCAATGATGAAGACGATGAAGATTTTACACCAATTATTGATTATTCCGATTGGGAAGCTGCTACAGTGGTTGATCCCGTACTGTGTAGTGTCGGGGCTGTGTCTGCTGTTGGCATTGATGTTGACTTGGGGGCTGTTGGCTGTGCGCTTGTGAGTGTGGAGAAAATGGCTGATGGGGGATGGTTTTTGTCCTTGGCCCCCCGTGATGAGTTTGATCGTGTGGGTGTTGTTGCCGATATTGAGCGGGTGATTGGGCTTCGTGACCCGATTGGGTTTGCTTATGACCAGAAGGGTGTTGCGGAGACTTGCACGGCACTTTTTGAGCAGCGGGGTTTGGAGCCCACAAGGTTTAATAAAACCGAGGTTTCTAAGGCTTATATGTTGTTTATGCAATTGTGGCGTGATGGTAAGATCAAGCATGATGGTTCGCCCCGTTGGGTTGATGCGTTGTCGGTGGTTTCTGAGAGGGATATTCAGGATTCGGGTAAGGCGTTGAAGCGGAATAATCCGGCTGGGTGCCCTATTATTGCTGCGTCGTTTGCGTTGTTGTTGGCCGCGGATTATAAGCCGGCTGAGGTTGATGTTCGGCGTGCGCCTAGGGTTTCGATGCGTATTTCGCGTAAGCGTCGTGGTTTGTGATTTTGGTCACGCCCTGGCTTGTCTTGTGTGGGGCTATTGTCATGTGGTCTATGTGATTGTTTATTCTTGATGCTTGCCCCGCCTATGGGGCTGCTAGATTCCTTAAACGGCGTTTGCCCTGGTGGGTATGTTTACTACTGGAAGGTTAATGGAAAATAATGGGGTTACGAAAATTCTTTGCAAGGTTCAAGCCGAAGCGCACTAAGGAAATCGGCACCGCCACCCCCACAGGGGGGTATCACGGGTACCAGCGGATGAACGACACGAACCATGATCTGAGGTTCCCCCGTAACATCGCGGTTTATAATAAGATGCTTAAGGAAGACGAGCAGGTGTCAATGGCGTATTCTGCCTGTACGCTTCCGGTGCTTCGTGCTAAGTGGCACATTGATTCGAATGGGGCTGATCCTGAGGTTGTGAAGCGGGTGGCGCAAGACCTTAAGTTACCTATTCTTGGTGTTGATTCGCCCCCGGTGACCAGGCTTTCTAGTGGGGTTTCGTGGCAAGAACATTTGCCCCAAGCACTCTTGGCGCTGGTGTTTGGGTTCGCCTATTTTGAACAGGTGTACGAACAGGACGAGACCGGTTGGCACCTGGTGAAACTCGCCCCCCGCTGGGCTGACACCATCTCAAAAATCAATGTGGATGAGAACGGAAACTTAGAATCAATTCAGCAAAAGAGTGTGCGATTGGAAGACGGCACCGACCTTGCCCCCGTGATTCCTGTTGATAGCCTGGTGGGGTATGTGTATCGCCCCACTAACAGTGACTGGATGGGCACAAGTATCTTGCGCCCCTGCTATCGACCTTGGCGGCTTAAGGATGAGTTGCAGCGGCTTCAATTAAAAACTCTTGAGAGAAACGGCATGGGCATACCCGTCTACGTGGCGTCGAAAGAAACCCTGTTGGGTCGCCCGGAGGATTTGCAAGACGAGATTGATAGGGGTCAAGAATTAGTTGAGGCTATCCGTGCCGATGATTTTGCTGGGGTGTCAATCCCGCCCGGCGCATCGTTCGAGTTCAAAGGGGTTTCTGGCCAGCTACCGGATGTTTCCGGCGCTATCAAATCATATAATGATGCTATCGCTAAAAGCGTGTTGGCGCACTTCCTGAACCTTGATGATGGTGGTGGATCATATGCTTTGGCTGATACGCAGTCATCGTTTTTCACGCAGTCTTTGCAAACAATTGCGGACTGGGTGGCACTCACTGCACAAAAGTATATTGTTGAGGATTTGATAAGCCTAGCATTCCCAGAATACAAGGGTCCCGTTCCCCTCATCAACTGTGACCCCATCGCATCAAACAGTGAGCTGAAACCTGAGATGTGGCCCAATGCTGTTGCGGCTGGACTGGTTGATCCTAACGACCCGGTAACACGGAAATACTTTCACCGTAAAATGCAAATCCCTTGGTCCGGTGACACCGAAACTAATAATATTGACGACAATGGGGATAACGTTTTGTTGTAGTATGTTATAATATTCCGCATGAATGAATGGAATTTCTTTTCCGACATTTCCTACTGGGATATTGACCTGGGGGGATTCCGTGAGTTCATCAACCAAGCCACCGAGGAACCGTTAATAATTAATATTAATTCCTATGGTGGTGACGCAATGCTTGGTATCGCCATCGCTAATATTATTCGCAGTAGTGAAAATAGTACGGTGGCGAATATTTGGGGTATCGCAGCATCGGCTGCCAGTGTGATAGCGGTGGCTTGTGACCATGTTGTTATGCAACCGTCCGCGACTCTCATGATCCATGATGCTTGGACGTGGGATGCCGGTGGGACGATCTCCGAACTAGATTCCACCCGTGAACAATTGGACCAGTTGTCGAATCAGATTGCTGATATTTATGTTTCTAAGGCTGGTGGGTCGCGTGAGCAGTGGCGTGAGTTGATGGGTGCGGAAACCTTTTATACTGGTCAGGCCGCGGTTGAGGCTGGTTTAGCCGATGAGGTTGTGGCCGGTGATGCTGGTGATGGTGCGGAAAATAAGAGTTTGCGTAAGATTGTTAACATGCATAAACGGGCTTTTGTCGCCAAGTTGCGGGGGCAAAACAATGCTGTTGATGCTGATGACGGTACCGAGAATGAGGATGCTATGGAGCTGAAAGACCAGCTTATCAAAATTTTAGAATTAGATGAGGCCGCCACCGATGACGATATCATCGAGGCTGTGCAAAAGCTTGTAGACGACAGTGGGGATAAAGAGGAAACACCTAATGGTGGCGAGGCTGCACCGTCGGAAAACTCTTTACCCAAGGGCATGGTTGCCGTTGACGAATACACCTTGTCTGAGCTGCGTAAAAGCGCTGATGCTTTAAATAAGATGCGTGAAGAGGCACGGCGCACTGAGGTTGTGAACCTTGTGGATGAGGCTATCAATTCGGGCCGCATTTCAGCAAATGGTAAGGACGCTTGGGTTAACTCGCTGTTGCATGATTTTGAGGGCGGTAAGGTGCTGCTTGAAAATCTCACCCAGTCCACCCCTGTGAAGCGTGCTGCTGTCCGTGGCTATGAGAATAAGGGCAAGTCGCACAGTTTGCGTTCCGGCCTGAAGGTTCGGCAGATTTTCTAATAGGAAGATTGAATATAGATGACTAATCAGATTTTGACCGGTAACGCTTCTTTCAAGGCGGCTGCTAACGTTTTGGGCTACCGGTGTGTTAAACTCACTGGTGACGGTGTTGAGCATGCGGGTGCCAGTGATGACGTGTACGGTGTTGCGATTCAGAACGCCTATAAGACCCCGGTTGTGACCATTGGCCAGACCGACCGGGTGACCGTGGTAACCTCCCCAGCGATTATTAATATTGCCTGTGATAACCCAGATGATTTGCAGGTTGGGGATAAGGTGAATGCGGCCGCGGATGGTAAGGTTGCTAAGGCCGGTGCGAAGCCGGTTGGTTTCGTGGTGCGTAAGGGCCGTAAGCATGTGTCGGTGCGGCTTGTGACCCCACTGGCCTAATAAGAAGAAGGTGAGAAAATGGCTTTTATTCTAGGCGAAAACAGCGGTGGTTCCTACACGGTGTCCGACTATGTGGACGAGCCGGAGTTGATTGTTGATGAGATTGTGAGCATTGTTCAGGATGCTGCTATCGAGAATGTGTTCTACTCTGATGATGGTGAAACCACTGCTAGCGCTATTATTTTTAAGCAGCGGGTGAGCCCGTTCTTGTCCGAGAGCCCGCATGAGGTTGCGGAGTTTGAGGAAATCCCCACCGCCGATATTCGTGTCGGTGATGATAAGGTGGAGAAGGCGTTTAAGATTGCGGAGGGTTTGCGTGTTTCTTATGAAATGATTAAGGACAATCGTATTGACCTGCTGTCCCGCGGTGTTGAGCAGCTGGCTAATGAGTTCCTGTACGCTAGTGCACGTCAGGGCTTGGATCGGGTGAAGGCTGCTACTGATGAGCATAGCCAGGTGGTGACCGCTAGTGTGCCGTGGTCTACTGTGACTGCGGAGATTGGGCAGGATGTTTTGCGTGCCTGTGCAATGGTCTCATCTGCGTTGGTTGATGGTGATGTGGATGATGAGCGCAAGGCGGCCCTTGGCTACACCCCCGACACTCTGGTGATGCACCCGTCCGTGTGGTACAACATTATTGGCAATAAGACTATCCAAGCTGCGTTTATTGGCGCTAACTCTGGGGATAATCCCTATTTTAAGGGTTTCCAACCATATAAGCCGTGGGGCCTGGATGTTGCCGTAAGTCAGTATGTTGACCCGAAGCAGGTGTTTGTTTTGCAGGCCAAGAAGCCGGGTGGTAAGAAATTCTTAGACCGTCCACAGGTTACCCCCCTGTACTCGCCCTATGGTGATAGTAGTATTGGTGGTGCAACCATGGAGTACCGGGCTGATATTATGGAGCGTTCGATCCGTGCCCTGTATGATCCTAAGGCTGTTGCACGGATTCAGGTGGGCTAATCATTATGAGGATTCGCCTAAAGATTGGGATTTGGTGGCAGCCCACGGATGATGGTGGTGAGGTGTTGCGTAAGCGTGGTGATGTGTTTGATGCTCACCCGCTTGATGCGGCCCGACTGATTGGTTCGGGTGTGGCTGAGGATGCTAACGTCAAGCATGACAAGGTTGAGGCTATCAATCTGGGTTTGCCTGAGGTTCCGCCAGTCGATGACGATAACCCGGACGATGGCAATAGCGACCCCACCGATGGCAGTAAACGCCCTGCACAAGCCGCCAAGGTTGAGTTGTGGCGGCAATATGTTGCCAGCCTTGGGGCTAGTGAGAAAGATATTAAAGGTTTGACCAAGCCTGAGCTTATTGCTATGGCCGATAAGCTTAGCTGATAGGAAGGTGGCGGGGTGGAAAAGTTATCGGTTGATGATATTGGGGTGATGATGCCCCGCCCCTTCCTACCGGGGGAGAAAGATAGGTGCCGTGCCCTGATTGACTTGGCCTATGAGAGGATCGAGTTTGAGTTTGCTAGGCGCGGCCTGGTGTTGGCTGATGAGATTGTTTCTAAGCCTTGGCTTGTGACCGCGGTAAAAATTGTTGTGCGCACAATGGTTGTAGAATCACTACTAACCGGTGTGAACATTAACATGGTGAGCGTGTCATCAACCACGGGGGAACAATCCGACAGCGCAACCTTTGCAAAAACCGGGACCGAGGGGTTCGGGGGCGTGTTCCTCACCGAAAGGATGCTGCATGTTTTGGGGCTGCTACATATTAGCCCTCGCTATCGTGGAGGGGATTTTGTCCCATTCCCGGAGAGCAGAAGGGTGAACCTGTGGAGCGGATAAGAATTTTTGACCCGCCCGAGATAGGGTATGATGGTTCGATTATCCACAGCGCTAACTACACCGAGGTGTTGGGTATCCCACAGTATGATACCGGTAGTGAGATTCAGCATAAGGATTATGGGTCAACAGCGCAGCGTCTTAGGGTTTTCTTACCCGCGGGGTTGCCGATAGGCCCGAATCATGAGCTTGAAATCCGTGGGGTCAAGTACAAGATTTTGCACGCCCCATTCGATTGGGCTATAGGTAGAACCCCATGGTTCCAGCGCCATAGTCCGATGATTGAGGTCATGTGTGAAAGGCGTGATGTTGATGGCTGATAAATTCGCGTTCCGTTTAGATAGTGATGCTATCAATGCGATGCTGCGTGAGAATTTCATGAGCGTGGTTGAGGCTAAGGCTGCGGAGGTTGCGGCTAATGCTAGGGGTATTGCGAACCCTAAAATGCCGGTTGAATCTAGAAGCGAGGTCAATAAATCAGGCAGGCCGGTGGGTTTGGTGACGATCATGCACGCGGGTGGCTTGAACTCGCAAGCCAAGCATGGGACGCTCACCAAAGCGGCAACGGCAGCGGGGCTTGATTTGAAACGCTATGGGGGCACAAAGTAAATGCTGGAGAAAGATAAACGCCTGTTCATGTCACAAGACGCCACCGCGAAAGTGCGTGAGTTTCTGGCACAAAACGAGGCTTTCAAAAAGCGCACATCAGCAACGCTGCCCCTCAAATACTCGCCCCAAAAAAACGGCTGGCATGTCACAGTCCAATCCGATGGGATCATTTCCGGGGGTAGGGGTTTCACGGTTGAGGTGGTGCGCGTCACAGTGCATTCATATGATATTCCTTCAGCAACCCGCATCATGCGCACAATCGACGCCGGCCTAATATCCTTTGGGGGCAGGTGGAAACTAGGGGTGCAAGCATCAACAAACATCATCACCACACCGGACAGTAAACTTGGGGGATACGTTTCTTCCGCAACATACAATATTTTCGTGAATAGGATTACGTTATGAGCATTAAGCAACGCGACCCGCAAAACGTGAAAACGATCACAGATGCGGTGGTGTACATCAGTTATGCTGATGGCCCGAAGGTCAGTAAGAATGGTGTGCTGGATCACACTTGGATGACCTTGGGTATTCTTAAGGATGACCAAGAAATTGATTTGAACCGGGCGATGGAGATTCAGGAAACCAAGGGCTTGGGCATGGGCACGGTGGCGGTCACGGGTAAGCCGGGTTCGGTGATTCTTAAGGTTTTGGTTCTTGAAGAGAATGATGCTGTGCAATCCGTGCTGTGGCCGGACCGCACAAGGGGAACCACGCTTTCGAAGCGGATTGATGGGGCTGAGATTCTTTTGCACAGCGCTAAGCTGGCACGGCCGTTCGTTGCCGTGGAGTACGAGTTTAACGACGGCAGCCATCGTTTGTTGGTGTCCCGTACCCGTACCGCGGCTAAGGGCGAGAATCTGAGCAAGGGCCAAGAAGCTTCCGGTACCGAGATTGAGATTAACGTCTTGCCGGATACGTTCAAGGCTGTGTTTGAGGAGCTGGACTTTGTGCCGGATGAGAAGCAAGAAATCATTGATCTTGAGCGGTTCACTAACACCTTGCCGAAGGCTGAGAAGATTGTTAAGCTTCCGGCTGCAGCCACTGGTGGTACTTGGAATCTGCGTATCAACTACAATGAAACCAAGGAACTGGCACACGATGCCGATGCTGCGAAGGTTCAGGAAGCTTTGCGTGAGATTGCGGGCGGTGAGGAAGCAGTTGTTTCCGGCACCAAGGCCGCGGGCTTCACGGTTAAGAGCTTCGAGGGTATCCTTGCTGCTGTCAGCCACCTTGAGGGCACGACTGACCAGATCACGGTTGAGGATACACCGTAAAATATGGTCACTGTGACATTAATGGGTGATGTTATTACACCACTTTTAATGTCACTGTGATGATAAAAGCATGGGGTTTAGGGGCGCACCCGACCACTAAGACGCCCCCAATTTTCACTTTCATCAACTACCTAGGAAGGTAACCCCAATGAGTGCAACCCAAAAAGAAGCTGTGGAAGAAACCACCACCGTCGAAATCACCGCAACCCTACGAGGTAAGGAAGTCACCGTCACAATCCCCGCCACCCTCGAAGACATGAGCCTTGACGCCTATGATTCTTTCTGTGACAAACCTGTGGCCGTGTACCGGGATATTCTGTCCCCCGAGGATTGGGGTAAGCTCAAGGCCACCGGCGCAACTTTGCGTGATTTTCAGAAGCATGTTGTTCCCCTTATTGATAAGGAATGGGGCCTGGCGGGAAAATAGAATTACTCCCCTACATTCGTGAGCATGAGGACCTTGTGGAGCAGGACCTTGCTTTTATGGGTATTGACTATCGTGATTTTTGGCGCCCTAAAGGTGGTAAGTCACGGCTCACCCTGAGGCGACTATTGGTGCTGGTAGATGGCTTGGATCGTACGCGGTCTAGGTTTTGGTCGGAAATATTGGATATTGATAGGCTATCAATTGAGGGGTATATTCTTGCCGATATTTTCGCGGCTATCACTTCTGGTGAGCGTCACCCCATGGCGACGATGCGTGAGGGTGCTAGGAAGCAGAAGGCCTTAGAAGAGCGTAAGGAACGCTATTTCAGGATCAAGGCTGAGCGTGAGCGCAAGCTTGCGCTAGCGAAGGGGAAAAACTTAACATAATATTTTTTGCGGGGCAGGCCATTGGTTTGCCCCGTCTTTTTTAATACTTTTATTATCTTTTAGTGAGGTTAGCATGTCAGCTATCGGTTATGCTTCTTTGCCGATCACGGTGTCGTTGCGGGGCATGAATGCGGCTATCAAGAAGCATCTAGAGGACCCTGTGAATAGTGCCGCTACGAAGGCGGGGAAGAAGATTCAGACCGAGCTCACCCTTGGCATTGATGGGTCGGCTAAGGCGTTTGAGCAGGCGAAACGCCGTGAAGCACAAGCTCAGGAAAAAGTCAACCAGGCTATGCAAAAAACTGAGCAGGCGCAGGCGAAGGTTGAGACGAGCACGAAGCGGCTTGAGGCTGCGGAGAAGAACCTTGAGTCGGTGCGTGTCTCACAGAATGCTAAGGTTCAGGATGCTGAGGCGAAGCTGCAAAACCTGAGGGAAAGCAGTACTGCCACTACGGAACAACTGGAGTCTGCGGAGCGTAAGCTTGAGGCGGCTAGGGCTAACCAGGACGCTAAAATTGCCCAAGCGGAGGCGAAGGTTTCCGCTGCTAGGCAGCAACAATTGGGGTCCGTGAGTGCGCTTGAGGGTGCGGAAACCGCGCTTTCTAATGCCAGGGGCAGGGCTAGTGATGCCGCCGATAATGTGACCGCTGCGCAGCGCCGTATGGCTGATGCTTCCGATGTTGGTTCCGCAAAAATGCAATCCTTGGGGGCGACGTTTGATAGTGTTGCTGGCCAGGGTGCGGGCTTGTTTGGGCAGTTGGGGAAGGTTTCTGGGCTGTTGGCGGCGGGCCTTGGGCTTGCTGGGGGTGTGGGTTTCCTGAGCGAAGCCATTAAGGAAGGCCGCGAGTTCGATGGTGTGCTAGGTTCCCTTGGTGCCGTCACGGGGTCGACTGCGGAGCAGTTGGCGAAGGTTAAGCAGCATGCTAAGGATTTGGGTAACGACGAGTCGCTTGCTGGCACTTCCGCAGCATCGGCTGCTGACGCTATGCTTGCCCTGGCTAAGGGCGGCATGGATGTTTCACAGGCTATGGATGCGGCTAAGGGGTCGATTCAGCTTGCTGGGGCTGCCCAGATTAGTGCTGGTGACGCCGCTGATTTGCAGGTTGCGGCCCTGAATAGTTTCCACTTGGCCGCGGATCAGGCTACACGGGTGGCGGATGTTCTTGCAAACACCGCAAACAACACTGCCACGACTGTGACTGATCTGGGTGAGGCCCTGAAAATGGCGGCACCGACAGCGGCAACCCTGGGTGTTTCCTTAGAAGACACTAATACATACATTGGCCTGTTCGCTAACCAGGGTGTGAAGGGCACCATGGCCGGTACTGCCATGCGTTCCGCTTTGTTGTCTCTCACATCGCCTTCTAAGCAAGCGGCAAAAGCCCTGGAAAACATGGGTATCCAAGCATTTGACGCCGATGGCAAATTCGTTGGGCTGAGAGAAATCACAATCCAGTTGCATGATGCGCAAGAACGCATGGGTGAATCCGCATTCCTTGCCGAAGCATCAACAGCGTTCGGGCGTGAAGCCGTGTCATTCGCCACCACCGCGGCTAGTAGTGGCGTTGAAGCGTTTGATAACTTGCGTGGAAAAATGGATGCGGTTGGTACCGCCGGGGAGACGGCGGGGGCGAAACTTGGCGGTTTGAACGGCGCCATGGAACGCTGGGATAACGCCTTGTCAGACGCTAAATTACGCATCTATGAGGTCATTGCACCGCATCTTGAGGTGTGGATGGATCAATTGGGAAAGTCTGTTGGTAGCGTTGCTGAAGCTTTCTCTAAAACTGTTGAGTGGATTCGTCAACACAATGAACTGGTGGGCACTATCGCAGCCATGATTGGTGGCGTGATCGGGGCCTACACCACACTGAAGGCGGTTCAGGCCGGGGTGTGGGCTGTTGGTGCTATCAGGAATTTCATGGTTTTACTTCAGGCGATGCCTGCCCTGCTAGCCGCACAGCGGGCCGGAACCTTGGCAGCCACAGCCGCTAACCTGGGGTTGACTGGCAGTTTCACAGGGTTGAACGCCGTGATGGCCATGAACCCGTTCATTGCATTGGGCTTGGCTATTGCTGCCGTGGTTGCTGGCCTAGTGTATTTTTTCACCCAAACCGAAACTGGTAAACGCCTTTGGGGTGAGTTCACAGACTTTCTTAAGAATGCTTGGGAAGGCGTCAAGGAAGGCTTGGCTAATATTGGGCAGTGGTTTAGTGAGAAGTGGCAGGCAGCAACTGAAGGCTTGTCCTCACTGAAAGATAAGGTGACCAACACTTTTAACGAACTAGCGGGGCCTGTGAAAGACTTTGCTGGCAATGTTGGTACGTGGCTGAGTGAGGGTTGGGAAAACCTCAAAACCGGGGCCGGCGTGTTCAAGGACATCATCGGGGATGCTATTAGCAAAGGCTGGGAAAATGTTAAGGATATTTTCAGTGCTAGCATTGACACTGTGAAGGAAGTTTTTTCCGGCTTCTTCGTGGCCCTGGTAGATATCGTCACCGGTAATTGGGAGGATGTGCCTAAAGCGTTTGGCCGCATGTGGGATCACATTAAGGACATTTGGGGCGAGGCCGGGGAAAACATTAAGAATCGTTTCAACGAGTTTGCGGAGAACGTGAAAGGCAAGCTTGGGGCGTTCAAAGATGCGGCTGTGAATAAGATTAAGAACATGTGGGGGGACATTGTTCAAGGCTTCCATGCGGGTGTTGCTAAGGTTATTATCACGGTTACTGGCTGGAAGAATCAGTTTCTGACCCATCTTGCGGAGATGATTAGCAAGGGTTTGAAGTTTGCTTCGGAGTTCCCGGACAAGCTTAAGAATTTCTTTGCTAAAGCCGGGGCTTGGCTGGTCAACGCGGGTATTAATATTTTCACCGGTTTGCTTAATGGCCTGCGTGAGGGCTTCGCTAAGGTCATGAACTGGCTGGACGAGAAGGTTTCCGCTATCCAGGACAAGGTTTCCAGTGTAGCATCTTCGGCGTTTAGTATCAACACTGAGGGGTCGCGTCACGCTAATGGGGGTATTGTCGGGTATGCTCGTGGCGGTTTAGCTTTTGCTAAGGGTGGTGAGAATCACACTGCGACGATTGCAGCACCCGGGGAGTGGCGAGTGTGGGCTGAACCGGAAACCGGTGGTGAGGCGTATATTCCGTTGGCGCCTGCTAAGCGGGCACGGTCTACCGCTATCCTGAGTAGGGTTGCTGATATTTTCGGCATGCGGTTGCAGGACAAGGCCACTGGCATGCCTGTGCAACCTACTTACACCGGGAATATTTATGGGGGCCAAAAGTTTGCCGAGGGTGGTGTTACCGGCCGTGACCTGGTAAGGTTTGCCCAGGGCTATTCTGTGAAGGGCTATCAGGCTTCCCGCCCGCTTGAGGGGGCACCGTATGTGTGGGGTGGTTCGAACTGGGGCGACTGCTCCGGCGCGATGAGCGCTTTCGCTGCCCTGGCTGCTGGCATAAACCCATTCCCCCGGAAGTTTGCTACCGGGAATCAGGGCGACTGGGGCGCTTCTCATGGTTTCCACAGGGGTGTTGGTGGCGCTAACACGTTCACCATGTGGTGGTTCAATGGCGGCCCGTGGGGTGGGCACACTGTTGGTAAAATCGACTATGGTTCCGGTAGTGTGTTTGTTGAAATGGGTGGCCAGCGGGGTAATGGCCAACTGGGGGGCATGGCCGGCGCTAACCTGCCCCAGTTCACTGATGCAATGTTTATCAAGTTGCGTGGTGGCGGCCCACAGTATTCTGCTGAAAAGTTCGAGGAAACCCTAGACCGTTTCGACGGCCTACCAGGCAAGATTGATGGCATCACCTATAGCCCCGATAGTGGTGGGTTCACCCTGGATTCGGGTGTCGCAACTACCCGTAGCGGGGATTCCACAGGTTCGGGTACCCCCGGCTGGGGGTCGGCTGCTGAGCTGCATAAGGCTTTGGCGAAGTTTTATGGCTTACAGGAAACTAAGAAGGGCACTGCGCTTACTGGCAGTGGCAACGAGTACACGGGTAGTGGGGTTGCTGGACCCAAAGAATTGGGTGACCCGCTCACCCTTGACCCTGATAAAGACGTGCCGTACGGCCAGGAGGGGAAGAAACATAGTGGTTGGGGCCATGATTATTTCGTTCACGAAATTTCCCGGCGCGCTAAGGACTTCTCACTTTCTTCTAAGGGTGCGATGATTGGTGTTGCCACCGCTTTGGTGGAGTCCGGCGACCCCCTGCGGATGTTTGCAAACGCTAAGGTCCCGGGTTCGTTGGCGTTCCGCCATGATGCTGTCGGATCGGATCATGATTCGGTTGGTTTGTTCCAGCAGCGCCAAGCCGGGTGGGGTACCCTTGCTGAGCGCATGGACCCCTACAAATCCGCGGGCCTGTTCTATAAGGCCATGCTATCGAAGTTCCCGGGTTGGGAATCCATGGCCCCGGGTGCTGTGGCGCAGGGTGTTCAGGTGTCTGCTTTCCCCACACGGTACGCAACCAAAATGGATCGGGCGTTATCCCTGGTCAAGGGCACTGGCTTGTATGATAATGGCGGTTGGTTGCCGTCTGGTGGTATGGCGGTGAACCTTTCGGGTAAGCCGGAGCGCGTGTTGACTCACCAAGAGTTCTTGGGGCTTGACCATTTGGCTAACTCGATTGATAGTTTGGTTAGTAAAATGGAGCCCATCGTGGAGCGTATTGGTTCACAATGGGAGGAACGCCGTGCTGACTATGAGGGCGATTTTCTGGGGTCCGCGCAGATTGTTCAGGATGCTGAGCAGGGTTTGGCTGAGACCCGGCGCCAAGTTGTGGATAACACGAAGGCGGAGAAGGAAGCCTTAGAAGAGGTTGAGAAAGCCCGCAAGGAATACCAGGAAGCCGAGGCGAAGGGGGCGAAAGTTTCCACCGCTTCGGCTAGGAAGATTCAGGATGCTGAAACAGCGCTGGCCCGTGCACGATCCTCGAAGGCCAAGAATAAGGCTGAGAAGATTGCTGATGCGGAGAAGCGTTTAGCTAGGGCACGTGAGGACGCCGCGGCTTCGATTGATAAATCCGATAATAAGAATGCTGAGGAACAGAAGAAAAAGCTTGAGGCTTTGAATAAGGCTGAGGATAAGCTTGCTAAGGTTCGTAAGCAAAACGGGGATGCCCTGAAGCAGATTGAGGTTGCGGAGCGCACGGTGATGGCGGCACGTATCCAAGCGGTACGTGATCTTATCACCGCGGCACAGACTGAACTCACCACCATGATTGGGGCGTTTGCCCTGGTTGCGGGGGTTGTTTCGGAAGCCCACGACACTGTGCAGAAGACGCGGAAGGAAGTTCGCAAGCTCAAGTATGATTTGACGCAGGCGATGTTTACGGCAACGCAGGCGGCTATCTCCCTGAGAAATGCGGAGTTCAACCTTGCGCAAACCCGCGCAAACGGGATGCTGAATCAGGCGAAAGCGCTTGAAGCATTGGACAAGGCCCGGCTTGAGGCGAACAAGCAGATGTACGATCAATTTGGTTTCGCTATTGATCGGTACATTGAGAAGGGCACTGGGGCGTGGGGTACGGTCGCTGGTGAGGCGCAGCGTCGTACGAATCAGGTTCGGGCTGCGGAGTGGGAGCTTCGCCGTGTACAAGCTGAGAATGCTCTTCAGCAACACACCGCTATGATGCAGGCGAAGGATGCTGCGTTCGCCGCTGCTGAGGCTACTTTGAATCAGGCTAAGGCTGCTGAGCTGCTGAAACTGTCCACCCAGAAGTTGCAGGTGCAGGCGGCTAAACTGTATGGCCTTGACACCCCGGGTTTGTCTGGGGCGCAGAAGGGTTTGCAGGGTTTGCAGAAGGGTGCCAGTGGCCTGATGGGTGTGCTTGGTGGCCTGGTATCTGCGGGTCTTGGCTTCTACACTGGTAATATTGCTACTGGTGTGGGTGGTGCCCTGACTGCGATTAAGAGCATTGGCGATATTTTCACAGGGTTTCATGCGCTTAAAGCCAATAAGGAAGAAACGGGTAAGGTTTTCAAGGGCCTTTCGCTTGGTAAGAAACTATCCTTAGGTTTGGCCACGCTGCTTGGTGGGGCTGCTGCTGCTGGTGGTGCCGTGGCAGGTGTGAACGGCTACGGGGTTGATGCTGCCACTGGTGGGGCGAAAGTCGGTTCTGAGATTATTAACTCAGCTTTCGGAACGATTGCCGAAAACATGAAAACCGACATGGAACGCCTAAACCTTGAGTTCCAGCGGCGTCAGGAAGCCTTGCAGAATGACTATGCGTCACGTTTGCAAAATATTCAGAACGAGCGCGAGTACAATAAAACCGCTGGTGAGCTGCGCAAAACTGAGCTGAGTAAACTTGTTGAGCTTGCAAGTATTAACAAGCAAATTCAGGAAGCCACCTCGAAAGAGACCGTGGAAGCATTGAAGCATCTGGCTGATGTGACGGAGCAGCAGCGCAATTCTGAGCTGCGTTTGCATAAGGACACGATCCGGGATTTGCGTTTGGCGCTTCGTCAGTCGGGCGCGGAGGCTGAGCATGCGGCTGCGGAGTCGGAGCGTGTGGGCAATAAACGTGCTACTGTGACTGTGAATTTGCCTTCGGATAAGACCGCTTATAGTGCCGATGAGGTGAAGGCACTTCTGGAGCAGATCAGTAAGTCTCAGGCGGATTTGGATTTGCGTGTGCGTGAGATTGAGGATGAGAAGAAGCCGAATGCTTGGGATTTCCAGCGGTCTTTGCGCAAGGCGGACTGATTGTGATTTGCCCCACTCTCTCATTCGCCTTGTGTGGGGCTATCGCGGTGGGGTCTATGTGATTGTTCATTCTAAGCGTTGACCCCGCCTATGGCCCCGCTAGATGCTTTAAACAGCGTTTGCCCTGGTGGGCAATACCGCTACGGTTTGGGCAAAAGAAAAACACCCCCTGATATTAGGGGGTGCTTTTTACGATGCGAGAAGAGGGGAGAGAACGCTTTTACTTATCTTCCTTCAGGGCCTCCTTAATCCGCTCGATCAGGGTAGCTTCTTTGATATAGAAGCGGGCGCGGTCGTTGATTTTCACATGCACCTCACCATCGGCATCAATCCAGGCTTTCATGGCCTTGAACGCCCGGCCTGTGTTATTGCTCACTTTTTTACCGTCAAGTTCGGTGTAGCAAATATTCCCGGTGTCGTAATAATATACCCCGATTCCGACCGCTTCCAGCCAGTTATTGAGGTAAGTGCGGGTTTCACCGGTTCGGGGGTGAACCCATTCTTGGCCGGAAATGCCATTGGGGTAGATCTTCAGTGTGCTCATGGTGTCCTCCTTGGACTTCAGGCCCCAACTCTCTTTGGTTGGGCTTTTCTTCAACCTGATGACCTTAATTATACACGATCCGGTAAGCGTGTCAAATCACGCTGTTGTGATGCTGAACACGTTTTGTTGTAGCATGCTATAATGGTTTAGTTTTGACCCCTAACATTTGGAGGTAGCATGCTATCGGCATCTCTTGGTTCCTTAGGTTTTATTAAGCCTGATCTTGAACACATGAAAAACAACCCAGATAACAGCAACTGGGTATACCGTGACTACAGCCTGGTTGAGGATAGTGTCCAGGGCATGGTTGGTGAGTTTGAGGACGCTGTGCAAAACCCCGTGAATGGTATGGGGCAGGTGTATAAAGGGCACCGCATCAAGCCGTTCACAGGGGAGTTCACCCTATCGGTCACCCCCGGCCCCGCCAAAACCGGGGAAGCAAGTTTGTATAAATCTTTCTTAAGATTACAGAATGAGGTGCAGCCAGGCAAGACTTTCATTTTCAACGTGCATAACGCGCCATTCACCTCCTACGGGCAAGGCCAGGACAGGTTCTACAACGCAACCTACAGCGCGCGTTTGCGCACCACCCGTTCACTAGCGTGGCCGAACCCCGACCCGCAAGATTTTGACCAGGATAACATCAAGGTTATTGTGCCTGTGATCTGCGATGACGGTTTTTGGTTCCAGGTCAAAAGCGTCTACCCCGAATTGCAAAATGGGGTGCAGGTGGCAAGTTTGCAGCGCAAGTCAAACATTCCTTCCGGTTTTAAGGTGACTCTCAGGTTTAAACGGAATGAGACCACCAGCTTTAAGGGGGTGTGGCGGGGCACCGGCCTGGATTTTCTTAACCTAAACTTAGAAGCGGGCGACTTTGAGGGGCTTGCTTACATCAATTTTGATCTTGGCGAGGCCCCCGTAGTCCGTCGCGTCAACAATAGTAAGGTGCTTAAGTCCATCACTGACCAGCTGAAACCACAGGATTATGCACATTTGCAGTCCCCTGCCGGTGATGTGGTGCGTTTCACAAGCAATTTCGATTATAGGATTGATTATGAGGAACGCCACCTAGTACCATGGGGCGGGGACGAAAGCTAAGAAAATGCCGGGCATACTTGACACGATGAACACCACGGATGCGTGGAAAAAATGGTTTGACCTGCGCGCCAACGTGATTAAGCAACGCGGCGTGTATGTTTGCCTATGCAACGGCAGCGGGCAACCCATGATCGAGCTGGATAATTATAGTGATCTTTCCTATAATTTTCAGCACAACCAGCCCGGTACCGCTAGCGTGCGTGTCGGGTTGGATGTGGAGTATTCGCTAGCCGGAGTATTCGCACCCCCGCCGGGTAGCGAGCATGATATCCAAATTTTGGGTGCGCTAATGCACGATGATTTAAAGATGCTGCTTATTGATGCGGGGGATGTGCGCTGGTTCGGCAAGATCAAAATGGCGAAGTTCACCACCCGAAACAACAGGTTCGATTCGGTCACGATCGAGGCCCTGGAATACTTGGACGTGTTGGGTGAAATGCCCGCCGTTTCGGACCGTAAAGCCTGGTTAGAGACGAAGAATGAAAAGATTAAAGACAACATTCACACACTGAAGTCGCCCCGCGAATACACTCTGAAACTTTTCAGGGCGGGCAACCAGGTGGATGGGTTCACCGTGATAGGTAAGGCCGATGAGATTATCTCTAAACTAATCCAGGAAAACGCTTCCCTCATCTACCGGACCGAGGGGTACACCGGGCCACCATTCCTTTGCCGTAGGGTGGAAACCGGGTTGGACTCACCCGAGATCACCATCACCCTGGCGGAGGATGCAATGGCTAACACTATCAAAGACATCCTGGAGTTTGCTAACATTAACCTGTTTCTAAGGGTAGCGTACCCGTGTGAAACACTGGACGCTAGCGTGTGGGGCAGGACACAGGTGGGAACAGTTTTCCCAGTGCCATACATTTTTGTTGCACAGGGGGAGGAAGCTAAAAATGCCTAAGGTGAATAAAATTGTTACACCTAATACTATGGAGTTTGTTGTCACCTACCCCACGGCTACACGCCTGTATGGGGCATGGTCGGTAACCTACCCCGATGGAGTATCGTTGTCGGAGGACCAGCGGAAACGTTCCGTCTATGTGTATGCGCTTAAGAATGATTTGGGTAACGGCTTGTTTATTCAGGCTTTTCTTAAGTCGGATATTAGTATTAATATTCCGGCGGGGGTGACGGATATTGCGCAGGTGATTAATGGGGCGGAGAAAGCTAATGGGATGACCACTACTTTCACCCGGGATATTGAGGGCCTGGAGGTTGGCAACACAAACCCTGGCGCTGATGTTATCCCTGGTGATGTGGTTGATGTAATGGTGGGGCCTGGAATGTTTCGTGAGGCAAAAGTGTCCGGGGTAGAGTTCGTAGCAACCCCCACCGGCGTGGTGCGGAAAATCAAAATTTCTAAGGACATTCTTAACCGCAACGAAAAGCTGCTGAAACACCAATCCGACACGTGGCTGCGCATCGTCGATGAGCGGAAACGCGCAGGGGCCAACCTAACCGCCCTGGAAGCGTACATGAAATCAAAATTTGGGGTTGACCTGGTGTACGATTTTGAATTCAAGCACCCCAATATGGGGTCAACGGATACAAAATATGAGGTGGTTATCGACCCCAACGGCAAAATTGGTGACCAGCCCACGCTCACTGTGGATTGCAAAGCTAAGAAAAAGCACCCATGGGGCAGGATGATAGTGGTGCTGCAAGACGCCGACACGGGGGAAACTTACACTAACAGGGGGCTTTCACTCAGGTCTGACGAATTCTGGAAATGTTTTGCTACCGGGTGGGTTGGCGACCCACGGAATGTCAAGAATGGTAGGTGTTACCTATTTTTCAAGGCAACAGACGACTAACTAAGGGGTGATGTGATTGTCAACAATCATTGACTATTCGGCTGGCGTGCCAAACGCCGCCGATGTTAAAAACGCTGGCCATGTGGGTGCTGTGCGGTATGTGTCACAGCCTCGGGAGGCGTGGATGCGGGGCAAACCGATTGGTAAGGGGGAGCTTGACGACTTCTACCGTAACGGCCTGTCAATAGCTTTCGTGTATCAGTACGGGAAAGAACACGACTCGGACATCAAGCGTGGCTACGCTGGTGGGGTATCGGATGCTACCGCGGTTTTGCAGCATTTGCAAAGCCTGGGGCGTGGTGATGCTGCTTGCTTCTTCGCGGTGGATTATAATATTTCTCTCAGCGAGTGGAATAGTTTTGGTGCCGAATACTTCCGTGGGGTGAATGAAATCCTGGGTGCCCAACGCACCGGAATATATGGGCATTCGCGTGTAATATCTTGGGCTGTTGAGGACGGTGTGATCGCGGACTGTGGCGAAGGCCATTTCTTGGCTTGGCAGACCGCGGCATGGAGTGGCGGCGAGTTGGCACCCGAAGTCGTCCTGTTTCAAAAAATCGGCACCGTGACCGTGGGTGGTGTGCAGTGTGATGTTAATGAAATCCTATGGCACGAGTGGGGGCAAACGAATGCTACGGGAACCCCGCACACGCAACTGACGCAACCCATGACCGAAGAAATGCCAGAGTCGGAGGAAGACACCAGCACTGATATTATGCCGATACAACCAAACCCTAACCACTACGGTGACCCCTTGTTCATGCCCGAAGTGTTGCGAGCTTTCGGCGTTGACGTGCAAGAACTTGATGGTTGGCGGGAGTGGGGTATGGGTGACTTCACGAAGATTTGGGGTGTGGCGGTGCACCACACGGGGGCTAATAATACTTCCGCGGAATATATTGCTAGGAACCCCGGCTTGGAAAATGGTCTGTCTTCTCAGATTCATTTAAGCCGCACGCCCCCCTATACCGCCACGATTTGTGGGGCTGGCGTGGCCTGGCATTTGGGCAGGGGATCATACCCAGGGTTGCCGACCGATAACGCTAACCCATATATGATCGGTATTGAACCCCAGTCGGACGGGGTTTCACCGTGGCCGGATAATATGCTGGACACATACCATAGGATTGTAGCGGCATTGCTGTGGTATTTGGGTTTGGATTCCAGCCGGTGCATAGCACACTGGGAATACTCATATTATGCGCAAGGCAAGTGGGACCCCGGCGCGGGTGATGGTGTCCCAGGCCACATGATGGACATGGACGAGTTCCGTGCAAATGTTCAGAAATATATTGACAACCCACCATTTGGGAAAGGGGAGCTTATGGGTGTTTTAGACGCGCGCTTTAAATCGCGGGTGCCTGGTAGTGAATGGGAAGGCACTTTGCGTGACTTCATTATCAACACCAACGCACACGCCTATATGGGCATGGAGTCTGCCCAGCGTAATGGGGATAAGCTGGATAAGCTTATCGAACTCACAGAAAAGCAGAACGATCTTCTGCAAAACATTGTCAACCGGATTCGGTAAGAAAGGGGAAAGCTTATGGCTTTCAATAATCAAACCGCGGACGTGCTCAACGAGGCTTTGCGGAGCATTGCTGCTAAGCAGTCTCTTAGCAAGCGTAAGGCTAACACTGTGACCGCGGCTTTCGGTAGTGCCCTGCTGATTGTGGCGGTGGTGCTGACTGGCGTGTTTGCGCACCACACTAACCTGCCTGCTTACACGGAGCAGATTGTTCCGATCATTCTTAGTGTTCTCACAGTGTTGGGTGTGTCTCGTACCCCTAACGGTGTGACTGATAGTGTGGTGGACAAAATCAGTGATGAGCTGTTCAACATCATTGATGACACCGAGGCGGGTAAGTCCCATAATCGTGCCATTGCCCCGGCCACGATTGAGGCACCGGAAAAGTAGTATTTGAGCAGTGATAATTGCCCCAGCCTATATGGGTTGGGGCTTTTCATAATACCCGAAAGGTAGAACATATGATAGCCGAGCTAACAGCGTTAAGCGCAGCCCTAGCCACCGCAGTCACCGCACTAATAGCAGCATGGATGAAAGCAAAAACCGATAACCAGAACCTTAGAAAAAGCGAAATCGAACGCATGGACCAACGCATCACCAGCCTATCAGACCAAGTGAACATATTGGAGAAACGCATTGATGAGGAACGCGACAGGCGCCACGCTATCGAGGATATAGCGTCACGCTTGCATAGGGCTTTGGAGCGCGCTATAAGCGTGATAGATAGGCTGCTGAGTATACATAGGGAGCACCATATACCTGACGATGAGCTGATAAACGTACAAGTCAAACAGCTTCGGCAGATCAACAGCACCCTAGACGACGACCAATAACATCACAGTGACATTATTGGCGCATATAAAAACACCCCCGGCTTTTAACACCGGGGGCCATTTTTCATGCCTCACTTATAGAAAAACTCAGCTTCCGCCTTGAACCTCCTAAACGCCTCACTCTGGGGATGGCTGATGGTGCCGTCCAAAACCAGATTCACAAACCGCATGCCCGTTTTCACCAGGCTGTCGATAAGCTTATCATCGCGGGGCACGGTCATGGTGGTGATCCTACCGGGGTAGAAACCATCGAACGACTCCAGCCTTTCTTCCACCACGAACAAACACTTTTCCGCATCGGTGATAAGCATTTCCCATTGGCACTGACGCATATAGTTTTTCGGCATGTGTCCCACATCGCCAAAGAAACGCTTCGTGCCGGCGGTTTTAATCTGCACCGTAGCATTTTTGTCGGGGATTAGGCCGTCGGGGGTGGCGGCAAACAGCGGGTGGGTTGTGGATACTAAAAGGTTTGTGTTATGTTCAACCGGAATCCACGCTTCCAAAAGTTTCCCAACGATAACCGGTTCACGAATGTTGCCCCATTCCGTGTATTCGTTCCCCCGGAAGGGGGGTGTGTCGCCCCATTTTTCCTCACCAAGGTTCACCATGGCCTTGACGGCTTTGGGGCCGAGCTTGCCTATTTCACTGGCGGTCAAGTACGATTTTCTTAGCTTTAACCAGCCCGCCCGGCTTTCGTGACTTAATGACGAATACTTCACAATCCCTCCCTAAGCCGTCTTTGTAGGGTTTTCCGTAAACACTGAACTGCTTGGCGTACCACCGCAGACTGTAGCCGTCCGACATGTGCAACATGTGAAACCTTTCAAGCTCCCTTGCGGCGTACACCATGCTATCGAGGATCATTTTATTCTCTTCAACCGTCATGCGCTTAGGTTTTGTTAAGAGTTTCAGTAGCTCATTGTCCACACCGTGCACCCTCGCCACGTGTGCCCAACCATCACGGCTATAGAAACCGGAAAGCATGCGGGTGGCGTGGTGTCGTAAAACTTTATCGTACCAAACAATCTTATCGTGGGTTTGCATTATTCACCTTCGGCTATCACGCAAATCATCGCAGCGGTAACGATCATTCCGCAAACCAGTGCAACAATCTTAGAGACTAACATGCCGTACCCCTGAATCCTTGCAGTCCCTAAAATCAATTTTAGGGCAGTCTAAGAAAAACCCGCCAGACAGAGCACTATTATACCTACAGGTGCTGATATGGTAGCCGGGGGAGATGAAACCGTCATCACCTAGCGGGGTTTGCCTCCTGACTTCGGCAAGCAGTTTTTCGTAATCAAGCCCATACTTTTTGCAATACTTTTGCACGGTTTCAAAAATCCAGGAATACATTCCGCGGATCGTACTATATTCTGGGGGTTTTGGCCTACACGCATCAAAGAGTGAATTTTGCTCAACCGCTACAGCCAGCAGCGGGGCCAATGCCTCACAGGCGAAATCATGTGTAAACTTCTGGTTGCGCATAGTATCCCCTTCCCAATCTCGCCGTGTCATTAAATTGCGGATCACATCATTGTAGTCTCTCTTTTCAAGGTGGCCTTCTACTGCGAATATGAAAGTGTTCACATAGGCCCCTAGGTCCGAGTGCCGAAGGTTGCTGTTTGCCTTCCTGAAAAAGTTAATCATTTTCACCACACATCATTGCCACGATTCTTCCTTTCTGAAAATGTTAACCCCAATAGTGTTGCCTGCCCTGGCCCCAAACCCCACCCCCATAATAGGGGGCTAACCGTTAAACTTCTTCTTTCTCTTCCTCGGCTTCGTCTTCAGCACGCCAATCGGCGATTTGCTTCTCCCACCCTTTCACGAACGGCTCGAACAAACGTTCACGCCAGCCTGGGAAAATCTTATCCAACAAAACCACATGACTGCCATGGCGGGCGGTATCCAACCGCACATCATGCACCCGGCTATCACCCGGCGCAAACTGGTCACCAAAGAGAAAGAACCGCGCTTCGCCAGTTCCTGTGTCATAGCTCATATCCACCCACACCGTCGACCCGTCGGACCATTCCAACTCGTAGTAACCAGTCGCCAGCGCATCATAAACATTTTCATTATTCACATAAAATGTTCGATTATATTCATGGATATCAACATCATCATTGATAGGCAAGCGCAGATTACGGATATCGCAAGCGTCAAGCATCTGTAAAAACTTACGATGATCGACACGCACGCCCTCCTTCAGGCCTGCATAAACACCATCACCAACAACCTCCTTGGCCCCCAAATGCGTGTTCAAAGCATTTTTGGAAATGTACTTCACATCATCACCAATAATAGGGCGGATTTGTTCCTCCACCAAATCATCAGGATCATCAAACCATTTTTCCGGTAGCGGGAACCACTCTTCAATATTCGGCATTTTATTCGCCCTCATCAATATTATTCTTAATGTATTCTTCCAGCCGGTCACGCAAACGATCAACCATGGTGCGCCACGATGTGACCAAAATCTCATCAAAATGGTCACCATGGGAATGGAACTCCTCAGACCACATCAGGCGACTGGGCCGAAAATCTTTACCGATACGGGTGTGGATATCGCCCCACCGGTCAACCACAATATCCTGGTCGCCCCACAGGCTGTGGAAAACCGCAACTAGCATGATATCATCGCCGTGCTGAACGGGCTCCCAATCCAAATCAAACACGTTGATCTTGGCAAAACGTGACCGGAGCAGGGGTTTCACCGCTTTCACCCAAGCCAGATCATGGCGGCCACCACCTTCAAGGCTTGTACCAGCAATCATTTCTGCAACACCACGCAAATCATAATCCGAAGGCATGAACTGCCGTGGGTCACGGATCACATAATCGGCTAGGCGCCGCTCAATTTCTGGGATTGTAGCCATAATATTATCCTCACTTTTCCGGTTCGGGGGCAACCAGTGGCCACCCCCGTTCCGAAAATCATTTTTTAGTAGTCGAGTGTGCCGTCAGGGTCGAGGGCTTCCAGCATCATTTTCGCATGCTCAATAGCGGCATCGGTGTAGTCTTCTGGGTACTCCACAATCGTGCTGAACACTTGCGCAGCGGCGATTTTCACGCATTCCTCAGCTTTGGGGAACAGGCGAATCAAATCTCGCATTTCCTCATCGCCCGGCTTGGTGGACACAAGCCACTCATAGCGGACATACTCGCCCCAGCGTGGGCCTTCAATCTCAACCGTGAACCGACCTGACAGCTCATCGAGGGTATCGAAGAACCCGACACCAGTCTCAAAATCCACGGTTGCTTGAAGGCTTCCATTAACCCGCTTCTCAAATGTGCCGTAGCCGTAAACCAAATTGCCACTATCATCGCCGTACACGGGTGCGAAGCTGTAGAAGTCTTCGCCCTCAAAAACCTTACGGATCAGGCCCTCGATGGTGGCGGGTGCCCGATTTTGGTACTGTGCTTGCATGGTGGTCCTCCTTGAACCTTAGGGCACCAACCCTTTTGGTTGGTCTTTCTGTTTTACCCTATGCCCCTATTATACAGTGTGGCTTGCCCCGGCGTCAAACCCCCACGCCGTGTTTTACATCACATCATTTTCCAACAGCTCCGTGAGCTCCCCTTTTTTGGCCAGGTATGCGCGGCGGTAGTGTGCGCGGGCTTTTTCCCCTAGGGTTTGGTTTTCCCAGCGGGCTTCCATCTGCCAAAGATTGAGGGTTTCGCACACGTATTCGATACGTGCGTTGCGTGCGGACTTGCGAATGAACTTGATTTGTGATTGGGGGCTCCAGTCCAAACCATCGAACAACCATTCGATCGTATCCATGTCGCGCTGGTCATTCAGCAGAATTGATCCTAGCACAACAATCTCGCTGGGGTTTTCCTCCCGTAGTGTGGCTTCGATCACAACCGGGTGATTGTTAGCATCGGTGGAACCCCACGGGAAGTCGTATAGCACATTCACTGACAGGGACAGTTTGCCCTGGGTAGCAAAAACACTGCCTTCCCAGCGGTCGACACCGCGGAGCCCACGCCACCATGCTTCGGTGACTTCGGGGGCAATGGTTTGCCCGCATGTGAGCATGAAACCCTTGATTACTTCAAGGTCATCTTGGCTATTTTCTACCTCTACTTCAAAAATGTTTGTCATGATCCCGGGGCCTCCTACCCCTCG
>ERZ773022.360-NODE-360-length-38953-cov-11.395085_pt1 | contig 38953 bp, 54 predicted proteins | sample MGYA00580839_ERZ773022 | MGnify/ENA primary metagenome ERZ773022 (study PRJEB29015, sample SAMEA2738020) | human oral metagenome | biome: human oral; feature: human-associated habitat; material: dental | place: China | collected 2044 ... | reverse complement strand
CGTTTGACTACGAATCAAAAGGCCAGGGGTTCGAATCCCTTCTGGGTCACCAAATCATTTAAAAGCGAATTTTCAAGAGTTTTATCATGGAACTCTGAAAGTTCGTTTTTATAATTAAAGACAATTTCAATGTGATCTTCATATATAGTTACATGATGAACAAAAGCCTCTATAATCCTAGCACGCCCACGTAGTGTGCTAGGATTTTCTTTTGCCATTTTTAGCAAAAAGAAACGGATATGATCTTCTGTAAGTTCTACGGGAATAATAGTATTTTCGAGGTTCGTTTTTATCTCAATCTGGTCTTTTAACTCTTGTTCGGTAGCCTCAATTCTGTGTTTTAATACATCAGAAATGAATCCATTTGCAATGGCGGTCATATAATTGTCTAATGATTTTTTCAAATCACGAATATGAGCGTCAATTATATCAATTTGTGCAACAGTTTCGCTTTGAAGATTTTTACCTGAGCTGGCAGCATATTTAGCTATTTTATTAACCACATTAGGTTTATTTAGTATCGCAAGGGTTTGGCTTATGACAATATCATCAAGGGCATCTCGTCTAATATTTTGAGCCTTACAAGCATTTTTGCGACGTCTATTGCTGCATACGTAATAATGGTGCAGGGTACCTGTTTTAGATGTACCCGTTGAGCCTACATAATTACCCCCGCATCGTCCGCATTCTAGCTTTCCGCATAGTTGGTATAGCTCACTTCGATTGCCTTTCTTTTTAGCACGTAAATTTCGTTTGTGCTGTGCTTTTTCAAATATATTTTTATCTATGATAGGGGGAATAGCATTTTCTATGCGTTCTGATCCCCAAGAATAGACTCCTATATATTTTTCATTGCTAATAATGGCCTTAATGCTGTTTGTATTGAATGGCTTGCCTTTATGGGTTAGATGTCCATTTGCATTCATATAGGACGCCATTTCGCTAAGTGTATGACGTTGTAAATACATATCAAATAATTTACGTACAACATTGGCTTCATGTTCGTTGATTTCTAGCTGCCTATTATTAGATAGTTTGTATCCATAGGGGACAACAGTGCCGACCCATTTCCCTTGTAATACATTGTCAGTCATTCCCCGCATTACTTTTTGTGACAATTCTGCTGAATAGTATTCGGCCATACCTTCTAATACCGATTCAAGGATGATCCCACTAGGGTCATCTTTAATATTTTCTTTAACGGATATAACTCGTATACCATTTTTCCGTAGCTTTGCTTTATATATAGCGCTATCATATCGGTTTCGACTGAATCTATCTAATTGATATACCAGCACATAATTAAAGGCCTGCTTATTGCTATCTAAGATCATTTGACGAAATTCTGGCCTATCATCCGTTTTAGCACTCAAAGCACGGTCTATATATGTATTTGTTATTGTGATTCCTTCACGCTCCGCATAGGCCATGCATTCTCTTATTTGGCCGTCTATAGATTCATCACGTTGTTTGTCCGAGGAATACCGGGCATAAATAACACCTATTTGAGTAGTTTCGCTCATATGTTCGCTCCTTGTGACAAATAAAAAGAGATAAGGTCTTGAACGTATAAGAACAAGACCTTATCTCTAGTTGCGGCTGAACCGCTTATAATAATTTTAGTTTGAGGCTTAACCTCTTTGTTCTTATATTATAGATGGTTTGTACAAAAAAATCAACAAATTTGACTATTTTTTTGTACAAAATTATAGTTTTTATTTAATTTTTTTTACTTTATACCGTGAATTTCTTTAATTGCTTGGCGAATTTTGTCCGTTACATGTTTCTCCACTCGCATATTAAAAAGGGCATCTTGTTTGCATGTAGGGTTTTGAATTCGTATTTTACTGACTGTGCGAATTTGGGAGGCTACAGCTACAGTTCCAGCGTTTAATCGTTCAATCTCCTTCATAATTATCTCGTGCTTAATTAACATTTTATATGCATCTTCAAACTGTTGAGCTAAAGTACGCAATTTAGCTTGCGACAGTTTTTTTACATCAATACTTTCAAATCGCCTTACTCTTGCTTCGCATGTATCTAATAATTTCCCTGAGGTAGAAAATAAAACTGTAAATAATTCAGAACCCAAATAGATGTCTGTTTTATATAATGTATTGGGTGTTTCTTTATTTGGTTTTAGTGACCTCAAAGGGACAACTGTAACCACACCACTCTTGTTTGTGCTCGGACTTAATACTATTGCATAATGAAGTCCACCAAATTCATTACCTATTCCAAAGCCAAAATCTACTTTTACAATATGACCGGGTTGAAATGTTGGAAAATACTTAGGGTCGAAAGCCTCCTCTTGTTTTATGTATTGTAAATAATTACGTAACCAATAGTACATTAGGGCCGCTTTATGGTGATCTTGATTTACTAAGACAATCAAAAAAGTACGTATATCATTTGCTAGAGTTTTAATTTTATCAATTAAGGTAACCTTGTTTTCTGGCCTCTTTAAATCCATATAAATCTCCCTTTTATATGCTCCACTTGTGCCCGCATTTTAAGCATACGCCTTTTCGTTTGTTTTTACCATGAAATCCGGCAACCAATCCTATACCACTTGTTAATAATCCGCCAACTAATGCTTTGGTTCCGCTAAAACCCTGTTTATCAATTTCGATTTGTGTTGAATGGCATTTCGGGCACCGTAATTGTCCGTCATCAACGTTAATATTTATAGATAGGGGCTGGCCGCTTTGATATGCCATGACAATGCTTTTTAATGATGGATCATTAAACATTTGGGTGGCTGCATTTGAGGATTTTAACATGCCCGCCCCCGTAATTTTCTTAATTTCATCAGCTGTTTCTATTGTGGCGGTAAATCCGGACTTTTCGAATAATCTAGTATCTAGTGCCACCTGTACTGCATTGAATGTTACCCCGTTAACCTCTTTTGGATACTCCGGCATAGATGGCATCTCATTTGCTGGTTGTACATCCGGCAATGGAGTAGGTGGGGGATTACCCGTTACAGGTGTCCCACAATTAGAACAAAATTTTACATTATCATCTAGTTTAGAACCACAATTTGAACAATACATAAATATTTCCCCTTTATTAACGATGATGTCTTAATGATTCTATATGATTGACCTTATGCGGCGAATCATGATCCGCAAAATTAATATGGCTCAGTTCATGCAAATAAGTTTTTTGATTTTCTGCATGCGATAATTTTGCATTTAGTATTACTGTATAGGTATCATCTTCGTTTTTCCTAACATATCCCCCGCAGCCAGTCGGTAAATTTACTAGCTTAACTATAATCACTCGTAATCGTCCCCCCGCTCCCTTTGTAATAACGACTTCGTGATATTTATAATACTTTCCATCTCGCTTTTTGATAGGCTCCGTTTTGCGTCTAATAATAATCGCAAATCGGGGTCATTTTTTATTTCCTCCGCTAATTCTGCTACTTCTGGATCATAATAATACCCATCATCCGTAGTAGGGTGTTCACCAGTTAGGAGGTAATCGATAGAAACGTTGAAAACGCTGGCAATTAATTTAATCATTTCAGCAGAGGGCATCCTTGCATCGGTTTCCCAAAGCGAGATCGCTGAACGGCCTACATTTAATTTTTCACCAAGCTCATCGCCTGTTAAATGTTGAAGTTTTCTTAATTGCTTGATACGTTGGCCTAATGTTTTCATTTAGAACACCTCCTTAGGTTGATTGTAACAAATTGTAAACAAAAATAAAACTACTCATTGAAAACTTTTATAAAAAGTTTATTTGACTTGTTACTAATTGCAAACTATAATGAGCTCATAAGATGTTACAAAATGAAAACAAAAAAGGAGGTGAGATAATGTCACATAACAAGCTGGCTGTATTTAGACGAGAATTGAATTTTAGCCAGCAAGAGGTAGCAAATATGCTTTCCATTTCTAGAGCAGCATATTCTTTAAAAGAAAATGGGCATCGCAAATTCAGTCAAAAGGAAATGGGGATTATATTTACTAAGTTTAAAGAAAAATATCCTAAATTAAATATGCAAGATATTTTTTTAACTTAAAAGTTTACTAATTGAAACTATATTCAGGAGGGTGATATGAATTACAAAGCAGGTTGGGACTTTAAACCCGTGAAAGAAATGCAATATAAACATTGTGATTTTCCACCGATGGATTGCATCAAGGATTATTACAAACGCACAGGGATGATTGTTGTTACTCACTGGGCTTATACCAAAAGCGAATTTGAAAAAATCGTCACAAAGATAGAAAAGGTAATCGTAGATATTAAAGAAGGAATTTACGATTACAACTATCCTACAAAGAGGTCAAAGCAAGAAACTCTTGAACGCAATCAAGAATACTTGCATCGACTGTACACTATTAAATTTGAACTTGATTTATAAAAGGAGGTGAACATTATGTCGTTAATCGATTTAGGCATGAATATTACGCTAATTACAGCATTAGTAGCTAGCATATTGTCATTATTGGGTGTGTAAGGAGTGTGATTAAGATGTCAGACGCGTTATCAATGGTTGCTGATTTACCACTCGGAACGTTGGACCAAATGAGTGATATCCGAGATACGCTCAAAGCATTTGGCAAAAATGATGTTCAAATCATTATTACTGCTACAAATATTGATGTAAAACCAATCAATGCAGGTGGTGATTTTGAATGAGTTGGGATGTAAGGCCGTGGCTGGTTGAAGATATGATTGATTTTTTTAGCCAGCCCGGGATGCTAGAAGAATTCGAAGAATGGAGGGAAGAATATTATGCAAATGGTGGACAGAACGGAAGCATTGAAATGGCGACATTACCGAATTACACAATATCGACGTCGCAGATCCGAGAGGCGGAATATGATGGCCCCTCAGCTTGCTGACATAGTTGAAGGCTTTATCTTTGGCACGTTGTTTATGTTGCTAGTATGGGGCATTGCATATTGGTGGGTAACCGGGGAGGGGTTAATTCGATGGTGAAACGTTGTTATCATTGCGGTTACAAACTAACAAATCACTTAACATATCACATATTTAATACCGCAATTGGAAAGGTCGTTTGTGTTTGTAAAGATTGTCATACGACATATTTACGAATGAGAGCTAAGCAAAGAAAAAGGGCTGCACTTGCTGGAACAAGCACAACCCTAGGCAAATAATAACCTAATCACATTATATCATAAGAAAATTTTAATAGGAGCAAAAAAAATAGAACTTGAAAAATTAACTTTAAAATTAAACGGCAATGTAATAGAGCCGTGGTTTATCAAGGCGAGCTATGAAAAAGTTGGGAATTTTCCAACCCCTTATGGCTGGATGACTATGAGCTATTTAACTAATCGAATTGAATATCTAAAAGATGCAAGATGTTCAACGCCATTGGTTGAAATTCGTGTTCATATTGATAACGTTATTAAAACAATGGAAGCTATTAAAGCATATTTAGAAAAGGAGTAATATCATGAACCAATTTACAATCGAATTCAAAAATCCAAAAGATTTAGCAAAAAAAATTAGCGAGTACAACGAATTAATGAATGGATCTGTTACAGAAGCTGAGCCTAAAAAGGCTGCACCAGCAGCTAGTGCTTCCCCTAAAGAAGTAGTAACACCACATTGTGATGTATCTACATTAGGACCAAAGGACGCTACCCCGGGCAAGCCTGTGGAGGTTAAGGAATCTACTGCAGAAGAGGTAACCGTCATTAAATCTGCTGAAAAAATAACAAATGATGCAGGACCTAAAGAAAATCCCGTAGTGGAGCAAGAACAGGTAGAAGTTAAGGAGCCCGCTCAGGATGCAGTTGAAGATGATAAAACTGCAAAGAAACAGGCCTTAATTGATAAGGCAAAAGAATGGTTATTAGCAGACCAAGCAAATCGATTGACACCATATATGGCATTAATGGGCAAACATAAAGTACCGGGCAATAAAATTACAGTTGATAATTTAACAAAAGAATTAGCGGCTGAACTAATTACATTGATTGGTTAATTGTTGTTTAAGAAGGAGTATATACATGAACAATAAGAGCAATTACATACGAGTTGTGGAAATATTAAAAGCTGATAATAAAACATTGGAACGGGCGATGCAGTTATCGCCTGAGGATGCTAATGAGTTCCAAGAAGCCCTAGATTACAATAATACAGTTATTAAAGCATCTCAATCAATTATTAAGGCCATTGATATAGTTAGTGAAGCCGATAAAAAGGCGGCAGCTAATGATAAGCAGGCCAGTGGAAAGAAACGAGCTGCAGAGTTGAAAGAAAAGGCGAATAATGCGCCTAAGGATTCTACGCCAGCACCTGAGCCAGCTAAAGCAGAAGTAAATACTGATATTGATATTAACGAGTTATTTGGTTGATGCTATGGAAATATTGTATTCGTTTGAAATTCCAAAATTACATGATAGTGTAGTTCGCTATCAGGGATGGCAAGCGCCCAAAACTGTAATCTATCATGCTGATTGTGATGCCTCATTCTCTGCTACATGGCCTGAATATTACCATCCGGGCAATGGGTACTGTACACGAGCACACTATTATGTATGTCCTTTCTGTGGGCATCGTTCCAATCCTTCTCGAGAACATGTGGGGCTTATTATTAATGAATCTGATGCGATTCCTATTGATATTAGATTCTCTATTGTTTCTTGTAAAGATTGGGTTGATCTCCAAATGCAAGGACATCAGGTTGTATTGATGGGCGACCAGCTCATCAAACAGCCTAAGCGCTTTTATCAAACAATCAGGTTTGATTTTAAAAGTTTGAGGGTTCTTTTTATTGACGATGTAAAAGGTGAAAAGAAAGTCAATATTTATGATTTAGAGCATATTTCAGGCACTACAAATAATCTATATGGATATGTTGGCATGCTGCATCAATGTAGAACTAGATCTGCAGCAATTAACTATGCCACCCAATTTAGAATGTTATTTAAGGTGCTTCGTTTAGAGTTTGAAAAACGAATGTCAGCTATTACCGGTTATCGGGTTAAGGATGTTTATCAAGCAACGGGAGTATCTAATGAGTATGGGTATGGTGCTGGAATGATTTTCAATATGGCATGGCGAATGGCATTCCCTGATGGTCCTGCTTTAACAAAACCATTGTCTTTTCAACTTTGGGAATGGAGCAGAGCAGGTAATAAAGCCATTAACGCTGATGTTATTAATTTAGGCCGTCGTTATCATTCGTTCTATGATGCCTTAATCAGGGGACATAATATAACAGATTTAAAGCCGTTTATGCGTCGTTGGTTACATAAAAATCCGGGTTCAATCACAGCTTTTAAAGGGATTGTCATGTTGAGTGATGATATAAATGAGCAACGATTATTGTTAGATGTACTCAGCCGAAAGCAACATATCTTACTCAGAATATTTGATGATGCCCAAGCGTTAGTATTCTTGAAACGGTTTAGAAAGGAATATAAGAATCAGCTTATTCCGTTTTTAAGCAATCATTTTGAATGGGACATCATAACTATGTATTCACAGTTAGAAGCTGAAAACAAAGCATCATTCTGGGAAACACATCCCAAATTAAGGGATGTACATGATGAACTGGTTAATATTTTAAATAAACAACGTTTTGAATATGTGGAGTTGCTAAAGACTGATGGATTAGCCGAAAAGTCAAACGGATTAGAATTTGTTATCCCTGAAACTGGGGCGGATTTAGTGAACATTGGCGTTGCGCTTAAAAACTGCGTCAGATCTTACACGAATAAGATTCAGCAGGGGCAATGCATTATTGTGGGTGTTAAAAAAGCCAATAAATTTGTAGCTTGCTTAGAATTAAAACCACTACAAGGCAATGGGGCATTGCTGGTGCAAGCAAAATTATATGCTAATAAATCAGTGCATACCAACAAAACTATCAATAATAAGGTTCTTTCATGGGCGTATCGCCATAGGATTGCACCTAATACTTCGGATATTGATGTTAAATTGTTTGAAAAGCAGAAGGGAGCTTAATTATATGGCTTACAAAAAAGTGTTTGATGCGAATAAGGCCACTCGTGAGGAATGGTTAGAGTTTCGTAAGAGTGGTATAGGCGGTTCAGATATGGCCGCTATTTTAGGCCTAAGCAATTATAGATCTGCACTTGATGTGTGGATGGATAAAACAGGCCGGACAATACCATCTAAGGACGATGGAAATCGATTTACATATTGGGGGACAAAGCTCGAAAGTATTGTTGCAGATGAATTTGCTATTCGCACCGGGTATAGTGTCAGAAATAATAATTTCACGCTACAATCCGTTGAATATCCGTTTTTATTAGCAAATATTGATAGGGAAATTGTAGGCATTGATGCGGGGCTGGAGTGCAAAACAGCATCCGCATTTAAAGTGGATGAATGGCAAGGGGACAGCGTCCCCGATGCCTATTACATTCAGTGTCAGCACTATATGGCTGTCACTGGTAAAAAGAGTTGGTGGATTGCTGCATTAGTTGGTGGCAATGATTATTATTATAAAGAAATTCCTCGTAACGATAACGTTATAGAAGCAATTATTGAAGCGGCGCAAGAGTTCTGGTCTTTTGTATTAACTGACACTATGCCAGCTGTTGATGGATCTGATTCATGCCAAGAGGCATTGCGACAACTATATTCCAGCACTCAGCCTGAATCAGTTCAATTAGAAGATACCGCCGATATTTATGCTGAAGAGTATTTAAAGGCTAAGGCCGATAAAAAGGATGCTGAGGAAAGGGCTAAAGAGGCTCAAAATAATCTATGCCAGCTATTAGCCAATAATGAAGTAGGCTATACCCAAAATCATAAAATCACATGGAAATACAAAAAGGCTATTGATGGATTTGATAAAAAAGGGCTGGCAGCAGATTATCCCGACATTTTCAGCAAATATGTAATTAAAAATGACCCAGTCCGGAATCAATTCAGTTGTAAATAATGGAGGCTATATTAGTATGACGGCAGAATGGCTTAAATCATTACTTGAAAAAGTCGATGATGATTATGAAATTAAAATTTTAGATTTTCGCAGTGAATTAGAACTAGATATTAGCAATGTGCGAATTGATCTTGATAATAAAGTAATCGTATTTGAGGAGGATATTAAATAATGGCGACAACTAAAGATGTAACACTAAAAACAAGCAAATTAACACCTGCAAAGCAGGATAATTCTCTTAAAGGTATGTTGTCAAACGACAATATTAAAAACCGATTCAACGAAATTCTTGGTAAAAATTCGGCAGCTTTTATTTCCTCATTATTGGCGGTTGCTAATAATAACGAATTATTGATGAAGTCCGACCCAGCTACCATTATTGGTGCTGGTGCCACGGCGGCTGCAATGAATTTGCCTGTAAATCAGAATTTTGGGTTTGCATACATCATTCCGTTTCATAATGGAAAGACTAACCGTTATGAAGCTCAGTTTCAGTTGGGCTATAAAGGCTACATACAACTAGCTATGAGAACCGGGCAATATAAGGCTATTAACGCCGTGCCTGTATACGAAGGCGAAGTAAAGTGTGTTAATCGCTTTACAGGAGAATATGAATTTGGTGAACGTACCGGGGATGAGATTATTGGGTACATGGCCTATTTTAAACTCATTAATGGGTTTGAAAAGTTCCTATATATGGATATTGAGGAAATGCAGGCTCACGCCAAAAAGTACTCTAGAAATTATAAGGGAGGTACAGACCGCTGGGGCTTGACTGACTTCCATACGATGGCCGTTAAGACTGTACTCAAACGATTGTTAAGTAAATACGGTATCTTGTCCATTGAAATGCAAGGATCTAATGCGTTAGCTACTGCATTAGAAAATGACGGCGGTGTTATTACGATTGACAGTGAAGGTCATACAGTTACTGACTTTGATGGCGAAACATTAGATGCGGCTGGTGATACTTTTATGGTCGGCAATGATATTGTTGATGCGGATACAGGGGAAGTAATTGATGATAATAACATCAATGAAATGTTTGATAAATAAGGGGGATATATGTTTTTACGGAGTGATGTATTTCACCGCTTATTACATAATAAGCAAATGACGTTACTGGATTTTATGAAAGAGGCGCATTGCTCGCCTCTAACACTTGTGAAGGCGTTGAGTGGCAAAGATGTGGTTCAATCTTCAACTCGATTTCGATGGGCACAGGCTTTGGGGTGCTCGGTTATGGATATATTTGTTACTAGATGGAAGTAGAGGGATGATGTTATGGCTAAGTTGACAAACTATTTTAGCCACGATGTAAGCGCACTAAGTGACCCTAAAATCATGATTATGATTTCGCTACACGGTATGGTGTCATATGCGTGGTGGTGGATTTTAATTGAACGCTTGGCTGTTGAGGAAGATTGCAAACTTCCTTATAACAAATTCACCTTTGCTGGGCTTGCTATAGCGTTTCAAATCTCAGACAATTTGGCTTTTTGGAAGCAAAATGTAGCAAATGCTAAGCAAAACGTAGCAAATATAGCAAATGCTAATTTGCCAGATTTGGTAGAAAAATTTATACAATCATTAATTAAAGATTGCAATTTATTAGATACTGATGGAACGTATTTTTGGTCGCCATCTTTACAGCGCAGAACTGCAGAACGTTTAGCAAAAACCAATGCAATTTTGGAAAAACGTAGAGAGGCTGGGCGTTTAGGCGGCTTAGCAAAAGCTAGCAAATATTTAGCAAATGCTAAGCAAAATGTAGCAAATGCTAGCGATAACTATAGCAAAAGTTCTAGCAAGCTAGCAAACCTGCCTAAAGAAAAGAAAGAAAATAAAGATATTATATTCTATTCTACTGATGAGCACGATGAAGCGAAGCAAAATGAAGCAAATGCTTCAGATGATATTGACATAAATGATCTGTTTGAAAAGTCCGATACTAAATTAAATGATACTCAATCTAAGGTCTATAAAGTCTATATGAGCGAGATAGGAGAAATTAGTTCGATTACCAAAGAGCGTATTGATGATTTAGTCATTGACTTTGGGGCTAATGAGGTAGTTAATGCCATCTCTATTGCTAGCGAGCGAGGCAAAGGCAGTATAGGGTATATAACAGCTATTCTTAACAATAAGGTTAAAGAGGAGGTGATAAAGGGAAATGGAAGCAATGGACGTAACGGAGGCAATAGAACAGCTAAGGCAAAAAATAGCGACGAAATCGACTGGTCCAAAGAAACAGGAGAATGGATATGAGTTCTACACCCCGCATTATCCACCATCTGTCGCAGTTGAGCGTCAGAAAGATCTATCACAGTATGGCATAAAAGGTCGATATTTAGATATGACATTCTCTAAATTGAAGCAGCTAGGAGCACCGCCCGAAGATAAGGACGTATATAACTATGCTATGAAATATGCCGTTCATTTAAATGAGCATATCAAAAGTGGAAAGGGCTTGATTATGATGGGGCCAGTTGGAACTGGTAAAACATCATTAGCTATCAGTATATTACGACGAGCGATTGAGCAAGGATACAATGGCTACCTTATTTCAATGATGAGCTTACTCGACACATTGCTCGTATTGAGTAAGGGACCAGCTGAACACTATCTGAAATTTGAAAATCGTATTCGTAATTGCCCTTTACTTGTACTAGATGATTTCGGGGCCGAATATGATAATAAATGGGTTTCAAGTAAGGTTGATTCAATTATTTCTGATCGAGTTGAACGTGGAAAAGCGACTATTATCACTACGAATTTATCTGTTCAACAAATTAAAAAGTGCTATGATAGCCGCATTTATGACCGATTGAAAGAAACGTCATTTATTCTATCGTTTAAAGGTAAGTCTAAACGGGATCCGTTGGATATTTCACAAATTTAAGGAGAAATAGAATGAAATCAAATGCCAAGATTGAGATAGAAGTTTTTGATAATGGATGCATTAAAGTTGGAATGGAAGGACAATTCACTGATTTAACAATCGGATTTTGTGCAGGAGTTGCACAGGTAGTTCAATTAGCATCGAAGAACGCTAATAAAACACCGGAAGAACTATTAAATATTGTTACTGCTGAGATGCGTAATGCATTAGGTAATGTATTAAGTGAAAAAGGAAAGGTTACGCACTAAGAATGGATAAGCTTGTAATTTACGGCCGACCAGCAACAAAAAAGAATAGTTCGCGAGTTGTATACGCTGGGAAATATCCTCGTGTCTTACCATCAAAAGCCTTTGAGGAATATCAAGCATTAGCGCTTAAACAGTTGCAATTCTATCGTAAACGAGCGTACCATTCTGGCCCTGTGTCCTTACGGTGCCGCTATTACATGCCTAATTGGGCGCATTGGCCTGATTTGGTTGGCCTGTTACAAGCTACATCAGATATATTGACGGAAGCTGGCATTATTGACGACGATATGTGGGTTGCAAATTATGATGGATCCGAAATAGTTGGAATCGATAAAGCAAATAGCAGGGTCGAAATTGAATTTATACCAGTAAAGGAGGAAACGATATTATATGAGTTGCGAGACAGGAGGAATACAAAAAGAGCCAAACGATAGCTTTTTCTTTACTGAGGAGCAAGTTAAAGCCATTAGGGGATTTTTTGGAGGCAAAAAGTCTGATATTGATGAAGCTGTTAAAAGCCCAAAACATTATAAGTTGCCGGGATTAAATATTGAAAGCATTGATGTATTACGGGCTGCATTAACTCCTGAGGAGTTTAAAGGGTTTTGCAAAGGAAACGCATTGAAGTATTTAATTCGAGCCGGTAAAAAAGATGATGAATTGCAAGATTTAAAGAAGGCCGGTGTATATATTGGGTGGTGCATTGATGCTCAGAGTACTAGCAAATCAAAATAGGCCTGACGAATGGTATACACCTTATATTGTTAGACAAATGATAGGTTAGGAGTTAAAAATGAAATGGTATAAATTTAAAAAGTGTTTACCGCCACCCGATACAGTTGTGATAGTACATGTTAGTGAATATGATTACATAATAGGAACTTTGGTAGTTATTTCGGGTGAAAGGTTAGATGAATTTTCGATTTTACCACATAGTGATAATGGCTATTGTGTCGAAGTTAAAGATTGTAAAGCATGGGCGATATTTAATAAACGTAGTCCATGGGAGGGCAAAAAATGCTAGTCGAAGATAAAAATAAATGGTGTTGGGTTGATGACTACGGAAATGCAGGTGACCCACAAGATACAATGCAAGAAACTATCAATGATCTCATGGAGTGTGAGCCTGATTTAAAAGAAATATGGCTCACAGATGAGGTTGAACGAGTTGTGAGAATTGGACATCCTAATTATTATGTTCCGGAGGTTGATGCCGAACGAGTAATTGAAGATATTATTAATTATCAAATTGATGATGAGATTGCCGAGTGGTCCGAAGATTATTTAGTAAAAGTTAGACATGAACATCTTGACGAGCTAAGTGTTGAATTAACAAAGACTTTTAGAGATTGGGAGAAAAAACACGGCTATCAAAATAATGGTTATGTAGTACTTGAAACCAAAGAATACAAGGTAGATGCTAACGGTGTTCTTATGGAGCAGGAGATTAAATTATGATTACAGATGAACAAGGCCGTAAATGGCTAATGCAAACGTTATATGATAGAGGGTATCGTTATATTTTTAGATCAAATAACCATAAATTATATATTACAGTTAGTCGGCCAATATTAGTGGTTGGAGATATTAATGATCCAGATAATGGGTACTATTGCCAAGCTGACTGTGGCCTGACTGCTAGATTAACAAGTGCCATTTGCCCTTGCTTTGATGACGTTCGTGGGTTCATTTCGATTGCCGAAGAATTGGGGGTCATAGACTGGGCGAAAGTGCCTGTTGATACACCTATATTGGTCCAAAAAAAGGTGGAATTGAAACGGCACTTTGCAAAGTTTGAAAACGGATTTGTGTACTATTATGACAACGGTCGAACAAGTTGGACTGGTGGATATACGGTGTATGCTGGAGTGGACAAAGTAAGGCTAGCAGGTGGCAGGGATGAAAAGAGCTATATATATAACCTTGGTTAAGCTACTAAAATTATTAGATAGCCGATACAACATATCTGATGAGATGATTATTGCAGGTGCTGTGTCGGTATTGGATGAAACACAAAATATGCTTGAATATGAAGCTAAATTACAACTACAGTTCTTGGATGATTTGCAAAAAGAAATGGCAGAAGACCTTACTCCGATTAGAGGGTTTTTAACAGGGTTTCATAACAGATCCATTAATTGGTGCAAAAAGCAGCGTAATACATTAGCTACACAAAGCAAATTATAGGGTTATGGGGGTGTTAGAATTGGAACAGGCGCAGGCGATAACTGATATTGATGCGGTTGTCAAATTAGCCACTGAAACGGCTATAGAAATTTATGAACAGCGGATTGAAAAGGATCACGCTAAAAAACGGGAGCAAGCAAGAAAGAATACAAAAAAGTTATTAGCTGGGTACAATGAGCTTAAAGAACATTGTGAAAATGCGATAGCGGATATTGAAAGTAGTGTTCCGACTGATTTGCAGTTGCTTTTAACCGAGTTATTTAACCGTAGAGGAGTATTGCGTGTTGAATCTATTCTTGCTAGTAAGCGACGTACAGAATTGATATTAGAGCATGTCGATAACATGCTTGATGTATATCGAAAACAATGTAATTATCGCAATCAGCCGTACTTTAAATCGCTAGTGTATTATTACATTGATAAGCTAGATGTCGATGCTGTGGCTGACAAATTGAATGTTGAAAAGCGGACCGTATATCGCTATTTAGAGCAGGCAGAGAACGACATGGCATTATTAATATGGGGAATCCAAGCGGTTTGATTGTACACAATCGAAACTTGACAAATTGTCACAAAGCTGTCATTTACATGTCATTATGGACGTTTTATAATGATAGTGTCGATAAATTGTAAGTGGCTCCTAATAACGAAATCGACACGACTATATACACCTTCTTGCATACAGTTTTGTGAAAAGGACACCGAATCAGGTGTCCTTTTTTCATGCCTAAATTTACATGGTAGAGTACCCAAGAGGTCAAAGGGGACTGCCTTGAAAGCAGATAGACGTGTAATGCGTGCGTGGGTTCGAATCCTACCTCTACCGCCATATATTAAATTATAGAAAGGGAATCATCATGAATATTGTTGAAATGCAACTATCAGAATTAAAGCCGTATGACAATAATCCAAGGCATAATGATATAGCTGTGCAACCGGTAGCCAATTCAATCAGAGAATTTGGGTTTAAAGTACCTATCGTAGTTGATGCAGAAAATGTGATTATTGCAGGTCATACCCGATACAGAGCAGCTCAACAGTTAGGATTGGATACAGTTCCTTGTATTGTGGCCGATGATTTATCTCCGCAACAGGTGAAAGCATTTAGATTAGCCGATAACAAAGTATCTGAATTCGCTACGTGGGATCCTGATGCTATGATGGAGGAATTGCAAGGAATCCTTGAAATTGATATGTCGGAATTCGGTTTTTTAGATAATACAGAGGCCCTTGATGAGGTTGATGATACCTATACTACTGATATTAATATCCCTCAATATGAGCCGTCAGGCGAAGTCGTACCGCTTGAAAGCTGTATTGATGATTCAAAAACAGAAGCGTTGTTAATGGAGATTGAAGATAGCAATCTGAGCGATACGGAAAAAGATTTTCTAAGGAAAGCGGCTCAACGACACAATCAATTTAATTACAAGCGAATTGCTGAATATTATGCAAATGCTAGTACTGAAATGCAGGATCTTATGGAACGGTCAGCATTAGTTATTATTGATTATGATGATGCCATTAAAAATGGGTATGTGCAGTTATCTAGTAGCCTTGAAGAGATTTTAGGTGATGAAAATGATGGACAATAATTTTGCAGTGTTTATTTTGAGTCATGGTCGAGCTGGTAATGTTAAAACATATCAAACTTTAATCAAACAAGGGTATACAGGCAAGATATACATCATAATTGATGATGAGGATGATATGCGAAACTCTTACATCGATAAGTATGGTGAAGATACTGTACGTGTATTTAGTAAAAAAGATGCTGCAGCACTTGTAGACACTGCTGATCTTGAACCGGAATTAAAAGGTGTTATCTATGCTCGAAATTATTGCCATACTATTGCCGAAGAAATGGGACTTATCCATTTTTTAGTGTTGGATGATGATTATAACCTTTTTGCTCATCGATATGAGTGCAATGGCAAACTATTGTCATGTACAACAAAACGACTGGATGACATTTTTATGGCTATGGTAAAGTTCTTAGATCAAACAGGTGCGATTACAGTAGCATTGGCACAAGGTGGTGATTATATTGGTGGCGTAGATAATGGGAATTTCAAAAAGAAATTACTGCGCAAAGCTATGAATAGTTTTTTCTGTCGAACGGATAGGCCTTTCAAGTTTTATGGACGTATTAATGAAGATACAACGATGTATGTTCGATATGGTGAAACTGGGCATTTAATATTCACGACGATGGATTTTATGTTAAACCAAGGTCAGACACAAAAGAATAAAGGGGGCTTAACGGAAATATACCTCGATAGCGGTACTTATGTTAAGTCGTTCTATTCTGTTATGTATTCGCCCTCATGTGTTAAAGTTGCTGCAATGGGTGATAAGCATATGAGGATGCATCACCGTGTAAATTGGGATTGCTGCACACCTAAAATTCTCAATGAGAGGTGGAAAAAATCGAAAGGGGGTTAAGAGATGGCAAGAACTGGTAGACCGAAAAAAGTCATTAAGCAGGAACAGTTTGAAGCTATGTGTCAGATACAGGCGACACAGGACGAAATATTGCTTGTGCTCGGTGTTTCTGATAAGACGCTCAATGCATGGTGCAAGCGGACATATGGAAAGACTTTCTCCGACATTTTTGCAGAAAAGAGAAGTGCGGGAAAGATAAGTTTACGACGTAAGCAATGGAAACTCGCTGATAGATCTGCAGCAATGGCAATATTTCTTGGCAAGCAGTTCTTGGGACAAAAGGACCAAACTGAAATGGAACTTAAAGCTCAGGTCAATAACCCTTTCGATGGTGTATCTACCGACGATATTAAGAAGTTGATAGGCCATGACTAAACAAGATAAAATCATAGTTCAAGCAAAAAGAGAACTCGCACGACGTGAGTTCTTTTATTATTGTCATCTGCTAGAAGGCGATTTCTATAGGACTGATCGCCAATATTTAGTAGAGCTATGTAATGCCTTGCAAGAGTTCTATGAAAGCGACATTTATAATGTGCTTATCGTAAATCTCCCTCCTCGTCACGGCAAAAGCCGCACCGCTCAGAACTTGGTTAAATGGGCGTTTGGTAAAAATCATAAAGAAAAGATTATGACTGGCTCATATAATGCTACATTGTCAAAGTCGTTTGCAAAGGGTGTGCGTGATTCTATTAAGGAAACCAAGGCAGACGATAATATCACTGTATTTTCAGATGTCTTTTATGGTGTAGAAATCAAAGAGGGCGACGGTGCTGCGCATATGTGGTCGTTAAAAGATGGCTATAATAGCTATTTAGCGACCTCGCCCGATGGTTCATCTACTGGCTTTGGTGCTTCGCTTTTAATTATTGATGACATCATTAAAAATGCTGAGGAAGCACATAATGAAAACGTTAAAGAAGCTCACTGGAGCTGGTTCACCAATACAATGCTTTCACGTTTAGAGGAAGGCGGAAAAATAATTATCATTATGACTCGTTGGGCAAGTGATGATTTAGCTGGTCGAGCCATTGAACATTTTGCGGATGATCCCAAATTCAAGCCTAAAGTTATCATGATGAAAGCTGTGCAGGATGATGGCACTATGTTATGTGATGATGTGTTATCAAAAGACAGCTACCTTTCTAAAGTCAGAGCGATGGGTGAAGATATTGCATCAGCTAACTATCAGCAAGAGCCTATTGATGTTAAGGGTCGTTTATATACATACTTTAGCACTTACAAGGATATCCCAAGAGATGATAAGGGATATCCTTTATTTTCTGCAGTCAAGGCATATGTTGATTCTGCTGATACTGGTGAAGATTGGCTATGTGCTATTGTGTACGGTGTTTATAACGATAATGCTTATATATTAGACATTCTATTTACTGATGCGCCTATGGAGGTTACTGAAAGGAAAACCGCAGAATTATTGCATCGTAACGGAGTGAATGTTGGTGATATTGAATCTAATAACGGTGGCCGTGGATTTGCTCGTAACGTTAAGCGAATTCTTAAAGATGAATATCCCGGCAATCGTACTAAGATTGTCACTTTCCATCAAAGCAAAAATAAAGAGGCTAGAATATTATCTAACTCTACACAAGTTATGGATCACGTATTATATCCTGAAAATTTCAAAGAACTATGGCCGGAATATTATTCGGCTATGTACAAATATCAGCGTAAGGGTAAAAATGCTCATGATGATGCACCGGATGCAACAACTGGTGTTGTTGAGCGGTTAAATGCTCCGGTCATTAAGTCCATTAATTCCGATATTTATTAGGAGGTTAATCTATTCATGTATATTAGTAGCGAACAGAAATATGCATACAAGCTTTTACATGATGCATATTATGGTTCCGGGCTGTTCTCGTTAGGGCGAGGATTAAAACAGCACCCAAGAGAGAGCCTAGATAATTATAATTTTCGGAAGGCATTGTCTAGCTATTCCAATCATATTGCCCCTATTATTAATGCTAATGTTGACCCAATTTTTAATGATGAAATTAGACGTGAGTACAATTCTACGGCAAAATTTGATGTATTTTTAAAGGATGCCGATAGATTGGGAACATCATTACAAGAATATATCCAACAGCAGGCTTTAATTGCAAAGCTATATGGCGTGGTTTATGTTATCGTCAATAACGAGGCTGAATTTGGTGCAAGCGTTGCCGACAATGTGAAGAATAGACGGCTTCCTTACTTGCTATCTGTTGAGCCTGCTGATGTAACAGGGTGGAAACTAGATAATGAGGGACGCATTATTCGTTTTGAATATAAAGAGTCAATCATTGATGATAATGGTGGAACAAAGATTATTTATCACGAGTGGACTGATACCGACTGGAAAATTCGAGACAAAGGGAAAGGCGTTATTGCAGAGGGGCAACATAACCTCGGCCGTGTGCCTGTAGTCCAATGGTTTGGTCGTAGTACTAAAAAAACTACAGTATTACCTCATCCAGAGTTTTACTCACTCGCTCAAAAGAACTATCGTCTATATCATTTGGATAGCTTATTAACACAAATCCTTAATTCTCAAACATTCTCTACTTTAACAATGCCATCAGATGAAAGTGTTGAGGATCTAACCCTTGGCGTCAATAATGTATTATTGTATCCATCTGAGTCTAGTCATCCGCCAGCATATATTGCTCCGGATAAGGGACCAGCTGAAATTATCATGAAAGAAAAAGACTCCGAAATTAAAGAAATGTACCGTATTGGCGGGGTCGATTCTGTAGTAGGGGTTCAGCAAGAAAAATCCGGCGTAGCAAAGCAATGGGCGTTTAAACGAACCAACCAACGGTTGGCAAATTTTGCCGTACAATGCGAGAATGCTGAAAAAGCAATCATTGAACTATATGAATTGTGGACAAGTGAGAATTTGTCATATAAATGTGAATATCCAAGAGATTTTGATATTAATGATGTAGCTGATGTATTATCGCAGGGGCAACAGGCATTAGATCTTGGCTTTAAATCTAAAACATATTATACGGAAGTTGTTAAAAGAGTTCTCGATGGATATATGCCAAACATCGATGACGAGGTTTATGATGATATCATTAAAGAAATTGAGGATTCAACACAACAAGATGTCCTTGATGTCACATATTCAAACAGTAGTGAGGGCGATGATGTAGATGAATAAGACTACAGAACAAACCATTCAGGATACTATAGATAAGTTCGAAAATGAAATTCGACGACTATTAGACGCTGGTTATGCCCCACAAACTGCAGTACGAAAAGCGTATAATAAATACCCCGTTATGGATGCCATGCGGGGTATTTTAATATCTGAATTAATTCGTGAATGTGTCAAAGGATATGGGGTCGATATTGGTGTAACCGGTAATGCAATTAAAAGTGCTATTATAAAGGGTATGCCATATGATCTAAAAACGATTTCTAAGGCTATGCAAGATGCGTGGGCACCTGATGGCTTAAACTTATCTGAACGGCTACATAATGCGTCTAATCGTGTCAAAAACGATGTTGCAGAAGCAATATCCGATGCAATGAAGAAAGGGCAGGATACATTAACTACAGCAAAGGCTATATTCGATGGCTATGGTGGTAATTCTGTAATTTCAAAAGCTGATTTGCCTGATTTTTTGGAGAAGCTTCGCAAGTTGCCCATTCCATTGCCTAATGATGAAGCTGGGAAAGATATTCTTAAATATCAGCTTCGTAAAGTCCGTCGATTAGTTGAGCAAGAAACTACTCCGGGACTTAGAGCCGCATATAGTGAGTTGATTGATGCTGTTGAAAAGAGCAATACAGCAGCTTTAAATCATGCCATATATGTTGCGACGCAGGAAAAGGCTCGTTATCATGCTGAACGTATCGCCAGAACTGAAAGGGCTCGTGCATATGCAGAGGGTGAGATTGCAAGGCATATGGATGATCCTGATGTAGTTGCATTTCAATGGAAATTGAGTACACGACATCCGGTGGTTGATATATGTGATGTATATGCAAATGCTGATTTATATGGACTCGGAAAAGGGATTTATCCTAAAGATAAATTCCCTCATTTACCCGCACATCCGCATTGCATATGCCGTATTAAGCCAATTATAGAAGGTATGATTGATACTGCATCAGCCAAGCCAAATATAGAAGCTGGAGGGCTAGCATACTTGAAGTCATTACCGAAGCGGGAGCAAGAGCGCATTTTAGGCGTAAATGGTCGCAATTTAGTAATGAATGGGCATGCATCATGGACTGAGGAAGCTAGGGGCTGGGATGGTGCCGTATTTAAAAGCAGGCTGCCTGTTATTGAGTCATTAAAAAATTATATTAAGAATGGGAAAATTAATATTGAGGATCTTTCAAAGCGTCGGGAGTTTGAAACAATAGATGACGTTAGACATCGTGTTATTGATTATATTAACTCACCATACTTTAATAGTAGCTATGTGATGCGGCAAAGCATGCATATAAAAGGTGGTAAGCTTTACGATAAAGCACAAAATAAAAGCTATTATAACCACGAAATCCCTCATGCTGATGTTATAAAGGCCATACAGGAAGGCGTTTATAGTGGTATTAGATTTACTCGAAAGGGTGATTGGAATCATAAAATAATAGTTGATATATCCCCTCATATTGGGTATGATGTAAATGCAAGGAGCGGAACAAAGCAGAAAACTAGCCTTGCAACTGTACATGTATCAGGAAAGGGTATTCATATAGTGCCGAAGGGAAGTGAACGGAAATGACAGAAGAACAACTTTATAAACGCTATAATGAGATTCGTTCAGAAGATGTAGAAGTCATATTCGTTGATGGCGACACTATGACTGGTAAATTAGATTCGTTTACATCAGGTGTGAATAATGAGCCTGATGAAGCATCAATATATGTTGACGAATATGAATTGTATGCCAGTGAAATCGCAGAAATACGAGAAATTTAAAACTTAATTTAACCAATCAAGCACTTGCTTATGCAGGTGCTTTTTTATTTGCCTTTTTAGTATCGCAGGCGAAAAAGAACGAGACCGCAGTCGTGTGGTGTGGCACACGAAAATAAAGCGAAGTGGGAAAGGTATATTTTACAGGAGGTCATACAGATGACAAAAGAGGAATTAATCAAGTTAGGATTAACAGAAGAGCAGGCAGAGGCGGTAACTAAGGATTATGGGGAGAATTATGTATCCAAAAGTCAATTTAACGCCAAAAATGATGAGGCAAAAACTGCTAAGGCGGCAAAAGAAGCCTCCGAACGTTTGCTTGCTGAGGCGCAAGGCAAGTTAGAAAAAATTAACTCCACAGGGATTAAGGATGATGCCGGCATCGTTGCCATGCAGGAACGGATTAAAACCTTAGAAGATTCCGTAGAAGCCGAACGTAAAGCCCGTGAAGATGCTGATGCACAACGCATCCAATCCGAAATAGCTGCAGCAGTTGTAGATTCTTTAACAAAGCGAAATGCTATGGATCCAAAAGAATTTTCTAAATTGATTGTTAGCAAAATTAAGGTCAATGAAGATGGCACTTATGGATATGTTAAATCTGACGGGACCAGCGGAACTGTTGATGATTGCGTTGATGAATGGCTTAAAGGGAAAGACTATGCGATTAAAGATAGTCAAAAACGTGGAAGCGGTTCAGGAAACGGTGGCGCCGGTAATGGTGGGGAAGGCAACAAGCCTGCTGGATTAAAAGGGGCTGTAGCGGCAGCTATTGAAGCCCAACAATGTGAATAATTTATTTAATGGAGGTATTTAACTAATGGCAATTACATTAGCTGAAGCAAAACTTAACGTACAAGACGATTTGCAAATGGGGATTATTGATGAGTTCCGCAAATCGTCCTTTTTATTTGATAACTTAACTTTCGACGATTGTGTATCTCCTACCGGTGGTGGTGGCACGTTAACATATGGCTACACTCGCTTACTCACTCAACCTACAGCAGATTTTCGTGATATTAATTCGGAATATACTCCACAATCTGTTACTCGTAAACGTTATACCGTTGATTTGAAAGTATTCGGCGGTGCCTTTGATATCGACCGTGTAATCGCTAAGATGGGCGGTATTGTTGATGAAACCACCTTGCAAATTGAGCAAAAGGTAAAAGCTGCAGCTGCATTATTCAATGATACGGTTATCAATGGTGATTCAGGCGTTAATTCTAAAGCGTTTGATGGCTTGGATAAAGCACTTTTAGGCTCCTCTACTGAATACACACCAACAGCAGCAATCGATTTATCTGATAGCGCTGCTATTGATACGAATTACAAAGCATTTCTTGATCAACTTGATGAGTTCCTTTTAGCCTTGGATGGCACACCATCTGCAATTATGGGTAATACCAAATTGATTGCTAAAATCCGTGCAGTTGCTCGTCGGTCTGCGATGTACTCTACTAAATTAAACGAATTCGGACAACAAGTTGAATACTATGGCGTAACTCCATTGGTTGATCTTGGTGCAAAAGCTGGTTCCAATGATCCTGTAATTGGCATTAACGGTCAGGGCGAAACATCATTGTATGTTGCTCGTCTTGGCATCGATGGCTTCCATGGTGTTTCTTTGGCTGGCGATAATGTGGTTAATTTATGGTTGCCTGACTTCACCAACGCTGGTGCAGTTAAAAAAGGCGAGGTCGAAATGGTTGCCGCTGTTGCATTAAAAGCATCTAAGGCAGCAGGCGTATTCCGTAAAATTAAGGTTAAATAAGGAGGTCAATTATGCCGATTATTAAATCTCCAGTACCTGATTATACAGGTCAAACAGGTTCAGTTGTATTTGTGAATGGTGAAGGCTTCACCGAAGATGCCAACCACATTGAATGGTTTAAAGAGCACGGCTATGAAGTTGTGGAAGATAAACCTGTAAAGGAACCTAAAAATATAACCCCAAAGGCTGATAAAGAGCCTAAGGATGAAAATCCTCCGGACAAAGATCCTGAGGATAAAGAGCCTAAGGATGAGGGCCCTGAGGATAAAACCTCCGGCAAGGGTTCCGGTAAAAAATAATTGCTATGAATAGCCGGGCTATATTTGAAAAGCGTATTCGTCAGGCTGTAAAAGCAAGCACTATAGATGTGAGAGAAACTGCGCAAGAACAACATAGATTTACCTCTCAAACAGGTAATCTCGAAAAGGCGATTGATTATCAAATTTCTAATAGTGGCATGCAAGGGGTCGTATTTCTTGACATTGATGTTGCGAAATATGGCCCTTTTGTGCATGAGGGAACTCCAGCTCATGTGATTAATCCACGATTCAAAAAGGTATTAAGATTTGTCCCTCGTGGTGGTAATGGATTCGTGTTTACTCGAAGGGTGTTTCATCCGGGAACGGCACCTGATCCATTCTTATATGATGCGTTGGAAAATAATATACCAAACATTATTAATATATTTTCACAATATACAGGCCATGCCTTGGATGATGTGGCTCGTGGGTTAGTTAAAGACGAATATTCAATAACATTTAATATGTAAGGGGTTTTAAATATGCTGTACAAATTTGGGGATATGGCGGAGCTATTTAATGATGAGTTGCTAGGTGATGAAATAACCGCCAATACTGTTGGAAAGGCAGAACAGTGGTTATATGCATTTGGTAATCGTCTAGGTGTAAAGCCGGATAAGATTATTCGTAGTTTTACAACCGATGAATTAGTACTTGCTTATATCTATCGTGAAGTATGCGTAAATAAAGCATTTGCATTGCCGGGTTCTTATAGTAATAATGGCTCAACAGACGATTTTTATTCTAAAAAACTAGAATATTATGAATCTCGTATCAAGCAATTAGAATCTCGTATCACACCTGAACAGCTAACTGGTAACCCTATTGAATATAAGGGCTATCGCTCAGTTGAAATATTTAGGGGGTGACATATGCAATGGTATGAATTAATGCAGCGCATACAAGATGTATTTAATGGCACTAATTTAGGTATTGATACTCGGCTAGGGCTTACAATACCACAGAATGCTGGAATAACAGCCAATGGTGTTGTTATGATTGGTCGGGGGCAAGAGCAAAAAGATGATGATGTGCATTTAAAAGTTACGTTGTATCTTGAAGCTTGGACTAAAACCGGCACAAAAGAATTCGATAAAGGTTATCCACAATTAGTTGATCTCGAGAATAAGGTTGACGCTATATTATTAGCGTTCCGTAAAGCGTGTGGAGAACTTAATGAAGATGTATGCGTATTAGATTGTGGATTTCAAATCGTTGATCTCCATGTCGTAAATAAAGTAGGCGACCATGATAGTATACGCCCATTATTGGGCACTCAGTACACTATTGAGGCTCGCCTTTTTGATTTGAATGAAAGAGAGGATATATATTAATGCCAGAACCAGCAAAAAATTTAACTGCGTTAAAGCAAAGCAAGAAATCTCTTGTCGCTATGGGTAAAAATATATTGATCTACATCAATGTTGGTACCGATGAAACTACCGGTGCAAAATGGGAATTATTGGGCGGTCAAAGAACAGGCGACTTGAATTTAAAAGCGGACTCTATTGACGCTTCTCATAAGGGTACAGGTGGTTGGAAAACTACATTACCGGGCATGAAAGAATGGTCCACCGAAGTTGAATCAATTTTGATGCTCAATGATGAAACTTTAAAAGTCGTATATCAGGCGTTCTTGAATGACGAACGTATTCATATCAAATATGAATATCCTGATAAATCATATGTTACAGGCTGGGCATCTATCACAGATAACTCTACGACTGGCGCACACGATGATGTGGCTACTCGTAAAATTACCCTTAACGGTGATGGTCCATTGTCTGAATTAAAAACCGTTTAATTTATAATCTCAGGAGGCTTTTATAATGAAACGAATCCCATGTGAATACTTTGGCGAAGGTGAAAAAATCTATTTTAATATTGGGCGTATTTTGCAGCTAGAAGCTGTATTAAAGAAGCCTATAGGTCGTATTCTTGCAGAAGGCTTAGGCATGACGGAGGTATTGGTTGCCTTTGAAATTGGGCTTGCGCACTACAAACGACGTTCCTCGGTATTCTATCAAGAAAAAATTCAGGAAATGATGAACAATACGGACTTCAATTTCAATGAATTGATGATTACTGTACAAAAAGCACTCATCGCCAGTGGCGTTATGGGTAAAAAGATTTATTATCAGGAGTTCCCTGAGGAAGCCACCGAGGAAGATAATGCAAACATTGAAGCTGAGGAGGCTTTAAACGAAAAAAACTAATAGAGGGGGCTGATGCCCCCTCTTTTTTTGAGTGGTATCGATTTAATGAAAAGAATGCATATGGAGTACTGCAATTAAAACCTTGGGAATATAAGCGATTATCGGTTATGGAGTTTTATAAGCTATTAGAGGGCTATGAGGCTAGAGCAAGGCGAGAGCATAGTATTCAAGCATTCTTTTTTTCATTATTAGCTAATATGCAAATTGCTGAAGGCAAAAAAATTACCGTAGAGGATCTTATGAAACATATTTATCCACCTACGGAGCTTGAACGAATGAAAGAGGAAATAGAATTCAAACGTGAATGGATTGAATCGGGAGGGGGTGAAATCGAATAATGGCAGATAAACAAATTAATGTCAAAATTAATGGTACTTCTGCTGGGGCTGTGCAAGCTATTGATAGAGTCGGTCAAAAAGCTGATGAGGTTCTTGGCAAAAAGCTTGCGGAATTAGGCGAGAAAATGTCAAAAGGCCTATCCATTGCGGGGGCGGCTGTAGGTATAACAGCAGTTGCAACCGCTACGAAAGAGGCTGTAAAGGCTGGGGCTGAATTAAGTGATAAATATGCATTAATAAAAGCCCGCATCAATATGATTAATGACGGTACACAGTCTACTGCTGAAATTATGGACAAGGTATATGCAGCTGCTGAGCGTACTCGTGGATCATACCTTGATATGGCAGGCGCTGTTGGTAGGCTGGGAATTTTAGCAAAAGATGCGTTCTCTTCAAATGATGAAACCATTGCTTTCGTTGAACAGATGAATAAACAGTTTAAGATCGGCGGGGCATCGATTCAAGAACAAACCTCCGCTATGTATCAGCTCACACAAGCAATGGCAGCTGGTAAGTTACAAGGGGACGAATTTAGGTCCATTATGGAAAATGCTCCATTATTAGCACAAGCTATTTCACAAGAAATGGGTTTGCCTATGGGCCAGCTAAAAGAAATGTCCTCACAAGGCTTAATTACAGCAGAGGTTATTAAAAATGCAATGTTTAATAGTGCCGATGAAACAAACGCTAAATTTGCTGAACTTCCTATGACTTTTGCAGAAGTAGGAAATGCGATTCAAAACCAAGCAATACAAGCGTTTCAGCCAGTATTGGAAAGCTTGACACAGATGACAGCAAATAGTGGTTTTAAAGAGGCATTAGATAATATCGGCGTAGTATTTCAAGGTTTGGCCGCTGTTGCTCGTGTTGCTATTAGTGGCATATCAGGCGCATTTTCTTGGGTTACTACTGCGGTTAGATTAAATATACAGGCATTGCAAAATTTTGGATCTGTATTAGTTGCTATTGGCCCTCCAGCAGTTGCTACATTTGCTGGGATTACAACATATATGATTGCTTCTCGTATTGCCGCAGCTGCATTTACTAGCACAATAACCGTGCAAGGAGCTGCAATCGCCACTATAAATGCAGTTACAAAAGCTTGGGCGGTTACAACAGGTACGGTAAGGGCTGTATTTTTGGGAATAAGGACAGCTATTGCAACAGCCACAGCAGTTATGGGAGCATATAGGGCTGGAATATTGATTCTTAATGCTGCACAAGCTGCACATGCTGTTGGAGCGTTAGCGTCGGCAGGGGCAACGGCTGTATTTAATGCTGTATTAGCAGCCAATCCGATTGGTTTAGTTGTTGCAGTTTTAGCCGTATTAGTTGCTGCACTTGCTTCCAGTGAAATTGCCACTAATGGGTTTGGCGCTACTATGAAAAGCATATGGATGGGGATCGTCCATACAGTTACATGGGCTATTAATGGCATTCTTAGCATGATTAATGCGCTCATACGTGGCATTAATGCTGTTTCAGGTAAAATAGCGTCTGTATTCAATACGTCAGCAAGTAAAATTGATGAATTAAATTTGATTGATGCACAGGCGGCTGAAGATTTTGGCAATAATACTGCAGATTTATTCGGAAGTATTGGTGATAGCCTAAACCCTTCAACTGGTGGTGAAGTAGATTTCGGAAATGCCGGCGGCGATTATGGAACTGGTGGCAAAAAAGGGAAGAAGGGCAAAGGTACTGGCAGTCACAAGGATGCTGAAAAAGAAGCAAAACGATTGCATCGACAAATACTTGAATCGTGGACAGAGATGTTCGGGACCCGTGCTCAATTAGCAGAGCAATGGCGGGATAAGGAACTTGAAGAGTTAGAGAAATCTAAAGCAAACAATATCCACTATGAAGAGGATAAGCAAAAAATCATGGAAATGTATGCCCGCAAGCGTGAGGATGCGATGCATGAAGAGGCCAAGCGATTGCGTGAATTACAAAACTCTATCCGTGATATGAATGTTGCGTTTAAGTTCAATACTGCTGAACGTGATTCAACTGGGGCACAATCGCCACTAACTAAGTTAGCTAAAGAGCAAGATGATGCGGTTAATTCGATTAAAGACAAATATCAGGAATTATCTGATAAATTTGCTGAAATGACGGAACGTGATAGGGCTGCATACATTAAGATGTTGCAAGATACTAACACGCCATATGAATTAGTGGGCAATCGTCTTACATTTAAAGAGCGTGAAAATGCAGAATTAATGGCGATGAATGAAAACTTTGAAAATCAAAGGCTTGATTTAATTCGTACAAGTGCCGAAGAAGAATGGGCAATTAAAGAAGCAATGCGTACACAAAATTTTGAAGCGCTACAACAGGCTTTGACTGATGAATATGTAGCGACCCAGCAAAATTATGAGTTACGAAAACAGCTTCTTGAAGAGTATCAGCAGGCGGTTATGGATAGCCATTTTAATAGTCAGCAGATGTTCTTTGATATGGCGAATGCAGGCATTGATAGCATGCAAGAGGGCATATCTAAATTGATACAGGGCACGCAAAGTTTAGAGAAAGCGTTTCAAAATATTGGAAATGCTATTTTAAAAACAATCGCGGATACTGTAGCTAAATGGATTGCGGCTCAACTTCAACAGATGATCTTCGGTAAAATGATGGCTAGCCAAACGGCTGCAGCAAATAATGCTGCATTACAGGCTCAGTTACCGTTAGCAACTCAACTAGCTCAACAAATGGCAATGGCTACATGGGGCGCTAGTGCTACAGCCGGCATGGCTGCATGGAGTGCTGCATCGGCTACAGGTGCTGCGATGAGTTCTGTTGCATCGCTAGCTGGACGACTTGGCAATATTGGTGGAGGTTTTGACATTGGAAGTGGTCCGCAAAAACTCGTACCAAATTTGAAGTTGGCAAGTGGTGGCCTAGCATATGGACGTACCTTTGCAGAGATTGGTGAAGGCAATTATCCGGAAGCAGTCGTTCCATTATCTGAACAGGTATTCGGGCAAATTGGTGAAGGTATTTCAAAGGCTGGAGGCGGTGGCGATGTGCATGTGCATGTCAATGCTATGGATGCTCAATCGTTTATGGGGTGGCTTGAATCGTCAGGCGGTCAAACCATACGCCAATTTTTAGTAGATAATAATCGTGAATTTACATCAACAGCGGGGACGTGGTAATCATGGCAGAGTTAAAAAAATTCCCTAACATCAATACATTTGCATGGGATTCAAGCAAAATGCAACATTGGGATGTAAAAACTAAGCGGAGTGGATCCGGTAGATTACGTACAATGACTACTCAGCAACTGCCACAATATACTATTTCCGCATCGTTTGCCGTATTGAATCAAGAGCAGTATGAAACGATGATGGGCTTTTATGCCACTGTAAAAGGTGGCTTAACCCCGTTTTTATGGCTTGACCCTGAGGACCATACGCAAAAAGGCATTCGACTTGGGACCGGGGCCGAGAATGAATGGCAAGCTGTTCGTAAATTCGGTGATTATATTGAACCTGTTGCATATGTTGAAAACGTTAAGCTATATGCTGACGGTCAAGAGGTTAGATGCACCACTGACAAAGGTGTTATACGTCTAGCAAGTGGGCAGACTGTATCTCCTACCGCAATTATTACGGCTGACTATACATATTATTGGAAGGTCGTATTTAGTGGCGACTTTACAGCCGACTTGAAATATAGAAACGTTTATAAATCTAAACCGTTCAAATTAGTTACAGCATGGTGAGGTGATAAAGTATGAAGCACGTTGATGAAATACTTAATAGTCATCTCAATAAGAATAAATCATTTGTTAGCTGTGATCTATATGAGCTGCAATTAGTGAGTGGAATCTCGTATTACTGGGCCGATACTGATGCTAATGTATCATATGGCGGTAAGTTATATCGAGGTGATGGGCCAATTATTACTCGGAACCAAATAAAAACACGCTCCGAAGTGGCCGTCGATAAATTAACTGTCAATATTTCTTGCAACAAGGATGACAAAATTGGTGGAGTTCCGATTATGGCGGTAGCTCATAATGGTGGATTCGATGGCGCCACTCTATCTTTAAAGAGAGCTTTTTTCGATGAGAAAAATCATATTATTGGGGTTGTTTCTTTGTTTACTGGAGAAGTTAATGTCAAACAGGGTGGAGGCCTTACATTACAGCTTGATGTCAAATCAGTTGTGCAAAGACTCAATACTGAGTTTCCGGGTAAGCGATATTATCCTCAATGTCCCTATAGCATTTATAGTTCTGAGTGTGGCGTAGATATTAAACAGTATCGAAAACGCATAAAAGTTGTATCAGTTCCGGCTACAAATACTATTACGATTGATTCTTCATTTAGCAATGGCTATTACAATGCTGGAGGTATTGAGTGGATAAATGGCCCTCTTGCAGGACAATCTACACAAATTATGGATAGTCAAAACGGACGTATTCGATATATGACCCCTGCCGATGCACAGCCACAAGTTGGCAATGAGGCCTATATATATCCGGGGTGTGCAAAAACACCTGAGGAATGTCGTTCAAAATTTAATAATTTTAATAGGAACAGGGCGACTCCATATGTTCCTTTAAAGGAGAGCATTCGATGAATATTATCAAACTACAGCGAGCAGATAGCGACAAGCCAAATACAAATGAAAGTACAGGCCAAAAAATCGCAAATGCTGCAATTAGGTGGCTTGGCACTCCTTATCAAAATAATGCGATGGTAAGAGGCGTTGGCGTTGATTGTGCGTATTTGCTAGTGGCTGCAGTTGTTGAATCCGGGCTTATGCCAAAGGATAAATTGAATATTGAGGATTACTCGAATGAGTGGCATTTGCACCATTCAGAAGAGAAATATCTTAAATATGTGGAACAGGTAGCCGACAAGGTGGATCTTGAAAATGACATACTTGAAATTGGTGACTTTTTACTCTATCAATTCGGTCGTTGCATTAGTCATGGCGCAATATACATTGGCAACGGGTTAGTTATTCACGCATTTGTTGATTACGGTGTAATATTTTCAAAGCTGGAAGATGTAATATTCAATGATAGTCGAGGGCGAAGCCGATTACGTGCCGTTTATCGATTTCGAGAGGAGGTGACACCATAATATGGGTTTTTGGCGTAGTCATAACTCAACTACAACAGCTGAGCGCATTAATGAATTTCAAATTAATAGTGCTTCGTATGGTGAAGTAGTTCCTGAAGTGTTAGGGACTACTCGACAATCCGGGAATGTAATTTATTATGATGATTTCACCGCCCACGAACATAAGTCAACTCAACGGACTGGCAAAGGTGGTGGTTCGAAACACACTAATATTACATATACCTATTCGGTAGCATGTGCTATTGGTTTATGTGAGGGGCCTATATCCGGTATTGGTAAAGTGTGGATAGATAAAGAAATATTTACATACCCACAAAGCGAAATCCAGCTTACCCTATTTGACGGTAGGCTAGGGCAGCAACCTTGGCCGTATGTAGTCAGCAAGCACCCTGAAAAGGCATTGCCATATAGTGGACTTGCATATATGGCTGGCGTTGTAGATCTTGGAGAGCGCGGGAGTTTGCCAAACTATAATTTTGAGGTTAAAGGCAAATTATTAGACACCGGTGATGGCATTGATGTAAATCCCGCAGATTACATTGTGCATATCTTAAAAGGGGTAGGCATTGATGCATCTCAAATTGAGGGGTTAGATAATTACAGACGGTATTGCAGGGCGGCTGATATATTGATTTCTACACCTCCAAATGAAGGTGCAAAGAAAGCACAGGCCATAATTAATGAAATCGCAGAAATTACAAATGCGATTTTATTTTGGTCTAATGACCGCTTAAAAATAGTACCTCTTGCAGATGAGTCAATCCGTGACTGGGATCCGCATTTACAGGTTCAGTATGATTTAACTGCAGATGATTTAATTCCGGGAAGCGATGGGCAGTTAGTAATTTATAAGCGAAAAGACACCTCTGAATGTTACAATCAGGCAACTGTTGAATTTTTAAATCGTGCTAACAATTATGAGAAAGAAACAGTATCATTCGAGGTTGTGGCTGATGTACAAAAAAATGGAATGCGTCCAGCATCGACTAAGCAAGCTCATTATTTGTATACGAAAGCAAGAGCTCAGTATTATGCTGAGCAATTAGCAATGAAACGGCTATATAGTCGTAATCAGTATACATTCCATTTATCATGGGAATTTTGCAGACTGGAGCCCGGTGATATAGTGACCTTAACAGATGATATTTGTCAGTTAAATAAGCAAATTGTTATTATAACTGCTGTATCAGAGGCGGCAGATGGGCACCTTGAAATTACTGCAGAGGGGAAACCACCCGGCACATATGCTCCAGCCAAATATAACGTTCATGAAAATGAACGACCTTTCATTGATTATAATATCCCGGCTCCATCTGTTAATGACGTAGCAATATTTCAGACAGTTGGAGATGTTGGAGGAAATCAAGTATTCGTAGGTGTTAATGCTCCGGATAATTGGGGCGGATGTTCTGTGTGGCTGTCCGATGATAATCAACGTTATCGTCAAATTGGAGAAATAACTCAGCAGGCTCGCATGGGGCGTATGAAATATGGATTCAGCTCAACTAATGATTTTTGCAATATAGTTCTTAATCGAGGAGTATTGCAAAATGGTACTCATATAGATGCGGAGCGTGGCAATACGCTATGCTGGGTAGATGGTGAGGCATTGAGCTATGAAACAGTGGAAATGCATACGGATAATTGGTATACACTGAAAGGTCTTGTGCGGGGGCAATATGGCACAAAAGCTATTTCGCATAATGCTAATGAACGATTTATTCGTGTGGATGAAGCTATATTCAGAGCACCATATCGTCCTGAAGATGTTGGGAAAAAGATATACCTTAAATTCTCATCTCGCAATATGTTTGGTACTAATGAGCAAGGACTTGATGAAGTGCAAGCCTATGAATATACGATTACTCCTTACTATATCCCTGAGGTCAATGAATTAGCTTTATATACAAAGTATTACAAAATAGGCGACGGGGTGCTGTCATATGATGTAGTTGCTACATTTACTGCTCCGGATTTAAACACGTTTGATACTGCTGAAGCATGGTATCGCGAAGGGACCGGCGAGTGGAAATATGGCGGCAATGGTAATGGGCAAATCGTTATTAGTGGGTGTGAACTAGGTCATACGTATGAGGTCAAAGTTAAGGTCAAGGATTCTCATGGAAACTATTCACAGGGAATTACTAAGAGTATTCTCGTGCAAATGAAAAGTGATGTACCAAATACCCCGCAAGGCTTCTCAGTAACATTTGGATCTGTAGCACAATTTAATTGGTTGGAAGTCCGCAATGCAGACATTGATTATTATGAATTGCGCACAAATCTTAATCCGGGACAATCCGATGGATTAATTGGACGTAGTAATAATACGACGTATGCTGGAATGCTAACCGAGCGACAAGGAAAAGTATATTTATATGCCCACAATCCATCTAAAGGATATGGAGCACCCGCAAATGTCGAATATAACGTTCCTGTTCCTAAAGCACCTACAACATTTATTGCTAGAGCTGGCTTTGGTAGTGTAGGGGTACTTACAAATTCGATTCCAGCTAATTGTAAAGGGATGAATGTATATATTAATGAAACCGTGTATTTTTCAGCTACAAATGCAGTTACATTTCCGTTGAATGTCGGTATCTATCGAGTACGAGTTGCTTTTGTTGATATTTTTGGTGAGGGTGCTAAAACGGCAGAGCAGCCAGTAGCGATTTTAGAAAAAATTCCGAAAGAATTGCTTGATACTGAAAGCCTTGGGCTGGATAAAATGGATAAAGCTATTGAATCCATGAAAAATGATGTATCAGCAGTTAAAAAGGTATCCGATGGCTTTGAATCCCGACTCACGGATTTAGCCAATGGGACTACTAAATCAATAAGCGATATGAATAAGCATATTGAAAGTCGATTTACACAGCTGTCTGATGGATTTGATGCACGTATTACGGAAGCATTGGGCGAAATCGATGGCGATAAATTAATCGCACGCATCAATTTGAGTAAATCAGGCACACGTATTGATGGGAAACTATTCCATGTAACAAGTAAAACTGTATTTGATGCCAATGTAATTGCTAAAGGTATGATCCAAGCCAATGCAGTTACTGCGGAGAATATTGATACTCCATCTCTATCTGCTATTTGCGCAACTATTGGGACATTAAGAACTCGAACAACTGGGGCTCGGGTAGAAATTGAGGACAATTTAATCTCAGCTTATGATGAGGAAAATAATGTTAGAGTCAAGCTCGGGTGCTGGTAAAGGAGTATAAATAATGACACCTCATATCTTAATATATGATAAGAATGGCAATGTCATATTGAATTTAAAAGAACGATTGACACGCATTGAAGGGCGTCAATATGTAAGTGCGGTGCCTAACGTTAAACATACGATACGTGTTGATGGGTTGCAGTCTGGGCAAAAGGTGTGGGCTGTAGCTATGGGGCAGTACCTAGTGGCAGAAGTTAAAGATGATGTTATTACATGGTACTTTTCTGTAACTCGTGAAACAGATTTATCTAATGGGCGGATTAACGGCTTTCAATATGAGGGGTGGGTTGTTTATGGAGTTTATTAATGTCAAAAACGAAGCTGGCACAACTATTATTAATGATAGTTATGATAATTTAGTTTATCTCAGCTTACCGAAACAAAAAGAGGCTGTATTGTGGACTGGAAGCAATAGAGCAGTGTCAGCTGATGTATTAATTCCTACGCAACTTAAAACGTATACTCCATTAATGGTGCCAACTATGCTATATCAATACGGAAATGGTGGTTCAAACGCTATTCGTATAACGTATATTACTCAGCCAAATTATCATGGTGAGGCTCCACTTATTGCAATATCTGTTCCACAGGGATATGAATTCAAAGCACAATGGATATGTCGCAAAAGAGAGAGATTCATAGCCCTTATTGTTGATGTTGTTAAGGGTGGAGCAATAATTACACAAGAAATGATTAATGAGGTAAAAAATGGCATTAAGTTTTATTGTTTCGGATATTTCGAGGACATTGCAGCCAATGCGAATACACCTCGCATCAGATTCGTTGATAAGGTAGGAAGTAGCAAACCCAATATAGCTTTGCAGGTTTTAGGAAAGCACAAATTCTTCAAAACAAGCTGGAAAGATGAATACAATATCAAAAATGATGTGATCTATGATAGCCGTATTCGATATTTAAGGGTAATTGACCAATATCATCAAGATTGGTACAGCACCTTGTCTAAGTATTCTCCTAATGAGCATACTAAAATGACTGTGCCATCTAAGTCATATGATTGTGATATTGCTGTAATTCCTATGTCGGTAGTTGATGCTGCGGTATGGGGTCCTAATATTACGAAAGGCGATAATCAATCACATACTGGTAGTGTATGGCAAACCGTTCATTTTACAGGTAAACGAAGTATTGAAATAAAATCGTATCAAAAAATTTATTGGGATACTGTAACACCATATCCTATGGGGTGTGCTGGTCAGACGGCTACTCAATATATGGTTGTCGATGTTACGGGCTATGATAAAGCATCAGGGATGCCATTTAATTAAAGAGGTGATCTATGAACACAATAAAAAATGTATCTGAAACGATACATATAGGTTCTGATTTTAGGCGCGCTTATATAGTGCAGGGGGATGTTGATCTAACAACCGCTACAGCTATTTGTAAAGTGCGTTCTCTAACAGGCAAATTGTTGGCAACAGCTGAATGCCATATTAGGGAGGATACAATTATTGTAACCATTAGAGGAAAAGATACATTAAAGATCTCAGACTCTATAAAAAAGGGTCAATATGATGTATTTATTGTTGGTAAAGATTATTCATATAAGTTAGTCATGGGCGATATTGAGTTCATCCATGACATCAGTTTACATTAAAAAGGAGAGCAAAAAATGGCTATAAAAGGAAGTGTGAGAGCACCATATGTTATTGAGGTTCATGTCCCTGAGACAATCAATGTGAATGTAAATATACCCGGATTACAAGGAAAACCGGGCGAGGGAATCTATGACTTTGTCAAACGACATGGCTTTACAGGTACTGAGGAAGATTTTTATAACTCCCTTAAACCTCAACAGCCTGATTTAGCTGGAATCGTGGCGGACCTAAAAAGCAAAAATATTCTTGTTAATAGTGGCATGCTTGATGCGGTATTATCTGCTATTGTTCATGCGTTGGCTGAACAGCCTTATACTCCACTTACATTTAACGAACCAAGAAAAGGGGATACTGAAATTCGAGTATCCGGGCAAGATGGCTTTAAAGTTCGAGTGAGTGGCAGTGCAGAAGCTGTTGAAATCCAATCCGGGAGTGCAACTATTAAAATTCAGCCTTATGGTGCAGATGATATTTATATTGAATATCTTAACTTAATTGAGCACGTCGTTGATACTGTTAAAATCAAAGGCCTTATTGAATTCAATCCGGAAACGGCTACAGAAATTTTACCTAAGCAATTCTATGGCCGTAGCGATTTGGAGGGCGAACTTACATGCCCTAACGTTGTTAAAGTCGGTGCATTAGCATTCGTTGGAACTGATCACAACATTATCAATTTGCCTAAGGCCACTGATATTGATAGGGATGCTTTCGCTAACAGTTCTCTTGCCGTAATCAATATCCCCGCATTTGTATGGGCAGATGATAACCTTGATTTAAAATCTTATGATCTCATTAGGGTTAATAAAATGACTGTTAGCGAGGAATCTCGCCCACCACGAAATGTCATGATGCAGAAAATTTCATTAGAGGTCTACAATCCAGATCATAGCAAAAAATGGAACCTTTATAGTGAAAAGTGGGAACAGGCATAATTCAATAATAGGGGAGAGTTGAATGAATACATTATTAGTATCTATTACTGATTTTATTCAGTTAGCTTGGGAGCGGCTCACTGATGGATTTGCAATTAAAACTGTAATGGCGATATTTGCTACTATTGGCATATGGCTTTTAGGATTAAAGCATGTTCAGGTGTTGGGAATTTTTATTTGTTTAGTGTTCATTGATTTGCTTACAAAGTGGGTGGCGATTGCATATCAGATGTTGTTAGATATGGGGGCGAGTCCGGAAAATATCAGAATGACAGATAAATACTGGGCGATTCCTGCTGCATTTGGGAAAGGGCTCATATCATCTAAGCATATGCGTAAGCCGTTTGGGGATAAAGTACTATCCTATGTATTGCTTACGTCAGCAGCATGGTGCTTTGATTATATGGCACAGCCCTATACGTTCGCCGTAACCCTTGTGTGGACGTATTTAGGTGGTACAGAATTAACCTCTATATTGGAAAATATGCGGGATGGAGGTAATCCGCTTGCGAGCAAATTATTGGATATAGTTAATGAAAAACTTGATTCTATTTTAAAAAGGAAATAATTTTTTTAGGCACTGGCATATATGCTGGTGCCTATCTTATTTAAGGAGGAAATGCATATGAAAATCGGTACATATTTCGACGATTATGAATTTTCGTGTAAATGTGAAAGGCACGCGGTCGATGGGCAAGGTCATAATGTCTTAGATCATATCATTGACAAGCGACTTGTCGATGTATTGGATAGAATCCGGGAACGGTTGGGGGTTCCGATTATAGTTAACAGTGGCTATCGATGCCCTGAACACAATGCAGAGGTTGGGGGTGTTTCCGATTCTCAGCATGTGCTAGGGACGGCAGCAGACATCACCTATGATGGAGTCGATGTTGATACGCTAGCAGAAATTGCTGAGGAGTGTGGAGCTGATGGAATTGGTAAATACTACCATCAGGACTTTGTACATGTTGATGTGCGGGGATATGCTGCACGTTGGGATGATTTATAATCGGAGGTTGAAATGAATGAAACATCAATCATTACTAAAATTAGAAATTTGTTTCAAAAGCCTATTGTTCGTGATATTTGTATTGTTGTTTTCATTGGTGTTTTCTTGTACAGTTTTTGCAGAACAGCCGAATATGTCTACACAAACTGGTTTGGACGAACCAACCATAACCGTGCCATTGACGCAGTGGAACAGGGTAAAAAATCAAACGAGTCAAGCATTGAGCTTAATAGACGCATCCAGTCTGAAATTGACCGAAGTACAATCCTTAACCATGAGGCAGAACGACGAATTGAACAAATTGAAGTCTATCAACGAGAAGCAAGCGAACGAATTGATGAAAGCAAAGCAAGACTCGATGAAGCAAGAAGATTACTTGAATCAAACCAACAAATATTTAGAGATTGCGAACAAGGAAATCCAGCAATCAAAGAAAACGGAGGCTCGACTCCATAGACAACGGGATATATGGGCCGTTGTTGCTGGTGCAGCTACTTTAGGGGCCATAGTGGCTGCAGCTAAATAATACTATTATATATATAAAGCCTGTTAGAATATTTTTGATGTTCTAACAGGCTTTATTTTTTTTGCCTAAATAATATTATGCTTTCAATTTCTTGTCAGATAAATAAAATTCTAGGCTAATTGGATATTTTGAACGTCTAATTATACATACAAAGTTCGTATTTAGCTTAAAACGGTTCACCAAATTAAAGCATCACAGTAATGTGGTGCTTTTTTATTTTGCTTTTTATATGTATATAAAGGACCCTACATATTTATGTAGGGTCCTTTTATGA
>ERZ773022.358-NODE-358-length-38967-cov-65.260100_pt1 | contig 38967 bp, 36 predicted proteins | sample MGYA00580839_ERZ773022 | MGnify/ENA primary metagenome ERZ773022 (study PRJEB29015, sample SAMEA2738020) | human oral metagenome | biome: human oral; feature: human-associated habitat; material: dental | place: China | collected 2044 ... | reverse complement strand
CCCGCGCCGCGCTTCGGGCACGGCGCCGCCGCCCGGCTGTCCGCCCCGGACGGGCGGGCCGTCACGCTGCTGGGCTCCTACCACCCCAGCCAGCAGAACACCTTCACCGGCCGGCTCACCGCCCCGATGCTGGACGAGGTGCTGGCCGAGGCCCGCCGTCTGTGACGGCGCCCGCGCGCCGGCGTCGCGCCGTCAGGGCGCGGACGAGCCCGCAGGCGGCCAGCACCGCCGCGGCGCCGAGCAGGATCCGGGCCAGGAGGGCGAAGCCGCTGGCGCAGGCGCTGACCTGGGCATGCGCGACGAGGTCCTCCCGCAGCCGTGCGATGATCGCCCGGCCCGCCTCGCTGTCCGGCGTCGCCCGGGCGCCGGCGAGCGCCTCGGTCACCCGCTGCTGCAGTTCGCCCGCGTGCTCGGACGCGTAGTCGCCGGCGGCGTGCGCGATGTGCGCCGCCAGGAGCGCCACTCCGAAGGACGAGCCGATCTGCTGGCTCGCGCTGAGCACCGCCGAGGCCAGCCCGGAGCGCTCGGCCGGCACGCCGTCCGTCCCCCTGTTGAAGGCGACCGGGGTGGTGATGCCCACACCGACGCCGATGACGAGCAGCCCGGGCAGCGCGATCCGCGTGTAGTCGGCGTCGAACGAGACGCCGGAGAGAACGAGCAGGGCGAGGCCCTCCACGAGCAGACCCGTCGGCAGAAGGACCCGGGCGCCCAGCCTCGGCACGAGGAGGCGGCCGACGACCAGGGCGGTGACGATGACGGTGCCGACCATGGGCAGGAAGGCGACACCCGTGCGCAGCGGCGAGTAGCCGAAGTGGCGCTGCAGATAGGCGGTGAGCTGGACCAGCCCGCCCATCTGGGCGGCGCCGGCGAAGAACTGGGCGGCGTACGAGGCGGCGCGCGCCGGGCTCGCGAGGATCCACAGCGGCAGCACCGGCCGCTCGGCGCGGTGCTCGCACAGGACGAGCAGGGCCAGCAGGACGACGCCGGCGCCCAGCCAGGCGATCGTCTCGCGCGCCGTCCACGAGTGCTGCTGGGCGCGGTCGAGTCCGAAGACGATGCTGAAGATGCCGGCGCAGCCCAGCAGCAGCCCGAGCAGGTCGTCGTCGACGCGGTCCTGCCCGGGCTCGCGGGCGGCGGCGGGCACCTGCCGGACGCCGATGAGCAGGGCCGCGGCGGCGATCGCCAGGTTCACGTAGAGCGACCAGCGCCAGCTCAGGGCGTCGGTGAGGGCCCCGCCGATGAGCAGGCCGGCCGCCGCGCCCAGCCCGCCGGTCGCGCCGAGCACCGAGAAGGCCCTGGCGCGCGCCCGGTGGTCGGGGAAGGTGCTGCTCACCAGGGCGAGCACAGTCGGGGCGAGGAGTGCGGCGAAGGCCCCCTGGACGGCCCGGGCCGTCACGAGCACCGCGAAGGACGGCGCCAGGCCGCCGGCGAGGCTCGCCAGGGCGAAGCCGCTCAGCGCGATCGCGTAGCAGGCCCGCAGCCCGAGCGCCTGGACGACCCGCCCGCCGAACAGGACGAGACCGCCGAAGGCCAGCGTGTAGGCCGTCACCGCCCACGGCTGCTGAGCGGGTGTCATCGCCAGGTCCGCCTGCATGTCGGGCAGAGCGATGGCGATGATCGTCATGTCGAGCACGACCATCAGCTGCGCGATGACGGCGCTCACGAGGACGCGCCGTCGCGGCGTCGGAGGCGCCGTCCGGGTCGCGTCGGTGTCGAGGATCAGTGTCATGAGAACTCCTATATCGAAACGAACGTTTTCGTAACAATAGGTCGCCGCGAGTCAAATGACAATGATCGTTTTTGTTTGCTCGGGGATCGCCCCGGGTCACGTGGCGCCCGATGGCGTGCCCGCGGCCGCCGTTATGATCAGGCCATGCCACGGGTGAGCGAGGAGTACCGGCACGGTCAGGCGCAGCGCATCCTGCGGGCCGCGCGCGCCTGCTTCGCCGACGACGGCTTCCACGCCGTGACGATGGACCAGATCATCGCCGCCGCCGGCGTCTCGTCGAGCACCGTCTACCGCTACTACCCCGAGGGCAAGACCCAGCTCATCCATGCGGTCTCGGCCGAGCGCCTCGGCCCGCTCATCGGCTACCTCGAGGAGGTGGCCGGCAGGAACGACCCGGCCCCGCCGGACGGGGTCCTGCGGGAGGCCATGTCGCTGCTCCTGCCTCCGGGCGCCGACGAGGCGATGATCGTCCAGGACGTCCGCCTGGCGGTAAACGCCTGGGCCGAGGCCGCTCGCGACGAGGTCGTGCGGACGATGCTCGGGGGGAATCTCGCCCGGATCCGCGCGCTCGTCACGGCGATCGTGCGCTCCTGGATGCGCTGCGGGCGGCTCTCGACCTCGCTCGGCGTCGAGCAGGCCGCCGAGCTGCTCATGGATGCCGGCTTCGGCCTCGTGGCCGGGCTGGCGATCGAGGGGGGCGGGTCGGCCGCGGTGGTCCGACGGCGCCTGCATCGGCTGTCCGCGGCCGTCGACGAGATCCTCGCCGCGCCGGGCCCCGCCGACGGGTGAGGAGGAGCCGGTGCGCCGTCACGGGGCCGCTCCGGGGGCGAGCGCCCCTTCCCCTCCGGGCGCGGACCGCTACGCTGGAGGAAAGGCCCCAAGGGCGAGTCGACCGATTGGAGCGTCGTGCGCAGCACCAACCCCGTCCTCAGCAGGAGTGACGCGTTCACCCCCGGCCACCGTCAGACCGGTTTCCAGAACCCCGGCCCCCAGCAGTACGCCCAGCCGGGCCACGGCTACGGCCCCCAGCAGTACGGTCAGCCCGTGTACGGCGCCCAGGCCTGGGGGCAGCCCTCCGGCTACGCGCCCCAGGGACAGGCCCCGGCCGTCATGACGATCAACGACGTGCTGGCCAAGACCGGCACGCTGTTCGTCGTCCTGCTCGCCGCGGCGGCCGTCTCCTGGCTCTTCCTGCCCACCGCGCTGCTCTACCCGGTGGCCATCGTCTCCTCGCTCGTCGCCGTCGTGACGTCGGTCGTCGTGACCGTGCGCCACTCCACCTCGGTGCCGGCCATCATGGTCTACACCGTCGCCGAGGGCCTCATGCTCGGCGCGTGGAGCAGGGTCTTCGAGTACCTCTACCCGGGCATCGTCTCGCAGGCGGTGCTCGGCACCCTCGCGGCGACGGCCGTGGTCCTCGCCGCCTACCGCTACCTCGGGGTGCGCGTCACCGGGCGGCTGCGCCGGATCGTCGTCCTGTCGGTCATCGCCTATGCCGTCGTGGCCCTCGTCAACTTCGTCGTCGTCCTCCTCGGCGGGAGCCTCGGCCTCACGGAGATCGGTTCCGGCGCAGGCATGCTGAGCTGGCTCTTCGCCGGCATCGGCGTCACCCTGGCCGTCATGTGCCTGCTCATGGACCTCGAGGAGTGCGAACGCGGCGTCCGCATGGGCGCCCCCGCCAAGGAGTCCTGGCGCGCCGGCTTCGGCCTCATGGTGACGCTCGTGTGGCTGTACACGAACATCCTGCGCATCCTCAGCTTCCTCCGGAACTGACCGGGGACGGGACGCAGCGGAGGGCCCCGCCGATGGCGGGGCCCTCCGCTGCGTCCCCGGGCGCGTCCGCCTGAGGCGCTCGACCGTGTTCCCTCGGGCGGGGTCCCCATGCGCCCGGGGACGGACGCCCTGTGCCGGAACGCCTCAGGGACGGCCGCAGAGGGCGTCGCGCCGCCGGCGCAGCGCGGCGATGTCCGCCGGGTCGTCCAGGACGGTGAAGCGCAGGTGCTTCGTCTCGGACGACTGGGCCGGCAGGCGGTGCAGGTCGCCGCGCGCCTCGTGGTACCCGCGGCCGTGGACCGAGGAGTTCGACGGCTCGAGACCGACGACGTAGTCGCCGGAGGCCATCGACTTCCACTGCGTGAAGCAGGGGAACTCCCGGGTCGAGAACTCGACGACGAGCGCGAGCCCGAGCCCGTCGTTGACGACCCCGGCGAAGGTCGAGCCGTCGTCGGCGGCGGCGAGGGTGTGCAGGTAGACCGACTCGGGCACCTCGGGGCGCGGCTCCTCGACGCCCGACCAGGGGGTCGGATCGGCCGCCGCGTCCTCGTTGCGGGGCTCCGCGCCGAGGCTCGGGATGACGACCTCGGCCCCGGGCGCGAGGAGCGGCCAGCCGATGTTGCAGTGGTACATGAGCATCATGGGCTCGTCGCGGAAGCCCTCGTTGACGACCTCGTCGACGAGCTCCAGGGCCGGCTCGCCGAGGCGAGTGCTCAGACGGCGACGCAGCAGGAGGTTCTCGCCGAAGAGCTCGGCCTCGCGGACCTCCCCGTGGACCGACAGGACGTAGTCGTCGCCCTCCCAGGCGGCGTCGTGGCCGACGTGCTCGGCCGGGCTCGTGCGGAGCCGCCCGTGCATGGGGTACTCGCGCCCCTGGGGGTCGCGCCAGGGGGCGCCGATGTTCTCGAAGCCGCAGGTGAAGAACAGCCCGCCCATGATGGACCGCTGCGCCTCCAGACCGTGGGTGTCGAAGGGGTTGCGGCCGTTGAGGCCGGGCTTGGAGGTGAAGGTGAGGTTCTGCCCGCGGTACTCGAGCCGGGCGACGTCGAGCGCCTTGTCCGCCATGGCGGTGAAGCACAGGGGCCCGTTCTTCACCTCGATCGTGCGCATGCCGGCCGCTCGGCCGTCCTCCTGCCGCATGGAGCGCACGAAGGCGAGCTGCTGCATCGAGCCGACCCGGGCGAGCGTCTCGGTACGGTTCATCGGTGGTCCTCCTGGGATCCTGCGCCGTGTCGGCGGGGTGCCGCGGGGAGCCCGGCGCCGGCTCCCGCGTCGCACCGGGGGCCGCTCCTGGGTGCGGGCCCGGGTACGGACAGCCCATCACAGATCACGACGCGCAGGAAGGGGCCGGGCCCGTCGCGCACCGCCCGACGGGCTGGTTGGCGGGCTCCGGCGTGCCGTTCAGCGGGCTCCGCCCGGGTGCCCGCCGCCGATGCTGCCGAGATGCTTGTCGAGCGCCGATCGCGCGCCCGAGGTCCACGGCAGCGCGCGCCAGTGGCGCACCGACACCCAGCGCGCCGACTCGGTGGTGCCCCCGACATCGAGCACCCGCGGGGGCCTCGGCTCGGCGCAGACGGCCGTGTAGATGATGCGCAGCGCCTGGAAGTCCTCGAGCACGCCGGCGGGGGAGGTGCCGATCCAGTGGTTCGACTGGAGGTCGACGACGCGCAGGATCCGGATGCGCTGGTCGGCCTCCTCCAGCACCTCGCGGATGACCGCCTCACTGGGCGTCTCGCCGGGCTCGACGCCGCCGCCGGGCAGCTGCCAGCGCCCGGGCACGGCGGTGCGCCGGCTGCAGGTCGTGCCGAGCACGCCGAGGGGGGAGCGGACGATCGCATAGGCGGCCACGCGCTGGCGCGGCACCGGCTCGACGCCGTTCTCGCGCGGCAGGGCGTGGACGCGGTGGGCGTGGCGCCGGGGCATCCGGCTGCCCGCGCCCCGCTGGGCGACCCGGGCCGTCATGACGATCCCGTCGTCGCACCCGGAGGCCGACATCCAGTCGCTCACCGTCCAGCCCCTGCGCCAGAGCAGCTGGCGAGGGTCCTGGCCATGGCCGACGGTGACGTCGACGACGGGTCCCTCCGACAGACGATGAACCCCGACGATGCGCACCGCCCAATTCTTCCACGCGGCCGGGGCGTCCGGTGGACGGAACCGCCGTCGAGCGGGTGCGCGGTGAGGGGCCGCCCGCGCCGCGAGGCGCGGAGCGCGGCCGTCGTCCCCCAGCGCCGACCCCCGGCCCCCGGGCGCGGGACGACGGACGCCGACCTGTCTCATCGACGAGGGGAAGTCGAGCCGGTCTCCTCGGTGCGGGACGACGCCGTGCGGCGGCGGGGACCAGCTCTGCGAACGGAGCCGGCTCCCCGGGCGCGGGACGACGCCCCGTGCGGCTACTTCTCCTGCACCGCGCCGCTCATGTCGGTCACGATCTCGGTGCCGCCGGCCTGGAAGCGCATGAGCGGCTCGGTCCTGCCCGACTCGACGTTGATCGTGACGGTCACGTCGGGGGCGGGGCTGCGACCCCCCTGGCCGGCCGTCTGCGCGATGAGCCGGGCGATCGTCTCGGGGCTGATGAGAGAGGAGTCGAACGACGGGTTCTTGTCGCTGTTCTTGATCGTCGAGACGATCGTCGGCAGCCCCACGCGCCGGGTGCGCTCCTCGACGGTCGCCTCGTCGGTGCGCACCCGCACGCTCAGGGCGTCCGCCTTGATCGTCACCGAGAGCACCTGCGGCGAGTTCTGGACGGTGTCGGCCAGCGCCTCGGCGATGTCGGCTGCGCGCGTCAGGTCGAGCTCGTTGATGACCGAGCCGTCGTCGCGGAAGAAGACGGTGCTCGACTCGGGCGTCGTGGTGACCGTCATGAGCACATTGCCGTGGTCGTACTCGTTGATCTGGAGGTCCTGGTCCTGGTTGGAGCCGGAGACCTCGGCGGCGGTCTCGAAGAGGGCCGCCACGTCGTCGAAGGCGAAGTCGTCGGGGTCGAACCGGGCCTGGTCGATGTACTTGATCGTCGAGTCGAGATGGGAGATCGCGCCGTTGGCGTAGCCGATCGTCTCGGCCTTGTCGTCCTCGGTGAGGTAGGTGAGGTTCGCCGCCGCCGCGGTGACCTCGATGCGCAGCACCGGGCGGTCGCCGCTCGCGTGGCGCAGGAAGCCGATGACCTGGCGGGCCCTGCCCGGCCGGGTCAGGTCGTACGCCGGGTCGGGCGCGGAGCCCGGGCTGGCCTGCGAGGCCGTGCTCGTGGGCGCGGGGGAGCCGCTGGGGCCGGTCCTGCCCGCCCCACGGGCGCAGCCGGCCAGGGCGAGGGCCCCGGCGACGAGGGCGCACAGGACCGCGCGGGCTCGGGCGGTACGGCTGGACATGGCCCCCACGCTACTTCCCGAGGCCCGGTCGTCCTGCCCGGCGCGCGGCGGACGCGCCGGACGGCGCCGGGGCGCCGGGGTGCCACACTGGGGCCGTGATCGATCTCAGCGCCCGCGCCGACGAGGTCGCCCCGCAGCTGCTCGGGGCGGTCGTCCGGCGGGGATCCGTCGCCGTGCGCCTCACCGAGGTCGAGGCCTACCTGGGCCTCGACGACCCCGCCTCGCACGCCCACCGCGGCGAGCGCGGGCGGGCGGCCGTCATGTTCGGGGCGCCCGGCAGCATCTACGTCTACGTCAGCTACGGCATCCACCGCGCCGGCAACATCGTCTGCTCGCCGGCGGGGCGGGCCTCGGCGGTGCTCCTGCGCGCCGGTGAGGTCGTCGACGGCGCCGCCGACGCCCGGGAGCGCCGGGGGCTGCCCGCCGACCGGCCCGACGCGCTCCTCGCCAGGGGGCCCGGCAACCTCGGCCGGGCGCTCGGCCTCGACCTGTCCGACAACGGCCTGCTGCTCGGCGGGCCGGACGGCCTCTTCGGGCTCACCGCGCCCGGCGGGCCGGCGGGCCGGATCCTCGTCGGGCCGCGCATCGGCATCTCGCGGGCGGTGTCCGCGCCGCTGCGCTTCTGGCTCGCCGACGAGCCCTCCGTCTCGGGCCGCCGGGGCGGGACGCCCTGGGGCGGAGGGACGGGCCCCGTGGGGGGACCCTCCGGCGGAGGGGACGGGCCCGGAGCCGGGGCCCGTGGGGCCTGACGCGAGGGGCCTCCTGGGCACGGCGGGGGAGTCGTGAGGGGTCGTCCGGCCGGCCCGAATCCGGCCCCCTCCGCTTCCGCCCGGATGCGCATCGGAATAGGGTTTGGGTACGTCGGGTCGCAGCGTTGCGGACGAGCCGAGCGCCGATCCGGCCCACATGAAGAGACCATCGGATGAATCGAGGTTCCCATGTCGGAACAGCCAAAGAATGAGGCGCCCGAGTCCTCTCCCGACGGCGTCGTCGTGACGCGCACCATCGCCCAGCCGCTGTCGCGGGTGTGGGGCGTGCTCATGACGAAGGAGGGCTCCGAGGCGCTGCTCGGCCGCGGCGCCATGCTCGGCGAGAAGGGTCAGGCGTGGAAGGCGGCGGACGGCCGCTCGGGCGTCATCAGGAGCTTCCACCCCCGCGAGCAGGTCCGCTTCTGGTGGCGGAAGAACGACGACGCCCCCGCCTCTCTGGTCGACCTGCGGGTGGCGGCCCCCGACGAGGGGCACACCGAGCTCACGGTGACCCACACGAGGCTCGCCGAGGGCGTCGACCCGGCGTACCTCCAGGGCCGCTGGGAGGCGGCCCTCGAACGCATCGAGAGCGACTGCTTCTAGTCGATTCATCGCAGTCCCCGTGGCGCGGTCGGTCCGGTCGAGCACCGGGCGGGCCGCGCCGCCGCTCGTTGCGGGGCCCTCCTGCCGCGCCTGCGCGTCGGCGGGCCCCCGTCGCCCCGAGCCGCGTGGGCGGCATGTGCCGGCCGTCACGGCGCCGGCCGGCGTCCCCCTAGACTCACCCGGGTGGGCAGGGCGAGACGATCGGCGGGCAGGCTGGGGCGCAGCCTCGTCGTCGTGCACCCCGAGCCCGGACGCGCCGCCCGGGCCGCCCGCTGGTGCGCCGCCGTCGCCACCGGGCTGGTGGTCTCCTGCCTCATCTTCGGCCCCTCGCTCGGCTCGATGGGCCTCATCGGCGCCCAGGCCGCGCACACCGGCCGCGAGGCGCCCCTGCGCAACCGCGTGAGGATGCTGCTCGTCGTCGGGCTCGCGACCCTCGCGATGGAGTGCGTCGGCGCCCTCGTCGGCCCCCGCACGTGGCTCATCCCCCCGCTGTTCGGCCTGCTCACCCTCGTCATCGTGTGGACTTGGCACGCCCTGCTCACCGGGCCTCCGGGGCCCATCAACACGATCTTCGCGGCGGCCTTCTCGGCGTACATGACGGGCCACGGCTACGCCCTCACGACGCTGCTGAGGGTCACCGGCCTGTCGTGGCTCATCGCCTCGCTGACCTCGGTGGTCATCCTGTCGTTCGATCTCTTGGCGCCGGAGCGCGGGGCGGTCGACGAGGCCGATGAGGCGGTCAGCGCGTACCGCGACCGCCCGGACGGGTGCCTCGCGCGCCGGGCGAACCGGATGCGCTCGGAGGCGGTCTTCGCGGTGAACAACGCCTGGCACGTGCTGCGCACCGGGCGGCGCCGCCTGACGGGGCGCACCGCCGCCCGCCGCGACATCGAGGAGCGGCTCATGGGCATCCACCTGAACCTCGTCGACGTGCTGCGCGGAGAGTCCTTCCCGACCTCGAGCCTTGACATCGGGGAGAACTTCCGGCGGGTGCCGCTGGGGCGGCCGTCGGCCCGCTACCTGCTGAGGACCGCCGCCGACCGCGGCTCGCGCCCCCGGCTCGTCGCCGCCCGGGCCGCCCCGGCGGTCCTCGCGGCCTCGACGATGATGATCGCCTCGCCTGTCGGCCACGCCTACTGGGCGATCCTGTCGAGCCTCATCGTCCTGCACATGGGCGCCTCGCGCGCCGATCTGACGATCCGGGCGGCCCACCGCGTCATCGGGACCGGCGTCGGCGTGCTCTGCTACGTCGGCATCGTCGCCCTCCAGCCCGCGCCATGGGTCCGGGTGGGCATCGTCGTCGTCATGATCTACGGCCTGGAGGTCATCGTCACCCGCAACTACGCGGTGGCCGTCGTGTGCATCACGATCTTCTCGCTCATGATGACGCCCGTCGTCTCGCGCGCCGACATCGCCGTGCTCATGCGCGACCGCGTCGTCGAGACCGTCATCGGTGCCGGCGCCGCCACCGGCATGATCTGGCTCGTCGGGCGCAGCGCTCCGGTGCTGCTCGTGCGCAGCCAGTACCGGCGCACGCTGCGGTGCATCGAGCGGGTGCTGGCCGACCTGTCGGCCGGCAGGCTCGTCACCCGGGCCTCCCGCGAGGACCGCCGCACGATGGTCTTCGAACTCGGCCGGGCCTCGGAGATCCTCTCGTCCCAGCGCCCGGACGACCCCGAGACGCTGTCGCGCTGGCAGGACGTGCAGGAGGAGGTCAACCTCTTCGGCTTCGACGTCATGGCCTCGTGCTGGCGCCGCCTTCCCGGCGGCGACCCGGCCGCGGCGCGGGCGCACGATGCGCTGTCGCGGCTGCTCGACTCGCTGCCGCCGATCTCGTCGCGGACGATCGAGACGTGCGCCTTCACCGCGCAGGTGCGCGCGATCCACCAGCGCTACATGAGCGAGAGCTCCCGCCGGACCAGGGCCGGCGGCTGACCGGCTCCGCTCAGCCGTCCTGCTCGGTCCGCCGCTTCGCGTGCATCGCCTTGATCGAATCGGTGAGGCCGCGCAGGAAGGCGATCTGGCCGAGGTCCTTCGTGATCTCGTTGAGCAGCTCGACGAGCGAGGAGCCCACGCTCCTGCCGCCCTCGAGCACGCGGTCGAGGTTCTCGGCGGCCCCCGACTCGAGCACCCTGGCGCTCGCTGCGGAGACGGCCCGGTAGTAGTCGCTCAGCAGCGCGGCGTCGACGACGCGGTAGTCCTCGTCCTCGACGGTCTCGGCGGACTCGGGCAGGTCGAAGCGCTCGGCCCAGCCGTCGTCCCAGACCTGCGCCGTGTCGCCGATGCGGGCGAACAGCTCGTCCTGGCGGCGGGCCATGGTGAAGGCCAGCCACGAGACGGAGTGGCCCTGCTTCTGGGCGCGGTGGAGCAGGGAGCGGGGGGACATGCCCTCGAGCTTGCCGGGGAGCTCGTCGGCGATGCGCGCGAAGGCGTCCCTGATGAGGTCAACTGAATCCATGACCCCATTATGCTGGCGCGTCGCCGCGCCGGGGCGGACGACCGGCCCGCCGGGGCCCGGGCCGCTCAGGGCTGCCGCCAGCCGGGGGGGGCGGGGACGTTGGAGCGGACCGAGGGCAGGCCGTGCAGATAGGCGATCTGGCCGAGGTGCTGGGTGATGTCGTTGATGACCGAGACGATGCGCACCCCGGCGGTGACCGGGGGATCCCAGGTGGCGTCGACGATGCGGTCGAGGCTCTTGCCGCGCTCGGCCTCGAGGACGTCGAGGGTCTGCTCGTGCACGGCCGCGTAGTAGCCGAGCAGGAGCCCGGGGTCCGCGACGGTGAACCGGTCGACCTCCTCCTGGCTCTGGCCGTAGCCCCCGTCGTGGGGTCCGTAGGGCAGGTCGAAGCGCTCGCGCCACCCGGTGTCCCAGACCTCGGTGCGGTCGTCGAGGGCGGCCATCTGGGCGTCCTCGCAGCGCCCGATGTGCCAGACGAGCCAGGCGATCGGGTTGCCGGTGGTGTGGGCGCGGCGCAGCAGGGAGGCGGCGGGGAGCCCGTCGAGTTGGCGGGGCAGTTCCTCGGCGACCCTGGTGAAGGCGTCCTTGAACAGGTCGATTGAGTCCATGGGGTCAATTGTTCCTTGTCGGGCCCCGTCGCGTCAGACCCGTCGGCGGCCCGCAGTGGGATCGGGCCGGTCCGCCCCCGCCCCGGCCGCGCGGCCCCGCGCCTCCCCGTCCGATGCCGAGGACGACGGCCCCTCTCCCGGACGCGCGGCCCGCACGGTGCGGGGCCGCCCGCGGTCTGCGGGAGCCGCTCCACCGTCGGCGAACCGGCGCGCCGGGGTCGGGCGGGGTGTTGCCCGAGGTCCTCCCCGTGCCTACCATGGCCCGTGACGACGGCCGGAGCCGTCCGGCGCCGCCGCTGCGGCGCCGGATCGTGGCCGATTTCCCGGCCCGCCGGTCCTTCCGCCCTGAGGAGCAGTACATGGCACAGCGCACCATCTGCCGACCCGCGGCACGCCGGATCCAGGCGCCCGTGGTCGGCTGTTGCGCTCCGATCGCCGTGCGCCAGTGAGCCCTTCCGCATCGGTCTGACGCGCCGCCGACGCCCGGCCCGGGCCGTTCGGGCGCCGCGTCCCGGCCCGCGTCGAGCGGCCTCCGCACCGGCAGCACCATCACCGTACCCGTCCTGCGGGACGAGTGCGCCCCGAACCCATCAGCCCCGGCACGGCCCGGCCGTGCGCAGTCAGAGAAGACCAGGAGAAGACGAATGCCCGGAACGAACAACCCCGCCGACGGCGCGCACGGGACCGGGAGGGTCCTGCCGTCGGGCGCCGTCGTCCAGGAGACCGGAACCACCCGGCGGGCCGGGGACTCGCGGCGGCTCTCCCGCCGCGGCCTCATCGGCGGCATCGCGGCCGGCGCCGTCGGCGGTCTCGTCCTCGGCGGCGCGGCCGGGGGAGTCCTCGGCGACCGCCACGGCAGGTCCGCGGCCGCCGCGGACGCCTCGGCATCGGCCGAGGCCCGCAGGCTGACCCTCATCTACGGCGGCGACGTCTGCGACGCCCCCGCCATCGTCGCCCTTGAGAAGGGCTTCTTCGCCGAGCACGGCCTGGACGTCGGCCTCCACAAGACCGTCGGCGACGAGGACATCAAGGCCGCCGTCGGCTCGGGCACCTACGACGCCTCCAGCGGCATCTTCTACAGCTGGCTCAAGCCCGTCGAGCAGGGCCAGAACGTGAAGTTCATCGCCGGTCTGCACAGCGGCTGCCTGCGGCTCCTCGCGCGCAACGACTCCGACGTCAAGCAGATCTCCGACCTGCGCGGACGCTCCATCGGCGTGCCCAGCCTGTCCAGCTCGGCGACCATGTTCTTCTCCCTCGACCTCGTCGACGCCGGCATCGACCCGTCGGCCGAGGCCGGCGAGGTGCAGTGGAGGGTCTACGACACCTCACTCGTCGCCGATGCCCTGAAGAACGGCGAGGTCGACGCCATCGCCACGAGCGACCCGATCGCCTACCGCCCGATCCAGGAGGGCTACGGCTGGGAGCTGGCCACCAACATGACCGGGGCGAACGCCCAGGCCTACTGCTGCTGCACCGCGCTCAACGGCGACCTCGTCGCGGACGAGCCGGACGTGGCCCGTGAGCTCGTCACCGCGTGGGCGGAGGGCTCGCGCTACGTCGCCGGCAACGAGGACGAGGTCGCGCACCTCGAGATCGACAAGGGCTACGTCGCGGGCGACGTCGACCTGGTCGCGACCCTGCTGCGGAGCTACCGCTGGGAGCCCTCGGTCACGAAGCTGCGCGACGCCCTCACCCCGGGCATCGAGAAGTTCAAGCGGACCGGCTACCTGGACCCGGACGTCGACACCGACGCCCTCGCCGACCGGGCCTTCGACACCCTCGGACTGGACTGGTGAGCATGAGCGCAGTCGGACCGGAGCGCCGGGGCACCGCGCCCGGGGCGGACGCGGCGGGCACGGCGTCGGAGCGCGAGGCGGCCCTCGTCGCCGACCCGCAGGTCGTCGCCGAGCTGGTCCGGCGGCACCGGCCGCACAGCGTCGACCACGCCCTGGCCGGCGCCGCCGTCGCCCTGTGGGCCGCCGTGGCGATCGTCGTCGCGCTCGTGCCCTCCACCGGCGCCTATCTCGTGAAGGGGGAGGCCCAGGCGTTCTGGCTCGCCGTGGCGTTCACCGCCGGGCTCGGCGCCGCATGGCTCGGCTCCCGCGTCTGGGCGGCGTCCTCGCGCTGGCTCGGCGCCTGGGCGCCGTGGTGGATCGCCACCGCCGTCGTCGTCCTGGCCTGGGAGCTGCTCACCGCCAAGACCGGCGCCCTGCGCCCGCCGTACGTGCCGAGCCCCGGCCAGATCATCGCCGAGGGCTGGTCCGACCGCGCCCTGCTGGCCCGCTCGGTCGGCAACTCGCTCCTGCTGCTCGCCGCGGGTGTCGCCGTGGGCGGCGTCGTCGGCCTGGCCACCGGCCTGTGGATGGGCTGGTCGAGGCGCGCCGGCTACTGGCTCGACCCGATCGTCAAGTACATCGGCCCGGTGCCGACGCTGGCGTGGATCCCGATCGTCTTCATCGCCTTCCCGAACTCGTTCAGCGCGGCCGTCTTCCTCGTCTCCCTCACCGTGTGGTTCCCGATGGCGGTGACGACGAGCGCCGGCATCCGCGGGGTCTCCCGCGAGTACTTCGACGTGTGCCAGACGCTCGGCGCCTCCACCCGCTTCCTCATCCTCAGGGTCTCCCTGCCCGCGGCCCTGCCGAGCATCTTCACCGGCGTCTTCATGGCGCTGCCGACGGCCTTCGTCACCCTGACGATCGCCGAGACGCTCGGCGTGAACTCCGGCCTGGGCTGGTACATCAACTGGAAGAAGGGCTGGAGCGCCTACCCCGCGATGTACGCGGCGATCGCCCTCATGGTGATCATCTGCGGCTCGCTGCTGACCGCCGAACTGGCAGTGCGCAACCGCGTGCTGTCCTGGCAGAAGGACCTGACCCGATGGTGAACACGATCCCAGGGGGCGCGGCCCCCGAGAGCACGGGCCCCGGGGGCGCCGCCACGGCCGGAGGCGGCGCCGTCGACGCCCTGAACGTCGTGCAGGCCTTCGTCTCGCACCGCAGGCCGCTGCCCGTGCTCGACGACGTCTCGCTGTCCGTCACGCCCGGCCGGTTCGTCTCGCTCGTCGGCCCCTCGGGCTGCGGCAAGTCGACCCTGCTGCGGCTCATCGCCGGACTCGACCGGCCGATCCGCGGCGAGATCTTCGCCGACGGGTACCGGGTTGACGGCCCCGACCCCTCGCGCGGCGTCGTCTTCCAGGACCCGACGCTGCTGCCCTGGCTGACCGTCGAGCAGAACATCGGGCTCGGCCCGCAGGTGCGCGGCGTCGCCGACCGGCCGGACGAGCGCGAGCGCGTCGACGAGATGATCGAGATGGTCGACCTCGGCGGCTTCCGCCGGGCCTACCCGTCCGAGCTGTCCGGCGGCATGGCCCAGCGCGCCTCGCTGGCCCGCGCCCTCGTCAACCGTCCGCGCATCTTCCTGCTGGACGAGCCGCTCGGCAAGCTCGACGCGCTGACCCGCTCGACTCTCCAGCACGACATCGCGAGGCTGTGGGAGGCGCGGGGCTTCACCGGGATCATGGTCACCCACGACGTCGAGGAGGCGCTGCTCCTGTCCGACCGGGTCGTCGTCTTCTCGCCGCGCCCGGCCCGGGTGGTCGCCGACCTGCCCGTCGCGCTCGAGCGCCCGCGCGTCCGGGACGATCCCGGTTTCCGCGCGCTGCGCCGCACGATCCTCGGCCTGCTCGGGCAGTGAGGGGCTGCTGGGCGGCAGGGAGAATTCGCACCGCCGTCGGCCGGTGATGGGGCCGACGGGGCACCGCCGGGCGGGCCGGGGGTGGTCCCCGCCCGGCGGTTCCATGGGCGACGGGCGCCCGACTCCGGACCGGGCGCCCGTCGCCTGCGCCCGACCCTGCGTCCTCGGGCGTCTCCCGTACCGCGCCTTCGGGCGGCATGCGCCGGGCACGGGTCCCGACCGACGGGCCCTGCGCCGCCCCGGCCCGCCCGCCGGGGCGCTCCTCGTGCCGTGCACCGTACCGTGCGCTCCGATGTGCGCGCTGCCCGCGTTTATTCTCTCGTCAGCCCGTGGAGGAAGAACAGGCCCAGAGCTTTTGACTCATGTCTCGACGAATTAGCTTCGTGCCATCGGCCGGTCGTACCGTGCCCGGGCGAACAGGACCCCAGGAGTGAAAGAGTGAAGGGGAGAACAGGATGAGGATCGGTATCGTGCTCGGCAGTGTCCGGGAAGGGCGCGCGGGCGAGCCCGTCGCGAACTGGGTGCTCGAGAGGGCCAGGACCCACGGGGGCGCCGACGTCGAGTTCATCGACGTGAAGTCCTTCGGCCTGCCCGTCTTCGACGGCGCCTACCTGCCCGCCATGGCGGACAAGAAGTACGACGACCCGGCCGTCCAGGCCTGGAGCGACGCGGTCGACGCCTGCGACGCCTTCGTCATCGTGACCCCCGAGTACAACCATTCGGTGCCCGGCGGCCTGAAGAACGCCGTCGACCACCTCGGCGGCGAGTGGCTGGGCAAGCCGGTCGCCTTCGTCGGCTACGGCGCCGACGGCGCCGTGCGCGCCGTGGAGCACTGGCGGCAGATCTTCGGCAACTTCGACGCCAAGGCCATCCGCGCCCAGCTGTCGATCAACATCTTCGCCGAGATGACCGAGAACGGCTTCGTCCCGAACGAGCGCCGCGCCGGCGAGCTGGACGCCCTGCTCGACTCGCTCATCGCGGCCGTCGGGTGAGCACGCCCGGTACCGGACGGCCGACGGGCCCCGCGGCGGCGGCGCTGCGGGGCCCGACTGCGTTCCCGCGCCGAGCGGCGCGTTCCGGCACGACGACCGGCGCCCGAGCCCCGGTCCCATGCCCGCCTCAGCGTCCGTTCAGGTCCCAGTCGATGGGCGGGGCCCCGGCCGCGGCGAGCGCCAGGTTCGCCCGGCTGAAGGGTCGCGAGCCGAAGAAACCCGAGCGGGCCGACAGCGGGCTCGGATGGGACGACTCGATCACGGGGATCCCGCCGGCGGTGAGCATCGGGGCCAGCGACCGGGCGTCGCGTCCCCACAGGATCGCCACGAGCGGGCCGCCGCGGGCGACGAGGGCGTCGATGGCGGCGCCGGTGACCTGCTCCCAGCCCTTGCCGCGGTGGGCGGCGGGACGGCCGGGCTGGACGGTCAGGCACCTGTTGAGCAGCAGGACGCCCTGCTCGAACCACCCGGTCAGGTCGCCGTGCGGGGCCGGGGCGATGCCCAGGTCGTTCTGGAGCTCCAGGTAGATGTTGGCGAGGCTCTTCGGCAGCGGGCGGACGTCGCGCCCGACGGCGAAGCTGAGGCCGATCGGGTGCCCGGGCGTCGGATAGGGGTCCTGGCCGACGATGAGCACCCGGACGTCGGCGAGCGGCCTGCTGAAGGCCCGCAGCACCCGGTCCCCGTCGGGGAGGTAGCCGCGTCCGGCGGCGATCTCGGCGCGCAGGAACTCGCCCATGGCGTGGATCTGCTGCTCCTGGCCCGCCAGGGCCTGTGCCCAGTCGGGCGCCATGAGCTCGCTGATCGGGTGGACTGCCATGATGCCTCCTCCTGCGCGGTCCGGGCGCCCGCGCATCACAGAACAGGGTAGCGGCGCGCACCCGGGATGATCATCCGAGCCGGGGCCCGGTTCGTCGTCGCCCCGCGCATCCGGGCCCGGACGCTGGCGCGAGGGCTCGCCGCATGGCTCCCCGATCGGGTCCGCGCCGCATGGCACACTGGCCGACATGGCAGTCTCGACCGGCGACAGCAGCTCGCGCCACCGTCGCAACGCGCTCACGGGCCTCGGCGGGCGCATCCCGCGGCTCGGCGTCTCCGCGCGCGGGCGCGTCCACGGGCGCGAGGACGGGCCCGGGCCGGACCCCGACCCCCGGGCGTCCGACTCGATCACGCTCACCGCGGAGCAGCTCACCGCGCTGCGCGGCGCCAGTGTCGAGAGCTTCGTGCCGCGTCCGCTGCGCATCCTCGCCGCGTGGAGCTGGCGGATCCTCATCGCCGCGGCCTTCGTCGCCCTCCTGTGGTGGCTCGGCTCCCAGCTGTCCGAGGTCGTCATCCCCCTGGCTGTCGCCCTGCTCCTGTCCGCCGCCCTCCAGCCCCTCAACGCCCGCATGGTCCGGCACCGCTGGCCGAGGTGGCTCGCCTCACTGGGCTGCCTCCTGCTCGTCGCGCTCATCGTGCTCGGCCTGCTCAGCCTCGTCGGGGCCCAGATCGCCACGCAGTGGACGCAGCTCGTCGACCAGGCCATCGCCGGCGCGCGGGGATTCGTGGGCTGGCTGGCCGACAGCCCGCTGCACATCAACGCCGAGCAGATCGACTCGCTCGTCTCGCAGGCCACCGACTGGGTGCAGCACTCGCGCGCGACCCTCGCCGCGGCCGCGGCCACGGCGGGCTCGAGCATCGGCAGGTTCTTCGCTGGCGCGGCGATGGCCCTGTTCGCGACCTTCTTCTTCCTCAAGGACGGCTCGCGCCTCGTCGACGGGGGAGTGCGGCTCATGACGCGCGCCAGCCGCCTCACGGTGATGCCGGCCATCGTCTCGGGCTGGGCCTCGCTGTCCAGCTATGTGCGGGCCGCCATCGCGGTGGCCGCCGTCGACGGCATCGGAGCCGGCATCGGCGCCGCGGCCCTCGGCTCGAACCTGTGGCTCGCCATCATGGCCCTCACCTTCGTCTGCGCCTTCGTGCCGATCATCGGCGCCATCACCTCGGGCGTCGTCGCCGTCGCGGTCACGCTCGTCACCCTCGGCCTCTGGAAGGCCGTCATCATGCTGGCCATCTTCGTGGCCGTCATGCAGCTCGAGTCCCACGTGCTCCAGCCCCTGCTGCTCGGCCGCGCCGTCTCGATCCACCCGCTGGCCGTCCTGGTCGGCATCGCGGTGGGCATGTCGGTGGCCGGCATCGTCGGCGGCGTCTTCGCCATCCCCATCGTGGCCTTCGTCACCGGCGTGCTGCGCGCCATGCACCCCGACGAGACGGCCGAGGACGAGCTGACCACCGCCGACGAGGTGCTCGACGCCGAGGAACGGGTCGCCGGCGACACCGCCGGGGGCATCGGGGACGACGCCACGAGCGCAGGCGGAAGCGCCGTCGGGCGGGCCGGGGAGGCCCCCGCCGGCCCCGAGGACGGGGCGCCCCCGGACGGCCCCTGAACGGTGCGGCCGCGGGGCGGGACGGTCGGGGCCGGGTCGGCCGATCCCTTATATTGACGCCATGAGCGATTCCCCCGAGCTTGACGCGATCCTGTCCGAACTGGCCCGCGGGGCCATCGACACCGCCGAGGCCTCCCGGCGCATCGCCGCGCTGGAGCGGGCCGAGGACGAACCCGAGGCGCTGCCCGGCGCCGTGAGCGCCCGCCCCATCCCCGAGCTGACCGGCAGCGGCGGCATCAACGCGGTCACCATCCGCGCAACCGGCCAGCGGGTGCGCGTCATCGGCGACGAGGCCGTCGACACCGTCGTCGTGAGCGGCCAGCACACTCTGCGTCGGCGCGCCGACGGGCTCGACATCCTGGCCACCGGGCACCTCGGGCCGAGCGTCAGGGGCTTCTCGCCCATCCACCCGCCCCGGAGCGCCGACGACCTCAAGCAGCTCGGGCTCGGGGCGGCCCTCGTGGTGAGGGTCAACCCGCACATCCAGGTGAACACCCAGCTCTCCGGGGGCTCCCTCGTGGGCCGGGGCGTCCCGCACTGGGGGCGCGTGCGGGTGAGCGCCGGCCTCACCAGGCTGAGCGATGTCGCCCAGCTGAACGACGGCCTCTTCCAGGCCGGCTCGGCCGTCGTGAGCGGCCCGCTCAGCCGGGGGGCCAACGTCCTGCGCGTCGAGTCGGGCGGCCTCGTCGTCGAGCTCACCGCCGGCGCGGACGCCGCGCTGAGCGCCAGGAACCAGCTCGGCGCGGTGCGCTGGCCCGGCGGGAGGGGCGACCGCTTCGACGAGTACGTCGTCGGTCGGGGGCAGGCGCGCACGGAGCTGTCGGGCGTCATGAGTCGCATCGTCGTGCGCGACCTGGTGGCCTTCCCCGAGGAGGCCGACAGGCCGACCGCGGGCGATCGGCTGCGTGTCGGCGGGGAGCGGCTGCGGGACGGCGCCCGCCTCGTCGTCGAGAGGGTCCGCGAGGTGCAGGCCGCGCACCAGGACGCCCGTGACGGCGGCGCGGAGGGCTCGGAGACGCCCATCGGGCGGTGATTCCGGCCGCGGGGGACTCGTTCTGCAGCGTCCGGGCGGCATGCCGACCAGCATGCGGCAGCGGTTCCGGTGCGTCGGTCGGGACCATGGGGGTCCCGACCACGGGTCACGGCCGGGCGGTGCACGAACCCGCTCGGTATGGCGGACGTCCCACGCGCGCACGGCGGCGCTCCACCTCCATGACGTGCGGCGCCGGAAGGCCGACACCGCCCCTGCGCACGCGGCGGCGCCGTGCGCGGTGACCGGTCGGTTACGAGTCCCTGAGTAGATCGTCGACGAGACCCACCGCCGTGCGTGCGAGGGCGGTCGGTCGGGCGCAGCGCGCTCCGAGGTGGTGGCCCGGCTGCTCGGCCCCGGCGGTTCAGGCGCGCGACTCGATCTTGACGATCGTCACGCTGATCTGCCGGCCGTTGGGCGTCTCGTAGGAGACCTCGTCGCCGGCCCGGTGCCCCAGCACGGCCGCGCCGAGCGGGGACTGGGGGCTGAAGACCTGGGTGTCCAGCGAGTCGTCGGCCCCGAGCATCTCGCGGCTGCCCAGCAGGAAGACGTCCGTGTCGTCGGGGTCGCCGTCGTAGGCGATCGTCACGGTGATCCCCGCGGCGACCTCCTCGGGCTCCTCTTGGGCGCCACCGACATCGGCGGTACGCAGCATCTGCTCCAGCTGACGGATGCGGGCCTCCATCTGGCCCTGCTCCTCGCGCGCGGCGTGGTAGCCGCCGTTCTCCGACAGATCGCCCTCGGCCTTCGCAGCGCCGATCTTCTTCGCGATCTCCGCACGGCCCCGCCCCTTCAGGCGGTTGAGCTCCTGGGCGAGCTTGTCGTACGCGTCCTGCGTCATCCAGATCGTCTGCTTGTCGGTCATTGCTCCATCCTATGACGGCTGTGGACACGGTTCGGTGCGTCGAGCGTGAGCGTGCACAATGAGGATCATGCCAGTGCCGGGAGGTCGAGAAGGGGCGGACGAGGGGCTCCGTCTGCTGCACGTGCACGCCCACCCCGACGACGAGTCGAGCAAGGGGGCCGCGACGACGCTGAGGTACATCGCGGGGGGCGCCCGGGTGATGGTCGCGACCTGTACCGGCGGAGAGCGCGGCAGCGTGCTCAACCCCAAGATGGACCGCCCCGAGGTCTGGGAGAACATGCCCGAGGTGCGCCAGGGCGAGATGGAGGCCGCGCGCGCGATCCTGGGCGTCGAGCACCGTTCGCTGGGCTTCATCGACTCCGGCCTGCCCGAGAGCCCCGACGAGCCGCTGCCGGAGGGCTGCTTCGGTCTGACCGATCCCGTCGAGGCCGCAGCCCCGCTCGTGCGGGTCATCCGCGAGTTCCGTCCCCAGGTGATGACCACCTACGACGAGAACGGCGGCTACCCGCACCCCGATCACATCCAGTGCCACCGCGTCTCCATGGCGGCCTTCCGCATGGCCGCCGACCCGGACGCGCTGCCCGAGTCGGGGCCCGCCTGGCAGGTCAGCAAGCTTTACTACCAGGTGAGCTTCCACCGGGCCCGTTTCGCGGCCTTCGACGAGGCGATGGCCGCGGCCGGTCTGGGGCACCCGTACGCGGAGCGGCTGGCCCGCTGGGGCAACCTCGACTACGAGCAGCGCATCACGACGCGGGTGCCCTGCGGCGACTACTTCGAGCGCAGCGATGACGCCCTGCGCGCCCACGCCTCGCAGATCGACCCCGACGGCGCCTGGTTCCAGGTGCCGGTCGAGATCCGTCGGCGCGTCTGGCCCACCGAGGACTACCAGCTGGTCTACTCGGCGGTGCCGACCTTCATGCCCGAGACGGACCTGTTCGCCGGCCTGCGCGCCGGCGCGCAGGCGCCCGACCCGGCCGACACGTGGGTCATCTGAGCCCACGGGCCACCGGGGCCCGGAGCGGGCGGGGCGTGCCCGCGACGCCCGGCCCGACCGGAGCGGACCGCCCGGACGGCCCGTCCGAGGGGCGGGTGCCCTGAGGGTGCGTGCGGGCCGCCGGCCCCGACGGGTCGCTCGTGCCGGCGGCCCGGCCGGACGGTTCACGTGCCGAAGAGGCGTTCGCGTGCCGGTCCGGAGACCGCTGCACGAGGCATCCCAGTGGCCACAAGGCCTCACTTGCCGAAACGGCGTTCGCGCTGCTGGTAGGAGCGCAGGGCGCGCAGGAAGTCGATCTTGCGGAAGTCGGGCCACAGCGCCTCGCAGAAGTACAGCTCCGAGTGAGCGCTCTGCCAGGGCAGGAAGCCGCTGAGGCGCTGTTCTCCCGAGGTGCGGATGAGCAGGTCCGGGTCGGGCTGGCCGCGCGTGTAGAGGTGCTCCGAGATCTGGTCGACCTCGAGGGTGCGGGCGAGCTCCTCCAGCGTCGTGCCCCGCTGCGCCTCGGCGGCCAGCAGCGAGCGGACGGCGTCGCGCAGCTCGTGGCGGCCCCCGTAGGCGACGGCCATGTTCACCTGGGTGCCGGAGTGCCCGGCGCTGGAGCGCTCGGCGCTGCGCAGGCGCTCGGCGATCGTGGCGGGCAGCAGGTCGAGGTCGCCGACGATCATCACGCGGTGCCCCGGGGCGGCGGCCAGGTCGTCCGTGAGCCGGGTGATGACCTCCATGAGGGGGTTCAGCTCGTCGTCGGCGGAGCGCTGGAGGTTCTCGGTGGACAGCACCCACAGGGTGACGGTGCCGATGCCGATCTCGTCGCACCAGCCGACGAAGTCGCACAGCTTGGCGGCGCCGGCCTGGTAACCGACCTCCAGGGGTCGTCCGGGGGCGTTGAGTCGGGCCCAACGGCGGTTCCCGTCGGCGAGGACCGCGACGTGGCGGGGCAGGGAGCGCGGGTCGAGGGCGCCGCGCAGCCGGTTCTGGTAGGTCGTGTAGATGAGACCCTCAGGGCTGAGGCGATCGATCGCCCTGTTCACCATGTCCCGGCGCGCCATGGGCCAAGACTACAAGCCGCCACGGGGCCGCTGTCGGCGTCGGGGGAGGATCAGGTGATCGACAGGGGAGGAGACTTCCCCGGGACCCTAACCTACGGTACGGTAGGTTAGGTGATCCCAGGTGATGAGCAGATGCCCTTGCAGTCCCGTCCCGGCATCGTCCGTGCAGCGCCCCCCTCCGAGTCCAAACCCCGCCTGCGCGGCTGGCTGCACGCCGTCACGGCCCCGCTGCTGCTGCTGGCCGGGCTCGCGCTCATCGTCGTCACGCACTCGCTGGCCGGGCGCGTCAGCGAGGCGATCTACCTGCTCACCGGCCTCATGCTCTTCGGCAACTCGGCCGTCTACCACCGCGGGCACTGGTCGGGGCGGGTCGGCGCGGTGCTGCGCCGCTTCGACCACTCGAACATCGCGATCTTCATCGCCGGCACCTACACGCCCCTGGCCGTCCTGCTGCTGCACGGCGGTTCCCGGGCGGTGCTGCTGTCGCTCATCTGGGGCTGCGCCGTCGCCGAGGTGGCCTGCCGCAACCTGTGGATGAACGCGCCGCGCGTGCTCTACACGGTGCTCTACGTCGTCATGGGCTGGACGGCCCTGTTCTGGCTGCCCCAGTTCTGGCGGGCCGGCGGGCCGGCGGTCGTCTGGCTCCTTCTCGCGGGCGGCCTGTGCTACACGGCGGGCGCCGTGTGCTACGCCCTCAAGAGACCCAACCCCTGGCCCGCATGGTTCGGCTTCCACGAGTTCTTCCACACCGGCACGGTGCTCGGCGCCGGGTGCCATCTCGTCGCGATCTGGCTCGCCTCCTGTCGGTGAGTCCGCCCCTCGGTTACTGTGGATGAGACCCGATGGGGCCGCCCCAGTCGGAGGGGCTCCCCGCGGACAGGAGCAATGAGGGAGCAATGGTCATCAACGGCGACGAGCCGCGGGACACCACCGGCGGCGACGGGACCGACAACGACGAGGAGGCCGCCGGCGACGCGGTCGCGGCGGACGACCGGGCCGGGGCGGACGGCGCGGCGGAGCGCGTCGACTGGCGCCACCCGAGACCCGAGCAGGGTGCCGAACGGGTGCCGAGCGGGCTCGTGTGGCACAACCCGGGCTTCATCCCGCAGACCCGCCGCCCCGTGTCGACGCACAGGCTCGACGAGGACCTCGAGCGTCACTTCGACTCCGGGGCGGTCGCCGTGACGACCACCGCCCGGGACGACGAGGCCGGCGGGCGGATCCCCCCGGAGCAGCCGGCCGGCCCGGACCGCGCGGAGGCCGATTCGGCGGACGACGTCGATCCTGACGAGGACATTCTCGACTGAGAGGTCGTCCCCGCGTTCATGCCCATGAGCACCACGGCCATGGGGGCGGGGTTCCTCGCGCAGTGCTCGACGGTCGTGCGGAGGGGCCCCGTCGCAGGAGGACGGGAACATTCTCGACCGAGGGGCCGTCCTCCGAGGGACCGTCCTCGGGCCCGGCCGCGACGCCCGCCCGGGCCCCGGTCGCCCGGACCCTGGCGGGAGGACGCTCCCGGGGCCTGCGTCCGGCCGGTCGCTCGATGGAGGCGGACCACCGGCGCGGGGCCGCGAGGGGCCGATCCCGGGGTGCCGGCTCGGGCTCTGTGGGGGTGGCGGGTTTCCGGGTCTTGATGGGTCAGGGCGTAGGAACCCGGTCCTCACAGAGGCCGGAACCAACTAACCGAGCCTCCACGAAACCCGGGCAATGCACCCCCATGATCCCGTCGCCCGGCCCGCCGGACAGGACCGCTGCACCGTGAAGGGCGCACCAGCGACACGACTACGAGCAACCCGACAGGGCCACGCCCGACCCCGAACCCCCGCTCGACCGTCCCCGCCGGAACCGGGAACCGCGGTGACCAGCCCGCGAACACCAGACCGACCACGCATCGCACGACACACCGCACCCCGACCCCGACACCCGGCAACGAACAAGCACCCCCGCGCAACCAGCACAAGAGCACCCCACCTCACCCGGCAGAGAACACCCGCACATCAGCCGTCCTGCGCGGCGGGTTCGTCGTCGGGCCGGCCGCCGTCGGGCTGCGCCGTCCGGCGCGCCTCGTCGATGAGCCTGCGCGCCCCGTCGAGCTCGGCCTGGCAGTAGGCGGCCAGTTCCTCGCCGCGCTTCCACAGCTGCATCGACTCGGCCAGCGGCACACCGCCGGACTCGAGCCTCGCAACGACCTCGGCCAGTTCGGCGCGGGCCTGCTCGTAGCTGGGTTTCTCGTCCGCCATGGGTTCTCCTTCCGTCGGTCCCGCCCGTCGCTGCCCGTCGGGACTGCTTCCACTGGTCGTGTTGTCGGGCTGGTCGTGGCCCGGGGGTCGTGCCTCCACGCGGGCCGCGGGCGCGCGGGCCGTGCCACCCCATTCACTGTCGCATCCGATGCGGGAACTCAACGAGGGGCGCGGGCCCGGGTCGCGTCCCCCGCCGGATCAGCCGGCCGGGGGCCGGGGATCGCGTCGTCCACCTCGACGACCAGCCGGCCGTCCGCGAGGAAGACCATGAGCTGCTCGCCGGGCTCCGTGTCGCCGACCGAGGCGACCGAGGCGTTGTCGGAGTCGGCGATGATCGCGTAGCCGCGCTCCAGGGTGGCCTTCGGGGACATGGCCCGCACCTGGGCCAGCGTATGGTCGACCGCCTGGGACTCCTCGGCGACGATGCGGTCGATCGTGGTGCGCAGCCGCAGGCGCGCCATCTCGAGCTGCTGCACGTGGCCGGCCAGCGCCGAACCGGGGTCGCGGAGCACCGGACGCGAGGCGAGCCGGCCCAGCTCGTAGTACTCGGAGCTCACGCGGGCGTCGATCGCGGTGCGCGCCCGGCCCAGGAGCTCGGCGACGTACCGCTGCTCGTCGGCGGCGTCGGGGACGATGCGCTTGGCGGCGTCGGTGGGGGTCGAGGCCCGAAGGTCGGCGACGAGGTCGAGGATCGGGGTGTCGGGCTCGTGACCGATCGCGCTGACCACCAGGGTGGCGGCCGCGGCGACGGCCCGGACGAGCCCCTCGTCGCTGAAGGGCAGGAGGTCCTCGAGGGAGCCGCCTCCGCGGGCGATGACGATGAGGTCGATCCGCGGGTCGGCGTCGAGCTCGACCAGCGCCGCGGCGACCTCGGCTGCGCTGCGCGGGCCCTGCATGAGCGCATGGCGCACCTCGAACCGGGCGGCCGGCCAGCGGCGCAACGTGTTGGTGAGCACGTCGCGCTCGGCCGCCGAGCCGGCACCGGTGATGAGGCCGATGCGGGACGGGACGAAGGGCAGGGGCCTCTTGCGGGCCGGGTCGAACAGGCCCTCGGCCTGCAGGGCGCGCTTGCGCTGCTCCAGCTCGGCGAGCAGCCGGCCCTCGCCGGCGATCCGGATGACCGAGCACTCGAACGACAGACGGGCCGTCTTGTTCCAGACGCGCGGGCGCAGGCAGGCCAGGACGGTGGTGCCCTCGGTGAGGGGCCCGGCCGCGTCGAGCACGGCGTTCGTCGCGGTGGCCTGCGCCGAGACCTCCAGGGAGGTGTCGCGCAGGGTGAGGAACTGCATGCTGTAGTTGGCCCGGCGGCGCAGCTCGATGATCTGGGCGCTCACCCAGACCCATCCGCAGCGCTCGACCCAGCCCTTGAGCATGCCGACGACGGCGCCCAGCGGCTGGGCGGTCTCGGGGCTGTTGCGCGGGCCCTGCTCGGTCGGTGTTCCAGGCATGCCCCTCACGGTAGTCGGCGCAGCCGACGGTCCGGGGCGCCGGGCGGCAGGCGGCTCCGGGGGTACCTGTTCTCCTGTCGGTCGTCTCGATGGTGTCGGTTGAGCCGCATGGCCGTGTCGTCCTCGGTGTCCGGGGAGCATCCGTCCTCCCGCCGGTCGCCCCGACGAGGGCTCCCGGAGGCGAGGGGTCCCGGTCCCGGGCGTCGGGGCGCAGCGGTTGTCGGCGTGGACTCCGGAAGGATCGGCGAGTTCCGCTCACGGGCGCCGGAACGCGGCCGCCGGCCCGACCCGGCGGGGGAACTCGTAGCCCGATGGCGAGCCCTCGGCACGTGGACGACGGCCAGGGTGCCGAGCCTCCTTCGGCGGGCCCTCAGCCGTGAAGAATCCGGGGCCGGCCCGGATGACGGGGCCCGTAGACTGGCCGCATGAGTGATGCGTCGGCCTCCCAGCCAGCCAAGCGCGTCGTCGTGGCGGCGCCCCGCGGCTACTGCGCGGGCGTGGACCGCGCCGTCGTCACCGTTCAGAGGGCCCTGGCCGTCTACGGGGCGCCGGTCTACGTGCGCAAGCAGATCGTCCACAACAGGCACGTCGTCGAGACCCTCGAGCAGGAGGGCGCCGTCTTCGTCGACGAGCTCTCCGAGGTGCCGTCCGGCTCGCTCGTGATCTTCTCCGCCCACGGCGTCTCCCCCGCCGTCCGCGCCGAGGCCGTCGAGCGCGGCCTGCGCACCATCGACGCGACCTGCCCGCTGGTGACCAAGGTGCACCACGAGGCGAGGCGCTTCGCGAAGCAGGGCGTGCCGATCGTGCTCATCGGGCACGCCGGCCATGAGGAGGTCGAGGGCACCACCGGCGAGGCCCCCGACGACATCACGCTCGTGCAGACCCCCGACGATGTCGACGAGCTCGACATCGACCCCGGCGCCCCGCTCGCCTGGCTCACCCAGACGACGCTCAGCGTGGACGAGACCCGCGAGACCGTGGAGCGCCTGCACGAGCGCTTCCCCCGTCTGATCGACCCGCCGAGCGACGACATCTGCTACGCCACCCAGAACCGCCAGGGCGCGGTCAAGCAGATCGCCGGGCACTCCGACCTGGTGATCGTGGTGGGCTCGCGCAACTCGTCGAACTCGGTGCGGCTGGTCGAGGTGGCCCTCGAGAACGGCGCGCGGCGGGCCGAGCGCGTCGACAACGCGGGCGAGATCGACCCCGCCTGGCTCGAGGACGTGACGACGATCGGCATCACCTCGGGCGCCTCGGTGCCCGAGCGGCTCGTGGACGGCGTGCTCGAGCGGCTGGCCGAGCTCGGCTACCCGAGGGCCGACGAGGAGCGCCTGGTCGAGGAGTCATTGAGCTTCGCCCTGCCGCCGGAGCTGCGCGCGTGCCGCGCCGGCGGGCCCGGCCGCAGGACCCGCTCCCCGCTGGCGCCTCGGGCCGTCGGGCCGGTCGCGGACGCGTCGGGTGCCGAGGATCGGCCCGCCGCGCCCTCCGAACCCGCCGTCACAGGGGCCTGACTGGGCCTGACTGCGCTCTCGGGCCGCCTCGCCGACGGGCGGCCTGCCCGCTCCCGCCTCGGCCGGCGCACTCCTCGGGCGCCGGCCGAGCACTGTCCGGGTGGGGAGGATGAGGGGGCCGGGTCTCCTCGGCGCGTCCCGGCGCATGACGCCCTGTGCTCACGGTCCGTGCTCACTGCGCCCACGGTCGCCGCCTCCGTGACCCCGCCGCCTCTTTTCTGATCGGAGCGGGGGCGCAGGGTCCTCCTGGTTCGCGTCGGTGTCCCGTCGGGCCCCTCGGCGCGCCTTCGGTCGGCGCGCCTTCGGATTGCCGGAGCGCCGGTCCTGGCCGCCGGTTTCCTTCATGATCATCCCCATGATCCTCAGCACGCCTTCGGATTGCCGGGGCGCCGGTCCTCGTCGGACACCAGCTCGGGCGCCGTCATGACGCGCGGGCTCGTCTCGACGGCGCGCGGGCTCTCCAGCTCGCCGTCGGAGCCCTGCAGCTCGTTGATCCGGCGGGCGCTCACGAGCACGCGCTGCTCGAGCGAGCCGATCGTCCTGTTGTAGGCCTCGACGGAGGTCGCCAGCGACCGGCCCAGCTTGTCGAGGTGGCCGCTCATCGTCGCGAGGCGCTCGTACAGCTCGCTGCCGAGGGCGGCGACCCGGCGGGCCGACTGCGCGAACGCCGCCTGCTTCCAGCCGTGCTGCACCGCGCGCAGCATGGGGATGAGGATCGACGGGCTGGCCAGGAAGACCGAGTGGGCGGCCGCGTACTCGTGCAGATCGGGGCGCCCGTCGAGCGCGACCTGGAGCAGCGCGTCCGACGGCAGGAAGAGGATCACCATCTCGGGACTGCCCGCGTCGAGCCGCCAGTAGTTCTTGGCGCCCAGCTGGTTGATGTGGGTCACCACGTTCTTCACGTACTGGCCGAGCAGGGCGGTGCGCTGGTCGGGGTCGTCGGTGGCGAAGGCGTCGATGAAGTTGCCCAGCGGCGTCTTGGCGTCGACGAAGATCGCCCTGCCATCGGCCATCGCCACCCGCATGTCGGGGCGCAGGCCGCCGTCGTCGGTGGCGACGGTCACCTGCGTGTCGAAGTCGCAGCGCTCCACCAGCCCGGCGATCTCGACGACGCGGCGCAGCTGCGTCTCGCCCCAGGCGCCGCGCACCTGCGGCTGGCGCAGGGCCGTGACGAGGGCCGCGGTCTCCTTGCGCAGCGACTCGCTGCTGGAGGCGACGGTCTCGACCTGGCGGCGCAGGTCGGCGGCCCCCTGGGCCCGGTCGCGCTCGACCTGGAGCAGACGGTCGTTCATCGCCTGGAGACTCGTGCTGATCGGCTCGAGAAGGCTCCTCGTCTGGTCGAGCCGGGCCTTGGCCGTGCGGTCGACGCTGACCGCCTGTCGCTCGGCGGTCGCGGCCGACAGGCGCTGGAACTCGTGGGCCATCGACGTGCGGTCGGAGGTGATCGCCTGGAGCTGCGCGGCGGAGGCGTCGCGCTCGGCCTTCGCTCGGGCGAGCTCGGTCCGCTGCTCGCCCGCCTGCGAACGCGCCTGCGAGCGGCCCAGCAGGAAGCCGACCGCCAGGCCGACGGCGATCAGGACGAGGGCCCAGATGAGTGTCGTGGCGTCCATGGCCCGAACTTTTCCAGCGGGCACTGACGATTTCCCGAAGGGGCTCGTCGGGTCGCGATTCGCGGCGGGGGGCGGCATGGCCCCCGCCGGAGGACGATCCGCCGGTGCGGTCGGGTTGTGCCGGCGCGGCTTGGTTCAATGGGGCCATGGCCGATCCCACGGATTTCATGACGGGCTTCGCGCAGTTCATCACTGCCGGCCCCACCAGCTACCACACCGCCGCCGTCATGGCGCAGGGCCTCGCCGAGGCCGGTTTCACGCGGCTCGACGAGCGACAGGAGTGGGGGAGCGTCGCGGGCCGGCGGTTCCTCGTGCGCGGCGGCGCGCTGGTCGCCTGGGTCGCGCCCGACGGGCTCGACGACGACGCGGGGGTGCGCATCGTCGGCACGCACACCGACTCGCCGGCGCTCACTCTGAAGCCCTCCCCGTCGTTCGTCCGCGCCGGCTGGCAGCAGGCCAACGTCGAGGTCTACGGCGGCCCGCTGCTCAACTCCTGGCTCGACCGCGAGCTGGGCCTGGCGGGGCGCGTCGTCACCCTCGACGGCGTCGAGCGCCTCGTGTCCACCGGCCCGGTGCTGCGCGTCAGCCAGATCGCGCCCCACTTCGACCGCGGCGTCAACGAGCGGCTGACGATCGACCGCCAGTACGAGCTCGTGCCCAGCTACGGGCTCGGCGACGAACCGGACATCGTCGAGTGGGTGTGCTCCCGGGCGGGCGTCCCCGCGGGCGAGGTCGCCTTCGGCGACATCCGCGTCGTCCCGACCCAGGCTCCGGCGGTCTTCGGCATCGGGGGCGAGTTCTTCGCCTCGGCCAGGCTCGACAACCTCTCGTCGACCTATCCGGCCTACCGGGCGATCGGGGAGACCCGGCCGGGCCGCGACATCGCGCTGTTCGTCGCCTTCGACCACGAGGAGGTCGGCTCGGGCACCGCCTCCGGGGCGGCCGGCCCGCTCCTGTCCGACGTTCTGGCGCGCATCGCCGACGGCTACGGGTTGGGCGTCGACGCCCGCCGCGCCCTGCTGGCGCGCAGCTCGTGCATCTCGGCGGACGCCTCGCACGCGGTGAACCCCAACCACACGGCCAAGTACGACCCCCTCGTCCAGCCGGCGATGAACCGGGGGCCGGCCCTCAAGGTGAACGCCCAGCAGCGCTACGCCACCGACGCGATCTCGACGGCGCTGTGGGAGCGCGCCTGCCGCGCCGCCGGGGTGCCGCACCAGGTGTTCGTCTCGAACAACGACGTGGCCTGCGGCACGACGATCGGGCCCCTCACCGCCCAGCGGCTGGGCGTTCCGACGGTCGACGTGGGCGTGCCGATCCTGTCGATGCACTCCACCCGCGAGATGTGCGGCACGAGCGATCCGGAGCATCTGTGCGCGGCGCTCCGCGCCCACTGGGCCGGGGCCTGATCGGCGCCGGAGGGGCGGCGGAAGGGTAACCTGGGCGGACGTGGCACTCACCATCGGAATCGTCGGCCTGCCCAACGCCGGCAAATCGACCCTGTTCAACGCTCTGACCCGCAACGACGTGCTCGCGGCGAACTACCCGTTCGCGACGATCGAGCCCAATGTCGGCGTGGTCGGGGTGCCCGAGCCCCGACTGGCGGTGCTGGGGAGGATGTTCGGCTCGCAGCGTCTCGTGCCCGCCACGGTGAGCTTCGTCGACATCGCCGGCATCGTGAAGGGCGCCAGCCAGGGCGAGGGCATGGGCAACGCCTTCCTCGCGAACATCCGCGAGGCCGACGCGATCTGCCAGGTCACCCGCATGTTCGAGGACGCCGACGTCACACACGTCGACGGTTCGATCAACCCGGCCTCCGACCTGGAGACGATCACCACCGAGCTGGTGCTCGCCGACCTGCAGACGATGGAGAGGGTGCTGCCCAGGATCGAGAAGGAGGCGGCGATCAAGAAGGAGTCCCGCCCCCGCGCCGCCGCCTACCGCGAGGCCTACGAGGTGCTCGGCGCCGGCAGGGGCGTCTTCCAGGCCGGGCTCGACCTCGAGCCGCTGCGCGATCTGTGGCTGCTCACCGCCAAGCCGTACATCTACGTCTTCAACTGCGACCAGGACGAGCTGGCCGACGAGGAGCTGAAGGCCCGCACCCGCGAGCTCGTGGCCCCTGCCGAGGCGATCTTCCTCGACGCGAAGTTCGAGGCCGAACTCGTCGAGATGGACGAGGACGAGGCCCGCGAGTTCCTCACCGAGATGGGCGTCGACGAGCCGGGCCTCGACAAGCTGGCCCGCGTCGGGTACGACACGCTCGGCCTGCGGAGCTTCCTCACGGCGGGCGAGAAGGAGTCCCGCGCCTGGACGATCCACAAGGGCTGGACCGCCCCGCAGGCCGCCGGCGTCATCCACACCGACTTCGAGAAGGGCTTCGTCAAGGCCGAGGTGGTCAGCTACGACGACCTGGTCGAGTACGGCTCGAAGAAGGAGTGCCAGGCCGCCGGGAAGGTGCGTCTGGAGGGCAAGGACTACGTCATGCAGGACGGCGACGTGGTGGAGTTCAGGACGGGGCTTGCAGCTGGGGGCAAGAAGTGAGTGAGGGCGAACCCGAGGACCCGAGCACCAGCAGGTCCTGCTCTCCGCTCTTGACGCGTTCGTCCAGGTCGGTTGAATCCACCGATGATCGCCGCCTCGGAGTGGTACCGTGATCCGGTACGAGCGATCGCGAGGAGGGTTCATGTCGATCAGTGCCAGTGAGGCTCGCAGGACACTGTTCCCGCTCATCGAGCGGGTGAATGCGGATCGTGATGCGGTCGAGATCGTTTCTCGTCATGGCAATGCCGTCCTGATGCCCGCCGATGAGTACGCGGAATGGCAGGAGACGGCCTACCTGTTCCGCTCTCCGGCCAATGCCCGTCGTCTGCTGGACGCTTGCGAGCGCGCCCGGGGCGGTGAGGTTGTCGTGCATGAACTCGATCGATCGGGTGAGGACGCCTGAGATGCGCCTGGTCTGGGTCGATTCTGCGTGGGAGGACTACGAGCACTGGCAAACGGCTGACCGCAAGATCCTCAAGCGTGTCAACACGCTGATCGACGCATGCCTGCGCGACCCATTCGACGGCATCGACAGACCGGAACAACTCAGATACGGCGCGCCGGGCGCGTGGTCTCGGCGCATCACGGAGGAGCATCGTCTGGTCTACCTCGTCGACGGCGACGATCTGATCATCCTGCAGGCGCGCTACCACTACTGAGCCGTCAGTGCTGCTCACCGGCCGCACTGGCCGGCGAACACCGTGTTCTCGAGCATTGGTGCGTACCACTGCGGCACGAGCAGCAGCTGGACCAGCCCGACGAGCGTCGGGACGATCTGGAGGACGGCCACGGCCAGTGGGCATCCTCGGACGGCCCCCACGATGCCTTCTTCCTCGGCGCAACAGGCATGCGACGTGCCCGCTCATGCATCCTGTGCACGTCCACGTCCTCGCCCAACGTCTCCGGCCATGGAGATCAGGTGATCGCTCGCCTGGACTCGCCGCGTGAGTCACGCCAGCCCCACTGCTCATGACGAGGCAGTCCCCGACCCCAGCGACCCCGCGTACTGGGACGCGCGCTACGGCGAGTCCGGGCGGGTCTGGAGCGGTGACCCCAACGGCGCACTCGTCGACGAGGCGGCCGGCCTCGCACCCGGCCGTGCCCTCGACGTCGGCTGCGGTGAGGGGGCCGACGCCATCTGGCTCGCCTCGCAGGGCTGGCGGACCACGGGGCTGGACGTCTCGATCGTCGCCCTCGAACGGGCCCGGGCCAACGGGGCGAAGGCCGGAGTGGGCGTCGAGTGGCTGCATGCCGGCCTGCTCGACGCAGACCTGGACCCCGGGTCGTTCCAGCTCGTCTCGGCCCAGTACCCGGCGCTGGGACGCACAGCGGATCGAGCGGCGGAACGCCTGCTGACCAGCCTGGTCGCCCCCGGCGGGACGCTGCTGTTCATCCACCACGACGTGTCCGGCTCACCCCACGGGCATCACGGCGACTTCGGCGGCGTCGTCATGCCGCAGCATGTCCTCCGCGTCTTGGACGACGGCTGGACGATCCTGACCAATCAGACGCGCCAGCGGCGTGTCAGCGGGGGAGCGGGGCCCTCCACACCAGGGACATCGTCCTGCGCGCCCAGCGGACCCGCTGAGAAAAGGGGCTCTTCACAATTGACGGCCATACAATCACAAACGACCCCCGCTCGGCGATCGACTACCGCACACCCAACGAAATCGACACCGAATGGAGACGCAACAATCAGACAGCCTGAACCAGACATTCACCACTGTCCGAGAAACCCACTTCACTCCAGTGGTCCCTGTCGATGATTCTCACCGTCCATCCTCGTGGTGGTGCCTCCTGCCCGGTCGGCTGCGCCATGCGGTCGAAGATCAGCCAGTGCTGCGATCGACAACCTCATCAGGTCTTTCCCTGGTATCTTCGATGAACTGGGCGGCGAATCTTCTACGGCCCTCCCAACTGTCGTCCATCGATATTTCAGAGGAATCATTGTCGTCAGTGCTTCGAGCTGGTATCCCGGTGAGCTCGGTGAACAACTGTCCGGCGAATGAAGCTGAGCACTGGTTCCCGTATCCCCTGCGCGAAGGGCAGCGGCCGACCAGACGCGCTGCGACGTCCTCCGGTGTGAACTCGCCGTTCTCAATCCCCTCCCGAATTCCTTTGACGAGTTCGTCGCGCGTCGAAGGCGAGTGTTTGCGCACATGGGTCAGGAGGTACGTCATTTTCACATCGGTGTCGGCGCCGTCGCGGTCTCGAAGATTCTTGAGCAGCTCGGGTATCAGTTTTTCGGTCTCACTCTCAAGCATGTCTGAAAAGTTTGATTCGAGGCGAATGCGCTCAGATTCTCCTGCTATCAACTTGATTATCTCTATTCTCTTGTCCAAGGACTGGCAGGCTGTCAATGCTTCACGTAGGTCATCGGGTGATTCCTTGTCCGCCAGCAGGAGAAGGAGTTTGATCGCCCAACGCCAAAGCATTATGAACCTCTTATTTAATAATGGATTCGTGTCATCCGGACATGCCGAGAGAAGTTCCATGGATGCCCTCAGAAGGGCTGGAGTCGCCGGACCCATGGGTTCGTCATGATAGGGCATCATAGAGATTTCTGGATACCATGAATCAATCTTGGTCAGCACATTGTATGAGCGGTCGTCGTCGGCGACATGGAGCAGTTTCGTAAGGTCTTCTTGCTCGCCATTGGCAGCCCTTTCGAGCGCATCCCTGACATCTGCGTCCGGAACGTCTCCGTCGGGGATCGCCTGTGCCAGATAGCGGTCGAAGTACAAGCGATTCGCGAATCGTGGAGAATTTCCCTCCATGACTCCTCCTCCTGCGACTGCTGGGAAGATCGCCTCCAGCGTGGAGAGCGCATCCTGTCTGTCCCGCTCCTCCAAGGATTCGAGAAGAGGGTTCCACGCAGCCTTCCCCTCCTTGGGGGGATCGTCGGCCGTGAGACGTTCCTTCCAGTCCTGGAGTCGGGAGAGCACGTCTGGGAACTGGACCCGGAGGAAAGCGGCGAGCAGTAGGTCGACGCAATCGATCTCCCGTGGGTCGTGGAGTTTGATCTCCTCGTTCGCTTGGGCGAGGAATCTCTCGATCGCTCGTGGGGTCCTGAGCTGGGACGGCATCGTGGTTCCGATGATGCCTCCCATGCGTGAGTCGTCAAGACCTGCGCCCAGCCGACCGGATGACAGCAGTTCATTCAATCGGGTGGTCAATATCTTTATGATCTGCCCCGTGAGCAGAGGGGGAAGGGAGAGCGGGTACTGCACGATCTTCTCCATGAACGAGCGGGCCCTGGCCTGGGACAGGCCGCTCCCATCGGGCGACCGGAGGATCTCGATCAGGCTCTGCTCGTCGTAGGCGAGCAGGTAGTCAACGCCCGGGAACCGGCCGAGCAGTCGCACGACCTTGAGCAGGTCGAGCAGTTCATCGGCCTGCAACCTGTCGATGTCGTCGACGACGACCAGTATCGAGATCCCGAGCTTTTGAAGCTCCTTCGACAGCTCATCAAAGCACTGTTTCCATGATTTTTCGAGGCTGTCCTCGATGACCTTGGCAGCGCTGTTGAGGGCGGTGCCGACCTTCGGGATGAGTGGCATGACCGGTCGCGCAACCATCATGCAGTTCGCGAAAATTTTCCGGAATCCTTCACGTCTGGCCGTATCGCTGTTTGGGACGGCGTTCAACAAGGACGCAAAGAATTCAGAGATCATCCCGTCGGTTCCAGCTGTTGCCCACGGCGTGAAGAAGGCGACCCTCCAGCCTTTCCTGTCCTCGAGCAGCTCCGTGAGCATGGCGATGACGGACGACTTGCCGCATCCCCACGGCCCCTCGAGTCCGTAGACGATGCTTGATTCTGGTGAATGATTGCTCGTGATCAGGTCCGTGAGCCGCTCGGCCACGGGAGCCCGGTTGAGCTTGTCCTCGGCCTTCCCCTTGATCGGATCGTCATGCCAGCCACTGGCCCGCTCGGTCGATGCGGCGTCCTGCTTCTGCATTGTCACGGTTCACACGATAGTGAGTCGCCCCGACGTGTTCGGGGCGGGACGCGTTGCGAGCTGCATGCTGGGCGGTGACTCATGGCCGAGAGACCGCGGCATCGGGCCGGACGAGCACCTCCGGCGGCAGTCGCAGGGTCGCTGCGGCGATGTTCTCGTCGAGATGGTCGGCGCAGGAGGTGCCGGCGATGACCAGCGACTGCGGGCTGTGGGCGAGCAGCCAGGCCAGGCCGACCTGGCCCGGCGTGGCGCGCAGCTCCTGAGCGGCCCGCGTCACCTCGGGCGCGTCCGCGACGCGCGGCAGCCCGGCCCAGCCTCCGCCCCGAGCGGGAAGTAGGGGCCCAGACCATGGCGCCCGTCTCGGCGAGGCGGAGGAGCGGTTCGTGGGTGCGGTCGAGCAGGTTGTAGATGTTCGACACCGCTGAGATGCCCGCGGGAAGCGCCCGCTCCAGCTGTGCCAGGGACACGTGGCTGAGGCCGATGGCGCCGATCGTCCCCGATTCGCGAAGAGCCTCCAGCGCGGCGAGTTGGTCGTCCAGGTCCACCAGCTGCTGCGGATCGGTGATAACCAGACCGGGCGGCATGTCCATCCTCCGCAGATGAACCAGGTCGAGCCGGTCTGTCCCCAGCGAGCGCAGATTCGCCTCGACCGCCTGCCGCAGCTCGTCGGGACGCTGCGCCGCCGTCATCGGCGCGGCTCCCGGCACGGGCCGGGCGCCCACTTTCGTCGTGAACACCACTTCGTCCCGGTGCGATCCGAATGCCCTGGCCAGCAGCTAGTTGGCCAGGCCCTGCCCGTAGAACTCCGCGGTATCGAAGAACTGGGCGCCCTCCTCCCTCGCGTGGCGCAGGAGCGACACGGCGGCATCGCCGGTGAGGCGCCCGGCCGAGACGGCCCCGGTGAGCGCCCCCATGCCGTAGCCGATCCTCGCGGTCGGCCGGCCTGCCAGGGCGATGGCGCCAGCGGCGCGCGCTGGGATGGTGCTCATGGTTCTCCTGTCTCCTGCCCGAGTCGTCGGTGCGCGCCCTGAGGGCCACCGGCCCGGGGCGGTAGGGTCCACGGACCCGCCGTCCTCGAGAACCGGGCGCCCATCGCGTCGTTCGGCGACTCGTCACCATCATGGCGGGCGATGGGGCGCGTGCGTTCAGGAGGAGTAGGTGGCGGTCGTCTTGCAGCGCCTGGGCGGGGCGCGGGACAGAGCATCAGCATTCCGAGGGGCGGTCGGTCCGATCCCGCCGGTGACGGAGTCCGGACCGAGGAGAACGCCGCCCCAGGGGGCGTCCTTGCCCCGTCCGGAAGACCGTGATACCCATGGCCCTTGGCGTCTCCGCGGCTGTCGGCGCCGTCGATGACCGCGGGACCGGGGGAGGATCGAGAAGGACCGTGCCGGAGTTCGAACGACGTCTCGACAAGCGTCTTGTCATCTCCATCGTCGCCGTCGGCGTCATGTCGTTCGCCGGTGTCGTCGTCGAGACCGCGATGAACATCGCCTTTCCCGCACTCATGCGCGAGTTCGGCGTGACGACGGCCGCCGTGCAGTGGGTCACCACTGGCTATCTGCTGGTGCTCTCGGCGATCATGCCGATCTCATCGTTCCTCATCCGCAGATTCCGCATCCGGACGCTCTTCGTCGTGGCCATGGTCGCCTTCCTCGTCGGCACGCTCGTGTGTGCGGCCGCCCCGCAGTTCGTCCTGCTCATCGTGGGGCGCGTCCTGCAGGGCCTCGGCACGGGCATCGCCCTGCCCCTCATGTTCACCATCGTGCTGCAGCAGGTGCCGCTGGCCCAGCTGGGCACCATGATGGGCGTCGCCACCCTCATCACCGCCATGGCCCCCGCCGTCGGTCCCTCGCTCGGAGGATTCCTCATCGGCGCCTTCGGCTGGCGCTCGATCTTCCTGGTACTGCTGCCCTTCCTCGTGCTCGCCCTCGTCCTCGGCGCCCTGACCATCCGTCAGTCTCGTGAGACCAGGAGGGTGCCCTTCAGTCCCGTCCAGTTCCTGCTCATGGCGGCCGGTTTCGTCGCGCTCGTCGTCGCCGCCAATGCCGCCTCGACGAGCGGCTGGACGAGCCCGAGGGTGCTCGGCCTGTTCGCTCTGGCCCTGATGCTCCTCGCCGGTTTCCTTCTGCTGTCGCGGCGCTCCGAGCGGCCCCTGCTTCACGTGCGCGTCTTCGCCGACCGCACCTACACGCTGAGCGTTCTCTACGTGGTGCTCATCCAGGCCGTCGTGCTGGCGCTGGGCTACCTCATCCCGTACTTCGCCCAGGTGGTCGGGTCGATGGGCTCCTTCGCGGCTGGCTGTCTGCTGCTGCCCGGGTGCATCATCGGCGCGGCCCTCACCCCGTTCGGCGGCAGGATCCTCGACCGCCTAGGGGCGATGCGTCCCATCCTCGCCGGTGCCGTCATCGAGGTGCTGGCTCTGGGGCTCTTCGCCGCCCTCGGCGCCCACGGCTCCGGAGTGCGGCTGGCGCTCATCTACCTGCTCATCCCGGTCTGTCAAGGGCTGTCCGTCTCGAACTCCATGACGAACGGGCTGCGCAGCCTGCCTGACGAGCTCCAGGCGGATGGCAATGCCGCGTTCAACACCATCCAGCAGCTCGGCGGAGCCATCGGCACCGCCGTGGCGGCCTCGCTCGTCAACGAGGCGCAGGCGGCCAGCCCCGCAGATCCGGTCGCCGGAACGACGGCGGGCGTCCAGACCTCGTTCTGGGTGCTGCTGGGCGCCGGTGTCATCGCATTCGCCGCGGCGCTGGGCGTCTTCGTGACGCCGCGTCGTCCCCGGTGAGGCGTCCGCATCCCTCGACGTGCGCAGCGACGTGCCGGTCGCATATGCCGCCAGGCGCGTCGCTTCTGCGCACTTGCACCTGGCTCGAGCTCGACGTGGTGACCATTGCTCATGGCCGCAGACATGTCGGTACGGCCCGGACGTAGGTCTGCAGGGGTCACGCTCGGCGCTGCGCGTCCCGATCAGTCATCCCAGTCGACGTCCACCGAGTAGTCCGCATACTGCGTGTTCGACACCACCGTCGCCACGTGCGCCACGTGCCGTCGCCACGTGCGCCGTGAGCAGGTTCTCGGCCTGCGTCCGTGCCCTGTCGATGAGGCCGTTGTCCTCGGCGATCTGCTCGGAGCTCGCCTCCTCGGAGGTGAGGAAGGCGGCAACGTCGTCCACCTTGATCTGGTTGACGATGTCGAAAGACTGGTTGTATGGCGGTCATGAAACAAGATCGTTTCTGGTTTCGCGGGGTGGGAGGTGTTCGAAGTCGTAGTCGAATGTTCGGCCGGTGATGTATGAGGCGAACGCGCCGAAGGTTTCTTCGGGGGTCTCGCGCT
>ERZ773022.343-NODE-343-length-39756-cov-9.764716_pt1 | contig 39756 bp, 54 predicted proteins | sample MGYA00580839_ERZ773022 | MGnify/ENA primary metagenome ERZ773022 (study PRJEB29015, sample SAMEA2738020) | human oral metagenome | biome: human oral; feature: human-associated habitat; material: dental | place: China | collected 2044 ... | reverse complement strand
TATACTAAAGACATGGTTGAGGGGCAACCAAGCAACAATTAACAATTCGGCGGCAAGAAAGAGAGTAAAAATGTTCAAATCAACCTTTCAGTTTTTCAGAATTAAAATCACTGTAAAATTGGAGGTTGTAAATAAACGAAAAGTAAAAACTAGAAAATAAAACCTAGAAAACACAAACACTAAAATAAAAACAGCCCCTCAACCATCGCCGCCGCAGAAAGGATAGCAAAGATGACTTACGAAGAATTCAAAAATCAGATGATTGGTAAAAGCGAAGCCGAAATCCTCGACTTTGTTAACGTCAACTCTGACAAGTTCGAACTCAAGCAGGTTTACTACGGCACTTACGAGCAGCGCACTACTGACGGCGTCGCGGTTGTCAAAATCGGTAGCGCTAACAACCACCAAGCCTCAGCTCGCTTGGTCGGCGATGCTCGCTTCCTCGCTAAAGAAAGCATCGAAGCTCGCGAAGCAAACAAGAAAGCTGTCGCAAACATCAAAGCTGAAGATTTTATCGGCAAGAAAATTTGGGGCAACGAAATTGTCGCAGCTGAGTTGAAAGACGAAGCCATCGTCATTACCTTGAAAAATAGCAAGACTTACAGTTTTAAGAATCTTAGTAAATTGGTTAGCTTAACTGCTTAATAAATGATAAACTTTTTATAAAAAATAAGGAGAACTCACAATGTACAAAATTACAACAGACAACAATGCAGTAGCAGTTAATAGCTACGATGAAGTAGTCAAAATGCTCGAAGGGTTTGCGCGTTCAGCTGATTTTCTACTTGAATACGGCAAAGTAGTAACCATCAAGTTAGAAAAATTAGTTGATGACAAAATTGTTCTAGCGCCAGAAGAATTGACAAAAGCTATTCACGACGATTTAATCGGTTTTAGCGAGAACTTTACAGCTGTAGTTTTCAAAGATGCTACAACAACAATTTCAGCAAGAGGTGTTCTTGTTTAGTCAGAGGTTATATGAAAAAAACTAAGCACATACATATTAAGGTCTCAGAGAGCGATCACGAGATCATCACTAAGCGAGCTGCTGAATTGAATATGACGGTTAGCGAATATATACGACGATTGGTGGTGGCAGATGTTGCCGTTGCGGAATCTAAAAAATAGTGATAAACTTCAAGCGCATGGTTTGAACATCCATGCTCTCTTTCCGCCCTCTGAAAAAATGGGGGCGGGTTCATGAAAAATCTCCTCAGAAACTATTGACTTATGCAATCGCGTTTGCTATAATTAAAGCATAAGATAAGAAAGGACAACACTAATGACTAATATTGAGAAACTAGAAGCATTAACTAATGATAATATGATTAATCTCATGTATCATCAATGGGATAGATACAAATCAGTCAATTCTCATCAGATTAATCTAACTGCTCTTTGGCAAAAATGGATTAGACGCTAAATCTAATCCATAACAGATTAAAAACAAGCACTATGCGAGGGTGCTTGTTTTATTTTGGATAAAAAACTATAATATGATTATGGTAAAAAAGCAAATAGATGGGGCTTGCCCCTATCAACAGGGAGAGGAATGAGAAAGGATTATGAAACTCGTTTTGGCGGTCCGCGTGGAAACAAACAGGCTAATGGGATGTGGGATCGCAAAAAGAACGCTCGTTATAAATTAGAGAAAATCATTCAATTAACAGAGGCGGAACTTCAAGAACTCAAGGACAACCCTGAAGCTGCTGCGTTCGATAAACGCCTAGCTGAAGCTATTCTTAAAGCTAAGTGGAACGAGCTTGATGGAATGCTTACTCAAGTCTACGGAAAGCCCAAAGAGCAAGTTGACTTAAGATTAGACGCCGGTGAAGCGCCTATCATAGCCGGTTTCATCATCCCAAAACTGCCTCAACAGTTCATTGAGGGAGACATTCAGGAGCAGCTAGGAGACGACTTTGAGGGCAATTCTGACAAGTAATATCTCACCAAACGGGTATTTTGGCTCACTTTGCGAGCGGGGGGATGTCAAAATGCCGGCTTTATACAAAACTAGCCCAGATTTTGAACTCAAATAAGGTATAAAATGCAAGATTTACCAGTTTTCGACCAAAAACAGGCTGAAAAGTATCGCAAAAAGGGGTATTGGGTGCCGTTTCCGGGACCTCAATCTCTAGCTTTAGCCATCTCAAGCGACCGAAGGTACAGAGAGATGCTTTTCGGTGGAGCTCGTGGCGGAGCGAAGACTTCAGCTAGTATTGCAATTCTCTCAAGAAGATGCAGGGACAACAGAGCTAAACAACTCGTCATCCGTAGAAATGCTGAGGATTTGTCTGACTTCGAAGACCGAGCCGCTCAAGCTTATACTGTCATGGGGCTGAAATTAAGACGTCATCCGATGGTTTTGTCTGGAAAACATACCGGCAGGATTTTGGGCGGACACCTCAAAGACGACGACGCCTACACAAAATATCAGGGACACGAATATTGCAGAATCAACATCGAGGAGCTTACGCAGATACCTAGAGAGGATTTGTATCTTAAACTAATCAGTTCGTGCCGCTCGAAGTATAGAGATTTATTTCCGCAAATTTTTAACACCGCCAACCCTGGCGGTATTGGAATGAAATGGGTCAAACAACGCTTTGTCACGCCTGATTTATCCAAAGCTCATGTAGTTAAGCATGTCTATGATTGGACAGATGTCCATGGGAAGCCTCGGCAAACGAAATGGCAAACGATAATCGATAAGGAGACAGGATTGTGGAGAGCCTACATCCCATCGACTATAGACGACAATCCAGCTCTCTTAGAGAACGACCCTGAATACGTTAAACAGCTTGACGCTTTGAAGAGCAGCAACCCCGACCTCTATAGAGCTTGGAGATTGGGAGATTGGAATGTGCAATTTGGCGCGGTGTTTGATGAATTTAGAGAAGACAAACATACATTTCAACGTTTCGATACGTGGAACATTTCACAAGATGACTTCAACAGCTCATTTAGAATTGCTGGAATGGACTGGGGATATAACGACGAGTGCGTAATTCTATGGGCGACATTCGATACGATTACTGAAAAACAGGAGCGCGCTTTTATTTACAGAGAGAAGCACAACAACCACAAGAATCCTCGATGGTGGGCAGAACATTTCAGGAACATTCAAGAAGTTGACCCTGTTCAGGTATTAGCTCTGCCTCACGACGCTTATTCTCATTTAGGGGGGAATAAGCCAATCTATGAAGTATTCAAAGAGGAGCTTGAAACTCTTCCGCCCGATAAGCGACCGAAATTTATTAAAGCCGACAAACTCATGAGAGACGTCAAAATGTCAGCTGTTAATAGCTTACACGATATGTTGGCTGACCAGGTTGACGGGAAGCCTGGAATATTAATTCACAGTTCAGCCAATTATTTGATAGATACACTACCAACGATAATTTATGCAAAGGATTCAGGTGGCGAGGAACTAGACAAAGACAACGAAGACCACGCGCTTGACGCTTTATTCTACACCTTACTCACTGCAAATAAAGTCAGAGGTAAGATTATCAATCCTGCTAAACTTAAGGTTAAACCAACTCAGTCATTTGTGAATACCGGACAAGTTACTGCTAAGGAGCTTGGTATTGAAACCGATAAGCTAGTCAAAAACGCTATTCGCCGCTAAGTTTACAGATATCAAATTGATTATGCGATGATATTATAAAGTTATGGAATATGAAACACCTGCGTTCAACGACACTATTGTGAATAACGTTACTGATGACACGGGGATTATCGACGACCAATCAGCGCTCACGCTCGACACACCTGATAGAGAGTTAATTGGTAATTTTAAGCGTTGGATTGCAGACACTAAGACTTTTTGGAATGATAGAGAGGGCTATAATTTAGAGAGCGCCCGAAATAAGAACGAGCGGTATTATCTTGGGAAACAAATAGACATTTATAAGTTCTACGACCACCAAACACCGTACGTAGATAATGAGATATTCGTTGGAGTTCAAGCAATTACAGCTTACGTTTCTGCTAATTCGCCAGCCTGCGAAATAATTCCCGAAAACGACCAGCCACAATCTGTTGTCATGGCGCAAGAATTAGAGACAGCCATCAATACTCATACAGAACGACACCAATTCAACAAAAAGGTCAAAGCTGCAGTCAAAGACTTATTCATCAATCGAGTTGGTTGCATAAAATTGAAGTGGGACGATGTTCAGAAAGACGTTATACCGATAGTTGTCGACCCGCGCCGCTTAATTCTGGACAAAGATTGTAGACTAGGCGAAGAGCCGAAGTTCATTTGCGAGATATGTACAGATACAACTGCTACGCTTTTCCGAAAATTCCCAGACAAAGAGAAAGAGATTATGCGAGCTTTGGGGTGGCAGCGAAAAACTACTGGTCGCATGAACCAGACAGTAGCTTATAACGAAATATGGTTCACCGATTTCACAGCTGCGCCAGGCGAGCAAGAGTGCGTAGCCTGGTATCTTGAAGACGTTGTTTTGGGTAAGATGAAAAATCCAAATTATCTCTACGATAAGGAGGGCGTATCAATCACGAACTTCATGGATTACCCGACAAAACCATATGTATTTTTCAATTATCTAAACGACGGAACTAGCTTAATCGACCAAACTACCGCTACTGAACAAGCGATACCATTGCAAGACATTCTCAATAAGCGCGGACAGCAAATAGTAGACAATGCAGACACTGCAAATAGCATGTTAGTGCTGAAATCCGGTTCAGTGAGCGAGGATAATGCCGCGAATATTGTACGCGCACCAAACCAGGCGCTACTGTTAGATTCAGGACCCGAGCAGCCAGTATCGAGCGCGTTTGGCGAAATATCGCCGCACCTGCTGCCAGCTTACGTAATTGAGGACAGGGATAACGTTAAGAACCTTATTCATAATATTCTAGGAACGCCATCTCAGTTCAGAGGCGACGACTCTAAACGCGAGGTTGGTACTCTGGGTGAGGCTAAAATGATTCAGTCTCAGGCTAGCGGCAGGCAGGACGAAATCGTGCGCGAAATTGAGAATAGCCTAGATAGATACTTCAGACTACTAGTTCAGATGATGAAAGTCTACTACGATGAGGCTAAGAATTTCGCTACCCGCGATTCAGACGGGAAGTTTGTCTACGTAGAATTATCAAGAGAGAGCATGCCGAACGTCGCAAGCATATCAGTATCTCACGGCTCGTTAATCCGAACAGATAGAGAACGTAGAGAGAACATTGCAATGACTTTGGCGAAATTAGGCGTGATTGACCCGTATAACTTATTCAAAGACCTCTCACTAACCGACGCGAACAAACGATACGAAGCCTTAGTTAAGTTTAAGATGGATCCGTCTAGCCTCGTATCTGACGTGCGAAGCGAAATTGATGATAAAGAAGCCTACATTGACTTCGCCATCATCATGAACGGACAAGAGCCGAAACCGCGCGATAATGTGCAGCCTGGGTATATTAGAGCTATCCGCGAGTTACTCATGACCGACCAATTCTTATATGCGAAACCTGATAGACAGCAGGCTTTGATTGACTACATTGAAAACGTGGTTATCGGCATACGGAATAGAGCGAAACTTGAAGCAGATGACCAGCAGGGACTACTATTAGATCCAAGTATTCCAATCACGCCAGAACCGCCAGAGCCTGAACCGCAACAGCCAATGCAGCCAGGACAGCAGCCGCAACCTCAAGTAGAACAAATGCCGCAGGGTATGAATGAAGCACCAGTGCAGGACGCGGTTAATCCAGATGAAATAACATTAGGTAATATGCTTCCAGGAATTTAATTAAAAGAAGTGAACATGTGCGTATGAGTGCGTTGAGTAATATATTTAGCAAAATCCTGAAAAATAGCGGTGATGATGTAGCAAGTAGGTTGGCAAGCCAGTATTCAGATGATGTTGTGAGCAGGTTTGTAGCAAGTAGTGCTGATGATATAGCGGCTAAACACGGCAACCTGATCGCAACACACCAATTGACACCAGACAAATTGCGAGGTGCTGCTGAATTAGGAGGGTTTGTGCAGCCGTCTATGGCTGTTGTTGATCCGAGCAAGGGTGCTAACTTTCTTCCTAGGAGTGATTTTGGCGATATCGTCATGGTGGCTAACCGAGAGTCTATTAATCCGGCAAGCACTGCAAAGACAGTGCTGGGGGATAGAGATATTTATTCTCCAAGATTCCCAACTACAACATATAAGCTAAACGAAGATGCACTGAGAGAGTTTGCTGCAGCCAACAATATGTCTGATGCGTCTGCTAGAACCAACCTCTCTCTAGATGAACTGTATAGTCCTGCTATGCGTGATGCGTTTCAAACACAAAACCCAAGGTTTGCAGATGCTCATGTGTCAGAGATTAGAGACACTCCTGAGTTTAATAAATTTGCTCAAGAGAATCTCGACAAGCTTCGTGGTGATAAAATAATTAGGTATACCAACAGACGAGGAACACAAAAAGAGCTACCACTGACAGCACAAAATGCGAGTGACGCCATGAACGAGCTTGCAAACATTGGCTCTGAGCAAGGGTTCACTCCACCAACAGCAACAGCGTACACCAATCAGACTAAAAACATAAAAGACCTGGATGATTTATATAAATTACGGTATCGACTTGTGGACTCTGTAACAGGAAATGAAACAAAACAGGCTATTAATAATGAGTTCTCTAGGGTTTCTCAGGGAATTAGGGGCGTTAACCTGCCACATATAGACAACGATTCATTCTTTAGTGATGAAGCTGCAAATTATCTAAATGATGTGCTGAAAAAGCCTTCTGTTGCACGTCAAGCAAAATCCGAATTGCCACAAGAGTTGATGAAAGATATAGATGATTTGAGGAAAGTGTACAAAGAAGCCCCTGTATCTTATTTTGAAGCAAAGCCACGTCGTGTCGTTGGAGGCGATGAGTTTTACGGTGCATACATACCCCAAAACGCACCACAGCAAGTGCTTGATGATCTTGGGCGTCTTGGTGTGTCTAATATCAACACATATGCTGATAGCGATGACCTTGACAGGCTACTTGTTAATTTAGCAAACAAGGGAGAGCGTGGACTATCGCCGTACGTGCTTGGGCTTGGTGGTATTGTTCCAGCAGGTGGTATACTTGCAGGTCTGATAGGTGGTAATGACGATCGGACCATGGTATAAATGTCATGATAGGCGCAGATATCTTAAAAACACTACTCAAAGAAGGCGAAGAGCCATTTTCCAAAGCGCTTCGCGGTAGATTAACGACCATGTCGCGCAATCCTAATACAATAGGCGCTTTGGATGATATCGCTGATAAAATGAATATTTACAAAACCGCTTTGGAGAACGTCCGACCATCATCAGAAGTCGTCGTATCGAAAGGCGGGAAATTCGCAGGTGGCAGAGATGCTTCATACGATTTACAAGAACAACTCAAGAGCTATATGGATGATCTTTCCAGAATGAGAGACCAGCCTAATAATGCTATTGATTTTTTCATGTCAAAAAATAAGTTAAATGATCATCCGTTGAATAGGTATAGCTTAAATCGCATTTTTGACAAAAATCTTGGCACAAATTTCGGCGACTTGGCGCATTTGGCTTATCAAAACAAAATGTCTGCGCTCAATAAGATGGAAATGCTTGGCGCGTATGACAGTAGGCTCGGAACGTCAAGAGAGATACCAACCGAGCTGATTGACGATATGCTTAAGATGGATACAGTTAACAAATCGCCATATAGCGCTAGTTTCTACAATGACTGGGACATTAGCTGGGGTCATAAGCCGCAAGGCAGCTTGAGGGTTAGCGACCACTGGAATTTTCCAAGCCAAGGCAAAACTCATGCGCGCATTAAGGATAATCCAGATTTCAAACAGGGCTGGGCGCTTGGGCAATACGACAACGGCTTATATAATATCTTGAAATACTATTAGTAATTTGCTATACTGAAATTGCGAAAAAGTTGCCCTACCTAAGCATTAAAGAGTACCCTCATGGGTGCTTTTTAATTTGCCTAGATTATGATATAGTTTAGACATCAATAGAAAGGGGTATACATGGATTTAAGCGAGGTCGCTGAAAACGCCATAGAAGAGGTGGAAAATACACAATCTGAGCAAGAGGTTGAGAGCAAGGAGAATGACGAGCAACAGAACATCGATACTGAGGAAGCCGAGGAGACGTCGGAAGCAGACGCCTCAGAAGAATCTGAAGAGTCTGAAGAATCTGAAAGCGAAGAGGACGAAGATAGCTCAGAATCTGAAGAACGAAAAGAGGATAAACAAGCACAAGAGCTTTCGGATGATGAACTATTAGCCGAGTTAGAAAAGCGCGGGCTCAACAGGCAAGAGGACAAAAAAGAGAAAAAGCAGGAGGAACAGCCGCGAAGCTGGGACAGGAAACCTGCTGAACTGCCAAGCGAAGTTTGGGAGCAGATGGACGCTAGCCGGCGCTATATTTACAACAATCTGCCCTACCTAGAAGCTAGAGGCAAGGATGGCACAGTCTTGAAAATTAAAACGAGACAACAGATTCCGGCTGACTTTGAGTGGATAAATGACGCAGCTAAAGAGCGATTTTTGGGAGAAGAGCTACCAGCGCAAATATATCGAGCCGAACGCTTAAACGATAGTATTCAAAAACAATATCAGAGCCGCCAACAGGAGGAAGAACAGCGCCGTTACGACGGGATGATTGTCGATGGCGTTGCAGAGCTGCAGAAACAAGGGATTGTTCCAAAAATCACTACCGACTCACGCTCGCCTGAATTTGCCAAAGACCCTGGCGTGCAGCGTGCCGAGGAAGTGCTTAATCTATGGATGGAGTTCAATCAGAAAGGCGAAAGAATATCAATTGCTACAGCCGGACAGATATTCAAAATGCAGCACCCTGAACTCTATCAAGAGAAAAAGACCAAGTCTGCTGACGATAAGCGGCGCAAAAAAGCCTCTCGGAACATTTCTGGAGGCAGTAAGAGCACAGCGTCTGAGGAAATGGAAGGGCCAGTGTTCCCACCAGGGACGTCTTTAACAGATATAGCTGAATATTATGGAAAGGATTTAGATTAAATGAGCGAATTAACACCAGAACAGCTAACGCCTGAAGAACTACTGCAACAACAACTTTTAGGCACAGTACAAGGCAAATCTCATGCGCAGGAAGGCATTGTAGAGCGCATGACTAATTTATTTAGCAGTAATGATTTTGTGAAAATCCAAAACCCGTTCGATAGGCTTACTGGGTGGGTTTATGTAGACCCTGACGAAGAGGTTGAGTCCCGTCCGAATGATATGGAACGGCATGTATTCTACGGGAAGCCAAAAACCCGTGTCTTGCAGCCAAATGAAGAGATTGTGATTAGGGGTTGGGAAGCTTATATCGGTGTTGAGCGATTATTTAAGGAGTACGCGCAGCTTTCTGGACAAGGAATTTCGTCAATTTTGTTATCTGATACGGAAATTACTAAGTTTTTGGACAGAGTATTCAAAGGCGTGTTTAATCCCTCTGATTATGTAGGCAAACCAGCCCCGAAAGGTGCTGAAGAGGCTAAAGAAGTCGTCAATGCTGACGATGATAGAGTTCTAGATAATCTTGGTTTTGCTGATGACAAGCCAAAACGCGGACGCCCAAAAAAATCGTAGACCTGAATTGAACAAAATGCGTGCTACTATAAACATATGAAAGGTGGCGCGCATTTTTTATGCAGAAACTAACTAAAAAATCATCAATGCAAGACCCTGAAATCTATAAGCAATTAGGCGAGTTAACTGGGCGCTTTAACACGTTTGAGCAGAATATGGCGCGCGAGTTCGATGAGCTTAAACAGACGATACGCGAGCAGAAAACCGTATCATTTTCTACGTTTGAGAAGCAGGCAAGTAAAATAGACGCTAATATTGCTATTATTCAACAAAAAATAGATGAAATTGAGGACGCGAATAGGCTAAAAGAGGCTACGATTACTGGTAGGCTATCGCAATTTATTGATAAAGGAATTGTAAAAATAATTGGCACAACCATCATCACAGCGTTTCCGGTTTTCATATACATCACTTACCAGCACCAGATTGACGCGCTTATGAAAAAAGTTGATAATATTGGTAAAGTTCAAGAGGTTTTGATTAAGGAGGAAAAAAGGTGAACAAAGAAGCAATCATCAACTGGTTTAATGCTCGTAGGGGGCGTGTAACGTACTCAATGGCTGACCGTAACGGCCCCTCAAGTTACGATTGTTCTAGCGCGGTATATCATGCTTTAATTGAAGCCGGCTTTCTACCACAAGGATATCGTATCGGAAATACGGATAGCCTGTTTAACGACCTGGAAGCTCATGGCTGGAAACAGGTACCAGTAAATGCTAACGGTGATGCTGATACCCACAGAGGAGATATCTTTATCTGGGGCAAGCGCGGAGCTAGCGGAGGAGCGTTTGGGCACACCGGGATTGTGCTGAATGACAATGGAGATATTATCCACTGCTCCGCAGGGTACAAGGGTATTCACGTAGACAGCCATGACTGGCTCTGGGAAGTGAACGGCTGTCCTGCCTACACGTTCTATACCTACGTTGGGAACAATGTTTCAGACGACCAGATCCGTCAAGTATATCGCGAAGTCTTAGAGAGGGACGCAGACGCAGGCGGACTAGCTCATTATCGCTCTCAGATTAGTAAAGGCTGGACGCTAGACCAAGTAAGACAAGACTTATTAAACTCTCGAGAGCACACTCAGCTGATAGCAAATAAGCAAGCCGAAGCTGAAAGACGAGCACAAGAAGCTGAAGCGCGCCGCGAAGCCGCTGAAAAAGCCCGCCAAGCAGAAGCTGAAGCAAAGGCTAGGCAGGAAGCCGAAAACAAAGCCAAAGAGGCTGAGGAAGCGAAAAAACGCGCTGAGCAGGAGGCTAAAAAGCAAGCTGAAGAAGCAAAAAAGGCGAATAACGCAGGTCAAAGCTCTGAAAAACGGTCATTATTGCCGATTGCCACTCTGAATGAAGAACAATTTAATAATTTATTGAAAGGAACTGAAATGAAATTAGTTGAAGGCGAAAAATTTGTAGTACCAGATAAAATCCGTATGACAGTCTACCTATTGAATATTGTTGGCGCACCTCTTACATATATTGTATGTAATTCATTAGCTGCAACAGGAGTTATACCAGCTGCTACTGCTGAACAATTAGTGGCTATTATCGTCGGAGGACTGGGTATGCTAGCTGGAGCTATGGGAGTTACACACTTCACAAGGAGTAAGTAGTGTACGAGCAGCTAGCGTTTGATAGCGTACCGAAACCGGACGAGGAGCAATCTCTCGTATCTCAGTGGCGACACGCCAAGGAAATGCAAGAATACTGGCGTGAGGTACAGTTAGAGCTGGAAGATAGGCACTTTAAGATGAACGCCGGTAGAGTAGCCCTGGAAGCATTGGCGGTGGAAGAAGCATGCGAGAGTATAGATGGGTAGCGACATTTAGAGATGGAACAATTATAGAACAATCAGCAGATATTCGTGCTGCTTTTTGTCAATTAATAAACTATCTGTACGGTACGCCTGAACTACCGAAAAGACACTACCTAGAGAGCTTCATCTTAAAGAGCGATAGCAATAGGTTCGCGGTGTGTTTTGACTTTGATGGAGACGCTTACATTGAAACGCCGGACGATAAGATACTCATGACAGAATACAAGATACGCTCGGCGGCACTATTATATTCTACCTACCGCGGTTTATATCATTTAGGTTTTGGAGGCATAAATACTTGCGGTGAATTAGACGGAAAGTTTATCCTTATTCAAGGAGACCAATATATGATAGCTGACCATAATTTTAATCAACCATGCTACGCTATAGATAGATAGATAGATAGATAGATAGATAGATAGATAGAGGTTTATATGGCACCAACAGATGATAATTCAGTACCAGGCATAAATGTAGCCGGTAAAAATGGTGCGGCATTTCCAGTAATGGGTAACGCCGCAACTGGCGCTATTCTTGTAGCAAGTGCCGGCAGAGGCACGGGCGCAATTTCTAACGCTCCAAAAGACGCTAACCACGTATCAGGATTAGTTGCGAAAGATAAAGCTACCGGCAAGGCTTTCGCGGTGCAAGGCAATAAAGATACCGGTGCTATTTTCGTTCAAGACTTGAATGGAGGTGGAGGAGGCGGAGCTGCAACCTGGGGCAGCATCACTGGTGATATCTCAGATAACGCAGAGCTTACTGCTGAACTAAATAAGAAAGCAGATAAAGTTATCAATGCATTTTCTGGCACAGGTCAGCCAAATGGTAAAGTCTCAGCTCCTCCAGGCAGCGAGTACACCGACACAGCCGTCACATGCGGCGCAGTAAAATGGATTAAGATGCGGGGCATGAGTAATACTGGCTGGACTGTCTTGTACGGCGATACGGGGTGGAGAGATATAAGTACATTGTTGATAAACGGCTGGAAGAACAAAGCGAACCATATGATAATGCGGCGCATAAATTGCAAGGTCATTTTGAGATTTCCGTTTGTAGGTTTAGACGGCAGTGCGGCGACGAAGAGCGTATTCCTGACACTACCAGATGGATTTAAGTATAGAAACGGCTCAAATTATGGCGCTATCGGCACAATCGTTGTCGGCAACGGCTTTGAATTAGGAACGACTGCTAATTTGCAGATTGTGTCTAAGGACTTTGACTCGCTTTCAACAAAACCATCGAGCCTTGATATGACCGGAGAATTGTTATGGACAACAGACGATGCTTATCCGAGCATACTGCCAGGAACTGCGGCGTAATTTAACGAAAGGAGCTATACGGATTACAAAACTTTAACTGAAGAACAATTACAAGAACAACTGCAACTTATTATGGATGAGATTAACCGCCGTAATAACCTCAAAGAGATTCCAGAGCAAGTAGATAGTCTTGCCAAGAAATACGAAGAACTTGGCGGGGATAAAGAGGAGCTTGTCCATAGGATTCAAGACTAGTAGCAGCAAGAATTAAATAAAGGAGACTATTATGTCAGACTACAACGCAATTAAAAAACTACATGAAGCTGTAAAAGCGGAACAAGCAGACCACTACATAGAAACCATTAACAACAAGCCTGTCCTTGATATCCAATTCCAAGTAGGTGGCACTGCTACAACTGAACGTAATGGAGTATTTATTGAAGACTTGCTCATCGTAGCATATGCGAGACTCAATGCATTCAATAAGCAGTTGCCGTCGCGCGAGAACAGCATAGCGCTTACGAAGATTGAGGAAGCTATCATGTGGCTTGCTAATCGCAAAACAGAGCGTGAACTACGTGGAGTGTACGGAACTGAGCAGGAGTAGTATACTATCAGTACCGCAAGGTGTCTTAAGCGTTCTATCCCCCACTTTTTAGGTGGGGGATAAACTATGATATACTAATATTGTGTCTATATGACACAAGTCACCCTCCAAAATCTATGTTTAACATTTTTTTTGGTAAAATAACACCTCCTTCTATTTTGAGGAGGGTTATTTTTATATGGAAACAGCCCCGATAAGGAGAGGGCTGTTTCCTGTAGTATGATGAACCTACAAGATGTAGTATACAATAACCGGACGTAGATTAAAACAATTTATACTTTATACTAAAAGAAAGGAGAATATTATGGCAGCAACAGCAGAATGGTTTGAAGACAATGGAGCAGCGACCGGTACGCCGGCAAAAGGCGCTACCCGTACAGCAGCACCAGGAGGTGATTGGAAAAGTGTAGACAATACTACAACTACTCGTCAAAACGCGCGGATTATCGCCGGACAGCACAGTTTTCACAAATACCGTTTCGTGAAGTTTGGTGGAACGTTTAACCAGATATCAAACGGACGTTTCGCGCACACCGCTGGAGCACTTGGTGTAGGATTGACTATTGTTGGGAAAGTTACGAGCACCTACGCAACACCAGCACGCTCAGCACTAGCTGGAAGCACGAATATGACAGCAGTTACACCAGTTAATAGCGGGCAACCAGTACAGTTTAGTACAACGGGACCCGAGGGTACTGCAGCAAGCAGCCTGACAGCCGCCGGTTATTCACAATACCTAGTAACGCAGCTACAAACTCAGGCTTCTGCAACTGCTGGAGACATTGGCGACCAGACATTTACGCTGCAGTGGAACGAAAACTAGCTTATTTTTATAGAAAATAACAGAGGTAGTATGAAAATAAGGAATACAATCCTAGAATATCATTGGAAAGCCACGTTCTATGACGGGCATGTTATCGAGCAGCCTGAGGATGATAGATATTCTAAGCACGATGACAATAAAGAGCATAATCCATCGGCATTTCGCGATATTTTAGATTATCAAGTGGTATCGCCGGTGCGTTTATTTTCTCTGCATGGGAAAAACGGCGAAATCTACGCCGTAAACCTGGAAACAGCTGAGTTCTTCATAAACGGCAGCCGCATTTCGCTTGAGCAGCCAAATGAAATGCTTGTAAACCGAAAGTTAATATACTACCGCACGAAACAAGCTAACCTTAATACTGGAGAAGTATCTGTTGTGTCTTATAGTCTTGGGTATGAGGGTAAAATTTATGGAAAGGTAGTAAAAAAGGTAGTAACAATATGACAAACCCGACATTAGCTAATCTAGCAAATACTCTGACAACTTCAGTAATAGATGGAAACTCTGACCAGTTTACCATCACAGAAAACTCAAGTTATTGGTTTCCTGACCAAACGCCATTTTTCATCACTGTAACCCCATTTGGAGAACTGTCTACAATGGGAAACAGCGAAATTATGCTTGTTGAAAGCAAAATACCAGGAGCTAGCTTACTGAGAGTGCAGCGCGCCCAGAAAGGTACGAGCCGCAAAGCATTTCCGATCGGGTCAATCGTCTCTGCTGGTATTTATACCGACACTCAATGGGTTGGAGACAACATTTCGTTACCGACAGAAGCGCACCACAATACCGGCACTGCTGGCGGAACATATCGCCTGTTTAATCTGGGAGCTCTTAAAATAGCGTATGGTTCTACTGATGGAAAAACTGGCACTACTGCTCCGTATAGCATTAAGTTTCCTGCTGGCACTTTCTCAGAAATACCAGCGTTTGTCTGCAATATTCAAACCGCGTATGGCTCTGTAGGCGGGAATAATGTTATTGGAAATAATTGGGATCAGGCGAACCAAACAATGAGTGTCTATTGGAACAATACTACGGGAAATACTAGCGTTGGCGGCGTGGTATCGTTTATCTGCATAGGAGTATAAATGGCTCAGTTCATATCAGAACTAAATACTGGAGAGTTTACCCACCATATATATAGAAATGGCGATAGCTTGTGGACTGGCAATGACGCATATGGAAAGTTTTTATGTCTTGCAAAAACAACGCAAGCTGGAACGTCAATTGCGGGGTTTAATGCGGTAAACGGTGTCAATGATATTGAGATTGTTACAAAGTTTATATTGCAATCTGATACCGGAAAGCAGGGTATTCTAGCTGCAAGGTTCTCTGGTAATTCAGAGGCGACGACTAAAGGATACCAGCTATCTAATTCTGTCATTAACAATACCGGTACACTGGCGATAGACGAGGGTTCTACTGGATATGTGAAATGGGCTACAAATGATTATCATATCGGCGTGATGTACTGGGCGCGATTTAAGATACAAGGTACAAAACTTTGGGCGAAAAAATGGATAGACGGACAACCTGAACCAGGTTGGCAAATAGAAGCCGAGAATAACGTGGCTTCTACCGGAGCGTACAGTGGTATTGCGACATATGCTAAGGGAGGATTACGGTATTACTGGCTTGCATTTGGAACAGGAGGCGACCCCGCACCAAGAATGCGCAGTTCTACGGGTTATGTGTCAAACGCTAATATCTCATATCCGTTACCGCCCGACCACACCCCAGTTGGGTCGTATAGCGGAAGTTTTGGCGGCACAATCGGGTTTGGTGGCGCATTTGGTATGGGAGCTCTACCGAGCGCGCAGCAGATTAAAACAACTTACGCTGCTAACGCATTTATTGAATGGATAAAGAGTAGCAGTTATAAAGCTAACGCTTGTATAGACCATGTAAAATCAACAACATATAAAGCTAATGCTACATTAGATTCATATTATTTCCCAGCAAACACAACCTACAAGGCTAATGCAAGGGTAGAAAGGATTGAACAATCGAGCTATCGAGCTAACGCGTCGCTTGAGGCGCAGCAGCGTGCAACCTACATTACTAACGCTTTTATAGAATGGCAAAAAACACTCTCTTATAAAGCTAATGCCCGTATAGAACACATAGAACATATTACATACATAGCTAATGCACAGATTGAAAGCAGCAACGCAAATATCACGTATATAGCTAATGCAACCATACTGAAAATTGATGGAATATCATACATAGCTAATGCGGCTATTTCCAACCCTGTACCTGAAAAACAGCCCGCCGAGTGGCGCAAAGCTGACGAGCGCGAGCCCGCCGAGTGGCGCAAAGCTGACGAGCGCGAGCCCGCCGAGTGGACACCGATATACTACGATTAGTTGATACAATAAAACTAGGAGAACGCCTATGAAAACATTCACAAAAATGAAAGAGGACGCCGCAAATTTCTGCGGATTATACACCGACGCGCGCGAAATGACAAAGATTATTGATGATATCCAAACAGGCGTGAAGTTGTTTCAGAATGCTGCACGCCGATATTGGACACGCAAAGAGCGCAAGACTAATCTTGTAGCTGGTAAACAATATTACCAATTTCCGAGCGACATGATGAGGGTATCAAGTATTCGGGTAAAAGTTGGCGAAAGACTAGTACCATTAGAACCTGTGAACGGAGAGGATGTGTGGGACACCTTAAATAATTCACCTGCAAGCGGTACGCCGCAATGGTTCTTTATTAAAGGTTCGGATGAGCTAGGTTTATATCCTGTACCTACAAATGATGTTGTAGACGGCTTATTTGTGACATTTGAGCCGCGCATGGTCGATATGTCTATTGATGACGTGAAGCTTAAGGTAAAGGTAATTGAAAACAGCAACGTAATAGAGACTACGGGTACATTTGACCAGGATGTTACAAACAACTGCTGGTTTACTGTAACCGACGGAACGGACGGAAACTGGTACAAGATATCAAAATGGATTGATTCTACTCATATCTGGATTGACAACAATTATCAAGGACCTTCAGGCACAAGAGACGCGCTAATTGGACAGTGTGTTCAATTTCCTGAGGAATACCATGCTGCGCCGGTTCACTACGCTTGCCAACAATTCTTTACTCTCAGAAAAGACCTAGAGAGTGCGAGTTTCCACGGGCAGCAATTTGATAAATTACTACAGCAATATAAAGATGTGTATGGCGGTAAGCGCACTGGTACAGTTCTTGACCCGCCTTACAAGAGAAGAATAGCGCGTAACGTATTTCCTGGAATATTAGGAGGATAATATGGCAGTCGGGAATAGCGGCGATATCATCATAAGCCAAACATCATTCTACGGCGGTATGGGCACAGATAAAAAGATTGGCATAAAAAACAGTTATGCCGATTCAGAGTGCGTAGACGCCCGCAAAAACCCTAGCGTGATGACCGTTCTACCGGCAAGCCGCAAGATTACTGGTGAAATTAAAGGGCTAGTGAATGCGATGACACAATCGTTAGACGGTGTACGGTGGGCAATCACTACTAATGGTATTTTGTACAAAATCGATACTGAGAATAAGGTTACTGAAGTGGCTAAATTACCTCAATGGGTCGATGGGACGCGCGGGGATATTCTATATTACCAGCCTACTGATACGATATACATTACTGGGAACGCTACCATATATTCATATGGCAAGTTAGCTAAAACGCCGGCAGTGAACGTGGTAACACCAGACTATAGCCGTTCAAACTGGCTATCGTCTATTCTTACTAAAGATAGAAACGGCAAATGGGTGGGAACTGGTACAAACCGCTGGACATTCAAAAACGGTTCATCAGGTTCGTATACCGTAAAAACAGCGTTAAGCGAAGCAGACGACGATAAGTGTATTTTAACCGCCGATGACTCACCGATTATTACGATTGAGGTGATGTTCAGAAGCAAACCGCTTAGCGGAACTGTAACCATGACAATCCACAACCAATTGAATGAGGTAGTAGCTACTTCCGATGTGAATGTAGCCGATATTGTTGTAAATACAAAAACAAGGTTTCTATTTAATCAGGTTGAACTGCGTTCATACGCTCAGGAAGGTATGGAATATCACATTCACCTGCACGCAAACGTATCAGGATTGATATGCGATACCTACGAAAGCGGCAAATTGTATGGATTGCACTTCTGGTTATACGGAGCACTACTACGCAAAACTCTGTGCGGTGTTTATCCGATGATACGCTCATTCACTGGCGATATTCTGATTGGAAATGGGCGAGATATTGTTTCCTGGCAACCAAGCGGCAGCAATAAAATCCTGGAGGAGACGTTTGAGTACACCAGAAGCAAGATATTCGTCTACTATGGAGGAGAAGTAACGAGCTTTTCCACCAATGATGAGTATGTAGTAATTGGCATTGAAACAGTAGGCGAAAATGGTTCGAGAACATTTCAAAGCGGTATGATAGCGTTTTGGGATTGCTATGCTGATGGTGCTAACTTTTCCATTGAAACACCGATGGGCGCACCAAAAAGCTTATATACCTATCAGAATATGACGTACACAATCATTGATGGCGCTATTTATGTATATACCGGTTCAAAAGCTTTGACTAAAATCCGTACCCTGCAAGATTCACAAAGCGAGTTCACTAGTGTAGCCGACGATACTGACATGTACACCCACTGCATGACGGCGCGTAGAGGTATTTTGCTTATGGCGTATCCAAGTAAGACTACTCTAACCACTATGCGCCATGGTATTTATAGTTATGGTTCGGTAGACAAAGACTATCCAAACAGCTTCTACTATTCATACGACCTACCTGGAGCAAATAAGTACAATACCCTTACAGAAACCCTAGAATTAGGCGGTACATGGAATTATGGAGACACATTATATTATTCGTTTGCTGTTCACAAAAACAACACGACTGAGTATGCAATAGTGATTGTGGATAATCATTCGTTACCAGCTAAAACATTCAAATATGAGGGTTTGATGTACGATGGCGGTATGCCATGGAAAGACAAAGAGGCGTTAAGAGCCGTAGCTTCGTTTGACCCATTGCCAAAAGGGTGCGAAATTCGTCTAAAATACAAGATAAACAACCGCGATTGGGTTGTTGATACAAGGAGTGCCAAAGAGGGCGACACAGAAATCTATTTTGAAATCAATAAGCGGTTCAAAGAGGTGCAGTTTGGTATTGAGGGGATAAATACTGGTACTAAAACACCGGCGCGTATTACTTCTGTTGGTATTAACGTTCGTGAATTGGGCGAAGAGGGGAAAATGCACCGATAATGGCTAATTCTGTATACGACCCGAAAACTGGAGACCTGGTGAACGAGCGCGAGCAGCTTAAAAAAACAAACCTCACCAAAGGCTTTAATGAGATTAACTATACTGACGTAAATCAATTGGCGCAGCAACCCCAAATAGCCCCGCGGCAAGTTCGTACCGGTGAAATGCGCGGCGACATGCAGTTACGCGGCGCACTCAAAGCGCAAGACCGTAACGGACGTATTGTTGCAGCGTTTGGCTTTTTGGGGAACTTGAAATGACGGTTGTTACTCAGGAAATGAAAAACACTATGCGGCAGACGCCGCTTTATGGTTTTAAGATTGCCAAACGCGGGTATGACGTACGATATGCTACTAGTAACCAGCTACTGTACGATTCAGCATTTCCACTACTGCAAATCGTGATGGAAACTAAAGATGGCGACTGGGAAGTAGCGAAAACCGGTGCATTTCCTAGATGGCTACAACATAATGGCAGTACTATGACAGTTTGGAAGCATATCCAGCGCAAAATGCATGGATTAGGCAAAGTGCCGATGATAGTACCAACAGGTATCAATGCTTACAATGCGCGAAACTCTGACATCTATTGGGACAGCATGTATATTTATTCGCGTAGAATATTCTATTCGCAAGCCGAGTACGATAACTACATAAGGCAGGGTGCGCCTGTGGACAACTACATGATATTTAATGTTGATATTACAACAGATGTTGAATACCCTTATGTAGATGACGGAATTGATACGGAATGGGGTGTTTCGTATGATTATGGATTTAAGCATTTCCTAACCGATAATGTTACAACAAACGACCCGAATGAATTAGGCTTAAATGCGAATATTCAATCGATGATGGTGGTGGCAGTGAAAGTAGCAACAAGCTCAGACCCAACAGTAGGACTATATACCCCGAAAGGAATAGACGCCGATAAACTGTTTCCGTTTTCGTATATTCAAGATAATAATGGTTTATGGAGTATGGGGGCACTATCTGTACAGAGCGCGAGTGGGTATATGCCGCCAACCCTAGATAGACCGTCTTTCCGATTGGATGGACAGACATTCGCGCCAAAGTGCTCATTGGTGGTAGTACGTGCCCCTATGCTAGAACCGGATAAGCAAGAACATAATATGAACATGTGATGAAGTTTCTACAGTTTTCAGGACAGCGATTAGACACAGGAATTGTACCAAAAAATGGGTACAAGGTTAGTTTTCAGATACGCATGAACTCAAGTTTAGGAGGAGACGCGCAACCGATATTTGGCAGCGGGAGCGGAGCAGATTCATTTTGCATGTGGTACGTACCAAACAATGCTACGCAAAAATATTACTGGAGAATAGACCACGGCGGATCATCAACTGGACTGATAGAAATAGACACTACTGGAGTAAGCGAGGACAATCCTCACATTACGAGCGTTTCATTTGGAAAAGTATCGACGATGGAAAATAAAACTGTTACCTCACCAGATATACAGAATGGCACATATTCTATTTGGATTGGTTCAGTGAATACCGCAGGAGTGCTCGACGCTAGACAGTGCAAATTTGATTTTGGAGAGTTTATTATAACTAACGAACAGGGTGTGGAAGTGTTTCACGGATTTCCTGTACAGCAAGGCAGCACGGAGTTTTCCACAACCCCCGCACCGGCTCATTGTTTTTGGGATGGAGTAAAAAGCAGGTACATGATACCAACCGGAGGAAATGGTACAGCTTGGTATAGTGATAGTGATAGTGATAGTGGCGTACCTAATACAGGAAGTACTATTATTCCATTTGCACAAGACGAATATGGCGCAATATCAATGGAAGAGGATGGTGTTACTATCGGAATGAACAGCAAGTACCGGTTATTTGGGGCAGATATTACAAGCTCAACTTCTCAATATAAGCAGTATAAGTTTACGCTTACCGGTTATCAGAATGAACCTGGCGCGTCATTTCCGCCATTCAATTACGATGGTCAATTTTATACGGGTCAAGACTCATTTACACGCGTGATAGCGGATTTTCCTACTGAATTAGACCCGAATACTAAAAAAGCTATTTTAGTGCAATTTAGCAGGTTTGGCGCAGGAAATTTGCAAGGTAGAGCACGGATGGAGTATCATGACGAAAGGACTAGCAGATATTACAACATACTGCTCAATCCAAATAATGTCGTCATTCCTAATGACATAAACAATAACCGGTCTAAGTTCTATATTGTAGAGGGAGCGTTTACAGACCTACCTTTACTAGCAGCCTCGACAATGTCTGCACAATACAGCACACCTGATAATTTTAATGGCGGAAGTTATCCGGCAATGTTCAGAGAGATACCAAACCTATTGCTCAGTATAACCACAACAGGCAGACTAGTGCTTAAATCGTACTTACCGAGCGAATGGGCGCAACGAGCGTTTAGATACCCTGGAATAAACGCCGTTTACCGTGTGCGCTGGAAAAGCTGGCTATGGTATCAAGGTGTTTCTGTTACTATTACGATATTAAATACCCCTTATAAGCTAAAATAAGACTATGGATTTTGCACAGCGTATTCAGGAAGCTCAGCAGTATGTAGACCAAGCGAAAGGTGCATACGACGCAGCGAAACGCGAAACCGGCATGGCACTGGCGGATTATAATCAGTCGTTTAATACACAGCCGTCATACACTTCGAACCTTGAAGCCGCCAAAAAACAAGCGGAGGATACCTACGAGGTAAAAACCTTAAAGAGCGAGTGGGAAGAAACCAAAGCCAAAGTTGACGCCATGAAACAGGAGATGGACAACCTTGGCACGTCTGTCATGGGAGGTTTTCGTTCATCCGGCGTGATGATGACGCAAAATCGTTATGAAAAGTCTTTGGAAAAACAAAATGCAGTATTATCAGCGCAGTTCAAGCAATATAATGCAGATTACTCTTTAAGCAAAACCCGCTACGAAACAGCCGTAGAGAAAACATTTAATCAATCGATTGACGTTGCGAATAAAGAGTACGACCGATATTGGAATGTTGTGAAAGCGAAGTATAACAAGTGGCAAACACTGGTTAGCGATGAGGAGAAAGCCAACGAGTTCTACTACCAGCGGCGTGCGCAGCTCAATGATATACGAAATCAGCAAGTAAGGTGGCAAATGCAGCAAAAGATTATGCAGTACCAGAGAGATATGGAAATTTGGAGGGATAACTTTGCCGCGCAGCAGCGCAATCAAACTTGGAATAGAGCGCAATCAAGCGCAACTTGGGACGCCGCCGAGCAGCGAAAAGAGAGCGATAGGCAGCTTAACTGGAATAGCATTAAAAATGCATTTAGCAGCGGACGAATGTCAGCAAGCCAGTTCCTCAGAGCGGTTGATTCAGGCGTGACAGCATAATTGCCCAAAGATTACTATTTTTTGCGTGGTAAAATCAGGGTAAGGAATTACATTTATGGACTTTGGAACACGAATAAACGAAGCGCGCAATCAAGCCAACACCAGCATGAATACGTACAATGAGTACGCTAAGCAGGCTCAAGCGAAACAGGGCGAGTTTGATACCGCTCTAAACAATTATGGCAACACAAAGTATGGCGACCGGCTGGATTCAGCGACGAACAAATATCTGAATACGGAGGATATGCAGAAATCGCGGAATACGTATCAAAACGCCCGCGCAGCCGTTGATTCATTAAACGCAACCATGAACCAACTGCCTGACACCATTACAGGAGCTTTTCGATCGAACGGTTTGATGATGAATGACGCGCAGCGCAACCGCGCTTTGCAATCCTCATACAATAACTACAATCGCGCACTTAACAATGCGTCGAACACCTATAACACCGCCTCAGAAATGTATGACAAAGACCGCGACGTAGGACTTCGGTTAGCATTGCAGCAGGCTCAGGGCGAGGATGCAGCAGAATGGAATCGCGTCGGAGCTCTACAACAAGCGTGGAACTCATTGCTCAATCAAAGAAACACTGCATACAGCCAAAACATTCAAGACCGCGGATTATTGGCAAACCAGTATGGTGCACGTGATGATTGGGAACTTAAACAACAGCAGATGGCGCTTGAACGATGGAAAGAGCAGCAAGCGAACCAGCGCGCAGCGAACCAGCTTGCTCTTGATAAATACCTTGGAAGCTTGAACCGCAGCTCGTCAAATATCCCTACACCAACAAACAATAATAGAACATATAATGCACCACAAAATACTGATACAAGACCATCTGGCGCAGCTATACGTCGAGCTTATAACAACAATTTTAGAAACAATGGCATAGGTGGTTATTTACAGAACTTCCTAGCGACACCAGCGATGCTGCTTAACGGAGACTTTTGGAGGAAGTAAATGTTTGATTGGTTATTTGGCACGAAAAGACAAACAAACTTCGATGATACGAAGTCTTTGTATGATAAATATAATGACGCTAACAGTTCTGCTAACGATTATTACAACAAGAATATCGCGAATGTTGATTGGAACAGTCTTGGTAGAGACGAGCAGATAAAGCGCGCAAATGAGTTCAATAGGCTAGACGACCAACGCTCAGCGCTTGGCGGACAGTACGATAAGACATACAATACTTACAATCAGGAAAACAAAGACCGTCAGCACGACTACTTTGGCAACGGCGTACTAGGGGCGTTACTGAATCCGGCCGCACAAACAGCAACTGCTATTGGCGATTTAGTTACCGGTAATTACGATACCAAAAAACGCGATGTGGCTAGTGATATCGGCGCTGGCGTGGAGACGGCGCTAGGACTTATTCCGTTTGGCGGAGGGCTGCTAGCAAAAGCAGGCGGCGGACTTGGTAAAGCTGGAGCGGCTATTAAAGCAGCGTCAGAAACAGTTCCAGGAATGGCGCTTAGTGGTGCTGGTATAGGCGCAGCAGAAGCGTATCGGCAAAAGGGCGGAGAAACTGAATTAGGCGATGCATTAAATCAAGCTGGAACGGGTGCGCTATTTGGTGGAGCGTTCCCTCTAGCGCAAAAAGCTGGCGGCAAATTTCTGGCTAAACGCGGTGCTGCTAATTATAATCCAGAGGCAGTGTATTCTGGACTGTCTCAAGTAGGCGTGACACCTCTACAAGCTGCCATGATGGCCGCAGACCCAAGCACTAAGACGTTGCAGAGCGTCGGTATGCATAATTTAATGCCTAAGACATTAGCAGGCAAAGCAGCCCTTGGTGGCGGTGCTTTGTTTGGCGGCAGCAAGTTGCTAGGCGGTCTGGGCGGCGGGTCGCAGCAAACATTACAGCAACAGCAGGAATCTGAATCAGATTCTATGAATCAGCTTGCCCGCCAGATACAACAGCAGTATGGCTATACGCCGAACTATCAAGGATTACAGGAAATAATGCAGCGTATGCAAGGAAGGAGTCAATACTAATGTTTGGTAGCGTATTAAATAAGCTATTAGGCAAGAGCGGCAACGCAGCGGCTCGTCTAGCGTCAGAATATGGCGATGATGCGTTGCGCAGTGTTGCCACAGAATACGGAGACGACGCAGCGCGAAGCGTGCTGTCTAGTATTGGCGATTCTTTAGCTAGTGGCGTCAAAAGGTCTAAAATAGGAGATGCACTTGTTCAGGCCTCTGATACAGGACTTAACGCCCCGTTATCTTTAACTAGAAAAGATATGAGAGAAATAGGTCCTGGCACTTACGAAAAAGTAGGCAAACTGCTTGATCGCACTGGCATGAGTAATTTAGAGGACTTACGAAGTTTTGCTAAAGAATTAACTGGTAACAAGGAATCGCGTGCGTATCTTGATGAGGTGACAGACGCTATACGTTCTAACCTTGGACACGGTAACAATGTTGATTTAAATGATCTCGGGCCGCAGATCCGAAAAGCGCGCGATAGCATGAGCAGTTTGGGCGGAGAATTATTCGACGAAGCCGACCCGATCGAAAAGGCTAATATTCTAAAGAGAATGTCCACCAATATAAAAAGGTCTGCTTCTGAAAATGCCGTTAGGGGCGAGGAGGGCAAATTTTATGGTAAGCTTGGGTCCCTGATAGACGAGAGGATTGATGCTGGCGTTGACCCAAAATACATTAATGAGGCTTACGATAACGTTAGCAATGAATTCTTATATCGGTCGCAAAAGGCTCTTCGCGAAGGAAATAAGACAAAAGCCGAGGCATACAAACGTCTAGCTAAAGAATATGCCGAGACGCCGGCCGAAGAGCGCACCATTGCTAACTTCCGTAGCTCCAAACGAGATTTTGTTGATCTATCTAAGATGTTAGAGAGAAGCGACAGATCCAAAGGTGGTGGTTCGTTTTCCAGGACAGTAAATCAGCTACCGGTGGTTGGGCCTGCTGCTGACGCACTGTTGTCTCAACCGGTAGAACGCGGAGCACAAAAAGCGGGTGAAATCATGCGAAAAGTTGGTCGTGAGTTTCAAGAGGGTGCAGCTCAAGAAAAGCTCAAAAAGGCAGCAGCAATTGGAGCTGGCGGCGCTGGCTTATTGGCGGCTACCTCTGGTGGAAATGATAAAAATAAGGAAACAAGCAATATCACAGGAGCTCCTGAAGCTAATGCAAGCATGTCTGGAGCCGCGCAAACTAGTACGGCAGATAAGTTATCGACGCTAGGCGGTGGTGCTGCTAGCGGCGACGGCGGCGAAATGACAGTCGGCGGTTATACCAGGTCGCAGCTCGAGGACGGTTACGTTAAAGCCTTGATGGCAAGTGACGCAAAATCAGCGCAGGCTATTGGCACTATCATCGATATGATGGATAAAAAAGAAGCTCGCGCGCTCAATGCCGAGAAAGTCAAGAAAAGCAGCGCCGCAGACAAATCAGATGCTAAAAAAGAAGCAGGATTGAAAACACTCAATACATTACTTAACTCGTACGAGCGAGGCGGCGGCGGTCAAGGTATTGTTGGAGGTACGCTTACTAACTTATTGAATAGTGCTACAGGCGGATCATATAATTCATCAGCACAAACTTATGCTACTCAATCGCGCGGTGCGGCAGCACAAATTATCAAAGCTCTTGGCGAGAGCGGTTCTTTATCTGATAGAGACATTCAAGCAGCTATGGACATGTTGCCGAAAAACACCGATTCTAAACAGGTGGCTCAGGAGAAGATTAACAACTTAATGGCGTTATTGAAACAATAGCAAAAAACGCACAAAGTATTGTAAAAAACATATGGTACGATGAATTTATAAGAGGATATAAGGAGTATTTAAGATGAAATTCTCAGAAACAGTACAGAATATCACGCACAGCAAGATATTGCCGACGATTGTTGATAATGTAAACAACTCAAACATTTTTACAGCACGTGTTACGAGCAATCCAAAAAACTGGAGCGGTAAATGCATTGAGCAGACAATACAGGTTGCGAACTCGACAACGGGTAAGTCGTTCAGCGGGTTGGACACGTTTGACACATCAGTAACGAACAACACGCGCCAACTCAAGTGGTATGTGAAAGCTTACGCGCAAACGGTTGTTATTCCTGGTATTGAGAAAGCAGCTAACGGCGTATCTGAGTCAAAGGTTATCAGCCTAGTTGCGAGCAAGATGGAAGAGGCTCAGAACTCGATGATTGACAGCATTGGTTCTCAGCTCTACGGTACGGGTATCGGCGGCGACCTCGAGGGGCTTGGCTTAATCGTAGATAACGGTACAGCAACTTCAAGCTACGGCGAACTATCGCGTGCAGCGTATCCGTCAATCAACGGTAGCGTTACAGCGGCAGCCAGCGGTAACTTGTCATTAGACTTGGTCAGCTCTGAGTTTGATAACGTCAGCGCAGCTGGTGATGGCAAACAAGCGCCGACGATTGCGTTGACGACCAAATCGGTATGGAGCTTGTTTGAAAAACTGTTGCAAAGCACCGGCTCTCTAAAGGGTTCGTATGTTGCAACTTCCGCGCAAGGTTACAACCGTGTGAGCGGCGGTACGCCAAACGGCGTGTCTGTACCGGCTACTGCTCTGAAAGGTGCGCTCGGCGTAGACGCTATCAGCTACCGGGGCAAGCCAGTGGTTGCAGACGATAAGTGTCCTACAGGTACGTTCTACTGGCTCAATGAGAATTACATGGAGTTCCGCCGCCTGTTGTCGCCTGACCTAAAAGCGGTTACTTCCCAGAACAAGGTTACTGAGGGTACATACGAAAGCAGCAAATACTCGTTCTTGCAGCTTCGCGACTTCATGAGCCCAGTCAACCAGTTTGGTGAAATCGGCGCATTCATGGTTCTTGGTAACCTGATTCACCGCCAACCGCGCCGAAACGGCAAGATTGTTGGTATTACCAAATTAGGATAGACGTGCTATACTATTAGGTTTGTCCAACAACCCAATCAAAACGACCCCCACCCGGGTCGTTTTGTTATTATGGATATATGGCGTATCGTAGATTAGCAATGAGCAGAAATAAGCTTATTGCAGCATATTATAGAGGCGGGCAAAAGCAACCATTAAGAGTTGTCGGCGAGCAATTAGGTGTTTCATACACCACTGTTCGTAACTGGTTATTGAAGTTTGGATTGTATGAAAGCGAGTGCATTAACAGAGGTAAGAAGCGTAAAAAACATTAGCGTTATTGACATCTGCTCGTGCATGTGCTACACTGAAAACGTAGCGAAATGAAGCTACAAAGTCAATTAAATAGAAAGGACTACAAAATGAGTAAAGACTCAAAAAAACAACCAAAAACAATAAAACTATCAACTCTCATCGTCGTTATCGGGGTGGTGATAGGATTCATTGCAAGTTTCGTTGCGGGCACAATGTTTGCTAATCACTATAATAAGACGGTTGAAACGCGGGCGATTGAGTTAGCGTCAAAAATCAAGAGCAAGAATCAGTAGCCGCTCTTGCTCGGGTGGAAACACCGGCTACACCAGTGCAGCAAGCACCATCGAAAGAAGCACCTGAACAACCAGAACAGTCAAAACCAGCTCAGCCTACCGGTTGTGAAGCCGTACGGGCTGAAGCAAGCAAATATAATTGGGACGTAGAAACCGTTGTGCGTATTGCGAAAGCTGAAAGCAATTGCAATACAAACAGAGTGGGCGATACATATCCTATTAACGGATTGCTTGCGCCTAGTTGCGGCGCAATGCAGATACGTACGCTTGCAGGTCGTCCTACATGCGATGAGCTAAAAAACTTAGCTATTAACATTGCATGGGCATATAAAATATCTAACGGCGGTATAAACTTCAAACCTTGGAGTGTGTATTTGTCGGGAAAGTATTTGAAAGTGTAATGACTAAGACTAAGACTAAGACTAAGACTCTTGCCGACTATAGGCACATAAAATGGACTATGCGTCGGCATAGAATAGGTAAATTCCTTATATATGAATGGAATATTTAGTCTTTCGGACGATACAAAATGACAACATCGTTATGTGTATCGTCTGGTAAGTCGAACTGGTACAAGAGGTCGGAAATATCGACCTCTTTTTTGATGCAACCCTTTTCTAAAAGAATGCTATGCGCAATTCGCGCAGCAAATAACTGATAAGCCTCAGAGATTATTTTGCGCAACTCTTTACGTGCGTGTTTAGAGATTTCGCCCTCCTCAACAGAATCAATAGCGAAGTCTAATCCGGCAGATAACAGTAGTATGTCGTTGATAATATCGCCTTTATAGCTTTTTACTCGCAATTCCTTAAACTCGCTCATGTTCCTCCTCTATAAGCCCATGTCTTTTTGCGTCTTCCGGATAATAATCAATAAAATCTTGGTTTGGCGTGCCGTCTGGATTATTTGGTTGAATCAAATCGTGGGCGTGCTCTTTTGCCATACGAGTAATCTTTCCGTCTTCGTAAATACCGTCAATCGTAGTGCTTGGCTTCTTTTTTTCAACCTTTTTATCAGGATAATACTTGCCGTTAATCAATACGCCCATATGTTGCGCCCTCTTTTATTTCTTCATAATGTTCGGCGCGTATTTGGTCGGGCGTTTTCATTTTTATAATCCCGCCTCCTGACGCGCCTGGTAACCGATGGCTATTGGCTAGTTTGAACGGATCGGCAACAGTACCCTTATTTTGTAGGCGTTTTTGGATATCGTCAACAGTATCTTTAACCTCTTTAATCGCATTCTGCTGAGCTTCAATAAGCTTTCGCATACCTGTCATTGTAGACGCCCAAATAAAGATTAGTTCAAAAACGATAATGACGAGTAGTGCAATGACAAGGTTCATGTTACTCCATATCCTGCGCAAACGGTAGTGCGCACTGAACAGATAGCAATTGCGCAGCAACTGAGTGAGAATTTATAACCGCCTCCTCGATAGCCTTAGCACTATCAACGATACCAGCAAACACAACATTACTTACTCTTTCATCTGTTTCAATATTTATGCCTTCGTGAATATTGAAACCAGCAGGATCTAAATCGGTAAGTAGCTCAAACGGCTTTTTGAGGTATTCATCGCCAATATCCCGCAAAAAGGCGCCGCCGCCTGGAAGTACGCCATATTCATATGCGGTTTGTGCCGCGCACACGGCGTCTTCAATGCGCAGTTTCAATTCTTGGCGTTCAGCTTGTGTAGCAGCCCCGACAGAAATGCGCACAGTCTTGCCTGTAAGTCGCTCTCTGCGGTCTGAGTCGTCAATTGACGAAATATACGTCTGAAGTCTTTCGGGCGTCTTACAGCCGTTAATTGTGGTCTCAGACAACGTAATATTCACAGACTCAGCAGTTCCAGCGTATTCTCGTACGCTAAAATCATCAGCATTGCCAGTAAACTGCTTGGTTGAGGCGTACATAGCGACATCATTCATGAATGCGTCGCGCCCAGCGGCTGGCGGCTCTACGACAGCGATATTCAATGTTCCTTTAACTTTATTTGCAACGATTGTCTCAAGTGCCTGTCCAGAAACATCAGCGATTAAAATGATCGGCGTGCGTTCGGCGTTAATCAGCTTATCAAGTACCGGAAGTATTTCCTCATTCTTTTTGATAAGTTTCGGCATAACAACAATCGATGGGTTTTCGTAACGTGTTTTTAGTGCCGTTAAATCATCAGCTAATGCAGGCACTCTTAAACCTTTTTTGAATGTAAATCCATCTATGACCTCTGATGATACGAGGTTTTCGGGTGTTTCAACAACAGTAACGCTTCCGTTTTTGCCAACTGTTTCTATGGCGTCAGATACTAGTTCACCAATCCCCTCGTCACCAGCAGAAATACGTGCAACTTGCTTCAAGAGTTTAGGCGTGCAATCTAGCTTAGATGATCTAATTCTTTTAGTAATCTTATCAACCTGAGCAGTTATCTCTTTTTGAATTTCACGAGGTGTTAATCCTTTGTCTTTCCACTCATTGTACACAAGCGCAGCTAGAATAATAGTTAATGTGGTTGAATCGCCGGCGTTTCGGTTCGTTTTTTCGCTCGCCTGCCTAACGATAGAGATAGCAGCGTTTTCAACTGCGTCGGCTACAACAAGATTGCTCACATTCGTAATACCGTCATGAGAAATAAGCGGTTCGCCGTATCTATGCTCGATTAGAACATTTCCAGAGTTTGCACCGTACGCCGCAAGCGCGACATTGTAGATAGTTGCTATTCCGGCTTCAATGCGTTCTTGGACATCGTTACCAAATAATGTCTCTCGTACTAGGTTTAATTTAGGCACGTTGTATCCCCCTTAATTCTGTTAGTTTTACAAAAACGTATTCGTTATCCAGATATTTAATCGGGTCGCCATCTTCATAAGGGGCGAAATAAACAATTGTATTCTCTTCATTCCAAACCGGTACGCCGGTTTCGTTTTTTGCGATTAAACGCCCCTGAGTTCGCCGCGCAAAGGTGTCTTTTTCAACAGTTAGCCCAGATTGGTACTCATTGTTTAGTTTAATTAGCGCGTAGCCTGGTAGCGGTTCAAGATTCATTTTGCCCTCTCTTTTAACATATTTTTCAGTATAGCAAATTTAGAAACCAAAATACAGGCTCTCAGTAGCCTGTATTCTTGGAAAAATCAGTGGAGTTGGGATTTCCATGTGCAGCTTAGGAGAAAGGACTAACTAAAACCTAAACTGCACTTTCACTATAGCACAAACTATAACGATACGAAAGCCCAGAAGTACGCGTTAGCCGGTACAGCGACTTCAGCAACTCCAACTTCGTCGTTAGCCGTTGTAACAACCACGCCGCAGAACTTATTGGCTTCTAGTTTCGTTGCAGCGCCTTCTGCGACCGGAGCGTCAAGCTTGTCAACGAGAGACACTGTACCGTCTTTCGCAACGCCGCCTGCTAGATATTTAGCGCTATTGACCGTAAACAGGCCATCCTCGAATGCAGCCGGAGCTGATACCGTCGCAGCTGTTGGGACAAGGCTATCCGCTACTTGCAGCGCTTCTTTAGTCGTAGACGTAACCGCAGCCGTCGCGCCTGCTTTAACTTTCGCGCCAGCCGCTAGAGCAGTTGCGCCATTCTTTGCATAGCGATATACGCGACCGTCAGCCGTTTGAGCTTTCTGCCCAAGAGTACCTTGTTTGTCAGTTGTAACGTCATGGACGTCGGTTGAAGTGAGTGTTGCCACGCTTGTGTGTGCCATATCAATTCCTTTCGTTTATTATTCTACCTCTTATAGTATCAGGTATTTTTTAATTTATTCTGAGTTTGTTCAATCATTTTTGAACTACTCTACTCTTTAAAGAGTATATCTATAACTTAAAGTATTATTTAAATAACTATACTTATAGAAATACTTATACTCTTTAAAGAAAATAACTAATAAACCTATAGTTTTACTCTTTAAAGAAAGAGACTGAAATTTATTTGTTTAACAGAGGTAATTCTGAAAGTTAAACGGTACAGTTTGACATTAAATCGGGGGGGGGTATAGAATAAAAGTAATTGTAAACAGCTTAAATCTCAAAGGTGTTTACAATTAATGTCAACCGTGATAGTATAGGAAGTGAGATTTAAGCTGTTTACTCCCTATGCAAATAGGGAGTATATTTTTGAAAACACCAAATCAAATCGCAAAACACCAATCGCTACCAAAATTCAGGTCGCTATTGACCTGCTTTAATCGATTGCCAAAAAACATACAATCACTAGTGTTAGCCGGCGATAATTTCAAGTTCTGTCCGAGGTTTAGAAGCGTCTGCATGAAATTAGAGGACAGAGAAATAAACGCTATCGCTAGCCTCTGCAATAATCCAAAAATTAAGAACAAAGGAAAGTATTTCGCCAAGATTGTCAGTAGAAATAACCTAGAGGGAACTCTTACGTATGTAAGGCGGGTTTTGAAGCGAAATATAGAGGCGATGAGGTATCTAGCGCAGAAGATTACTACCGAGCAGCGCACCTTGTGCTGGATGGCTGATAAGATTTCTGGCAAATATTCCATGAAAAATGTCGTGGATATGGTTGAAATTGCCCTCAAAAAAAAGCAACCCGATAGATATTTAATAGGAATTTTGAAAAAAGGCTATGTTCCATATCAAAAAACTTGTTGACAAACTGCTCGTGCATTGATACAATGAGAACATAAGCCAACAGAAAGGACGCTAACGAATGTATACAAACAATAACGCAGAAGATTGCGCTGACTAATGGCTAACCGTGCGCTTATTAAAAAGCTTGATAGAGTGTTCTCTCAGTACATTAGGCTCAGAGACTCGCATAATGGAGTATTTACTTGTTGTTCCTGTGGACAATTAAAGCCATACGAACAAGCCGATTGTGGACATTTCATAAATAGGCGATGGATGGCGTTACGCTACGACGAACGAAATTGTCATGCTCAATGTAGAAGTTGTAATCGATTCGATGAAGGCAATCAAGTAGGCTACACACGATTCATGTTGAAGAAATACGGTGAGGATACTGTAGACCTACTAGAATCCATGAAAATTCCATATAAGTGGACAGACGGCGAATTAGAGTTACTGATTAAAGAATATAAAGCTAAGGTTAAGGAGTTGAAACATGACCATACCAACTAAAGACCGTACAAGAATAGAAGTATTTCTAGCCGCCATGGGAATCATCGGTGTTATCTGGATTGTCTGGGCGATACCGGTAGCGGCGCAAATAATAGTAACGTTCTCATTAGTGTTCATACTGATTGTACTAATCATGGATACGATGAATTATTTGGAGGATGGCGATGATTAAGAAAATAACTCTACTGAAAATATTTGTCTACACAGAAATGTTATTCACATTAATCGCAATAGGTTATGTAGTAGAAAATGCTATTAACGGAAACTTAGCGATGGCAATGCTCATGCTAATCGTAACGGCAATGGGCGCATACGCGTCAAAAAGCCTTGTAGACGCCCTGAATCGCGAAAGATACAAGAAAGGAGACTGAAATGGGCTCAAGAGAGGGCGGATTAGCTGCTGCTAAAACACTCAAACAGAAATACGGCGATACGTTCTACGCTAATATCGGTAGAAAAGGCGGAAGCGCCGGATCGGCGGGAAAAGGTTTCGACCATCCAACGATTTGCAACTGCACGCTCATCCAAGGCGCGCATAAACTAGCGAAATGCCGAGGCAAGTTAGGCGGATTGAAGTCGCGCAGAACAGGTATCGCGAACGGTGAAGGTAAGTATAATCGCTCAAAAATGTAATGGAAAACCCGATAATTTTAACAATCGTAAAGGAGATGTAAAGAAATGACGAAAAAGTATAAACTTCTAAAAGACCTACCGACATTCAAAGCGGGGGACGAGTTCTTCCTTTCAAATAAAGGAAATCTGGTGGCAGGAACGCCAGAAAACCCAGAAACTATTACAACCAATATTTATGGCGTAGACAGGCCTGTCGACCTTATTGCTTATTCTCAAAAGACACTTGAGGAGTTCCCGGATATTCTTACAGAGTGGTTCGAAGAGGTCAAGGAATCTACAGACAGTATTCACTGGGAGCCTAAACGGGGTGATAAATGTTTTATTCTTGAAAATGCCAACATAAGACCAACAGTTTACACTGCAATGCTACGTGATTACAACGCCTGGCGCGTTGGTAGAGTATTTCGTACCGAAGAAGAATGTGAAAAAGCCCGCGACCGTGAACTAGCCGAAGTTAGACTACGCCGAACGTCAACTTTTACACCAGACTTTGAGAACGGCAGAGGCGGGTGGTTTGTCGCCTACAACCACCTTGAAGGAAAGCTAGAGTACTTTCAGTGTTCATGGCAAGATGCAGGTGAGAGTGTGCGCTATGAGACTAGAGAAGACGCTGAAAAATCCATCAAAGAAAATGAACGAGAATGGAAAATTTATTTTGGAATTGAGGAAGGAGAAAAATAATGTCAGCTGATAAATTCAAAGTCGGTGATAAAGTCAGAGTTCGCAAAGGGCTTGTCCTAGATAAGTATTATGGTGGTGTGCGTTGTGATAGCACTATGGCAAGAATGGGCGGATGGTTGTTATTTATTAAGTTATCAAGATGACCACAACTCTACGTGCTCATGGTATACTGTGGCTGATCTGAGCAAGTACGGATACCAACCCGTTGACCCAGACGCTTCAGAACTTACCATTGAAATTGAGGGTAAAAAGTATAAAAAGGCTGATGTTGAAAAGGCAATTAAAGACCTAGAGCCGATTGATTAACCAATGACCTGCCATATGTCAATAAACTGGGCGCACGTTAACATCATACGTACACACTAGGTCGCCCACAAGTGCCTTGAGCAAAGCATTCTGAGACAACTTGAGCGAAGTGGTATCAGCTGTATCCATTCTTGCAAGACTAGCCTCCGCGCTCACGGAGGGGCTGAGACGAGATTGTGGGCAGGCTTGTGTGTATGTATTTCAACCGCATAACTGGTTGGCTATATAAGTGGCTCTTGAAACAAGTCTGAACAGTGGAAACTAGAGCTAGTCGTCGCTGTCATAGTGTGCGGATGTGACTATACGAGTACTGAAACGGCGCTACAGTAGCATTATTGCTAACGCGTGAAGGATGGCAGCCTCTCGTCAAATCATCATCTTATATAGCCAACCAGTTATGCGGTTGAACCCGTAGAACGTTTTATCTAAAAAAACACGCTCTACGGGTAGAGCCAGCAAAAAATAGGCTAGAACTTTAAGAAAGGAGTTAAAGACGCAATGAATTATATTGTAACCAATAAAGATGGAGCAGAGCTTTACTGTTTCCTCTCGACTAACGAGCAGGAAAACCCGTATACCGCCTTTATGTGGTGTAACAAAGAGCCGACCGAGGAAGATTTACGCGAATACCTCACCCTCCATGCTGGTGAAGAGCTTGCCGATATTCTATTACAGAATGAGTACAAACTATTCCAAGTGTCCGCCAATGAGCTCGAACAACATGAAGAATACTATGTTCTCCGCGGAAAGGGCGTCGAGCTACCAACTGAAGACCTCTGGTACGAGGGCAGGATATTCCTGTACCGAGAACAGAACGCTTTACACTATCACTCGGAAGAACGAGTACGAGAAGCTGCCAGGAAAGTCCTTGCTCAACCAAAGAAGCTTGCTGAGCTTAGTTCATTGATAATAGAGAAGCGAAACACGCGTACCAATACGACCGAGATTATCGAAATTATTGAAATCACTCCGCCTACAGTCAAAAAACGGTACTCTCCAGAAGAACGAACGCACGACCAAATAAAGCTTGGTATGGAGTATAAAGGTCAACGAGCATACTTCATCGTAATAGCCTGTCCAGCATGTCATACGAAGCGGTTTGTTGGGTATAAAGTGGAGCGATAGAAATGACCCTAGTGGGTGGATAATCGTTGGCGGGTTTCTACTCGCAGTCGCATTATCTTGTTATGTTTTCGTTTATTTACCTAGTAAATATTGTTGACAAACTGCTCGTGCATTGATACAATGAGAGTACTAGTAAATGAAAGGATTAAAATGGAAGCAGTTCAAGGCGAAATAGTAAACGGCGAGCTCACTCAGATATTGAACGAGCAAGGCGTTAAATTGGATAACCAAAAAGCACTCGTTGAGGTGTTTGGGGGTCCGTTTCAAGAAGTTGGCGAAATTCTTGCCAACTATAAATCAATCGAAGTAACTGACGTTGCTCAAATTAAAGAGATGGCGCAGGCTCGCGAACTTCGCTTAAAACTCAAGAACGCCCGAACAACAGTAGAACGTAAGCGCAAAGAGCTGAAAGAGGAATCGCTCAAAACTGGACGCGCAATCGACTCAGTTGCGAAATTTGTAAAATCTCAAATTGAACCGGCTGAGAAATACTTGGAACAACAGGAGAAATTCAAAGAGTTGAAAGAGGCTGCCGAAAAAGCTGAGCGATTAGCAGAACGCACGAAGCTTATCTCTGAATTAGCAGATACCAGTTTGTATGATTTAGAAAATATGGAAGAACAAACGTTCCAAAACTTACTTGTTAAACTCAAAAAAGAGCGCGCTGAAAAAATTGCCGCCGAGAAGAAAGCCGAAGCTGAACGCCGAGCCGCAGAGCTAGCTGAAATCGAACGAAACCGGAAAATCGCTGAAGAAAATGCCAGGTTGAAGAAAGAAGCTGAAGAACGCGAAGCAAAAGAGCGACAGAAATTAGAGCGCGTCAACCAAGTTATGAATCTTGGAATGAAATGGGACGACAAAAAAGCTGCTTATGTGTATAAGGAGCTGGAAATATCAGGCGATGATATCATCAACTTTAATACTGTGAAGTGGAAAGTTGCAATTTCCAAATTAACTGATTTGGTTGAAAAGGATAAAGCTGCTGAAGTTGAACGATTAGAACAAGAGCGTATCAAGCGTGAAGAACTTCAACGTATTGAGGCTGAGCGTCAAGCTAAGGAAGCTGAGGAGCGCGAACTTCAACGCCAAGCACTCTTAGCACCAGACAAAGACAAGATCCGCGCTATTATACCGCAGTTGAAAAAAATCCAGGAAGACCTTCCAGCCACGAAAGACGAAAAAGCTCAGAAATTGGTTAAGGCAATCGATACGACGATGAATAAAGTTATCGCTTATATTGAAAGCAATTTAGAAAATATTTAAGGAGACATATGAAAATTAAAGTAGTCGACAAAAGCAAACCCAAAACAATTAAGGTTACAAAGGGCGACAAAATTCGTGCGACGCTTCTAAAAAAAAATCCGAACTATTTCAGCGAGATCGGAAAATTAGGCGGTAAGGCTAGCACTAGCAGACCGCTTAAAAACAATCCTGACCGAGCACGCGAATTAGCTAATACACGGTGGAGCAAAAAGTAGCTCCACCTCTGTTATTTAGGAGTTTTCCACAATTTCATGAAAAATCTCCTCAGAAACTATTGACTTATGCAAGCGCGTTTGCTATACTTATAATATAAAGTTAAATGAAAGGACTATAGAATGAACACTCAACAGAAATTAGACTGCGCGACAAAAACACTTCGAAAACATATCCTAAAAAACTTAGAACAAAAGATAGATAGCGCAATATCTTCGCAGAAGTCGCGAAATGCTTGGATTGGCAATAACATTCAATATTTCGCACTAACTATGTTTGTTGAAGAAGATTTAGAAACTTTTGTAGAAACTGCTTTGGAATGTTGGGATATCCAAAAAGATCATCATGATGAAATGAGACATATGCTACGAGCAATTATACTATCAGAATTTATTGCTGGAACTGAAAAAGCTGGGCGAGTTATTGAAAGCTTAAGCCACGACCGGTTTAACGAAGAACATCGAAAAGAATGCAATGATTGCAGAGACGCCTATAACGATTTTCTACAGGAACAAGAAGAAGAATCAAAAAAGGAGGACGAGTAAATGCGCGAAGTCTCGCGAGCTGAACTACTAAAGGTCAACTCGGATCTAACTACTGAGCAGATCCAAAAGTTTTTTACAAGTACACCAAAAAACAAAATTAAAATTCGTAAAGGTAAGGGCGGAAATAAGTGGAAATATGTCAAAGGTTCATACGTAACTCAAGTCTTAAACTCTCTGTTTGGATTTAACTGGAGTTTTGAAGTTCTAACTCCTATTGAAGAAGCCTTAAAAACTGCCGGAACTGGGACTTTGGTAGTTCAGGGTCGATTAAAAGTTAAGATTGGCAATGAGTGGATAACAAAAGAGCAGTTTGGACGCAAAGAGATAGCTTTTCTAAAGGGCACAAAAACCCCGCTTGATTTTGGTAATGATATGAAAGCCGCTGCGACTGACGCAAAAAAGAAGTGTGCGAGCGAATTAGGATTATTCGCAGACGTTTATTCTCAGGACGACTTCTTTGAAGCGGAAGTTGTTGATGAAAAAGCTGAATTAGACGACAAAAAAGCTGAATTGCTCAAGAAACTGGAGAAAACTGATGAAAATAATTAAATTATCACAATCTGAAGATAGAGATGCATGGTTAGAAGAACGCCGCTCTCGAATTATGGGTACGAAAGCCAAATCTGTTCTTCCGTTAGAGCGAAAAAAAGACGGCTCAACAACTCCATCAGGCTTTTGGGAACTTCTAGCCGAAAATATCGCAGTCACTTCAGACACCAACGCTATGCGCCGCGGACATGAAATTGAGAACGAAGCAATATTATCGGCTGTTGCCATGCTGGATATGAATCCTGAGACTGTCGATTTGGATCCGGGCATGTGGCTATCGGACGAGAACGATCATATCGGCTCATCCCCGGATGGCGCTGAAAAATCAGACAATCCGACATTCGTATTCGAAGCGAAATGCTTCGACAGTGCCAAACATATTAAGACAATTCTATATGATTTAATTTGTCAGAATATTGATAATCCGGATTTCATTAAAAACGTACCGCCTGAATTGATCGCATGTATGTCGGATATTCCGAGTGTTTATAATCCGTTAAATTCAGTGCCGAAAGATAACCGGGCTCAGGTAATTCAGTATTTTATAACTAATGAAAATCAGGAAATCGTATATTTCGTGCTTTATGATGATAGAATTGCGATCGAAAGTCTTGCAACTCACGTCATCACTATTCATCGAGCTGATGTTGAGGGTCAAATATTAGCACAGAAAGACGCTGAATTGAGACAATTAGCTAAAGTTAATCAGATATTAAAGTTTTTGAAAGGACTATAAAATGAAAATTGTCATCCGATGGAATAACGTGTCCGACAATGAGATGGGACACCGGACTACAGTTATCGAACACAATAAGAACAAAAAGACCTCAGCCGAGTTACTCGTAGGCTGGCTGACCGCTAATAATAGAAAGTTAGAAGACGTTGTTATTCATGACATATCAGTTAATAGTTTCGCTCAATCCAAGGCTGGTAAGAATTCGCGGAAGAACGTCGACAAAGCTAAGGCTACTGAAATGGCTCGCAAAGCCGCTCTTGCTCGGTGGAATAAGAATTGAGCGCTACTTTTCCACAGGCTTAACAGTGGCGATTAAAAAATCTCGAAAAATCTCTGACTTTTTTGGTAAAACGTGTTGACATACGGCAACACGTTTG
>ERZ773022.341-NODE-341-length-39940-cov-25.093870_pt1 | contig 39940 bp, 36 predicted proteins | sample MGYA00580839_ERZ773022 | MGnify/ENA primary metagenome ERZ773022 (study PRJEB29015, sample SAMEA2738020) | human oral metagenome | biome: human oral; feature: human-associated habitat; material: dental | place: China | collected 2044 ... | reverse complement strand
TGGTTGGCCAGGCCGATGTTGACGTCCCGGTAGGTGGTCTCGGCGAGCTTGGCCATCTCGGCGGCCTCGGCCCCGCCCATGGGCCACACTCCGTTGGGGCGCGGCAGGTCGTCGCGCTCGTCGAAGGAGAGGACGGCCTCGTAAAAGCGAACGCCGCGTGCCTCGCCGGCCTCGCTCAGTCCACCCACGAGCTTCGGGTAGCGCGCCAGGTCGGCGAAAACCCGTCCGGTGAGGACGCGCTCGGGCGAAAAGACGACGTCGAAGTCGCGGCCCTCGAGCAGGCCGGAGACCTCCTCGATGAGGGGCTTGTAGCGTCCGCGCGTCGTGCCCACGGGCAGGGTCGTCTCGTAGGAGACGAGGGTGCCGCCTGTCAGGTGCTCAGCCATGGAGCGGGTCGCAGCGTCCATGATCGTAAAGTCGGGACGGCTCTCATCGTCGACGACGAAGGGCACGACCATGACGACGGCGTCGGCCCCGGGGATCGCGTCAGCGTACTCGGTCGTGGCCCGCAGGGCGCCGGAGGAGATAAGCGGGGGCAGGTACTCGGCGAGGTGTGCCTCGCCCGGGAAGGGTTCTTCTCCCCCGTTGATGAGTGCGACCATGCGAGGGTTCACGTCCACGCCGACGACGGTGTGCCCGCCGCGCGCGTAGTGCACCGCCAGCGGCAGACCAATCTTGCCCATGCCGACGACCGCGATGCGCATGGGACCCCCTTTCCGTCTCCGGCCTCGTTGTTCCCCTCCAGTGTAGTGCCCCGCCCCACCTACAATGGGGGCGTGGATCGCGCGCTCAACCTTCTGCTCTACCCGTCGAACCTGGCCTCGCCCGGTCGGCTGGTGAAGATCGCGCGTTCGCTGTCCCCTCTGTTTTCGCAGACGCGGGTCGTCGGCATCGACCAGGGCGACCTGCCCACAGACGAGGCCGTGGCCCCCACCGTGCGCCTCACCCGGATCCGGGGCGCATCCCTGGGTGCGCGCCTGGGCGGGGTGCGGGTCGTCGTGACGTGGGGGGCGCGCGTGTACCGGCGATTCGCGAAGCAGCGCGTCGCGGCCGTCTCCGCGCAGAACCTGTTCCTGCTGCCGCTCGCGCACGCGTTGGCGCGGCGCACCGGCGCGGTGTTCGCTTACAACGCGCACGAGTTGGAGACGGAGACGGTGGGGTCGGCGGGGCTGCGCCAGCGCCTCCAGCGCGTGATCGAGCGCCGCTACATACTCCGCGCGGACGTGGTGTCCGTGGTCAACGAGTCGATCGCCCAGTGGTACCGCAGCGCCTACCCGGGCGTGGATCCGGTCGTGGTGACGAACGCCCCGACGGGCGCGGAGGGTGTCATCGACCTGCGCTCGCAGCTGGGGATCCCGGAGGGCGCGCTCCTGTACCTGCATTCGGGCTACCTGGCGCCTGGGCGCAATATTCCCTTGATTCTGCGGGCGTTTGAGCAGGTGAAGAGCGCGCACGTGGTCTTCGTCGGCTCCGGCGCCCTGCTGCCCGAGGTCGAGCGGGCCGCCGCAGCTCACCCGAACATCCACCGCCTGCCTCCCGTGGAGCCGGATCAGGTCCTGGCGATGACGCGCGGGGCTGACGTGGCGCTGTGCCTCATCGAGTCCGGGTGCCTCTCGCACCGCATGTCCACGCCCAACAAGATGATGGAGGCCTTCGCGGCCGGACTTCCCGCACTGTGTTCTCCCCTGTCCGAGGCCCGCCGATACCTGGGCGATCAGGCCGACACGTGGGTGCTGGAGGATCCGGAGCGCGACCTCATCGGGGCCCTGGAATCCATCACGCGAGAGGATATCGAGGCCTTCACAGCTCCCACGATTCCCACCTGGGAGGTGGGCGCCGCCCGCCTGCGCGAGGCATACGAGCGAGCCCTCGCCGCGCGAGCGACGCATCGATAGTTCCCCCAAAATCTCGCACGTAATTTGGGTTCACTAACTCTTCTTAATACCACTAAAAACACTGAAATATCAACACTTTTGATCACCCATAGATTCGGACCACATGGGAATTACGTGCGACTTTTGGGGAGAGGTTTCACGAGGCCGGGTCGGCGTTTCACGAGGCCGGGTGGGCGTTTCACGCGGTCCGAGCCCGCACTCCGTCACCTCTGTCGTAGGCGCGTGCCGTCACGACAGCCATGACAAGCATCCCCACCAACAACACGGCCATCAGGGCCCCCAGCACGGCAACCGTCATCTCGACGCCGTAGGGGCTGCACGCGAGCCACGCCAGCGGCGCCGCGCAGTACACGCACGCGAAGGCCAGCATGCGCCGCTGGTGGTAGGTCGCGACAAACACGTTTGACAGCGGCGAGGTCGCCACCGTCAAGGCCAGCCACGGAGCCAGGGAGCGCGCGAAATATCCGGCCGCCTCCCAGCGCGCCCCGAACACGAGGGGAAAGAGCGCCGGGCTGACCCACGCAAGCAGCGCGAACACAGGGATCGAGCAAGCCAGGGCGATGCCGCCGACGCGCACGACAACGCGGGTCATCTCTCCGGGCGGGGTGTCCGACAGGCGCGGCAGATACACCTGCGACAGTGCCCCCGCGATGAGGGCAACCGGGGCCTGCAGGGCCAGCCACGCCATATTGAACTGGCCGAGCGAGGCCACGGAATACGTGGCAATCAGCAGAGGAATCGCGCTCGTGCGCACCGCATCGACGACGACGTTGGGCACGCCGACGAGCGCCATCTTGCGGTAGCGCGAGGCCACCTCGCGCAGGGTCGGATCGGTGTCCTGACGTTCGCGGGCGTCGCGGGCACGCCACGACAGGTAGGCGACGGCGAGGCCCTGGCCAGCGATCGTCGCACCGATGGCAGCGCCCAGACCACCGCCAGCGACGAAGCCGCACACCAGCTGCAAGGCCGCGATGCCGAGAGAGCGCACGACCGACGAGCTCGCGATCGCCTGGAAACGGCGGTGGCGGGTCAGCCAGTACGAGCACACTTGCCCCTGCGCCAGGAACAGGACGGACACGCCGATGGCGAGCATCCAACCCGCGAGCGCGGCCCCGTAGCGCGCGCATACCCACGGCCAGGCGGCGGCCGCAATAAAGGTAGCCAGAGCGGAGGCGACTGCCGCGCAGCGCGAGGCCAGGCGAGCCAGGGACCGGGCCGAGGCCTCGTCGCCGGGGGAGGGCAGGACGATGCTGAGGTCGAAGCGGGCACCCGCGACGGCCGCGCCGAGCGTGGCAGCGGAGGTGAAGATGCCCAGGTACCCCAGGTCCGTGTCCGTGTAGAGGCGGGCGATGCCGATCTGGGCGACGAATGCGATGACCTGGGCGAGAAGGGTTCCACTGAGGAGGGTGAGCACCTGCGCGAGGACACCCGAGCGGGCGGGGCGGGCAGGTGCGTTCGTCATGGACTCATTTAATCACCTGGGGCGCGCGGCTTGCCCCTAGGATGGGGGCATGCCCGCTCGCCGATCCACGCCCGCCGCCAGGTGGAACTCGTGAGGGTCGCCCTGACGAAGGGAACCCTGCTGGTTCCCCCGACCTACTTCGCACTCTCGCACGCCCTGGCGATGCCCCAGCTCGATTGGCGGGTTTTCACGCTCGCGGAGCGCATCACCGATCCGGCCGTCACGATTCCCATTGACGAGGCCGCACCGCGCGCACTCGGTGGCCCTCTCCCGCTTCGCGTGGCCGCGCAGGCACGAGGCCTGGGACGGATGCGCCGCGCGATCAGCGCGTGGGATCCGGACCTTATTCACCAGCATCAGGCGACATGGTCCCTGCCGGCCGTTGGAGCCGCGCGGGAGACGGGCGCGCCCCTCGTGGTGACGCTGCACGGCGGGGACGCCTACCTGAGGCTCGGGCGCGGCTGGGGCGCCGCGTGGAACGCACGCAACCGCACGGCAGCCTTCGACGGTGCGAGCCGACTGCTGGCTGTCTCCCGATACCTGGCAGACGTCGCGTTAGGCGCGGGAGCAGATCCGGATCGCCTGAGTGTGCACTATCAGGGCGTGGACACCGACTTCTGGGCACCGTCCACCCCGCTAACCATCGATTCACGCGAGAAGCCCATCGTCCTGTTCGTGGGTGCTCTGAGCCACTTGAAAGGTGTGGATGATCTGGCCCGGGCGTCCGCCGACCTCGTGGGGCGCCGCCCGCATCGCCTCGTCCTCGTCGGCGAGGGACCGCTGGCCCCCGCACTGCGCGAACGCGCGCCCGCCCACGTGACGTTCACGGGCCGGCTGGATCGCGAGGGCGTGCGCGACTGGATGCGCCGCGCCCACGTCCTCGTCCTGCCCACCAAGCCCACGCAGGGGCGGCAGGAGGCCGCCGGCCTCGTCCTGCTTGAGGCGCAGGCGTGCGGCGTTCCCGTCATCGCGTATCGCACGGGCGGGACGCCGGAGATGACCGCACCCGGGGCCTCACTGCTCACACAGGAGCGCTCGCCGAATGCTCTCGTCCGTTCCATCGACGAGGCCTTGGCGTGGTCGGAGGATGAACGCGCGGATCGGGCGGCGGCGTGCCGCGCGTGGGTGACGCGCGAGCGCTCACTGCGCGGTGCAACCCACCAGCTGCGCGCAATCTACGACGACGTCACGCGGTAGCGCCGCGCTCTACAGGTCGACGGACCGTCCGGTGTCAGCCGATGTCAGAATGGCCTCGACGACGCGCAGGTTCTCCAGGGCTTCGTCCATCGTGACATGCTCGGCGCCCACGCCGAGTATCGCGTCGCGGAAGCGCTCGTGTTCGAGGGCGAGGGGCTCTCGCTTGGTGAGCGCGTAGCGTACGACCTGGCCTTCGCTCACACCGCGGAAGGCGGTGATCGCGTCCCACTGAAGCGGCGCGTGACCGTTTTCAAAGAAGGTCAGGTCCCCCATCGCTGTGTCGGCGACGAGCGCGCCGCGCTCCCCCGTCACGATCGTCGTGCGGTCCTTGTAGGGGGTCAGCCAGTTGACGAGGTGATTGACGAGGATGCCGCCGGCAAGCACGCCCGAGGCGACCATCATGTCCTCGTGCACTCGCCCCGAGCGCGCGGACGTGCGCGCGTAGATGCTCTCGTAGGGGGCACCCGCCACCCACGCGGCCAGGTCCACGTCGTGCGTGGCCAGGTCTTTGACGACGCCGACGTCGCTGATGCGGGCGGGGAAAGGCGACTGGCGGCGTGTCGCGATCTGTTCGATCTCGCCGAGCTGACCCTCCGCGATCCTGCGACGCATGTCGATGAGCGCGGGGTTGCAGCGCTCGACGTAGCCGACGGCGCCCACGAGGCCCGCAGACGCAAACGCATCGCGGATCCGGCGGCCCGCCTCCACGCTCGTGGCGAGGGGCTTTTCGACGAGGGTGTGCACCCCGGCCTCGGCCAGCGCCAAGGCCGCGGCCTCGTGGTGGGCGGTGGGCGCGGCGACGATCGCGGCGTCGATACCGGCCTCGATCAGCTCCTTGACGCCACCCAGGACGGGCAGGTCACCGGCAACGCCGAAGCGGTCGCCGCCCGGATCAGCGAGCGCGACGAGATCCACCCCGGCGGTCGCTCGGGCGTTGCGCACGTGGTGTCGGCCCATCGAGCCAATGCCAAGGATTCCCAGCCGAATAGCCATGTCAGGCCCCCGCTTCCGCGAGCGCGTTGACGCCCTGCGCGATGCGTTCCAGCTCGCCGGGAGTCAGCGAGGGGTAAATCGGCAGGGAGAGGACTTGGGCGGCAGCCTCGCGGGTGGCGGGCAGCTCCGCGTCGGGGGCGAAGCGGGCCAGGGAGGGCAGCTCGTGGTTCGGGATCGGGTAGTAGACGCCCGAGCCGATGCCGTATTCGCCGCGCAGGGCATCGGCGAAGCCGTCGCGGTCCTCGCCCACGCGAATCGTGTACTGGTGGTAGACGTGTGTGGCGCCGGGAGCGACGTGAGGGACGACGACGCCACGCAGGTGCGCGTCCAGGAATGCGGCGTTCTCCTGGCGCTTGACTGTCCAGGCCCCGACTTTGGTGAGCTGAACGCGCCCGATCGCCGCGTGGATGTCGGTCATGCGGTTATTGAGGCCCACAATTTCGTTGGCGTAGCGCGTCTCCATGCCCTGGTTGCGTGCGAGGCGCACGCCTCGGATGATGCCGGGGTCGGCGGAGGTGACCATGCCGCCCTCGCCGCTGGTCATGTTCTTCGTCGGGTAGAAGGAGAAGGCCGCGAAGGTGCCGAAGGAGCCGACCGCGCGCCCGTGCAGGCTCGCGCCGTGGGCCTGGGCGGCGTCCTCGAAGACCATGAGTCCATGCGCGTCGGCAATCGCCTGGAGAGCGTCCATGGGCGCGGGGTGTCCGTAGAGGTGGACGGGCATGATGGCGCGCGTACGCGGCGTGATCGAGGCTTCGACGGCGGCCGGGGAGAGCGTGAAGGTGAGTGGGTCAATGTCGGCGAAGACGGGGGTCGCGCCCGTGATGGCCACCGAGTTCGCCGTGGCCGCGAAGGTGAAGGAGGGGACGATGACCTCGTCGCCCGGCCCGATTCCGGCAGCGAGCAGTCCCAGGTGCAGGGCGGAGGTCCCCGAGTTGACCGCGACGGCTCGAGTTCCGGGCACGAGTGCAGCGGCGAACTCGTCCTCGAAGGCTGCCACCTGCGGACCCTGGGCGATCATGCCCGTGCGCATGACCGCCGCGACCGCATCGATCTCCTCCTCACCGATCAGCGGACGAGCGGGCGGGATGAACGGCTGCGTCATGGCTGGTCCTCACGGGTCTGGGCGGGTGTCGCGGGTGCGCTCGGGGACGAGGCGTGGGCCTCCTCGGGCGACAGGGCGCCATTTCGCTCGACGTAGCGGCGTCCCGTGGCCGGGCACACCCAGGTGCGGTCCCCGGCCTCGTTCTTCGGTGCCTCGTCGGCGGCCACGAGCGGCACACCGGCCTCGCCGACCCACCCGACGCGGCGCGCGGGCACGCCGACGACGAGGGCGTAGGGGGCCACGTCTGACGTGACGACCGCGCCCGCACCGACCGACGCCCACGCGCCGATGCGCACGGGGGCGACGCAGACGGCGCGAGCCCCGATGGCCGCGCCTCGTTCGACGGTGACACCGACGCGTTCCCAGTCACTCGCGCTCTTGAGGCTCCCGTCGGGGTTGATCGCGCGGGGGCAGTGGTCGTTCGTGAAGACGGCCGCGGGCCCGACGAACACACCGTCAGCCAGGGAGGCGGGCTCGTAGATGAGGGCGTAGTTCTGGATCTTGCAGCGATCCCCGACCCGCACGCCTGCGCCGATGTATGCACCCCGACCGACGATCGTCTCTGCGCCGATGGATGCATCTTCTCGAACCTGGGCGAGATGCCACACGCGGGCGCTGGGGGCCACCATCGCACTGGGCGCCACGTCGGCGCTGGGCTCGATCACGGTGCTTCCCTCTCCTTGTTGCTGCACGCGCGGGTGCGTTCACAGATACCCTCACTATAGGCGCGTGCCCACCCCGATGTGCGACACTAATCGAATGCAGATGCGCTCCGACACGTGGGTCGTCATCCCCGCGTTCAACGAGGCGCCCGTCATCGGGGGCGTCGTCGCGGGCGTGCGTACCCTTTTCCCGCATGTCCTCGTCGTCGATGACGCGTCCACGGATAACACTGCGGCCCTGGCCCGCGCGGCCGGCGCCTACACGGCCACCCACCCCCTCAACCTCGGTCAGGGTGCTGCGCTCCAGACAGGTTTCGAGGCGGTGGCCGCGCGTGGGGCCCGCTACGTGGTCACCTTCGACGCCGACGGCCAACACGATCCCGCAGACGCAGCAGCAATGCTTCATCGGGCGTGCGAGGAGGACCTTGCGTTTGTCCTCGGATCTCGCTTCCGCGACGGCGCGACTGCACAGGTCGGCTCCGTCAAGCACGCGATGCTGCGCCTCGGAGCCCTCATCGCCCGCTTGCGCACCGGCATGGCTCTCACGGACACACATAACGGGCTGCGCGTGATACGCGCCGATGCCCTCGCTCAGGTGCACCTGACCCACTCACGCATGGCCCACGCCTCGCAAATCGTCTCCCAGCTGGCGGCCTGTGGCCTGCCCGGCGCGGAACACCCCGTGACGATCTCCTACACGGACTACTCACGGGCGAAGGGCCAGCCCCTGCTCAACTCAGTCAATATCGCCGTCGACCTGGCGTTGGGGGGACGATGAGCGCCTACCTCGCCATCCGTGTCCTCCTACTCCTCGCCCTCGCACTCACCGCGTGGTGGCTCGTGCGCCCGGTATCCTCGGCCTCGTCCCTGGCTCTGCGCCGCATCGGCATCGGCGTCCTCGTGGCGGTGGCCATCGTGGCGATCCTCGTGCCGTCGCTGGCCAACACGGTCGCCCGCGCCATCGGCGTGGAGCGTGGCGTCAACCTGATCGTCTACGGGCTCGTCATCGCATTGATTGCGCAGATGGTGACCGCCTATCGGCGCGAGGCCCGGGCCGAGGAGCGCATGGCTGCCCTGGCCCGGTCCCTCGCTCTCGCTCATGTCCTTCCCCCCAACGATCCGGGGGACGCGCACGGCGAGACGGGTAGCTCACACGCTGATACGAGCGGAGTGGAACGCGCCGCTAACGGCCCTGATTCCCCGACAAACCCGCCAGATAACGATATGGTTACAAACGATGAGTAACGTGAATCTGCGACCGATCCAGCACTCGGCCGTCAACTACGGACGCTTCGGCCTCCTGCGCGGCGCGCTCGCCATCCTCCTGGCCGGCGTGCTCTTCGTAGTATCATCGGCGGGTTTCGTGTACGCCAAATTGAGCAACCAGTTCGCCAACCGAGTCGTCAACATTGACGCATACTCAACTGACGATCAGAACAACGCAACCCCCGATTCCTTCGAGGGACGCGCCGTCAACATCCTCGTGGTCGGCACCGACTCGCGCAGCGGCGCCAGCGGCGAGCTGGGCGCGGGCGACGCAGATGACGTCCCCGGCCTGCGCAACGACTCGACGATGGTGATTCACGTCAGCGCGGACCGCTCCCGCGTGCAGATCGTTTCCATCCCCCGCGACACGCTCGTGGATATCCCCTCGTGTCAGCACCGCGACGGCACCACGAGCGAGCCGACCAGCGACGACATGTTCAACAACGCGATGGTCTACGGTTCGAACGGCGGGGATGATCCGGAGGACCTCGCCCCCGGCATCGCGTGTGTGAAGTCGACTGTTGAAAAACTTTCCGGTATGTCCATCGACGCCTTCATGGTCGTCGATTTTGCGGGCTTTATTAACATGATCGATGCGCTCGGCGGCGTCTGGTTCAACATCCCCGAGGACATCAATGACGACTCTGCCGGGCTCTACATCGACGCGGGCTGCTGGAAGCTGTCGGGCACTCACTCGCTGGCCTACATGCGCTCACGCAAGGGGCAGGGCGACGGCTCCGACATTTCGCGCATCAGCCGCCAGCAGCAGCTGATTTCCGCGATGCTGCGCGAACTGCAGGAGAAAAACTACGTGACCGATCCCGGCGCGCTCATTAACTTCCTGCAGGCCGCGATTTCCGCCGTGAACGTCTCCGATAACCTCGGAAACGCCAGCTCGGACGCGTCCCTCCTCATCAATGTGCTGCAGAACATCGACCGTTCCAACATCCAGTTCGTGACGATGCCGGTCGAGGAACCCTCCTGGGATCCAAACCGCCGCATCCCCTCTGAGCCGATGGCCCGCAACGTGTGGAACGCCCTGAAGAACGACCAGGCCCTGCCCGTGGGCACGACCTACACAGACGGCAACGGCGCGCAGCTGGTGGTGCCCGATCCGACCGCGACAACGGCACCGTCGACGCCCAATCCGACGCAGGCTCCCTCGACCGATCCCGGCTCGGAGGAGACCACCACGGATAACACCGAGCAGTCCGCCTCCGTCGCGAATAATGCGGCGAACGAGGAGGCTGCCAAGCAGACAGCCGCTACCTGCCCGCCGAAGGACCAATGAGCACTCCCCCCTCGTTTACACCAGATCCGAAACGACGCCGTCCCGCATCCGATGACGCCCACGTCGTTGGTGAGGAGGTGCGCGGTGGCGCCCCCACTCCCCCTCCGGAGGCTCTGGCCCCGCAGATGTGGAGGATCTCGGACGACGAGGCCGACGCCTCGCGCCCCCTGATGCCGCGCACGCTGGACCAGCCGCAGCGCGACTCTCAGTCGATTTTCCCGCGCCGCACCCCCGCTCAGCAGCCGCCGTCGTTCCAGCCGGCATCGGCCTCCACCCCCCCGTCCTACGCGCCGGGTTCTGGTCGTTCCTCGGGTTCGAACACCTACGCGCCCTCCGGGAATGGGCCTCGTCAGGTGACGATCAATCGCGCCCAGGGCATGCCCGCGCCCGTGCCTGCCCCCGTCGCTCCTGCAGCCCCATCGGCCCCGGCGAGCGCGCCAAGGCGACGCAAGCGCCGCCACCCGATCTTGAAGACCCTGTGCCTCTTCCTGGTCATCATCCTGGCGTGGGGCAGCTTCCTCCTGTGGGATGCCAACACGAACATGGGTCGCGTGAGCGCGCTGTCGGGCGCCGCCGATACGCCTGGCACGACCTACCTGCTGGCTGGCTCGGACTCTCGCGCGGACGGCGCCGTGAAGGATGGTTTCGACGAATCTGAGCGTGCTGACTCGATCATGCTCGTCAACGTCGCCCCGAACGGACAGACGGTTGCGCTCTCGATTCCCCGCGACACTTACGCGGAGATCCCGGGCGTCGGCTGGGACAAGATCAACGCCTCCTACGCTTATGGCGGGCCGCAGCTGCTCGTCGAGACCGTCGAGAAGCTGACGGGCCTGACTGTGGATCACTTTGTTCAGATCGGCATGGGCGCCGTGCCCGACATGGTGGACGCCGTCGGCGGCGTCGAGCTGTGCTACGACAACGACGCCGACGACCAATATTCCGGCCTCACGTGGACCGCGGGTTGCCACACGGTGGACGGCACGACCGCGCTGCAGTTCTCGCGTATGCGCTACCAGGACCCCGAGGGCGACATCGGCCGCACGAAGCGTCAGCGCCAGGTCATTTCGAAGGTTATTTCCTCGGCAGCCTCGCCCTCAACCCTCATTAATCCCGCGAAGACCCTGCGCGTGGAGCGCGCGGGTTCCAAGTCCTTCACGGTCGACGAAGACTCCTCTGTGTTCACGGTCGCCTCGCTCGTGTGGGCACTGCGCTCCGCCTCGTCGAATCAGATGATGGGCGTCCCGCCGATCGAGTCGCTGAACTTTACGACGAACGCGGGAGCATCTGCTGTCCTGCTGCGCGATACGACCGCAGACGATTTCTTCGCCAAGCTGCGCGCCGGTACGCTGACGACCTCGGATCTCAACCAGGTCGACGGGATCTAACGCACTGCGCCCAGCATCGCGCTCTCGACGTTCGACGATATAAGCACCGACCTCGTCTCCTTCTCGGAACGAGGCCGGTGCTCTATCGGCGCCGACAGGTACTCAGGCGCCGGGGACGGTGATCGGGCGAGGACCCGCCTGCCAGCCTTCCCAGGCGGAGGTGAGGATCTCCTCGACCCCGTTGTTGGCCTTCCAGCCGAGGTCGACACCAATCGACAGCGGATCACCGATCAGCTCGGGCGGGTCGCCGGCGCGGCGGTCCAGCTCCTCAACGGGGAAGTCCCAGCCGATGACGCGGCGCAGGCCGTCAACGATCTCTCGGACGGAGGTGCCCAGGCCGGTCCCCACGTTGTAGGTGTGATGGTCGGGCTGACGCCCCTCGGCCAGCACGTCAAGGGCCGCGATGTGCGCTTCTGCGAGGTCCAGGACGTGGATGTAGTCGCGGATGCAGGTGCCGTCAGGGGTGTCGTAATCCGTGCCGAAGATCTTCGCGCTCTCGCCTCGCTCAACGCGGTCCAGCACCATCGGGATCAGATTCATGACGGCGTCGTCGGCCAGGTCAGGCCACCCGGCGCCCGCAACGTTGAAGTAGCGCAGGCCGATCCACTTCAAGTCCCAAGCGCGCTCGCAGTCAGCCATCAGCCATTCGCCGATCAGCTTCGTCTCGCCGTAGGGGTTGATGGGGTGACCGGCCATATCCTCGGTGACCACCGGCAGCTCGGGAGTTCCGTACACTGCGGCCGAGGACGAGAAGATCATCTGGTCGACTCCGGCGTCCTCCATTGCGAGGAGGACGTTGGCCATTCCGCCAATGTTCTGCTGGTAGTACCAGGCGGGGCGTTCGACGGACTCGCCGACCTGCTTGCGTGCGGAGAAGTGGATGACGGCCGTGACGTCCTCGTCCACCATGAGGGTAGACAGCGCCGAGCGGGCTTCGTCCAGCGTCACGTCAAGCTTCACGAGCTTGGCGTCGCCGACGCGCGATGCCTTACCACTCGACAGGTCGTCGACGACAACGACGCGATCCCCTCGCTGACGCAGGAGGCGGACAACATGCGCGCCGATGTAGCCGGCGCCGCCACAAACGAGAATGCTCATGGTTCCAGGATACGACGCACCGACCCCTCAGGGCTACCCGCAGCGTGCTTGTGTTTGCGTTGCTCAGCGTGCCTGACTGACGCGTTGAGCGAGCGCCGCGCCCTTCGCGCTGGCAACGTTTCGCAGATCCTTCTGGAACGAACGCATCTGGGCACGCAGGCCCTCGGCGTGCTTGCCTTCGCCCGCACCGAGGATCCGGGCGGCGAGCAGGCCCGCGTTGCGCGCACCCGCGATGGAGACGGTCGCGACGGGCACGCCGGCGGGCATCTGGACGATGGAGTGCAGGGAGTCGACGCCGTCAAGGTGCTTGAGCGGCACGGGGACGCCGATGACGGGCAGCTCGGTGAGGGCTGCGAGCATGCCGGGCAGGTGGGCCGCTCCCCCAGCTCCGGCAATGATGACACGCAGGCCGCGCTCCGAGGCGGACCGACCATAGGCCACCATGTCCTCGGGCATGCGGTGGGCGGAGACGACGCCGACCTCGCAGGCGATGCCGAACTCCGCGAGCGCAGCAACGGCGGGCTCCATGGTCGGCCAGTCAGAGTCGGAACCCATGACGACGCCGACGATCGGGTTATCGCCGGTGGCGGTCAGCTGGATGTCAAGGTCGGTGGTCATGGGCAGTCCTTTCGAGGGGGACGAGGCCGGGGCACCTGGTCCCGCGGCCGTCAGTGGGTGGAAGGTTAGTCGGTGGGCGCGTCGCCCCGGAGGGCGGCGACTGCAGCCCGTGCCCGCTCAAGGGCGAGGGCGGGGTCCTGATCGACGACGGTGACGTGTCCGAGCTTGCGGCCGGGGCGCACTTCCTTGCCGTACAGGTGGACTTTTGCATTCTCTCCCCCGGCCCGGAAGGCGGCCGCGAGGGCGCGCGCGGGCTGAGCGTGAGCCGAGCCGAGGAGATTCACCATGACGGAGTGCGAGCCCGGAGCAGGCAGATCGGTCGAGCCGAGCGGCAGATCGAGGACGGCGCGCAGGTGCTGCTCGAACTGGCTGGTGATCGCCCCGTCGATGGTCCAGTGCCCCGTGTTGTGGGGACGCATAGCGAGCTCGTTGACCAGTACGCGCTCGTCCGCCCCCTCACCGACGACGAACATTTCGACGGCGAGGACGCCGGTGACTCCCAGCTCGGAGGCGATGCGCTCGCCGATGCGGCGGGCCTCGGCAGCCGTCTCGGGACGAATGCCAACGGCGGGAGCGGTCACCTCGGCGCACACGCCATCCACCTGCACGGTGGAGGCGACGGGCCACGAGGCAATCTCGCCCGACGGGGTGCGCGCCAGCAGAGCAGCCACCTCGCCCGTGAAGGGAACCAGGGCCTCGGCCAGGAGGGGACCATGCCCCCACCAGGAGGCCACGTTTGCGGGGCTATGAGCGACAGCCACACCGTGCCCGTCGTAACCGCCGCGCGGTGTCTTGACGATGAGAGGCCAACCGATCGTGGCGCCGAACTCCTCCAGCTGGGATTCGTCCTCGACGCGGGCCCACGCGGGGCACGGAATACCCATCGCAGTCAGGCGCTCGCGCATGGCGAGCTTGTCCTGCGCGTAGAGCAGGGCTCTCGCCGGGGGCTGAACGGAGACGAGGCGCGCAGCCTCCTCCATGGTGGCCGCGGGAATGTGCTCGTGCTCGAAGGTGAGGACGTCCGCGCCGTCGATGAGCGCGCGGACCGCATCCAGGTCAGCGGGAGCCCCCGCCGCCTTATCAACCGTCACCTGCCCGGTCGACCCGTCGTCGGCCTCGACAAGTGCGCGCAGGTTGATTCCGAGCGCAATCGCGCTCTCCTGCATCATCCGTGCCAGCTGTCCGCCGCCAATGACGGCAACGGTGGGAGGTGTGCGCATCTCGTGTTCCACTCCTTCAATCTATCGCGCCGCTAGAAGCGCCGCGAGCGGCGTCCCATGGACATGAGGGGTCCTTCAGGCATCACGCGGTCCGGGTCCAGCGATGCGGGAATCGCCGCGACCGACACTGTGAAAACGGGGGGCTTGTTCGTCTTCAGCTCGAGGCGGCCGCCCATGGCCTGTGCGAGGTCGTGGGCCAGGGCCAGGCCGATGCCCGTCGAGCCGTGTCCCGAGACACCTTTTTCGAAAATATCGGGAGCGAGGCTCTTATCGATGCCCTCGCCTTCGTCGCTCACTTCAATGACGACTCCGCGTTTGGACGTGCCCGCGTGCGCCCACACGCGCGTCGTCCCGTCGCCGTAGCGCAGCGAGTTTTCGATGAGGGTGGCCAGGACCTGACCGAGCTTTCCGGCATCGGCGAGGATCGGACGCTCAGCTTCGTCGAGGAATACGAGGGATCGTCCGGCGGCCTCGAACTGGTCCTCCCATTCCTCGCGGGCCGTGTTGAAGACCTCGAGAATGTGTATGGCCTCGGTCTGGCTGGTCTGTCGCCGCGAGACGTCTAGGAGCTCCGTCACGACGTTCGTCATGCGCTCAACCTGTTCGAGGCACGTGCGGGCTTCAGCGCGCACTTCATCCTCCGTGGAGATCAGTTCGATCTCCTCCAGGCGCATGGACAGCGCCGTCAGAGGAGTGCGCAGCTGATGCGAGGCATCGGCGGCGGCCTGACGCTCGGCCGCGAGTCGGCCCGCCATACGTTCACCGGTGCGGGCCAGCTCCTCGGAGACCAGGTCGATTTCCTCGATGCCGGACTTTTCGACACGGGCGCGCACACCGCCCGAACCGATCTGCTCAGCCTGGGCGGCCAGGTAGATGAGGGGAGCGGACAGATCGCGCGACAGGGCACGCGCCATGAGCCAGCCAATCAGCATCGACAGGGCCATGCCGGCTCCGAAAAGCGAGCACGTCCACGCAATGCGCGACAGTGCCGCCGACGCGGATGAGGTGAGTTGGACGGAGATTCCGCTGGGGGACGAGGCGATGGCCGTCATGGTGCGGCCCGGGATGATCTTCGAGTTGGTGACGAGGTTCGCATCGGGCACCTTAATCCGATACGCGAGTTCACCGCCCCGACTCTTCGCCTGATCGGTGACAAGCGAGGCAAGGGTCGCGGGGTCGGTGCTCTCCCCCGCCGCCCACCTGCGTTCAACGCTCTGCAAGATCGACTGGGACTGGACCTCAAGGCCTCGCTGCTCGGACGCCCAGATGGAGACGGACGCGAAGAAGGCGCCGGGGAGTCCCATCAGAAGGCACACGACGGCGACGACCGAGACGATCATCCTCACCGCGCGTGCGCGCATGACGAGCCTCCCTCAGCGGCGTTCAGCGAGCGTTTTCGAAGCGGAAACCCATCCCGCGGACGGTCGTGATGTAGTGCGGGTCGGTCGCGTCGTCGCCGAGCTTGCGACGCAGCCACGACACGTGCATGTCGAGGGTCTTCGTGGAGCCGGTCGGATCCGAGCCCCAGACCTCGCGCATGAGGGTGTCGCGGGCGACGACGGATCCGGCCTCGCGCAGAAGGACGCGCAAGAGGTCGAATTCCTTGGCCGTCAGGCTCAGCTCGACATCACCGACGAAGGCGCGATGTGCGGCGACATCCATGCGAATATCCTGCGCGCGCAGCTCACCCTCGACGGGTTCTGCAGCCTGGCGGCGCAGGAGGGCGCGCACGCGGGCAAGAAGCTCGGCCAAACGGAATGGCTTCGTCACGTAGTCATCTGCACCGGCGTCAAGGCCGACGACCATGTCAACTTCGTCCGTGCGGGCAGTGAGGATCAGGATCGGGACTCGGTTGCCGGAGGAGCGGATCTCGCGAGCGACATCCAGGCCGTCCATGTCCGGCAGGCCGAGGTCCAGGACGACCAGGTCAACGCCACGCACATCGGCGAGGGCCTCAGCGCCCGTCGCATGTGCACGCACGTCGTAGCCCTCCCTGCCCAGTGCGCGGGCGAGGGGCTCAGAGATGGCCGGATCGTCTTCAACGAGGAGAACTGTAGTCACGCGTTCATCTTAGCAATTCCGAACCAAAACTTGCACCTTTCTTGACCCGCCATCCGGGCCATTCAGGCACTCGTTCACACTGCGAGATGAACGTTAGTTGACAACGCTCGAGAGCAGGTACGGCGAGACTGGACCGAAACCACGCAAGTCTGCGGTCGGGAACTCTTCGAGCTCATATCCGTCACCGACCTCGCCGGCCGCGATGGCGGCAGCCGTCGTCGGATCCGTCAGGATCTTGCCCACCGGCGCGATGTCCACGAGGCGAGATGCAAGGTTGACGGTGGGGCCAAAGACATCGCCCGAACGCGAGAACACATCGCCGCGCACCAACGAGGCGCGCACCGGCAGCATCTCATCATCAGCATTGAGGCGTTCAATCAGAGACGTGGCCACGCGCAGGCCGGTCGACAGGTCGTCCGCAATGTAGAGGACAGCATCGCCGATCATCTTGACGACGCGACCGCCCTCCTCAATGACGGCGTTACGACTCTCTTCTTCGAAGCGCTCAATGAGCCCCACGAGAGCGTCACCGAGGATCGTCGAGGAGGACGTGTAGGACACCATGTCCACGAAGCCAAGGCAGCGATTGAGAGGGAAACGATTATGACGCTCCTCGTGCCCGCGCTGGGAGACCTCGCGGTCGAAACGGGAGAGCGCCGCCTCAAGCTGACGCCGCCACGCATAGGTGAACATCTCCTGGAAGACGTCGATGTACTCACGCATATGGTCGAGCACGTACATGCGAGCAGTCGTGTCATCCAGCATGAAGCGACGCATCGAGTCCTCGACCAGGGCCTCGAACTGCCACAGAGCCAGACGGTCGGCCAGGTGAGCGTTCGCGCGCAGGAGGGAACGAGAGGTCGATGTATCAATGCCGCCCGATTCGACAAGCTCATGCCAGCGACTGAAAACATCCAGGTCGCGCTGCGAAAAAACCTTGTCATCGGCGGTAGGAGCCTGGAAGCCGAGAGCGATCCAGAAACGGAAGACACGTTCGATAGGCGTATTCGTCGCCTCCGCAATGTCGCGCGCGGAATACGTCAGATGACCACCGAGCAGCTGAGGAACGTAGCTTGTTGCGGTCAGGTCATCAGGAGTTGCAGGGGACGAAGCCGCGCGCTCATCCATCGCAAATCCCTCCTCTTTGGGCTGACTCAACACCACATCAGCGGGTAACGGTATATCAGATCACTTTTCAAAGTCACATCGGGAATGCGACCTCACACACTGACAATTGTAGTAGTCTGATGGGTTTTTCTCTAGAGAATTGCACGTTTACCTGCGAAAACCGAGATTCCTGCACCAAATTGCACCTTGTCTGTACGCAGGAAGCACGTTAGGAGACAATGTCCTCATGCGCCTTGTTCTTGCCTCAGCATCCCCCGCCCGCCGCGCCACCCTCATTGCGGCCGGCATCACACCAATCGTTCATGTATCAACGGTTGACGAGGACGCCGTCCTCGCCACGCTCGCCGGAGGTCGAGCCTTTTGTGGCGGCACAACCACCCCCGCCGACGAAGTCGCAGCGCTCGCAGCAGCTAAGTGCGCGGATGTCTGCGCCTCACTGAGCGCCCCCGACAAGGCTCCTGACCTTCCCGAGGGCGAGCCCGTCCTCGTCGTCGGCTGCGACTCAATGCTCGAGATCGACGGACAGATGCTGGGCAAACCCCACACCCCCGACGTGGCACGCGAGCGCATTCGCGCCATGCGCCGCACGACCGCGACCCTGTGGACAGGACACTGCGCGGCTATCCTTGCCCCGGCCTCGTCGAGGCACGAGGGCACAGCCGAGGAACGCACGGTAAGCGCAAGGGTCACCCGTTCGGCGTCGACCCAGGTGCACTTCGGGGACATCTCGGATGCCGAGATCGACGCGTACGTGGCTACCGGCGAGCCCCTGCACGTTGCCGGTTCGTTCACGGTCGACGGGCTCGGCGGGCCCTTTATTGAGGGCGTGACAGGCGATTATCACTCGGTCGTCGGCCTCTCCCTGCCCCTGCTGCGGTCCATGGCCACCGAGCTCGGGGTGTTCTGGCCCCACCTGTGGGATGCGCCGCGCCCCTGAGTTTCAGCGCCGGCCCCCTCCCATTGCCCCGTACTGTAGGGACATGGACAACAGCACTGCATGGGGCATCGGCCTCGCAACGATCACTCTGGACGGAACGACACTCGACACGTGGTACCCCGCCCCGCACCTGGGCGAGCCCGGCACCGACGAGGAACTGGCGACCTCGCTGTCCGTGCTGGAACGCGTCGATGACGCGCGCCGCGTGCGCACCGTCGTCGTGACCACGACGATTGACCTGCAGAAGGCCCCCGCATCGACGGAGGACGCCTACCTGCGCCTGCACCTGCTCTCCCACCGCCTGGTGGCGCCCAACACCATCAACCTGGACGGTATCTTCGCGGTGCTGCCCAACGTCGTGTGGACGGACGCCGGCCCGTGCGTTGTCGCAGACTTTGAGGCAACCCGCCTGCGCCTGCGCGCCCGTGACGGCCACCCCGTCACCGTGCAGGGCGTCGACAAGTTCCCGCCGATGGTCAACTATGTGCTGCCGACCGGCGTGCGCATTGCCGACGGCACGCGCGTGCGCCTGGGCGCCTACCTGTCCGAGGGAACGACCGTCATGCACGCCGGCTTCGTGAACTTCAACGCTGGCACCCTGGGCCGCTCGATGGTCGAGGGCCGCGTCTCGCAGGGCGTCGTCATCGGCGACGGCTCGGATGTGGGCGGCGGCGCCTCCACGATGGGGACCCTCTCGGGCGGCGGCAAGCAGCGCGTGCGCCTGGGCGAGCGCTGCCTCCTCGGCGCGAACTCTGGCCTGGGTATCGCTCTGGGCGACGACTGCGTGGTCGAGGCCGGCCTGTACGTGACCGCCGGCGCGAAGGTCACGCTCATTGACTCCTCCGGCGAGGCCGAACCGCGCACAATCGCGGCACGCGAGCTGTCGGGTGCGTCGAACATTCTGTTCCGCCGCAACTCCCAGACCGGCCGTATCGAGGCTATTGCCCGCGCGGGCGTCATGGGCATCGAGCTCAACGACGCTCTGCACGCGTCGAACTGAGTTTTCCTACCAACCAGGCCGGGGCCACCGGTGCGCAGTGTGCGCGGGTGGCCCCGGCCTCGTTGTATCGACGCGTCTCTCAGCGCGCGTTCCACGCCTCTCGGATGCGCTCGGCTGCGGCAGCCACGCGCTCGTCGGTGGCGGTCAGGGCCACGCGCACGCGCCCGTGTGCGGCCGTGCCGTAGAAGTCGCCGGGCGCCACAAGGATGCCGAGGTCAGCCAGGCGGTTCACGAGCGCCCACGAGTCCGTCGGGTTTGCAGGGTCGGCGACCCACAGGTACAGGCCAGCGGCGCTGTCGGGGTCGACGTTGAGGCCGACATCGGTCAGCGCATCGAGGAGGAGGGCGCGACGCGCCGCATAGACGCCGCGCTGGCGCTCCACGTGCTCAGTGTCGTGCAGAGCGACCGCGATCGCGTGCTGGACAGGGGCGGGCACCATGAGTCCGGAGTGCTTGCGCACGCTCACGATGGGCGCGACCAGCGCGGGATCACCGTAAATCAGTGCGGCGCGGTATCCGGCTAGGTTGGACTGCTTGGACAGGGAATACAGGACGAGCAGGCCACTCGCATCGCCGTCGCACACGTCCGCATCGAGCAGAGAGGGCACGCCCTCGCTCACGTAGGGTTCGGACCAGGGCAGCGCCGCGTAGCACTCGTCGGAGACGACGACTGCGCCATGGGCGCGCGCCCAGGCGACGACGGCACGCAGCTCGTCCTTGCTCATCACGTGGCCGTCGGGGTTGCCCGGGGAATTCAGGTAGACGAGCGCGGCCTCGGGCCAGCGCTCGGGGGTCGTCGGATCCACGGCGACGGGCGTGGCACCCGCGAGCCGGGCGCCGATGTCGTAGGTCGGGTAGGCAACCTCGGGCACGAGGACGGTGTCGCCCGCGCACACACCCAGGAGGGCGGGAATCCAGGCGACTGCTTCCTTCGATCCGATCGTGGGGATCACGCCGCCGCGGCCGACGTCGACCATGCCCCGTCGCTGTCCCCACGCAAGGATCGCATCGCGCACCTCGGTAGTGCCGATCACCGTCGGGTAGCCGTGCGCGTTGGACGCCTCGGCCAGGGCCTCGCGGATAAACGCGGGCGTATCGTCGACGGGTGTTCCGACGCTGAGATCGCAAATTCCCCCGGGATGCTCGGCCGCACACGCTTTTGCGGGCGCCAACTGATCCCAGGGGAATTCGGGCAGGTCAAGGGGGCGGGGAAGGATCGTGGTCATACCCCTACCCTATCGACTGTCAGAGGTTTTCGGCCTTCCAGTCCTCATTCTGAGGCGGCAGCGCGGCGATCATCGGATCGTCGAAGTCCTGGACGCCGGTCTTCTGGGCGCCACCGGGGCTGCCCAGGTCGTTGAAGAAGTCGACGTTGGCGCGCAGGTAGTCCGACCACTCATCGGGCAGGTCGTCCTCGTAGAAGATGGCCTCGGTCGGGCACACGGGCTCGCATGCGCCGCAGTCCACGCACTCCTCGGGGTGGATGTAGAGCGAACGGGCACCCTCGTAGATGCAGTCGACGGGGCACTCGTCCACGCATGCGCGATCCTTGACGTCCACGCAGGGCTGCGCGATGACGTAGGTCATGAGACGTTCCTCCTGGTCAGTTCTAAAGACTCGTTGATTCTATTATTCACGTATGAGCAACCCCGAGTCACCCCGCGTCACCAAGAGCCCCACAAGCGGCGGAAATACGCCAATTCAGTCGAGTGCGACGGATGGGGCGCGCGAGGAAATTTCCGCACGCGACCCTGGCGCAATTCCCGCCTTGCCGTGGATGAGCTTCAGGGTCGGCGAGAGGATCGTCATCCGCTACCGCCTGGCAGACGGGCTGCACGATGCGCTCGGAGAGGCGCTCGAGGTGGCTCCCACGCACGTCACGGTCGCGACGAGGCGCGGGCCGGTCCGCGTGGATGCCCGCACGATGGTGACAGGCAAGCGCGTGCCGCCTCCGCCCACCGTCTAGCGGGCGGAGGGGCGACGCGGCTCAGCGGTTGGCGCGACGCTCGCGAGCAGCGATCTTAAAGCGCTCCTGGGCGTCCAGGACGACCTTGCGCACGCGCACGGCCTCGGGCGTGACCTCGACGCACTCGTCGTTGGCCGCGAACTCGAGCGACTCCTCGAGGGTCAGCTTGCGCGAGGGAGTCAGCGACTCGTACACGTCGGCGGTCGCGCTGCGCGTGTTCGTCTGCTTCTTTTCGCGGCAGATGTTCACGTCCATGTCCTCGCCGCGCGGGTTTTCACCCACGACCTGACCCTCATAGACCTCGGAGGAGGGCTCGACGATGAAGGAGCCACGCTCCTGCAGGTTCGTCATGGCGTAGGGCGTGGCCTGGCCGGCGCGGTCGGCGACGAGGGAGCCCGTGAGGCGCTGCTCGATGGTGCCCTGCCAGGGCGCGTAGCCGTCAGCGATGGACGAGGCGATGCCGGTGCCGCGCGTTTCGGTGAGGAAACGCGTGCGGAAGCCGATGAGGCCTCGCGCGGGGACCACGAATTCCAGGCGGATCCAGCCCGAGCCGTGGTTTGCCATGGTCTCCATGCGGCCCTTGCGGGCGGCCATCAGCTGCGTCACCGCGCCGAGGTATTCCTCGGGGATGTCGATCGTCATGCGCTCCATGGGCTCGCTGAGGACGCCGTCGATCTCCTTCGTGACGACCTGCGGCTTGCCGACGGTGAGCTCGAAGCCCTCGCGGCGCATCTGCTCAACGAGGATTGCCAGCGCGAGTTCGCCACGGCCCTGGACCTCCCAGGCGTCGGGGCGCTCGGTGGGCAGGACCTTCAGGGACACGTTGCCGATGAGCTCGCGGTCGAGGCGGTCCTTGACCTGACGGGCCGTGACCTTGGCGCCCTTGACGCGGCCAGCCATGGGCGAGGTGTTGATGCCGATGGTCATCGAGATGGCCGGGTCGTCGACCGTGATGAGCGGGAGAGGACGCGGATCATCGAGGTCGACGAGGGACTCGCCGATCATGATGTCCTCGATGCCGGCGACCGCGACGATGTCGCCGGGGGCAGCGGAGTCGGTGGACACGCGCTCGAGGCCCTCGGTGGCCAGCAGCTCGGAGATGTGGACGCGCTGGATCGTGCCGTCGTGGCGCGCCAGGCCCACGTCCGCGCCCTTCTTGAGGGTGCCGTTGTGGATGCGCAGCAGGGCGAGACGACCCAGGAACGGCGAAGCGTCCAGGTTGGTGACGTGTGCCTGCAGCGGCATGTCCTCGTCGTAGGAGGGGCCGGGGATGCGGTTCAGGATGGTCTCGAACAGGGGCTCAAGGTCCTCGGTGGGCAGCTGGCCGTCGCCCGGGTTCTCCAGGGAGCACTTGCCGGCCTTGGCGGAGGCGTAGACGACGGGGACGTCCATGAGAGAGTCCACGTCGATGTCGATGCCCTCATTCATGAGGTCCTCGCCCAGGGAGAGCAGCAGGTCGGTGGTCTCGGAGACGACCTCTTCGATGCGCGAGTCGGGGCGGTCGACCTTGTTGACGACGACGATGACGGGCAGGTGAGCCTGGAGGGCCTTACGCAGCACGAAGCGCGTCTGCGGGAGCGGGCCTTCGGAGGCATCGACCATGAGGACGACGCCGTCGACCATCGACAGGCCACGCTCAACCTCGCCACCGAAATCGGCGTGGCCAGGGGTGTCGATGACGTTGATGGTGACGCCATCTTCCAGGCCGAGAGCCTGTGCGGCGGGGCCGCGATAGTGGACGGCGGTGTTCTTCGCGAGAATGGTAATGCCCTTCTCGCGCTCGAGATCGCCGGAGTCCATGACACGCTCACCGGTCTTTTCAACCGTGTCACGCTCGGAGAACGCTCCGGACTGCCAGAGCATTGCGTCAACCAGCGTGGTCTTTCCGTGATCGACGTGTGCGACGATCGCGACGTTTCGCAGGTCGGGACGCGTGGACATATGTGGACTCCTCAAATGTGGATACAGATTTATGCGTGTTGGGGGTGAGCACGTCGCGAAGACGAGCGGTTCGAACCGATTTCACGCGCATACGTCTTCAAGAATATCGGCTCAACGACGGGCAATGCGATCCCCACCCTGCGAATTCCACCACGTCACGGTCATCAGGTGGCCATCTCAGCGACCTCTGGCCGGTCTATTTGCTCGATAACAAGCGATGGCGTTTACTGAATACTATGACTGACATCGCGACGCTCAGCGCAGACGTTTCCGCGGCCTCGACCCTTGTTACCCCCTTCGGTGCACACCTCTTGTCATGGTGCCCCACCGGCCATTCCGATGTCCTGTGGCTTTCCTCCCGCGCGGTGTTTGACGGCACGAAGGCGATCCGCGGCGGCATCCCCCTGTGCCTCCCCTGGTTCGGCAGCCCCGCCGATTCCCCGACGAGGCCGGGGGACGGCGCAGGTGCGCACGGCTTTGCCCGCACGTCGCTCTGGACGCTGCGCTCGAGCACCCGGCGCGCGGACGACGCCCCGGCCTCGTTTTCCTTCGAGCTGCACCACACGGGCGAAACCTCCTTGCTCTATCCCCATTCGTTCTGCGCACGCCTTGACATATCCGCGGGGGACGAACTGAACGCAACCCTGACCCTCACGAACGAGGACGACCACCCCTTCGCGATCGAGGCGGCCCTACACACCTACCTGCACGTCGGTGACGTCAAGGACGTGACGGTGGAGGGATTAGACGGCGAACGCTACTACGACAAGGTCCTCGAGCGCTATGCCACCCAGAGCGGCGACATCACCTTCATTGGCCCCACCGACCGCGTCTACACGTCCACCCAGCAGGTCCAGGTCATCGACCCGGAGCTGGGCCGACGCATCATCGTGGACAAAAACGGCTCAGGTTCGACGATCGTGTGGAACCCCTGGTCGCAGGGCGCGGCCACCTTGAGCGACATCGGTGAGGGCGAGTGGCAGAACTTCGTGTGCGTCGAGACGGCGGCCGTGCGCGAGCGGGCGCTCACGCTATGGCCGGGACATCCCCACATCATGACGCAGACGCTCGCCGTGGAGTCACTGGACTGACCGACCCACGGGTAGGATTAGCCCCAGCTACGACCAGAAAGGCCCTCATGGCTCTCACTTCCGCGATCGCGTCCGCGTACCTGTCCATTTCCCGGTGGAAGCTCTCCACGCAGCCTCTGCCGGACAAGGTCATCGTCATTGGCGCTCCGCACACCTCGAACTGGGACGGCGTTTTCATGGCGATCTCCATGTGGAAGTCCGGGCGCACGTTCTCCTTCCTGGTGAAGGATTCCGTTGTCAAGGCACCGGTGCTCGGCTGGTTCGTCAAGAAGATCGGCGCCGTCCCGGTGGAGCGCAGCGCCGCGCACGGCCTCGTCGACCAGGTCGCTTCACGCATCCGCGAGGCGGACTCGTTCACGCTGTGCATCACTCCAAAGGGCACGCGCTCGCGCCGCTACTTTTGGAAGTCCGGGTTCTACCGCATCGCGATGGAGGCGGGCGTGCCGATTCAGCTCGGCTTCATCGACCGCAATACCCACACGTTCGGCTGGGGTCCGACATACCAGCTGACGGGTGACGTGCGCGCCGACATGGAGGTTATCCGCGCGTTTTACGCGGATAAGGCGGGCATTCGCCCGGAGAAGACGTCGGTTCCTCGCCTGCGCGCGGAGGACGAGGCCGCATGAGGTGTGTGCGAGCGTTGCTCGGTACCGCAGGGGCTCTCGCCTTGACCGCGGGCGGGAGTGCAACGCTCGCCGACAACCCGACGCAGATCCGCCTGACCGAGGTCTACGAAATGACACCCGGCGTGAGCGCAACCCATCAGGTCACGCTGGTGACGGATCAGGCACTCATTGGCGAGCAGTGTCAGTCGATGGGCACGGCCGCCAAGGCGACGTCTTCTCTCCTCGTGACGGTCGACGGCGTGGACGGGTGCTGTTTCACGTGGGACCTTGAGGACGGCGGCGCCGAGGTTGTCTCCGTCGACGACGGCGGGGTGTTCCACTTCGAATCAACGTCGACGCGTCTCCTGGAGGGCTTCGCCTCCCCCGATGCTTCTGCTTCCATCGAGTCCGTCACTCTGATCGCGCATAGCTCCGTCATCGTCGAGGCCTCGAACGACGGGCAGATCACCACCCCCGGGGCATCGACGAAGACGGACGCGAGCACGGTCACCTGGCGTGGCGTCACCGGCAACGTGAGCGCGACGGGCACCGTTGACGCCGACGCGCCCACCGCGGCCTCCTCCACCGGCCCATCACCGTCGGCGCCCGTTTCAGCGTCTTCTTCATCCCCGCGGGAACGCGAGCACACCTCCACCGCACGGTCACTGACTCCGATTATGGCGGTCACGGCTGGTGTCCTTGCGCTGGCCGTTATCACCGGTCTCGCGCGACGATCGGCGCGTTCGCGCCGGGCGGCTGCCGACGCGCAGTTCGACCGTGATGCTACGCTGCGCGAGGCACAGCGACGTTCCGCTTCCGCACGAAAGAGTGCTGCCACCCCCTACGGGAGGCGGTCTCTCGCGCCGCCCTCGTCAACGTCCGAGGAGAATGCACCCGCGAGCGCGCATGCCCGTGACCGTTCTGACGCGCAGTCGGGCGCTGAACGCTTTTCCCCACCCGACCACTCCTAGTCGGCCATAGACCACAGTGGCCCCGGCCTCGGGGACGAGGTCGGGGCCACTTGTCGATGGATCAGCCGATGTGGAAGTAGCGCTCCACAAGCTCCTCGACAGAGACACGCGAGTCCGCCAGGTCATCACGCAGGTGTTCGTCACCCAGGTCGATGAGGCGGGACGCCCACGAGTCGATGAGGCCCGACGGGAAGACGTCCTTCGCTTCGTAGTCCTCGCGTTGGGCGAGAAGCCTGCCGGCGGCCTCGAAGCAGGAGGGCGGCAGCTGGTCGAGGCCGGGGGTCTGCGATGCGTCGCCGTCGACCTTGCGCTCACGCGCGTACTCTTCCATGCCCGGCTCGGTCAGGCCAATACGCGCGGCGACGGCGATGCCGGCGAGGAGCAGGTGGACCGCTGCGGACCCGTCGGGGCTGCGCAGCTCCACCGTCTGAGAGTCATTGGGCAGGTCGGCGATCGGCGGCTCGATGGGGTTGGCATCACGGAACATCGAATCGTCGATGTTCTGCCAGCCGAGAGGTACGCGCACCAGAACGGAGCGGTTGCGGTCGCCCCAGCAGATCGAGGTTGGCGCCTCCTGATGGGGAACAAGGCGCAGGAATGAGGTGGGGACGGTGTTACCAAACGCTGTCAGCGATGCTGCGTGCGACAGGTAGCCTCCGATCACCTTGAGCGCTGTGTCCGTCAGGCCAGATCCCGTCGAGAACTGGTTGACGCCGTCCTTGACGATGCGGGTATGGAAGTGCATGCCCGATCCGGCTTGCCCCACGGCAATCTTCGGCGAGAAGGAGACATGAATGCCATAGGAATGGGCAACTTCGCGCAGCACCCACTTGGCGAGCACCATCTGGTCGGCAGCATCCAGCGCATCGACGGGTAGGAACTCGATCTCCTGCTGAACCATCTGACGCCCGTCGGCGACGAAGTTACCGACCTCGGAATGGGCGTACTTCACCGAGCAACCGATGGCAACGAGGTGCGCGAGAGTCGCCGTGCGCACGTCCTCCCACTTAGAGAAGGGCCCGGATTCGTGGTAGCCGCGCTGAGGCTCGACGGGGAACAGCTCCTCTTCCTCCGAGAAGAGGTAGTACTCGAGTTCACCGAGGGCCTGCAGCTCGCAGCCCGTCTCCTCCTTGAGCGCTCGCTGAGCCTTCCGCAGGATTTCCTGGGGCGCCGAGGCCAGGGGGCGGCCGTCAACATCGTAGAAGCCACAGAGGATATCGAGGGTCGGGATGTGCGAGAAGGGATTGAGGAATGCGGTAGTCACGCGCGGCACGACATACAGGTCCGAGGAGGTCGCCTCGACGAATGTGAACAGGGAGGAACCGTCGACGCGCTCTCCGAGAGTCAGCACCCGATCGAGGTGGGCCTTGGATTGGATCGCGAAGTTCAGGGTCTTCAGGCGTCCGTCCCCTCCGACGTAGCGGAGGTTGAGCATCTGGATGCCGTTGTCCTCGATATAGCCGATGATGTCGGCTTTCGTAAACTCCTTCGCGGGCTTTCCGAGGGCCTGCACGAGCGGGTTGGGGTTCAGAGACACTGTGTCAATCGACAGCATGAAACACTCCTCTTTGAGTATGACTAGGTTCATATTAGCAGAGATATTGTATCCCTAAACGACAAACCCGACAGTCGGAAGATATTCGCCTTTTCCCTTGAAACTGAAGAGGTTGACACCCCTTCAAACCGACCCTCAGCATAAGTGACGCTTGTTACACTTTAGTAAGTCCACTTCTAGGAAACGCAATGGCGACAACACCCTCCCCCCCTTCCCTCACGATCCCACCAGGCCACCGGCATACTCATGGCGCGGCCTCCTCATCGACTCCGCACGCACGTTCTGGCCGGTCCCCGTCATGGAGCTCATCATCACCGTCATGGCGCGTTACCGCCTGAATATCCTGCACTGGCATCTCACAGACAATGCAGGCTGGCGTCTCCCAGTACCCGGCTACCCGGCGCTCACATCTGTCGGAGCACAGATTCCACGAGATCCCGCACATTGGTACGACCGCACGTGCGCGCCTCAACGATCGGGCACATCGCGCACATCGCCCGCGCACACAACGCAGGGCTTCTATTCCGACGCAAACATTCGACACCTCGTTCGCTTCGCCGCGCAGCGGGACGTGAGCATCATTCCGGAAATCTCAATCCCATCCGCAGCCGGCGCCACAATCCGCGCATACCCGCACTTGGGCAACCCCGACCTCGTCTCCCCCCAAGAGGACAACTCAACGCTGTGGCCCCTCGCCTCATCCCTCCAATTCGTCGAGGCAGCCTTCCACCACGCGTGCGACCTATTCCCCTCCCCCATCATCCATATCGGTATCCCCTGGACCAACTGGAGCCAGTGGGAACGCGATCGACGGCTCGCACGGGCTGGTCTCGGCTCGGGACAAGACATTGAGCACCTCTTCATCGACAGAGCCATGCGCGTCCTCCACTTCCATGGCCGGCGCGCGGCCGCATGGGACACGGCAATCCACGCCTACGGCGGCCCACCACCTGGGACAATCCTCCTCTCCTCACGCCACAGCGGAACCGAGAACGAGGATGCAGCCACGCCGGGCGCCTCATGGGTACTCGCAGACTCCGACCCGCTAACCCTCAACCACCCCGCAGCTGACCCCTCGTCACCCCAGTCCCCACTCACCGCGCGCCAGCTCGCTGATCAGCTCCCGTCAATGCTCCACAGCAAGCGACTCAAAGGCGTCGAGGCCGTCGCCTGGTCCACTTCGGTAACGACCCCAGACCTGCTCTTTTGCCACCTCCTCCCCAGACTCCTCGTCATCGGCGAAATCGCATGGCACGGGGACGACGCGCTCACCTGGGAGCACCTTGCTCCAACGATCGAGCGGGAGATGGCCTACCTGAGACGACACATCCCCTACTGGACTCCGGGGCGACCATGAATGAGGGCCGCGCATCCAACCCGGATACGCGGCCCCGTGCCCCCTAGCGGGGCGGAGTTCGGAGCAGGCATGAAGACCACCCCCCTAGGCTTTCACGAACGCATTGACCACTTCTTGAGGCGCTCCGCGAGCGCGCGCGCATCGATATCCAAGCGCTCAGCTTCTGAGGCATCCTCGTGTTTAATCGCGCGCCAGTAGGCAATCTTTGTGCGCAAAAACTCACGACGAAGCTCAATAATCTGCCCCTCCTCCTGGAGGCGGGCATCCTGCTGTTCCAGCAGGGTCACAAACTCGGAGATATCCCTCTCCCCACCCAGGCCGGAGCGGACATATTCGCGCATGTCCGCGATCGACATCCCGGAAGCAGACAGGCACGACACCCAGGTCAGTAGCTCGAGATCATCCTCGGTGTATATGCGATGCCCGCTCGAGGCATCGCGAGCGATGGCAGGAATAACGCTGACATCCTCGTAATAGCGCAGGGTGGACGGGGGCAAGCCAACGAGCGCCGCTACCTCCTTAATGGAGTACGTGCGCCCGGAGCCAGTTCCTGCCATAGCTTCACCCTAAAAGACCTCAAGCCCTTGAAGTCAAGCGGAACTGCGGGACGTGCATCACGCGCCATGACCTGCAAAAAAGCAAGTTTCCGCGCGAAAAGCCGGAGCGCAACGCAATTGGCCCGTTGAATCGCTCATCAAAGAAGCTCTGCGCGCCTCTGAAAGGACCAAATCGGACATGTTTCATCGCGCAGATGTATGTCGAATCGATCCAGAAGCTCACACCCGCCATTGAGGTAAAAGCGTGCGTTCTCTTCGGCGAACGTCACAAATCCATACGCGCCCGCCACGTTTGGCCACATAGTCCGGAAGAATCTGCGAGACGAGCCAACGACCGACACCGCGCCCTCGCATCTGCTTATCGACGGAGAGCACCTCCAGATACGAGTCGAAGTCACCTTTCTCAGCCGTCACTTGATCCCCTGAATCCACAGCGTCCGAGAACTCTTTCACGAGCAAAGGGCGATGCATAGCGAAAGAACTCATACCCGCCACTGAGGAAGCTCCGGACAAATCCAACCGTGCGATCGTGCAGGAGTGCCGTACCCACAACCCGCCCTTCATGGTCAACGACGAGGGCATGACGGACCTGCTGGTAAGAATCCGCAAGCATGCGATTGATTACAGTGACACATTCCGGGTAATGCTCCGCACGGTAGAGGTAGTGCTTGAGCATGATGCGCAAAGGATAGTCAAGGAATCCCTCGGTGATAATTCGTGTCATCTCGGGAATATCGGCACGCGTGGCAGGTCAACACTTCAGAGGGCCCCTCCTCAGTTCATCAGTTTTTCACCCAACCAGTCATCGAAAACCTGACCTTAGGTAGATACCTGTCATACGACGTGACAGGACACGATCACACCTTGTCAATACAGGACGCACGCCTTTGACAGCCCGCACACTTTTATTTGCCGACCGGTCAGGCGAGATCGCTACTCGCGCCCCTCGTTGCTTTGTATCCACGAACAGACGATAATCGAGTGGTTCATATCAGGAGGACTGCATGCGATTCTTTCGCGCCCTGTGCGCCACGCTCGGGGCTTTGCTCATCACGTCGACGGTCGTATTCGGCGCTCACGCAGCGGACGCCCCGACCCTATCGGAGGCATACGTCCTCACCAAGGACGGCCAGCTCGTCGACACCTTGACCATCGTCGATCCCTCTCGGACGATGAGTGAATCCACATGCACACCATACGCGGGTAGTTCCACGGACCAGCGCGTCGAGTTCGTGACGCGCGACGACGCCACTATCTGCCACATGCAGCTGATGTACACACGCGCCCAGGATGAATCCGAGTTCACCCTCCAGAACTCGGGGGCATTCGTGCTCTCCGCTCGCACCGACCAGACCCTTGCCGCGTATCGGAAAACGTTCGGCACTTCCCTCACTTTCGCCTCCGTGTCTCTCAGCGTCGAAGGCGAAGTACAGTCCGCAACATCGGGCGTAGCGACCTCTGCAACGACCTACGGGGGACGAGCACTCTCCGTGTCGACGTGGACGGGCACTGTCCCGCAGGTCATCACGGTGAACGGAACACTTGCTGCCGGCGGGAATCCGTCCGTGGCGGCCGGCGCGAACGCACTGAAGGATCTGTGGGGCGCAACGCCTGTTCCCGGCAGTCAAGCGCCCTCCGCCAGCTCAGCCCCCGCCTCGTCCGATTCCGATTCCTCTTCGGGCCCCTCTCTCGGGCTGCTGATCGCCTTAATCGTCGGCCCCATCGTCATCGTGCTGGTCGTCGTCATCGTCATTTACGTGGTTCGTTCAAAGCGCTCGAAGGAGTCCAACCAGGGGGCAGGACAGAGCGCATCTCCGTCCCACGCACGTCCCCCGAGCGCCCCTCAGGGGACGCAGGCCTCGGGGCCTTCCGCTGCGGATCGATCCGCAGACATGTCGCTACGGACTGCCACCGCCCCGGCAGTGGATCAGGGCCGAGGAGCAACGGTTTCGCCCGAGGCAACGCGACGCCCCTCCGCAGCCGATTCGTCTGCGCTCGATCTCGCCTCGCTCCCACAGCCCAAGCCGCGTGATACCGGCTTTGTCTGGCAGCACAAGTCGCGTCCCGAACCTGCGGCTCCCGCGCCCGAGGCTCCCGTTCAGGAAGCGAAGCCTCCAAAGCGCAGGCGCTCGCGCGACGGGCACCGCCCCGCTGTTTTCCCTGCGCAGCCGACACAGCCGATGCAGCCGATGGCTCAGGGGTCGGACGTACCTGCTGCGAACTATGCTCCGGGTTTCCCCCAGGGGCAGGACGCCACTGCGCTTGCCGGTGCCCCCCAGCGTCGCTCCGATCGCTATATGCCCTCAGCTCCAGCAGATCCTGTTCCTGCTCCTGCGGATATTCCGACGCCCGCCCGGGGCATACCCGCTGAGCAGGTCTCGACGGCCACGGCCCTCACGCACGAGGCCGAGGTCTACCACGAGCACCCGACAACTGAGCTGGCACATAGCGAGTCGCGCGTCTCGGCCCCTGTGCCGGCGCCGCCCGCAGACCAAGATGATGCTCCTGCAACAATGCTGATCCCGAAGGTTCGGCATGGAGTCGCACCTGAGCCAGAACCCATCGTTGTTCCTCAGCCCGAACCAGAGCCGATCGTCATCCCCGAGCCCGAGCCGGAACCCCTTGTCGTCCCGGAACCGGCCGTCGTCCCTGAGCCCGAACCTGAGCCCGAACCCGTCGTCGTACCCGAGCCCGAGCCCGAACCGGAAACCATCGTTGTTCCCGAGCCCGAGCCCGAACCGGAAACCATCGTTGTTCCCGAGCCCGAGCCCGAGCCCGAAGCGGAACCGGAGCCGATTACGGTTCCCGAGCCGGAGCCGGAGCCGATTGCGGTTCCCGAGCCGGAACCCATCGTCGCACCCGAGCCCGAGCCGGAACCCGTCGTCGCCCCCGCACCCGAGCCCGAACCTGAGCCTACGCAGCAGGCCTCGTTTGATCCCGTGATCGATGCTGGTGAGCTCCCGACGGCCCAGATTCCTCGTGTCCGCCGGGTGAATTCTTTCGATTGGTCTGCGACGACACGCGCCGAGACCGCACCTGTTGCCCCCGAACAGGCAGCTGCTCCCGCTGCCCCGGCCGCGCCGTACGTGCCGACAACGCCTCAGGTCACGCATACACAGGCGCCTCAGACGGCCGTGCCCCCGGCTCCGTTCGTACCGCAGACGCCGACCATGCCCCAGGCCCCCCAGGCCCCCCAGGCCCCCCAGGCGTCCGTCGCCCCGCAGCCGTCCGTCACGCCCCAGGCGCCGGCGGTACCCGCCCAATTCCAGGAAGACTGGAACTCCGAATTCTCATGGAATGAGGAGGCACGCCGCGAACAGGAGGGCGAGTCGAAGCGCCGCAAGCGCTGGGGTTGGGGCAAGCGCCGCAAGCAGCGCGAGGACCACAACGACGCCATTGAGGCGGAGAACGAGGACCAGGCCTCGTCCGCGCGCATGCCGATGATCTCGGTCGACGCTCAGGACGACGACTGGAACGACTGGCAGAACTGGAACTCGAGGAGCTGATCGTGCGGGCGCGCTATCGGCGTCCCTCGGCCTCGGCTAGCTCGACGTAGCGCGTGATCTGCGCATCCAGATCATCTTCGTTGGATTCCCCCGTAGCACCCGCTGCGGGGGAATCCTCATCCTCCCCCTGCGCGTAACGCTCCATCAAAAGACGTTCGCGGTAGAGGTGATCCGCCGTCACGCCGATGGTGCGGATGAGGGACGCGTTGAGGCTCACGCCCACGATAATGCCGATGATCGGCACAATTTGGGCGATCTTCATGCCGACGAGACGCGCTCCGAGAGCCGCGAACAGGGAGTTGACCGACGCGGTGAGTGCATTGTTCCCGATGGTCTCCATCGATCCGCGTCTGGCGAGCTTACGCATCACCTTGTTGAGAAGGAGCATCGAGGTCTCTTTCTCGACGACGAAGGCGCTGCCCTCGTTCTCCGGAGATATCGCCTGGGACAAAACCATCGCGGCGAAAAGGTCTTCCGCGGGGTCCTCGGTGTCGTACCCGTAGTAGGCAGCCGTGTGAGAAACCAGGCGCGTCGCGGATGCTAGGAACGTCATAATGTCGAGTCCGATCGCGGCCGCCACCACGCCGACACCGGGGGCCGAGGCAACACCTAGTCCGGCAAGCACAGCGACCGATCCTCCCGACGCGACGATGCTGCTGATCGCTCCCTCGGCGGCCGCAACCCCGCAATAGCCCACCTTCAGGCGCGGCTTCACTGAGCGAATCTGCGCCAGGCTCAAGTGTCGGATGTCCTCGAGGCACTCGATATCACACCCAGCCCGACGGAAAGCCCTCACGATTCGCTCGCGGCTGATCGAAGACTCGGCGGCTGATGTCTCGAGCTCGACGAGCTTGAGGATCCCAGAGGCCACCGCACCAGTGACAGCCGCCCCGCCGGGCACCTTGCGGGCAAGAGAAACTGCCTTCGCGAGGGGCGCGAGCAGATACGAGCGAATACGCTGCGAGATGACACGAGGCCTGATGGGGCGAATCTGCGCGGCTTTCCATTCCTGGATTGCGTCCCACTGGGCGAGGTCGTCAGTGCTCATGCGCGCACGTATCTCGTCGATCGCGTCGTTCATCTCCTCCGTGCTTTCGCTCATGACCGTCCTCTGCGCACCATCAGGCAGTAGCGTTTTCGCATCCGCCACCAACGCCGAAGCCCTTCGACTGAAAGAGGGACGCCACCTTACTACGCACGACTCTCAGCCTCGGTCAGTTCGAGGTAGCGAGCGACGTCCGCGTTGATATCCGTGCCCTGTGGGGAAACCACGAGGGCGCTTGAGGCCTCTCCGCTGTCGGCCACCCGCCCGTAACGCTCGGCGAGGAAACGTTCCCGGTAGAGGTGATCCGCCGTCTCCCCAATGGTGCGCATGAGCGCCGCGTTGAGCCCTGCGCTCACGACGATTCCGGCGACGGGAACGATCTGGGCGAGCTTGCGGCTGGCCAGACGAACGCCCATCGCTGAGAAGAGTGATTTCATGGCGCTCACGATCGCGCTTCCGCCGAGCGATTCGAGGGATCCCTTGCGCGCGAGGTCGCGCATCACCTGGTTGAAGGCGAGCATCGTCGCCTGCTTTTCGACGACGAAGTCACGCCCGCTACCGGCCGGGTCGATCGCCTGGGAGAGCACCATCGTGGAAAAGAGGCGTTCTGAGGGATCCTCGGAGTCGTAGCCGTAGTAGGCAGCGGTGTGGGCGACGAGACGCGTGGCTGCTGCCAGGAAGGTCGTAATATCGACGGCCATCGCCGAGGCGGTGACGCCCACGCCGGGCGCCGACGCGACGCCCATGCCGAGCACAGCGGCGAGGGAGCCACCGGAGGCGAACACGCCGCTGACCGCCCCCTCCGCGGCTGCCGTACCCGAGTATGCGAGGCTCAGGCGAGGCTTGACCGCGAGCACCTGGTCGAGAGGCAGAGAGCGGATGTCTCGCAGGCTTGTCACGTCGTGTCCGGCCGCGCGATAAGCCTTGAGGATGCGCGTGCGGCGCACCGAGGCCTCGGATGCGGAGGCAGCCAGCTCGACCAGTCCGAGGGCTGCGGATGACATGGTTCGCCTCAGCGCTTCCCCGCCGGGAACCTTGCGTGCGATGGACACTGCTTTGCCCACGGGTGCGAGGGCTGCCGACTTCATCTTCTGCGTGATAGCGCGGGGGCGTTTGTCGCTCAGCTGGGAGGCTTTCCACTGCTGGATTTCGTCCCACTGGGCGGCATCGGCCTCGCTCATACGCGCACGCAGGTCGTCGTTCACGCGGCCCTCATTCATGCCGGTCTGGTCCATCCTGTCAGCCTACACAGCGAGCGGTCCATCAGCGGCTCAGAGCCGACACGCGCCCTGTTATGCTTGTGATCAGGCAGTCACATTCGGCATCGTTTGAAGGAGATTCCGTGGATTCTCGCTCGTCGCTCATCGACCAGATTAATCTCTTGCACGAGGAGAAGGAACACCAAAAGATCATCGCGCTCATCGAGGGGCAGCCCCCGTCGGCGATGGATTACGAGCTGACGAGTCTGCTGGCGCGCGCCTACATCAACTACGCGCAGCCCTACATGGATTCTTTCCGCGATCACATCAAGCACGCGATCGAGCTGCTGCGCAGCGTCGAAGCTGAAGGCATGGCGGACCCGCGCTGGTACTACCGGATTGGCACGGCCCTGTACTGGCAGGACGAGGAGGAGAGCGCGCTGACGTACCTGGAGCAGTGCGTCGCCATGGATCCGTCCAACGAGGACGCGCCGGAAATCATCGCCGAGTGCAAGGCCGCCATTTCGCGCCGCACCATTGTGCGTCCGCTCAACGTGCAACGGCTGATCGATTACTTCGACCGTAACGACTTCAACTACAGGGTGGAAGACCAGAGCCTGCACATGGGTATCGGACGCGGCTACTTCATCTTTTCGATCGCGAACGATGGCACGGACCTGAGCATGTGGGCCGCGATCCCCGAGGACGTGTCGATGGAGCTTCGTCAGCGCCTCATTCAGGCGTGCAATGACTGGAACGGAGCGACGACGTGGCCGAAGGTCTACGTGGCGTCGCTGGACGACGGCCGTCAGCGCCTGTGCGCCGAGCAGTTCGTCACCGCCCGCTACGGGCTCACGGACGCGCAGGTCTCGACCAGCATCGAGCGTTTCGTCGCGTCGGCCGAGGCCTTTTTCAAGGATCAGATCGAACGCATTCCAGCCCTGGGTGGCACCCAGGAGTAGCGCTCGTACGCACACGTTTCCCGGCCTCGTCGACGGGGACGAGGCCGGGGCGTGTGATGCGCTCACGCGCGCGGCGCGTAGACGCTGAAGCCTCCGTCGCTCACGGTGCCGGTGAGGGTCCCATCGTCCGCGACACGCACGCTCGGGTGGCCGCCGATGACGCATTCCCATTCCTCGCCCGCGTGGCGAGTTCCCACGTAGAGTGTCTTCTCGGCGGCCATCCGGTCGGAGAGGATGACCGCGCATCCGGAGCCGGGAATCTCTTCCTTGCCTTCGCGGGCGAAACCGACCACGTCGGGATCGTCGAAAGCATTGTGCTGGCGTCCGACGGCCGCGCGGGCACGGATCCCCATGAGGATCGGCAGCTCGCGCACGGCGGGCAGGTCGTCAGAATCGGGAGAACCGAGGAGGTCACCCCAGAACACGCAGGGAACCCCAGCCTCGTGGAAGAGGATGAGGGCGTAAGCGGCCGCCTTGAACCAGGGGGCAACCGTTGAGGCCAGCGACTGGCCGGGCTGGGTGTCGTGGTTCTCGACGAACGTGACGGACTGGTCGGGGTGGGACGCCGTCAGCGTGTTCTCCCACAGTCGGGACAAGTCGACGTTGCCGTCCGAAATCGACGCGTCGTGGAGGTGGTAGTGCAGGGGAACGTCGAAGAGCATGACATCGGAGACCCTCGCCAGGTAGCTTTCGAGCTCACGCACGTCGCCGCTCCAGTATTCGCCGACGGCGGGCAGAAGGCGGCCCGTGGAGGTGCGCAGGTCGCTCAGCCAACGCGCGTAGAAGTCGGAACCCACGTGCTTGACGGCGTCCAGACGCAGCGCGTCCACGCCGGTCGTCTCGACGTACCAGCGACCCCAGCGGTCCAGCTCCTCGCTGACGCGGGGTTCGGTGACGTGCACATCGCAGCCCATGAGGTAGTCGAAGTTGCCGAACTCCGTGTCGACGGACTCGTTCCAGTGTTTGCCCTCGAAGAGCCACAGGCCGTTGCGCTTGGTGGCCTCGTCCCAGTCGACGCCGTGGAAGCACGTCCAGTCCCACGTGAAGTCCGAGTACGCGCCCGCGCGCCCCGGGAACGTGAAGCGGGTCCACGCCTCGATCATCTCGGGCTCGCCGATGGCCTCATGACGGTCCTGGGGGTTGATCGGGGTGGCTCGCACGGTCTCGGTCGCGTCGGCGCCCATGCGGTGGTTGAGGACGATGTCGGCGCACACGGCGATTCCCGCCTCATGCAGGGCCTCGATGGCGGCCAGGTATTCGTCCTTCGTCCCGTACTTCGTGGGCACGGAGCCACGCTGGTCAAACTCGCCCAGGTCGTACAGGTCGTAGACACCGTAGCCGACGTCGTTGATGCCCTCGTGTCCCTTGTAGGCGGGTGGCAGCCAGATGATGGTGACACCCAGGTCCGCAATCGCTTGGGCGTGCTGGGCGAGGTAGCGCCAGTGGCTGGCGTCCGGCGCCATGTCCCAGGCGAAGGCCTGCAGGATCAGGGGGCCCGCCTCGGTCTGGGACGAGGCCAGGGCCGGTTTCGTCGTCTCATTCACCCGCATATGGTGGCAGGTTTTCCCTCTCCCGGGGCTGAAAAAGTAGGAAACAGTGGCCCGTTAAACACTGCGCCGAGGCCTGTGCTTTGTTCGTAGTTAAGCGCCTCCCCAGCCCCGGCCTCGTCTCCGAGATGCTACTTATTCCAACCGAAGAGCCCCTTGACGCCGCCGGCGATGGCGGAGGCAGCGTTCGTCGCGCCGTCGGCAATCGCGGAGGCAGCGCTCGTCGCGCCATCGGCAACGACCTTTGTCGTGCTCTCCAGTGCCTGCTGGGCGCTATCCAGCACGCCCGGCCCCCGGTCCTCGGGGGTCGCGTCGCTGACCGACTGCTTCCAGACCTCGGCGTCGACTCCGGGAGGCGGCAGCTCACGCAGGTGGCCCTTGAGGCGCATCGACTGGGACTGGAGCGACACAAAGGTCATGCCACCCGACACGACGCCTCCAATGACGGGGATAACCTTGGAGACGCCCTGCGCGAAGCTCTTCTTCGTCACGTTAATGCCAATGAAACGCAGGCAATGCTTCATCACCGGGTACCACGAGGTCTTCGTGAGAGCCTGCTTCGTCACCTGCTTCTGGAACGCGGGCATCGCGACCGAGCGGGCGAACGTCGTCAGCGACTGGGCCGCGCCACCGACGCCGAGCATGACGCCGAAGAACATCGCGAGGACACCGATCGTCTCGTCATCCACCTCATCCATGTCACTGAGGAGCTCACGCCAGCCGTAGAGGTACGCGAGCTTCTGCATGATCCGAAACGCGTGCACGTAGTACTGCATCAGGTCCGCGGGGACCGTTCCGAGCATCGCGAAGCCGCCGGGGATGCCCGCAGCGAAGGACATCGCCGCGGACTTGTTCGTCTCGAAGGAGATGATGCCGTCGGCGAGCTTGTCGAGATCGGTCAAGGACACGCCTGCGAGCACTGGGTTCGAGTCGACTGCGCGCGCGATCGCGTCGTCACTCATGTGGAGCTTGCGCAGTTCCTGACGCAGGAACTCATCGCGGGTAATGCGCACGCCGCGGATACGCACGACCTTCTTGAGGAACTCGATCGCGTACTGTTCGGCCTCCGAATCCTGTTGTGCGATCGTTTCGCGCAGCTCAGCGATGCCATCGGAGGCTTCTCCTGTGAGCTCCGCTTCGTCGCTTGTGTCGAGCACGATCTCTCGGCCGTTTTCTTCGAATTCGCCGTTGACGCCGAGCTCGTCGAGGTTGTCGCTCATCTCGTTCCTTTACACTGCGTTGTGACCTCAACACGAGGCCTGGATACGCGACAACTATAGCCTACTTTTTCTGCGATTTGGCGCCCATGACACACCGTCATTATTCTCAGGTGCGCGGACGTCAGCGTCGGGCCTAGGCTGGTCTCATGTGGATCGTCGCGGCCTGCTTGTCTGCCTTGTTTGCGGGACTAACCTCGGTCCTGGCTAAGGCGGGCGTCGCGTCGACGAACTCGACGGTTGCGACGGCGCTGCGCACGGTCGTCGTGGCCGTTGGCGCGTGGGGCATGGCGCTTCTGATCGGCTCCGCTTCCGGCGTTGCGTCTATCGGTGGGACTTCTGCACTGTTCCTGGTTCTGTCCGGACTGGCGACGGGGGCTTCGTGGCTGTGTTACTTCGCGGCACTGTCTCGAGGGGACGTCTCCCGCGTCGCCCCCATCGACAAGCTATCGACGGTCCTGGCGATCATCCTTGCACTCATCCTGCTGGGTGAACCCGTGAGCGTGTGGGGCAGCATTGGAATCGTCGTCATCACGGTGGGGACGCTGCTGATGGTGGAGCCCTCCGACCTCTCAGGCCTGCCGCGTGCGCTGCGCGGGGGTGGCAGCTGGCTGACGTTTGCGCTCGCATCCGCGCTGTTCGCGGCACTGACGTCGATCCTTGGGAAGGTCGGCATTTCGGGGGTTGATCCGACGCTGGGGACGGCGGTGCGCACCCTCGTGGTACTGGCGATGGCGTGGGCGATTGTGGGGGCGCAGGGGCGGATGGGCGAGGTTCGGTTGATCCCCGGCCGGGAGGTCGCGTTTATCGTCGCGTCGGGCGCTGCGACGTGCGCGTCATGGCTGGCCTACTACCACGCCTTGAAAGATGGGCCTGCATCGGTCGTGGTGCCCATCGATAAGCTGTCGATTCTCGTGACCGTCGCGGTGTCAGCCGTGGCGTTTCACGAGCGTTTCACGCGGCGCTACCTGCTAGGCCTCGCTCTCATGTGTGCGGGAACTGCGGCGATGGTGGTGGCGTAGGTCCTTACCCACACGGCCATCTAGTGGCCTTGTTTTTCTTCCCAGGTGTCGGTGTTGGAGACGATGAGGTGGTTGAGGGGGA
>ERZ773022.335-NODE-335-length-40096-cov-7.132664_pt1 | contig 40096 bp, 35 predicted proteins | sample MGYA00580839_ERZ773022 | MGnify/ENA primary metagenome ERZ773022 (study PRJEB29015, sample SAMEA2738020) | human oral metagenome | biome: human oral; feature: human-associated habitat; material: dental | place: China | collected 2044 ... | reverse complement strand
GGTGGATTATACTTCGCACACCTTGTGTGCTCAGCACGGGCTTATACGCCCTATATCAAAAAGCACTTCAGGCATTTGAGCTTGAAGTGCTCTTGATTTCATTGGTACCCGCACGATAATTTAGAGTTTATGAAAAAAATCACCCACACGATAATTTAGAGTTCGCTTTTTCAAACCCACACGATAATTTAAAGTACCGGATTTTATCCAAATCCCTCAATTTTTAATCTGTTTGTTTACCTTCTATATCTTTTAAGGTCTTACCTTCTTTGTTTTTCCATGTTCTAGGTCCACTAACACTGTACCCAAGAATGAAATCGGCAGCAGCCGAAGAACTGGAAAACAGAATATCTTCTGTTGTCACCAAACCATCAACCTTTGATGAATCCAGTAGTTTCTGTCTCTGTTTTTGCATACCTTCACTCAAAGATTTTACAGATGTTTTCTCGTTTAGGGTAGCTCCGGCAAATACCACAAATCCCTCGGATGTCACTTTGCCCGTTGCGCTTACATATCCAGATGTAATATAAAGCACTTCATCGTCAACCATAGTAGTCGATGAATCCACCTGAATAAAAGGTTCTAGGACTTTATAGCCAAGTGCATTAATAAGTATCTTTACATTATCAACAAACTCTTCCATAACAGCTATTTGAGATTCCTTCATAACTGTATTTCGATAGGTATTTTTAGTAAGTACAAGATATCTTTTACTTGCTCTTGCTATTTCAACAAATCGATTTTCCAAATATCTGATGAGTGCTTTATTCAGATCTCTACCGATAAAGACAACTGCCGTACTCCAGTAATATTTTTCTTTTTCAGATTGATAGTCTCTTAAATGTTGGACGAGTCTATCTTTAACGTTTTCTGCTTCTCCAATGTACACGGAGTCTGAGCCATCATCTTCCTTACAAAGCAAGAAATATACCCCTGCTTGTGTAATATCATCACGATCACAAGAGGATACCTCTATACGAGGAATCTTAATTGCCTTTCCGTTCCAATTTGATAACTCTGCTATGATCAAACTGTCAGCTGTACCATTTACAAGAAACAGTTCTATTGATTTCCCGTATGCCATTTAGAATCACCTACCATTCAATTTTTTTATCTACCCAACCTATTCTCAATACTTCTGTCTATTCAACTGTTATAAAAAATCGCAGGATTTACGATATTTTTTATCCATTTTTCAACACTTGATTTTCAACAATCAAAACACCGAAAAAACCTTATATTTCAGGCTTTTTCACACTATCAATTTTGTGCTTTAGTCAACAGAACTACGCACTCCACATGGCTCGAGCTGATACCATAGCTTACCATGACACATATTTGAACCTTTAAGTAGGTACTTTAATTGGTATCTTTCTTGTCTGAGCTCTTTGATGATTGCTGCTTTTTCGTCTTGAGTTGTGCAGCCCATCTTTCTTGCCTCAAGGCGATCCTTTTTTTACTACTTCAATCTCCGCTTTCATTACCTCAATTTCTACTCTTAGTCTGATTAACTCTTCGCGTTCTGATTCAGTTAAAGGCTTGGGCTCAATAGTTTTCTTTTTCATATCAGGCTTGATTTGCAGTCATAAGATATCACTATGAATTGAGGAATGTATCATTCCAAATATTGATTTTACCACACTTATGCTTAATGTCGCTAATTCTGACATTAAAAAATCGGATATAATCTATACAAACTAGCATAATAGATTGTTATTTTTAATGCTTAATAATGATAACTTTTACACCCTCACTCATTTCGATATCTCTTTTAAACTCAATCTCATTTTGAATAAAGCCCAAGTCATAAATAACATATAGTTGACGGTCATATTCTTTTTTATAAGCAGTCATGTCTGCGCTAATTTCTTCTATTATTCTAGATTTTCGCCCCTCTTTTAGTAACTTCACCTCTATGCAAAGAGACATTTTGGGCATGATAAAGTCTGGAATATATTCTTTACCAGAAAATTCAAACTTCCCAGATTCTCTATCATAGTCTACACCCTTTGCTAATCCTCGTCCCAACAACAATGATTCAATTGCATTTTGAACTTCTACTTCTTTTTCTGGCTTTTGAAAAATAACGGTTCTTAATCGCGATTGTAAAAAATTTTCAATATTATCAAACTCATCGTCAACAAAATCCATGCTTTCTTCAAGACTAGCTAACAGCATTTTCCCACTTATATAAACCTGCTCTAGTATTTTTTTCTGAACAGGCCATACAGAATCTCCCCATGCAGGAATTTCATCAATATTAAATGTATAAAACATATTCGACACATTTAACAGCAATCTCGTTCTTTCTGCCAGATCATTATATACAACAGTCATATCCTTAAATCCAGAATATCTACCACTCTCAATTGTATTTGTGCTGACAAGAATCTCATGTATGGTGTCGCAAAAAGCTTTAATTTGAGAAATTAGCACCCTAATTTCACGATTTTTTTCTAATGAATTTTTCAAACAGATACCCCCCCCGAAAGTAAAATTTCACATGTCCATTCTTTTTTTGCAGATAAAAACTATATATATTCATAATCCCATTTTTCTACAGGAAACCGCTTGTAGTCTGCTATTTTCTTGTTTTTTGGCATTGCAATCATTAATAGCCGTCTTGGCCTCGTCATTGCAACATAAGCTATCCTCATTAATTCATCTTCCAAATCACCCTCCATTAAAAACTTTGGTGTAAGAGTTTTTCCAGTCATACTTTTTACATAAATCAAAACCGCATCATAAGTCTCACCTTTGACTCCGTGAATTGACGATCTCGTATAATCCCCACTGCTTTTCTTTTCAAAAAAATTTTTTAATGGTATATTCTTAAACTCAGGGTTACTTTTGTCTCTTGTTTTTATCTTGAGAATATCTTTTATATTTATCCCTTCCACAGCTTTGAAACTATATTCATTCAATTTTTCAATATATAAATTTATAAGCTGGCTTACCCACTCTGCAATACCTAAATCTATATTGGGTAAACAACAAAAAACATCAATTATAAAATCTTTCCAATTATCCTCATTTGTATATTCCCTTATTTTTTTACTCATTAAATACTCATCTGTTACCTCCCCAATAAGGATTCTAAACGATGCTTTTGACATATCACTGAATGCCTTCTTGCGAGAACCACATTTCCATTCATATGCAGCTTTTGCAATCAGCTCCATTTCCTTGCTTTTCCACAAGTCCTTAATATCTGTATCTGAATGGATTCTCCCTCTTGTAAGAACAGCCACATTATCTGATTTGATTTCTATATTCATACTATGACATTTTTCAAGGAAATAATCTATCACCTCAGTCTCTGTAATTCCATTCGTCAAAAGTAGTATGGGTTTTTGACTCTCATCTTTATAATCTCCCACGGCATCGTTTGTTCTTTGTCCTTTCAATGTTGCCGAAAACCAAGACGTTGCATTACAAATATGCTGTGAACTGCGAAAATTCCCCGTCAGTTCAATGCACTCCCATGACTCTGCACCTATTTTCTTTTTAAAACACTCTGGATTTGCATTTCTCCATTCATATATAGCTTGATCTGGATCTCCCACTAAAAATATTGATTTTATACCCGCTTCCGTGAGAAAATCAAATACAGCCATCTGTTCCTCTGATGTATCTTGAGCCTCATCAATAATAATAATTGGAAAACGTTCAACTATTGCTGTTGCAATCATTGGATATTCTTTCAGCAACCTATATGCAAAAGATGCAACCTCATTTTGGAATATAATGTTTTTCTTCATAAGCATCTCTTTATATTGCTGACAAGGAAGAAGTTGACTCTTTCCACGTAATTCACAACTAACAATTTCTTTCTCTTTATAAAATTTATTATCAATGCCCCATTGAAATTTCTCTATATTATTTACACATCCATTGCGATAACATTCTGTTCTCCAATACCTATAAGGTATTTCCCAATTGTCACTCAAAGCGATCAATGGCTTTACTTTGTCATGTGTCTTTAAATATCCATATCTCAATACAATAAATTCATTAATAAAACTATCAACCGTCCCAATGTAATGAGGATAATCCAATTTACCAATTCCCTTATTCATTAACAATGCTTTTTTGTAAATTTCTTCACTAGCAACATTTGTGAATGACAAAATTGCAACTCCTTGATGATATCTATCCCAGTTATCCAAATAAGACAATAACTTAGTCGCTACAGTATATGTTTTCCCACTACCTGGACAGGCTCTTACAATAACTCTACCTTCAGCTTCCAAAAACGATAATTGCTCATGTGTTAACTTTTCCATATCTACCTTTCCGTCACATAAAACACTGCTTCTTTTAAATAATCAGGGATAACAAATTCTTTTTCGATAGTTTCACCCCTTTTTCTCATTTCACACTGTTTCTTTATTGTCTGACTTATATACTGTGCAATCGCTCCTTTGCATTTGTCTCTTACTTGTATGAATAGCCATACACAAGCTGCTTTTTCATTCATATCATGCAAACTGTTTACCTTTTGTTCCAACGCAGGTCCCAACTGTGAATACTCACTTTTTATTGCTTCAATAAAATATTCAATGTTATTTTCATCACAACACAAAGCATATTCTAATGTTTTTGTTGCCTTAAATACATTTATACCCACAGCTCTACACGATGTTTCAAGTTCATTGCAACGCTCTGATGGTGTCCCGTTCAATAATTTGTCCGATATATCACTATTTACATCATCATAATCAAAGTCCTTATTGATATAATTAGTTTCACTCTTCTTGGTACATCTATCATCATCTGTCACAATTGCAACCTTTGAAAAACAGGTTTGTACACTATGCGAAGAAAATAAATTAACAAAAGGACTAAACGCAACACTATCCACATTCACAACCTCAACTGCATATTTTTCTAATGGTCTGTCCAGTATTTTTGCAATCTCCGGCAATAAAATTGCTTCACTTATGCCTTCTACAAATATAATACCTTTAGCAAAAAACATTTGAGATTTTGTTACATCCAAATATTTCTGCAAATATTCTTTATTAGCATCTGTTAAATTTGCTTCTGAAAATGGTAAACAATATTTTCTGTGTGCATTTTCATAAATCAAATTAATATTACCTATACCCACCTTTGATGCCAATGTTGGTGAATGCGAAGTGAAAATAATTTGTATATTTGCATCCCCTTGATTTGTATCAGCCAAAAAAGTATGTACTAATTCCTGTAATTGTGGATGTAAATGTGCTTCCGGTTCTTCAATTAAAAGCAAATGTTGATAAACTCCACCTCGTTCAATTGCCATATCACCAAGCACCGCCGAAATGAATAAAAGATTATTGTATCCTAATCCATTCTGATATAATTCAAATGAACTGCTTGCAATCTCATTTATTCTTGTTACTAATTCCGGAGCCATATCTTCAACATTTTCTAAAATAGACGTTTCAAAATATATCCCATTTTCGTTTTGTTGTATTATTCTATTATCTGCATGTTCTTCTGCATATTGCTGGGCTCTCGAATACTCACCATCATTTATTGAAACTAATACCCATTTAGGTTTTATCCAAGCTCTTAACGATGAAGCAATTGAATCGAATCTTGGCTCTATTAACCCTATATCAACATGCTGGCTCAGAAAATCTTGTTCTATACGAGCTAAATTATCATTAATTGTTTCTCTGGTCTTTTTTAGTTCTTCTTTTTCTAATAGGGTATTATTTGCACTGTTTAGTATGTCCACTAATTCTGCTCGTGTATCTTCATCTGGCACCAAACTTCTTAATAATTGAGCTAATTTACTATTTCTAGCTGGTTTCATTTCACTCTCAGAATCTCTTAATGCACCCAAAAACATTACATCCATTGCATCAAAAGTGTCTGATGACAGTTGGGTTCCCTCTGTTCCGATTCCCCAATGTATTGCTCTAACTTTTTCTGTACCATTAGTAGCAATCACTCTTTCAAAACGAATATGAAATTCTCCACCGTGTCCACCCGCACTTTCAGGATCCCATAATTCTACTAATCTTTTAGGGACTTCTTCCAAATAAATATCAAACAATGCAAAATCAGCTACATTTCCATCTTCAAAAACATGAAAATCAGCTCTAGTAAAAAAAATGTCTTTCTTATATGTTACGGTAGAAAATGCAATTCTTATTGCATCCATGACAGCAGATTTTCCTGAATTGTTTTCACCGATAATTGCATTTACACCTTTGTTAAATTGTAAAGTAATCCCATACTCATCGAACACTCTAAAATTTTTGATTGTAAGCTTTTTTATGTACATACTGGTATCCTCCACCTGATATATTTAATTACATATTTCGTAGTTTATAGCACAACCTTTCAAACAATCCTTTACCTTATCTTTTCTGCCAATGTTTTCTGCAAGAAAGGCTTAATAGAATTTAACAAAATTGCTTTGATTTTTTTATCTTGTTTTACGGATATTGTGCTCTTATCTCTTTTGTTAAACATCTTCAGCATAAACTCATAATCTTCTTCTCCGTCATATTGATTATATGGTGTATGAAATGCACCTTCATCATATAACCATCTCAATAGCTTACGCGAAAATAACTCTGTAGATAACGATAAATATCTATTATCCTCAACTGCATGCAATAATTTGAATGTACTCTCTATCAAAACAGTTTCTTCATTCATATCTGTTCTGTTAAACTTCTTTATACAAGAACTTCCTATAGGAAATAATAAATTTCTATTTAGCACATTCCTTATTTTATATAAATATTTAATATTTTCTTTTCCACAAATACATTCACTTGAGCAACTAACATCTTCTTCACAATCTTCAATTTTCCACTCTGTTACTGCATCTTCCCAATACTCACCCTCGGAATGTTCAATTACTGTCATAATTAAATTCCTTACATATGCGTTATCCATCGCACTGCATCCCTCCCTGTAATAATATACCAATATTAATTTACCTGAATCATCTGAATCAAGTTACTATCTATAAAATACTTCCATACACATACTCATTTGCTTTTACATACTCCTACGCATCCTATACTCAGATACCTTTTATGATTCATTGCAACACTTCCAGTTATCCTGGTTTTCTGTCATAATACTGGCTTCGTTTTAATATAAAGCACTATTATAACGTAAAAGAGTCAATATTCTTCCAAAGTTAGAATATCGCCCCTTTTAATAATTCTATGTCAGAAACATCCATACCAAATCATGAAAACATAAATCAAACAATAACTGAATTATTACCCGATACCCCTCCAAAAAAGAAATCTAATACGTATATACCATAATGACTTTAAATACTACTTATATCATCTTAAAATTCTTCAGCGTCTCCACTATCGCATCCTCTTTCTCCTTCGGACACTGAGGCTGTCTGGTATCCTCAGATTGTAGGAAGATTATAATTTCCCCAATTCAAGTCCGCACTCTCTCTTAACCTATGCAATATAAAATGTCGAAACCTTTAAATCAAACTTTTCCAATATATATTCCTTGATTTGTGCATAAGTCGCTTTACTTTCAGCACTTGTCAAATCAAGCTCATCAAGCTTAATTTCAACATCTATATGTTTATCGACATCAAGTTTGGACAATAACGCTACCGTCTCCACATGCTTCGTCTTCGGAAAATTATCATACGCCTTCATCACCACCGGCTCGTACCCCAGCTCCGAGAACTTCTCCAAATTCATCGCCATGGTATTAGGATTACACGAGATATAGAGAATCTGTTCTATGCCGTAGCTAGACAGCATCTCCACCACTTTGTCGTGCATTCCCATTCGTGGTGGATCCACAACTATCATATCGGGCTTCTCAGTCACCTCATCAAGCTTCGCTTTAACGTCGCCGCAGATAAAATGACAGTTATCTATATTATTCATCTTTGCATTATCAATTGCCGCATCAACTGAATCCTGCACGATCTCAATTCCGTACACCTTCTTGGCTTTAGATGCCATAAGCTGAGAAATAGTCCCAGTTCCGCAGTAAAGGTCGTATACGACTTTTGAGTCAAGATCTGGAATTAGCGCAAGTGCTTCGCTATACAATCTTTCAACTGCTTCTATATTAGTCTGGAAGAATGAAAAAGCATTTACCTTAAACTTTAGCCCGAGAATTTCCTCGTTGTAGTAATCACGGCCAAATAGAATTTTTACTCCTTCGTTGATTACGGCATCTGCTAGGCTATCATTGAACGTGCGCATAACGCCGATAAGCTTATTATCTAGCTTAAGTCCCAGCAGCATATCAAGGTACGCCTGCTCGTCAAATCCATCTTCGCTACTTGTAACTATGTTAACCAATAGTTCATTAGTCTTTACTCCGTGACGAACAACAAGATTACGAAGAAGACCCTGGTGCGATTTCTTGTGATAGAACGAATAGCCTTTTTCTACACAGAAATCAAGTGTTGCACGAAGCACTCTGTTGAAGTCCATAGGAACCAGCTGACATTCGTCACATGTCACAATCGACATGAAGTGTCTCTTCTTGTGCATACCTAGGGTAAGTTCCCCACCGATTTCCAGGTCGCCGAACGTATACTCCATCTTATTTCTATATCTGTATTCCGAGAGAGCTGGAACTAGACCACTAAATACAGAATCGTCTACCTTGCGCCTCGTCAGCTGCTCTCTGATTATATTTTCCTTCTCCGCGCGCTGCTCCTCATATGGAACACCCTGATACAGGCATCCTCCGCAGTGCTCGGAGATCGGACAGATCTTAAAATTCTCCATATTTGTTATAGAATTCCCTCTTATACTCTAGGAACCTATCCTCCTCAATTGCTTTTCTGATGTTTTTCATCATATTTACCAAGAAATGAATATTGTGTTCTGATAGCAACATCGAGCACAGTATCTCATCATTCTTAAATAGATGTCTTAAATATGCACGCGAATAATTTCTGCAGCAATAGCAATCACAATCTGGATCTAAAGTGCTGAAATCCCTTGCAAATATAGCATTCTTGATATTGATTTTACCTCTGCTCGTCATCGCCATGCCATGTCTTGCTAGCCTTGTTGGTAGTACACAGTCGAACATGTCGACTCCTCGCTCAACACTTTCGAACAGGTAATCTGGAGTTCCAACTCCCATCAGATATCGTGGTTTATCTTCAGGTAGTAGGTCAACGCAGTCATCAAGTACATCAAGCATGATATCCTTTGGCTCACCGACGGACAATCCGCCGATTGCATAACCAGGCAGATCTAACTCCGTAATTTGCTTTGCACTTAATTCTCGTAGGTCCTTGAACATTCCGCCCTGCATGATTCCAAATAGCGCCTGCTTCATAGTATCAGAGCCTGTTTCCATAGCGGATTTAGCCTCTAGTCTCCTGTGGTGATCGTCGCAGCGTCTAAGCCATCTTGTAGTGCGCTCTAGAGATCTAGCGACATACTTCTTTTCAGCAGGATATGCAACACATTCATCAAACGCCATCATGATATCTGAACCCAGCGCCGTCTGCACTTCTACCGAGCTCTCTGGGGTCATCATATGAGATGAGCCATCTATGTATGATTTAAACTTAGCCCCTTCCTCGGTTATCTTGCGGAATTTTCCAAGCGAAAACACCTGAAAGCCACCACTATCTGTAAGGATAGGACGATGCCAGTTCATGAACTTATGTAACCCACCAGCTTCACGGATGATGTCCTCACCAGGTCTAAGGTACAGATGATAAGTATTTCCAAGGATAATCTCAGCGCCTGTCTTTTCAACATCTTCAGGCTTCATCGCCTTTACCGTCGCCTGAGTGCCAACCGGCATAAACACAGGCGTCTCAATAGTGCCGTGAGGTGTCGTAATTCTGCCGCACCTTGCTCCAGTGCGCGAGTCCTTTTTTTTTAGCTCAAAACTAAGTGATTCTTTCATCTCAAACTCCTACTTTATAAACATCGCATCGCCGTAGCTAAAGAACTTATATCTCTCACGCACAGCCTCTTCATAAGCCGCAAGAATGTGCTCCCTATCGTATAGCGCCGAGACTAGCATGATCAGAGTCGACTTTGGAAGATGGAAATTTGTAATAAGTCCATCAACGACCTTATATTTATACCCCGGATAAATGAATATCCCTGTGCTGCTATGTCCGCTCTCAATCTGCCACACGCCGTCAACCTGCTTTGCAGCACTCTCAAGAGTTCTCGTCGAGGTCGTACCAACGGATATAACCCTTCTGCCCTCTCTAATTGCTCGGTTTACGGTTTCTGCCGTCTCAGAGGCTATGGTGTATTCCTCAAAATGCATCTTGTGGTCCTCGATATTATCCACCTTGACCGGTCTAAAGGTTCCGATGCCGACATGAAGTGTTACGTATGCAATTTCAACGCCTTTTGCCCTTACCTTCTCAAGCAGTTCGTCTGTAAAATGAAGTCCTGCCGTCGGAGCTGCCACAGACCCATCCACCTTGCTGTATACGGTCTGATATCTCTCCTTATCGTCATTTTCCGCGTCTCGTTCGATGTATGGTGGAAGCGGCATACTTCCAATTTCTTCGAGGCGTTCCATAAATATACCTTCGTATTCGAACTCTATTATTCGTGTTCCGTTTTCTTTATCTTTAAAACCCAAGATATGTGCTTTAAAAAGCCTGTTCTCATCTAGAACTACCGTATCGCCTTCCTTGAGCCTCTTTCCGGGCTTAACCAAGCTCTCCCACTTATCACCCTCTAGGCGTTTGATAAGAAGTAGCTCGATATGTGCACCCGTCTTCTCCTTGATTCCGTGCAGTCTTGCAGGAATTACCCTCGAATCATTTACGACCAGACAGTCCCCTTCATGTAGGTATTCTAGGATATCGTAGAAATGTCTATGCTGAGTCGTATTGTTAGCTCTATCGAGCACCATCAGCCTGCACTCATCCCTCTTTAGCGAAGGTGTCTGTGCAATTAGCTCTTTCGGAAGCTCGTAATCAAAATCTTCTAGTCTCATTAATTCTGTATTCTCCAGTTCTAATCAGCGAGGCGCGATCACGGATACATATATAACATATCCGCCGCGCCCCTTTTTAATCTTCTTTGTAATAGGACATCAGTCCTAGGTATTCATATGCGAGCTTAGTAACCATACGGCCCTTCTGCGTACGGTACATGAGATCTGACTGAATGAGGAACGGTTCGTTGACGTCCTCAAGTGTCACCCTCTCTTCGCCGATTGCACTAGCAATAGTTTCAATTCCAACCGGTCCACCGCCAAAGCTCTTGATTATCGTCTCGAGAATCTGCCTATCCAGCTTATCGAGTCCGAGTTCATCCACTCCGAGAGCCTCTAGTGCTTTACGTGTTACTTCGATATTAAGCTGTCCATCGCTTATGACCTCACTAAAATCCCTTGCCCTCTTGAGCAGTCTATTTCCGATTCTTGGTGTCCCTCTCGATCTACTAGCTAGCTCATCGAGAGACTCATCGTCTATCTCTATGCCGAGAACCTTTGCGGAGCGAAGTAGAATATTCCTGATTTCTTCGTGAGTATAGAATTCAAATTTCGTGATTATTCCAAATCTATCTCTTAATGGTGCTGAAAGGCTTCCAGCCCTCGTCGTAGCTCCGACTAAAGTGAATTTTGCGATATCTATTCTAAGAGATCTAGCCGCAGGTCCTTTTCCGATAATGATATCTAGGGCAAAGTCTTCCATAGCAGAATAGAGAACCTCTTCAACTGAACGATTTAGCCTGTGAATCTCGTCTATGAAAAGGACATCATTCTCGTTTAAATTCGTAAGAATAGCGGCTAAGTCGCCGGCTCTGCTGATTGCGGGTCCTGACGTAATCTTGATATCTACTCCAAGTTCATTTGCAATAATATTTGCAAGAGTAGTCTTTCCAAGACCTGGAGGTCCGTAGAAAAGCACGTGGTCGAGTGACTCACCGCGCTTCTTAGCAGCTTCAATGTATATCGATAGGTTTTCCTTCGCAACTGACTGGCCACAGTACTCACTTAGGTACTGTGGCCTGAGCGTGAACTCCCCGTTTATCTCATTCGGTATAACCTTAGTTGATGTGATGTTATCTAGCATTTCCCAATCCTTCTTCTATAGCAGATACTTAAGAGCTTTCTTGATGTAAGTCTCCGCATCAAGTCCTTCATCGGTTACGTGACCGATTGCCTCTTCAGCCTCAGTTTTCGAATATCCAAGTGTAGTGAGTGCCATAACAGCTTCCTGCCTGGCTTTATCAAGACCAGGAATAGAAACTGGAGTCGTTCCTCCCATATCTGGCAAAGGAGCTGCATCTACCTTGTCGCATAGCTCAAGAATTACACGCTCCGCAGTCTTCTTACCTACACCCTGCGCCTTAGCAATTGCAGTAGCATCCTTATTAACTATACTGTATTTAATATCATCAGCTGACCCCGTCGACATAATTGCGAGGCCTGCCTTTGGGCCAACGCCTTTTACAGTGATGAGCTGTTCGAACAAATTCAAAGAATCAAGCTTTGAGAAACCGTAAAGCGACATGCCATCTTCCTTGACCTGCATGTACGTAAATATATTTACAATATCACCTTCTCGATGGAGAAGTAGCGGCGAAGTATCCGCAACGTATATGCGAAAACCAATTCCTCCGCTCGTCTCAATAATCATCGACCCCTTGTCATAATAAAGGTACTCACCTTTGATATTTCTTATCATTATCTTTTATCTCCCAATTACTCTGGAATTACGCGAATGTGCATGACATATAGCAGCAGCAACTGCGTCAGCTGTATCGTCAGGCTTAGGGACGTCCTTTAGATTCAAAATAGTCTTGACCATCGTCTGAACTTGCTTCTTCTCCGCCTTTCCGTAGCCTACTAGCGCTTGCTTAATCTGCATCGGTGTGTATTCAGATACCGAAAGCCCACCCTCAACGCATGCGAGCATAGCGATTCCTCGCGCTTCACCTACGCCAATAGCCGTCGTAACATTTCTATTAAAAAAAAGCTCCTCTATCGACGCTTCGTCTGGCTTGTACTCCTGAATTATTTCAGTCAGCCCGTCGTAGAGCAACTTTAACCGCTCAGGCATCGGCACTCCCGCCTTCGTCTCAATTGAACCGTAATGTACAGTCTTGAAGCGGTTGCCATTGTAATCTAAAATGCCATATCCCATGATGGCGTAACCTGGGTCTATTCCTATAATTCTCATCATTAATCACCTCCGATATTTTACCAAAAACAGGCCATTTTGTCTATTAATCGGGACAATGAGAGTTAATGTTTCGTATTTATTCATTCACTTGCAAATTTATGCTATAATTTATAGTGTGTTGTGTGCAGAGAACCTTTTTTATCATAGGGAGGACAGATGCGTTACTCAAGACAGAATAAGATATTGGAACTAATCCAAAAGCATGTAGTAGAAACTCAAGATCAGCTACAGGATCTACTCGAGCAGGAAGGTTACAAAGTAACTCAAGCGACTATATCTAGAGACATTAAGGAGCTACAGCTCGTTAAAGTATCAATAGATAAGGATCGCTATAAGTACACATCCGGAAAGTTCGACATTCAGCCGATTTCTGAAAGGTTTATCAAGATTTTTAGAGAGACTATCGTCTCCTATGCTTCAGCACAGAATCTCATCGTGGTAAAGACACTTTCTGGTTGCGGAAATGCTGCAGCAGAAGCCATTGACTGTCTTAAGTTAGAACACGTTGTAGGCTCAGTTGCAGGAGATAACACCCTACTTATTATTGCCGAACATGAAGAATATGTTGCAGCGATTCTAAAGGTGTTCGAAGACATGATTGCCCTAAGAGAATAACATTTAATATTGAGGTATATTAATGCTCGATCGTATTGAAATTACAAATTTTGCGACAATTGAACATATATCTTTTGACCTTGGACCTTCTCTCAATATCATCACTGGTGAGACAGGTTCAGGTAAATCTGTACTAGTACAGGCTATCAGCACAGCCCTCGGGGACCGTGCTGATATTTCTATGATCAGAAATGGCACGGATAAAGCGCTTATTCAAGTTGTCGGCCATATTGGAGATGAAGATGTTATTATCTCACGTGAGCTCCTTAAGTCGGGAAAAAGCGTAGCCAAGCTCAATGGCGAGATAGTCTCTCTGGCAAAGCTAAGAGATTTTTGCAGTGAGTTCGTCGACATCCATGGACAGTACGACAATCAGCAGATACTCGATCCAGAGAACCACATAATTATAACAGACAGCTACAATCACGGATCTATCGAGAAGGAGCTCAGCAAACTTAGTGACCTTCATAAACAATATCATGAAGTCAAACGTGAATACGATCAGCTACTCCGAAGCGAGTCAGAATCGCGTAGACAGCAGGACTTCTATCAGTTCGAGTTTGACTACATAGACAACCTTGATTTACAGCCTGGTGAAGATGACGAGTTAAGAGAGCAGCTCGACTTAATGCGCAACAGCGAACGAATATACGAGGCTGTTGCCGGTTCATATAGCAAGCTAACTGATGATCCTTCTGTTCTCAGCGTTATTGGCTCATGTATGAATCAGCTTCAGAGCATTGCATCATATAGTGAAGAGCTAAGTGAACTATCAGATAACTTTTCAGAGCTATACTATAGCCTTGAAGATATCTCTTCTAACCTTAGGAATACAAGTGAATCTATCAACTTCTCGGAGGAAGAGATAGATCTTGTATCGTCGAGGCTAAGTGTAATTGAGGATGCTAAGCGAAAATACAATATGAGCATCGAAGAGATTATCGCATACAAAGAAGAGCTCGATAGTAAGCTAGGCGTAATCCATAATCTTGACGATGAGAAGAAAAGACTTGTCAAGCTTATCGACAAGAGATATAGCGAACTTGAAGCGCAGGCTGAAGTAGTCAGCAATATTAGAAAGGCCAATGCTGCTTCACTAGAAAGAGAGATGATCAAGGAACTTCAGGACCTTGCTTTTGCAAATTCCGAATTCAAGATCGATATAACAAGACATGACGACATCTCTGAACTCGGATATGACGGTGTTGAATTCCTGATATCTACTAACCCAGGAGAACCTCTGAGACCGATGGCAAAGATTGCCTCTGGCGGTGAAATTTCTCGAATCATGCTCGCCTTCAAGCATATCATCGGTAGTAGTGACAGCGTTGAAACCATGATCTTTGACGAAATTGATACTGGAATCAGCGGTAAGACCGCACTTGTAGTAGGTCATAAACTTAGCGAGATTGCCAATCATAGACAGATATTATGTATCACTCACTTACCTCAAATTGCCGCTTCTGGAGATGATAACTTCTCGATTGATAAAGAGATTTCAGAAGGTAAATCTCATACGGTTATCACTCACCTAGATGAGGCAGGCAAACTTGAGATGCTTGCTAGATTAATAAGCGGTGCTCCAAACAGCAGCAATGCACTTGAAGCTGCAAGAGAGCTAGTCGCATCAGTTAAAAAATAACGCTTGAGGTATAGCCTCAAGCTTTTTCCGTTTATCTTGTTTACTATCGGTGATTTTTGTGCACTTTTACATTAGCTACCAGTTAAAGACAAATAGCTCAAGTGATGTATTCTTATCCATCTCTCCTGTCTTTAGCAATCTATCAGTATCGTATAGCTCAATTAATGCTTTCTTTATCTTAGGCTTACCAACCTTTCTAGCTGCAGAGTATGCCTTTTTTAGACGATACTCATTCACTCCAAGGTTCTTAGCCATAGCCTTGATAGGCATACCTTCGTCATCTAGTTCTAGCGAATCATACATAATCTCAAACTGACCTATTAACGTAGAAGCAAGTGAGAATACATTTCCTTTACCTTTTGAGTTTTCACCAGCAGAAATGGTATTTATCAAAAGCTGCATAGCCATGTTCTTCTTACCAGCTAGTAGATAGTCAATGAAGTTAAACACAAATCTATCCTTATCACCAACCATTATTTCTTCTATGAGCTGCTTTGATACAGTATCTTTATCAGAAGCATTTACTAGCTTCGTAAGGTCCGATTCCATCCTGTATAAATCATATTCGCTGTCATTATTGAGATATCCGGATATATCTACGAGGTAATCCATATCGCGAGCACCAATCAGCTTTCCGGCTGAGCGAATTCGCTTGTTTACAAATGATTTAAGTTCCGATGGATTCAGCCTCTCGAAATTATATGTACTGCATAACCCAGATACTCTGCTAGCAAAAGCATTTAACTTCTCCTTCTTGCCAGGGCTCACAAGTGGCTCCAGATAAAATAAGAGAATCGTCGATGGATTTGGGTTGCTTAGATACTCTAGAATCGGAGCAGTTTCAGTTACGGAGCTCTTTTTTATTAGCGGCTGATAATTTTTAACCGTCAAGACCCTTGTGCTGGCAAACATGGTCATGGTATTAGCAGTTTCAACGATTTCCTGTGCGGTTACAGTCTCTCCATCGAGATCTGTTACTACGTATTTCCTGTCAGCCTCACTTGAATTGTTTTCTACAATTCCCTTTACAGCCCAGTCAGTAAGGAATCCCTCTTCGCCATAGAGAAAAATATTACTGCCTATTACGCCACTCTTTATATCTTTACTAAACTCTTTAAATGACATCCCTAATCATCCTATCGATTCTAATCTTGTTATTACTAATATCTACGCCAATAGCTCCTTCTTTATCATTTCTATAGACACTAATCCCACGCTTTTTAAAGCGCTCTATTACTCCTGCATTAGGATGACCATATGTATTATGTTCACCAACCTGGATAATTGCAATTCTCGGGTTTACAGCATCTATAAACTTTTCATTAGAGCTATACCTGCTTCCGTGATGTGCTACTTTGAGTATATCGCATTTTAACACGTCAGTAGATTTGTAGTATTCTATCATATCCAGTTCATCTGCCTCAACTAGGTCCCCAGTTAACATTATCTTAACGCCCTTATAGTGCAGTATGTATACGGTATTTAATTCATTATCATCAGATTCACTCGTCGCTATCCTATCGTCCATAGGCCAAATAGCTTCTATCCAAACGCCTTTTTCTAGCCTTATCTTATCTTTGAATCTAACTAAATTTAAATGTCTCCCCTTCACTTGGTATCTGTATGGATACGGAACCATATACTGTTTTACAGGATACACTTCGCCTAACTCCATGGCACCTTTACAGTGATCCATGTGCATGTGGGTAAATATGCTTATATCTAGATTGCTACATCCATTCTTCAAAAAGTACTCTTTTAGCACCTTCTCCCCGATATTACGTTTCCTTTCTCCACCACCATCTAGAAGTACATCATAATTGTCGGTTCGTATGTGTATCCCATCACCCTGTCCGACATCAATAAATACCAATTCATAATCCAAAAATAAATTTCGGTACGCAGAACCTATTGTAATAGACATACATAAAATGAGTATCACTGATTGCAATACGATGAAGTAACGTTTTCGGAGCAGCATAACGATATTGAACTCTGAACATATGTAAAATAGTAATGCATAGATTGCAATTACTGTCGCTATTTTCATAGAGCTAATGGAATATGAGAATTTACCACCCATATTAAGCAAGTGATTGAGCCTAATTATGATTTCTGTCAGATAAAATATCTCGCTTTTGATTATTATTCCTACTTTACCGATTATTGAGTACGTAGCTAGTCCGAATATAGAGAATGGAACTAGCATACCTATTAATGCAACAATTGGTACATTTATCATAAATCCTATTGGATTAATTTTGTTAAACGTAAATACCGTATACGGAATCATCGAGAGCTGAATCGCCAGTAAAAATCCTCCTCTCTTTCCAATTAATCTGCCAAGTGGATCAGTGAAAAAAGCAATCCCACACACCGCAAGAAACGACATTTGAAAACTAGCGCTGAAAAGCAAGAACGGATTATATATCAGCAGCATAATAAAGGATAACGCTAACGAAGATAATAAATCGAACGGGCGCTTTAGATAAAAGCCCATAATCGCAGTACATGTAAGGATTACCGCTCTTGTAGTTGAAACATTCCATGTAGTGAGTTCACCATATCCAAGCATTGCTATCATCGTCAGAACTCCTACGATTCCTCCATGGCGGCCCATAGCCATGAGCCTTAGCATCCCATATATTACCCCAACGTGTAATCCACTAACGGCAAGTACATGCGCCGTAGTATTTTCCCGAAACTCATTGATCGTATCCTCGTCTATGTCGTCAGTATCTCCAAAGGTTACACCTTTTATAAATCCGTATGATTTATTTCTTTCAGCCGATACCTTTCTTGCAAACTCTTCCTTGGTATTATTTAAAGAATGCCTGATAATCCAGAGCTTACTTGTCTCCACGCCCTTTATCTCGCTTATATTTGTTACCTTCATGGTGTACGTAATCTTCTTGGTCAGGAGATATCGCCTATAATCAAAACATCCCGGATTACGAGCTGTGGTCGGAACTGTTATTTTTCCCTGCACCTTTACTAGCTTTCCATAAAGCTTCATTCCATATTTATGATTCATATCTTTGTATTTATTTTTTTTATTACCATAGCCAGAATTTGTTCTAGCTTTGAAACCATCACCTCCCTCTCTAACAAAGCCTTTCAATTTCTTACATCTAACAATAGTTTCATCCCCTAACGAATAGGTTTTTACATCAATCGTAAGACCTTTATCATTTTCCTTATAGCCTATTACTCGTCCCTCAACATAAGTATAATTTGATAGTTCATTGGGCATCATTGGTTTTATATCATATTCATGAATTGTATAATTCATGCAGCCACTGCAGAACATAAATACGCAAAGAATAATATCCCTTTTTATAGATTTTCTTGTGATTTCCTGCTCTATCTCTGTTCTTATGCAAACTATACGGTAAATAGAAAATAAAAATAGTGCAGTCACCAAAAAAGCTTTAATTGGATTACCCTTATTTATAAATATGTCAGCAACAACTATACCTAGCGCCAGAGACACGCTTAGAGCAACAATCCTTCTTCTAAACATACTTAACACCACCGCTTAACAAGCGTTTATAATATTAAAATTCTCAATATTAATCAGATGTTATCATGTGCATGAATTCCCTTCAGCACAGGTCTAATTTATGCAAACACTGATTATCTCTTATTCACATATAATCTTCACATTAAAATCGTCTGAAATGTTCATATTTCAAGTGATTCATGGTAGAATAATATGTCATATTTTATTTAAGAGGCAATTTATGGGAAACGATTCAACAAACATAAAAGAATTAATAAAGAGACTGCAGAATGGCGAGCGTCTTTCCTCTGAAGAGATGCGCATAGTTGCCAATCATGTAGCACAATTAAAGTTTGAAAAAGCACAGAGAGAGAAGCGTGCACAGGCTGCTGCTAACGGAAGTGAAAAAAAAGGTCTTTCCTTCCATGAACAGGTTGCTAAGGCTGATGCAGAGGCGAAAAAGAACAGACTAAAAAATAATCTTGAAAAGCATTCTGCTAAACACAATAACATTGCTGACGAAGCCGCACTTAGTAGCAAAGCTCGTATAATTAGCGAAGATGGCAAGGCTGCTTTTCATGAGCAAGTTGCTAAAGCTGAAGCTGAAGCCGCAAAGCACGATAAATCAATACGAAAAAGAGCAAAAGAAGAAAAGAAACTTTTAAAACAAGAACAGAAAGCAAAAACACGCGATGAACACAGTCGTTTTAACCTAAAGAGAGATCTTAGGCACCCTGTTCAGTTTATAAAACGAGTTTTTACTAAACCTAATCCGTATTACACGCCTGGAGCTGGTGAATATATTATGGTAGCAGGTAAGAAAATTAAGAACAAAGCCCGCGTTTTTAGCAAAAAATATGCTGTTCGCAATTTTATTGTGATGGGCATCGCAATGACACTTATGTTTACAATCTATGCGGCTGCAGTTATAGCTTTTGCACCTAAGATTGATCCAACCAAAATATATGATCAAATCTCTACAGATACGATTATATATGATGATACTGGCAAGCGTGTTGGAAGTGTCAATAATGGTGAAAGTCGTACTATCATTAAGTACAAAGATATCCCGAAACACACAGTTGATGCATTTGTAGCTCTTGAGGACAAGACCTTCTGGAAGCATCACGGTTTCAATTGGACGAGAATGGCCGGTGCTATAGTCTCCTCCTTTGGACATGGTAACATTCGTGGTACTAGTACACTTACCCAGCAGTTAGCAAGGAACGTGTATCTCCCAAATATCAAGAGTCAACGGTCAGTTCGTCGTAAAATTCTAGAGATGTATTATGCTGCTAAAATTGAAAGAACTCTAACTAAAAAAGAGATTTTTGCGGCATATGTGAACAGCATTTACTTTGGGTATGGTAATTACGGTATTGAAAATGCTTCAAAGGCTTATTTTTCAAAGAGTGTAAACGAACTTTCCATAAAGGAAAGTGCCGCACTCGCTGCTATGCCACAGTCCCCAGATACTTATTCACTCGTTCAAAATGCAGATTCTCCACTAGCATCGAGAGAAACTTCAACTCCTATTAAGGTTGGTGGCAAGACGTACATTGCGAACGATATTTCAAAATCACGTCGTCAGATTGCACTTAAGCTTATGTACGACCAGGGGTATATCACAAAAGCCCAATATGAAGATAATAAATCTGCTAATCTTGTAGATTTCCTAAACCCTTCATTGAGCTCTGGAAGCGATGCAAGCTCTTCTTACTTCACTGATTATACTGTGAACCAGGTAATCAAAGCACTTATGAAGAAGTACAAGCTAGACTATAAGAGTGCTCATGACATGGTTTACAATGGTGGTCTAAAGATATACTCGACCATGGATTCCAAGGCGCAGAAAGCTGTTGAAGATGGATTTAATGAAGGTAGTTACTTCCCTTCACTAACTGGACTTAAAAAAGACAGTTCAGGAAATATCGTAAGTGATAAAGGTTCTATTACGCTCTATGCATACGATAATATGATTCAAGACGACAAATTCGTACTTCAGGATGGCGAGTATAAGAATAACGCCGATGGCTCAATCACACTCTACAAGAACAAGCGACTAAATATTTACAAGACTTCAACGGCTAATGGTACTGATTATAGTCTTGAGCTAAAGCCTTCATACGTAATAGAAAATAGTAGCTTATATATAGTTCCAGGCGGATATATCAACATCCCAAGCAATAGCAAGTCCATGGATAAATCTGGCAATCTTGTAATCAGTGCTAAGTTTATAAAGAATAACAGCAAACTTGTCACTACTGTTGATGGAAATCCAGCTTTCACTGATAAGCTATATATACTTCAGGATAAAGTTATTCAGCCACAAGGAGCTATGGTAATCACTGAAGTTGGTACCGGAAAAGTAAAGGCAATGGTCGGTGGTCGTGGTGTTACTGGAAAACAACTATATAATCGCGCTATTAACCCTAGACAGCCTGGTTCTTCAATAAAACCTCTCGCAGTATACAGTGCGGCACTCCAGAGAAGTTATGAGTATGCGGAACAAGGTCAGAAGTACCCACTTGTCGACCCAGGTAATGACAAGCAAGGAACAGATAATTATGGTGACTATCTAACCGCCGCATCGATTATTATCGATGAACCAATTAAGATTAACGGTAGAATTTGGCCTAAGAATTCAAACAATAGATACTCTGGGCCTATGACTATGCGTAAAGGTATGCAGACTTCGACAAACGTTGTTGCTGTAAAATTATATGAGCAGATTGGTGCAGATTATTCTGCTAGTATGGTTGAAAAATACGGAATTAGTACACTCAACAAGTCAGCAAATGGTGATATGAATCCTGCTGCACTTGCTCTCGGTGGTCTGTCAAAAGGCGTTTCACCTTACGAGATGGCGGAGGCATATGCTACCTTCCCTAACGGCGGTGTTCGTGTAGAGAACAGGGTCTTTACAAAAGTTGTTGATAGAGATGGTCGTACAATTCTTACAACTGAAAAGAAGAAGCATAAGGTTCTAGATGAAGGTGTTGCTTACATCATGGTTACAATGCTTAAGTCAGTTGTAAATGGTGGTACAGGATCAAATGCAGCTATCTCTGGTGTTGAAGTTGGTGGTAAGACAGGTACCACAAGCAGCAACTACGATATATGGTTTGATGGAATCACACCAAAATACGCAGCTTCACTATGGATTGGTACCGATGTAAACATACCTCTAACCTCTTCATCAGTTTCTGCTGCAAGCCTGTGGTCGAGAATTATGCGTAATGTTCCTAATATTAGAAAAGGCTCCTACAAGCCAGCCCCTTCTAATGTTGTACATAAGAACGGAGAATATTTCACCAAGGGAACAGAAGGCGGATTAGGTAATAAACCTGACGAAGAATCTGAAGAAACTGAGATTATCGAGGAAGAACAGGAACAAACTAATCAACCTCAGAGTAGCAATAATAATTCCAATAACCAAGGTAACAACCAGGGTAACCAAGGCAATAGCCAAGGTAATCAGGGCAATCAAGGTAACCAAGTTAATCAGGGTAATAATCAAGGAAACAATCAAGGTCAGCCTGGTAATCCATAATTAACTTTTGTAGCAATATACTCTTTTTTACAAAATAACACATACAAATAGCGGGGATTCTCACTATGAGGTTCCCCGCTTTATTCGTTAGCTGGCATTTCAGCCTTAATTTTAGATTTTATTATCGATTCAATTCATTTATTTCTTAAAGTACTTAGCTCTTGCACCTGCTCGGAAAACAGCTTCTCCCTTATAAATGAAATTGCTAAAGCCCTTTGCAACCATTAGTTCATAAAACACCGTCTCTCCAAAGAATAAATTCCCCATTGCATGATATATAGGGAGTTTAAGTATGAATGTAATGAAAATTGCAACTAATTTCGTATAGTTCCCCACCTCAGGCATTCCAATATATGAAAACAGTACTAGCGGAAGGCTAGAAAATATTATGAACGGGATATATGTCATGTCTAGCTGGAATAATCGAAACTTATTTCCAGCCATCAATCTCCTACTTTCTGCTAGGCAGCTCATTGCACTTCTCGATGGATCCTCAGCTAATACGTTAAATGCCTGCCTAAACATGTAAAATGCAATCACTCCCGGCACTATCAAGAACATTACTAGTAATGATATCGCAGTCATCTGGATTATATAAATGAGCGTGGCACTAAAGAAGAATCTAACTCCATCGAGGATTGACGGGTAGTCGATTTGATTATTTCTTAGGTATCGCAATATATAGAATGAACGCCCAAGCATAAGAACGCCTCCGAGCGCAGCTACATATATAAAAGATGAAAACGCAAGATCTGGCAATTGTGCTAGAAGTTTGGGATCAATATCACCTGTAACAACCTTGAAGTATGATCTAGGTACAAAGAAACCTAAGACAGCAGGCACCAAATCCATAAATACATAAAATAAAACAATTCCTAAGATATATTTAATCATAGTATCCTTCATATGCATTATCGACAGGTATCTGATCTCACCTAGATCCTCTTGAACAATGTAATGATTATTATTTTCAGTCATTATTACTCACTTTCTAGTTTAGAATCGTCTCTAATTGTAATATACTGAAAGTAGTAATTCAAGATTAAAGGACAAGGAGACACTATGTATAATACAGCTTTAATTATCCTATCATTTGTTGAAAAGATAGATATATCACATTTAAATGCTATCTCAAGTATTAGCGACTACATTATTTGTGCAGATGGCGGTGTAGATATAGCGAAGACATATGGCATAAGGCCAGACTGCGTAATCGGGGATTTCGATTCCACCATTAATAGCAACCGTCTTGATTGCCTTTATATCACACTACCTTCTGAAAAGGATCTCACTGATACTGAAGCTGCTATCAATCACGCAATCGAACTGGGTATTCAGGATATAACAGTATATGGTGGAATAGGCGGCAGGCTAGATCATACGCTTGGTAATGTAGGTCTACTTGAAAAATATCTTGGAAAACTCGATCACCTCGAATTCATGGATGAAAAAAATTCTATGCAGCTACTTGATGGTGAAACATGCAGTTCCACGATTCTCGCACCCGTATCTACCTACAGATTCTTTTCGCTTGTATCATTAGATTCAGCCGCTGATGGGGTTTCAATCACCGGGGCTAAATATAACCTCGATAACGCCTCAATATCTCGAGCATCGACACTTTGTATTTCAAATGAGATTATTCTTAAGCAGGCTCATATTTCTGTACATAGTGGCAAGGTTCTCTTAATACGTTCTGCAGACTAGTTTTAGATGATACTTCTAACCTAAACACATATTAATGTTACAAATATATGAGTTCGGCCAATACTTTTCCAGCAATAAATATAAATCAATTATTTATGACAAAAGGTCACTGCAGCGAAGCAGTGACCTTTTTAATATAAACCGCATGTCTAGTTCGTAATCATCACCCGATTACTCTTCTCTGAGAGTAACGCCAGTCTTCTTGGCAAGTACAGTTAAGATATTCTTAGTCTTCTTCTCAATCTGCTTAGCAGTCATAGTACTATCATCATTTCCAAGCTTAATACGAATCATGATGGATTTCTTGCCTTCTGGGATTTGAGATCCTCTGTATTCTTCTATGAAGCTAACCTCCTTAGCCATATATTTGATTGCTTCATATATATCTTCCCATTTGACATCTTCATCTGCTAAAAGCGATAAATCTTCCTCTACAAGCGGGAATTGTGGCAAATGCTCAAATTCATTAGTTCTTGATGTAAATGGAACCAGCTTCTTAACATCTAGCTCAAATACAGCAGCACTAGCTTTCTTTACACCTGCATCAGAAAGTGTAGCAACTGAAACCAGGCCAAGCGATCCAACAATCTCTTTATCATCATTTAGGATATTAAGGTATACTTCCGAATCGGCCCAAGATGGTTTCTCGACTTGCTTAAACTGATATCCATTCATATGACAGTATCTTGGCAGGGACTCCACTACTCCCTTCGCATCAAAGAATAAAGATTTTGCATCCTTGCCAACTACTGCACCTGTAAGCATAAGCTTGTGTATTGGTAGTGTTTCATCTTCTGATGACGGGTGGAATTCACCCTTTTCAAATACTTCAGCAACCTCGAAAATCTTAAATTCATCGTAATACCTAAGGTTCTTTACGACAGCTTCAAGAGCGCCAGGTACTAATGACTGTCTCAAAGTTGCTAGCTCTGGAGCCGGAGGTGTCGCTAGTCTAACTCCCTTTGCCATATTAATCTTTGCGGCTTTTATATACTTCTCATCAATCCAAGGATAAGTAAATATCTCGTTGAAACCACATCTAAATGCAAGATGCTCTCTGAGATGTCTGTTAAGATCCATTTCAATTTGATGAACTGCATTTTCAAAATTAACAGGTAGTGGCTTTGCTTCAAAATTTTCGTAACCAACCAGCCTTGCAATCTCACCAAGCACATCATCTCTCATCGAGATATCGCCTGTTGAACGCCATGTAGGTGCTACGGTATGAAATACGCCATTTTTGAATTCAACATCAAAGCCTAAACGACCCAAAGTATCTGATATTTCATTATCATCCAGGACTTTTCCAAGTCTAGTATCAAGAAAAGCTTTCGTCACATCAACTTCAGCCCTCTTGGTTTCTACTGGATTTACATCTTTAAAGGCAGTGAATTCAGCCTCAGGGAATATTTCCTTAAATAGCTTAATCCCAAGAGCGAGTCCCTGATCTACCCTCTGTGTATCGATTCCTTTCTCATACCTAATTGAAGCATCTGTCTTCTCATCAAAACGTTTTCCTGTATTTCTGATTGCTCCTGCTGTAAAGTTTGCCACTTCAAGCACAACATCAATTGTATCATCAAGTATAGAGTCCTTCTTGCCACCTCTGATTCCTGCTAGCGCAATAGGTCCTTCAATATCGCAAATTACCAGATCTTCATGAGTAAGCTCAATATTTTCTCCATCGAGAAGTTCCAGTTTCTCATCAGACTTAGCGTTTCTAACAACAATCTTCTCACCTGTAACGTGAGTTCTATCAAATGCGTGTGTTGGCTGTCCAACACTAAGCATTATATAGTTGGTTATATCGACAATGGCATTGATTGGTCTCATACCACCGTTTATAATAGCGGTTTTCATCCATAGAGGCGAATCTTTTACAGATAAGTTTCTAATCTCTAGGCAGGCATATCTATAGCATTTTTCAGTACAGTCTATTTCAACTTCATATTCCCGTAGCCCTTCCGGTACAACAAGTTCATCAAGAGGCCTCAAAGGGAGTTTGTAAATTGCGGCTAGTTCCCTTGCAATCCCATAGTGCCCCCATAAATCAGGTCTATTGGTAAGCGATTTATTATCAATCTCAAGAACAGTATCGTTCATACCAATAACATCTGCTATGTTCTGTCCAGGAGTTGCATCAATGTCTCCGAGGTCAACAATTACAGTAGGATCATCTGCATGATATAGATCTTCAAGATAAACCTCCTCGGCTCCGCAGATCATACCATACGAAACTACTCCACGCATCTTCGTCTCCTTGATCTTCATGAGCTCACTTTCACCATGCCAGTAAACCTCTGCACCGGGCTTAGATACAACAACCTTTTCGCCCTCGTACAAATTTGACCCTCCACATACAATCTGTACATCCTCGGATTCACCTATATCTACCATACAAATTCTGAGTTTATCTGCATTAGGATGAGCATTTACTGCAGTAATCTTTCCAACGACAATGTCGTGGAACTTTTCAGCAGTATCAACAACATCTTCAACCTCTACAGTTCTCATGGTTAAATCGTATGCAATCTGAGAATTCGTCAATTCCGCAGGTATGTCTATATATTTTTTTACCCAATTTAGTGATACTTTCATAATGCCCTCCTATTTGAACTGCTCTAAGAATCTAAGGTCAGCACTATGGAAAAGTCTAACATCATCTACTCCGTAGCGCATCATAACAAGTCTATCTAGACCAATGTTGGTGTAGAAACCAGTCCACACATCAGGGTCGAGGTTAGCAGCCCTAAGAACATTTGGATGAATAACACCACCTGGCATAACTTCAATCCATCCATTCTGATTACACACTCTACAGCCCTTACCACCGCATACGAGGCATTCCATATCGATTTCATATCCAGGTTCAGTAAATGGGAAGAAGCCTTCGCGCATACGCACGTTTATCTTCCTGCCAAATACCTTTTCAAGAATAGTCTCTATCATTACCTTTCCTGATGAGAAAGATAAGTCTTTATCTACAATCAGAGCCTCATACTGGAAAAAAGCCCTTTCATGTCTAGCATCTGTATTTTCATTTCTATATACACGACCAGGGTAAACAAATCTAGTTGGTGCGCCAACTTCAAGCAAGCGTCTAACTGAAGCTCCAGTTAGATGAGGTCTAAGACAAAGTCTATCTGTTCCGCTCTTGTTCTCCGTACCTTCAATCCAGTATGTGTCCATCATCTGTCTTGCAGGGTGATCTGCAGGAAAATTCAAGTTATCAAAAGCATACTTCTCACTACTAATATCATTCTCGCTAAAGATCTCAAAGCCCAAGGAGAGAAAGGCATCGTTAAGATCGTAGCACATCTGGGTGATTGGATGAAGCGCACCGCTCTTTATAGGTGTGCCAGGTAAAGTAAGATCTATTTTCTCATCTACAGCTGATTTTGATGCGACGAGTTCTTCTTCTCTCTCACTAATCTTTTCTGCAAAGAAATTTTTAATTTCATTTGCCTTCATTCCAACTGATTTTCTCATCTCTGGTTCAAGCTTCCCAAGGTTCTTGAGTACGTCAGTTAACGCCCCTTTTTTTCCTGTAAGCTCTCTACGAACATCTTGTAAAGCTTCAACACTTTCAGCATTTGCAATACGCAAAAGCCCATTTTCACGTATTTCTTCTAATCTACTATGCATAACTTAAGCCCTCCTTGTAAGCATGCTATCTTAAAAATATACCCAAATATTTTATCATTTTTTGTTATTTTATTCAACAAGACTGAAAACCTCATTTCGTACAAAATTAAGTATTTTCATTATAAAAGGACATGTACATTAGTACATGTCCTTACATTTAATATTGACACTTATTGTCCCTTAAAAGAGGATTCCACCAAAATGAACGAACACAGGTGCGAATACAAGAGAAACGATAGTCATAAGCTTAATAAGTATATTGATTGATGGACCAGATGTATCCTTGAATGGATCACCAACAGTATCACCAACAACTGTAGCCTTGTGAGTCTCACTTCCCTTTCCGCCATATGCTCCACTCTCAACATATTTCTTTGCATTGTCCCATGCACCACCAGCGTTAGCCATCATGATTGCTAAAAGAACTCCTGATGCAAGTGAACCAGCAAGCATTCCACCGAGAGCTTCGGTACCAAGTAACAAGCCAATCAACAAAGGTGCAACGATAGCTAGTAGACCTGGGGCAATCATCTCATGAAGAGCAGCACCTGTTGAGATGTGAACACATCTAGCATAGTCTGGCTTTGCATTACCTTCCATAATGCCCTTATTCTCACGGAACTGACGTCTTACCTCTTCAATCATCTCATTAGCAGCTTTTCCAACCGAATTCATGGTCATAGCTGAGAACAAGAATGGAAGCATAGCTCCGATGAACAGCCCGACAATTACCAGTGGATCAAGTAAGCTAATCTGGTTTAATTTTGCCGAAACAGCAAATGATGCAAATAATGCAAGTGCTGTAAGAGCAGCTGATCCAATGGCGAATCCTTTACCAATAGCAGCTGTTGTATTACCAACAGAATCGAGAGTATCCGTAATCTCTCTTACGCTCTCAGGTAGCTCTGACATTTCGGCAATACCACCAGCATTGTCAGAAACTGGACCATAAGCATCTACAGCAACTGTCATACCTGTTGTAGATAACATGCCTACAGCCGCTAGGGCTATGCCATATAGTCCTGCAAAGTTGTACGCAACTATAATTCCTACACAGATAAAGATAATTGGCCAGAAAGTAGAGCTCATTCCAACACCAAACCCACTAATGATTGTAGTAGCCGAGCCAGTCTGTGACTGTTCAGCAATCTTCTTAACAAATCTATATGAATCTGAAGTATAAACCTCTGTGATAGCTCCTATAATAACACCAACTAGAAGCCCTGCTATAATCGCATATGCGTAAGTAAGTGATCCTAAAAGTTTGTTACTTAATAGAAGTGAGCCGATGATTACAATTGCACTGCTCACATAAGTTCCAACATTTAATGATTTAGCAGGGTTAACATTTGCGCTTCCTCTTACGCACATTACACCTATTACTGAAGCGATGATCCCAACAGCAGAAATAAGTAACGGGAATAGTGCAGCAGTTGCCTCTGTAAAAGTTCCAGTAACACCAGAAGCATCAACAGCAACGGCAGCTAGCGTTACAGCAGAGATAATAGATCCAACGTATGATTCAAATAGGTCTGAGCCCATTCCAGCAACGTCGCCTACATTATCTCCAACATTATCCGCAATAACAGCAGGATTTCTTGGGTCGTCCTCGGGAATACCTGCTTCAACCTTACCTACAAGGTCTGCACCAACATCGGCTGCTTTAGTGTAAATGCCTCCACCTACACGCCCGAACAGCGCCATTGATGAAGCTCCTAGACCAAAGCTAGTAATGCACTGCATTATAGTTGCTAAATCAAGAACAACTACAACAACACCTAGTCCTAAAAGTCCTAATCCTGCAACACAAAGCCCCATTACCGCACCACTTCTAAATGCAATTTTGAGAGCTCGTGGCATGCCAGATTCCATAGCAGCATTGGCAGTTCTTACATTACCTTTTGTAGCAACATTCATACCAAAGAATCCTGCAAGTACAGAAAGCAGAGCACCGCAAACATAGAGAACTGCAGATGTCCAATTAATTGCAAATCCAATGAGAATGAACAGTGCAACGATTACTATTACCATCGTCTTATATTCTCTCTTAAGAAATGCAAATGCACCTTCTCTGATGTAGCCGGATATCTCCTTCATTCTGTCAGTACCTTCCGGCGCCTTACCTACCCACGAAGCAAGTGCGAAAGCTACAAGCAGACCGATTAATGCCGCAGCAGGAACCATCCACTTAATCGCCATAATAAACCTCCTTGAAATGTGAGAAAAATCTCAAATTCCTAAATAATAAAATAAAAATATATTAAAGATATACAGAGGCCTAATCCCAAACCTCTGTATATCAACATAAACAATCTGTTAATTTACTGTATTTTTTTATAAATACTAGTTGAAAATTGCTACGATGACTAATGCTACAATGATATAAATAGCTGATACAACTGTCGTAATTCTAGCGAGTATTGCATCATAACCATTGCTCTTCTTCTTTCCAAAAAGCTGTTCTGCACCTCCAGCAATTGAGCCGGAAAGTCCATCACTCTTGCTTGATTGAAGCAAGATGCTAAGAATCAGAATCACACTAGTGATGAGTAAAACTACCATTAATGCGGTGTGCATAATCTCCTCCACATAAGTTACATTTATAGTTCCTAAAGAACCATAATAGTTTAACATGAGCAATGAACAAAGTCAATATTCCGCAGGCCTTCAAACGCTTGAAATACTTTACACAATAAGCATTATAATCCTATATCCTTCTATATTCTACAATCTAAAATAAGGATCCATTCTTAATTATAGATCCTCATTTTGTTTGTATTAAATTGTTGCAATTTTCCTAAATTAAACATACTGAGCTAACAAAGTCTTAAGAGCAGATGCACTGCTTGAATGAACCCATGCAACCTCAACATTTTTACGCTTTGCCTCTGCGACAGCGGTGTTCATCATCTTATGCGAAACGGTATTTGTAAACATCACTAGCAAATCTGGACAGCCCATCTTCTTCCCTACATTGCCACGTTCCTTAGTGAATACCTTGGCTTTGCATCCATGCTTTTTGCAAATCTCCTTATATTGACATTCCATACACTCATTTCCGCCTACTATGACAATACTCATAATCTATCCTCCCAGCTATGCACAAACGGTTAACTTTGCAATATCACCGTCTTTTTTAAACCTCTTCATATAAATTTTTTCGCACCGCTTGTATTTTGCAAAAAGATTTTTAGCGAACTCAACATCGCCGTAAACTTTCCACTGCCCGCAAGCTTTACAATTATTTCCACAATGATTGATAAAACCAGCGACATCATCCACAGGATAACCTAAAAATATACCCACTTCGTGAGGAAAACTCCCACAAATCGAAATCCTATAAATAAGTCTTTGTAAAGCCCTTGTCACATCGCAGCTTTCATATCCGAAATCATGCATCAACTTACTTACACAGCACTCTGATAAGCGCATAAATAACATATCTGGTCTAAATACATATAGGAGAGCTCTTTTGCCATTGTCATGTAGTACTACTACAACAACACCTTTACGATTAAGTTTATTGTTAATTATCGCAAGTTCAACCTTGAATTTCTCCTGTGAACAGTAGTTATAACCGAACATACTGCCTATTTTAATTCGTGCCAGAGTTGGTGCACAAAACTGAATAACTTTGTCCTCTAACATCCTATACCCCTGAGATGATATTCACGATATAATTGCTTATGCACACTGTTTTGCGGCTAATCACAAAACAGTTAAGTATATCTAACTCATTATTTTTAAAAAAGACTCTTGAGTTAGAGTCTTTTAACTATTGATAAAATACCATATTATTTGTATCTAAGTCAAGATATAAGAAAAAATTTATATTATTTTTCAAAATTAATATAAAGTTAATAGCAAAATAATAAATATACTATTAATTTAATCACAGTAACTAACTTTGCATATAAAGCTAGGCACCCTCTTCTCTTCAGTCTTAATCTACACTACTTTTTCATTTAAAAATCTATTAAGATTCTTTTCTGCAATACTCTTTGCTCTGTATATTTCATTTTTTGCTAACTCATCTTTTATTAATTCAAAACAATTAATAGCTTTCTTCTTGTTTTTGGTTCCAATTTTATCCATAAACCTCATGAGCTTAATATTAAATGGTGTCATTGTCGTATCTGGATAAAACAGTATACCTATACTATTATAGTCTGTCCTATTTCTAACTGAATAAATAAGTTCAGGTTCTATCAGATATCTCTCTGCTCCAATAAGCATCTGACAATTATTATCATTAATCATAATGAGAGTTTGCACTAGTTGCAGCTTATCGATCTCTGTAAGTTCACGATATACTAGGCGCCGCTTATTCTTTTTATCATATGAAAATATATAAGTATCATTCTCGCATATAATTGTCATATCCAGAAATGCTTTTGCATAATGATTGCATAAAATCTCGCATATATATCTCGGCATCTTATAGTCAGTAATACTTTGCCTAATATCCTTCTCCACTTAACTAACCTCCACATTTTGAACACGGTGTATATCCGCGCCTCTCTGCAATTTTCTTTGTTACCTCCACGTAATTCCTCTCCATAACCCTGCAACCTGCCATATGATAGCATTCACCTTGAACAGGATAGTAATATACACGAGCCCCAACCTTCGCCCTTTTACTCTTACACACTGGACATGGATCATATTCCTTTCTAATACTTGAGGTTAACGTAGTTGACGTTACCCTTGAGTGCATATATGTGCATCCTTGATTATGATACTTCTCTCCACGTTTAGGAAAAATGAAGACAGGTCTATCACCCTCCCCTGTAAGATCATCAACAGTCATATGGGTATCATCTCTCACACGCCCAACATATGCACGAGTTATTGTCTTAAGTCTGTACTTTGCTTCTGTCTTAAACCCAATTGGATTTTTAGTATTTAATCTCAAATCTGCATCTATAGATATGACTTCATCTATTCCGAAAGCATTCTTCCTATACGATGTCGAATTTACTACAAACCCATCGATTTGAGAATGGTTTGAGTTTAGCTCATTATGAATTTGATTAGGAACTAATTGAAAGATGTTAACTTTTGAAGCAACCGCTGCCGATTTTCTCAAATGATTAGCTGATATATAGTTTGCATCTTCAATACAGCTATAAGCAGATATAATAGAACTCATAACCATAATCGCAATCATGAAAATCGGCAGAATCAATGTTGCCTCAACGATATAACTTCCCCTTTTATTATTGATTTCTTTACTTGTACGAATCATCAACTTCATATGATTTACCATTAATTTTTAAATTGAATCTTACCCCACAGTTATATTCATCGAAGTTAAAATCATCATAGTATCGATATTTCATGTTAATCTGAATTAGATCCATAATTCTACGCGTTCTTAAATCTTTAGGGGTTGTTAACATCATAAGCAAGAGATATTCTTCGTAGTTTTGTCCACTCACATTATCAACAAAGCTTTCAGTCTTACTCATTTCCTTCAGTTGTTCTGAATTCTCATTCATTATTTTTCTAGATTCCTCATCTATCTTTTCACTAAACTTTTCATCTCCCAGCACACTTTCTAGCGATACCTTCCACTCACCTTTCTTTTTTATAAAAGGAATTCGTTTGTTATCTAGTAAAGCTTTCACATCTTCGCGAGCTTCAAGAGCTGCCCAGCTTTCCATTATTATGCCTTGAATGACTATTGCGCCTGGCCCCGGAGATATGACCTCTGATACGGCTGCTATTAGCTCCATCTTTTCAGGATCTTTAGATAATGCAGCTAAATTTAGTGCATTTCTAATCAAAAAAATGCTCTTTTTACAGCTCTCGAAGTTTTTACTATCGTCTAAATTCCCTTTAACAATATACTCGTACTCATTAGCAAAAAATGTCTCTTTATCACTACAAGTCTTAAGGTGGCTATTGAACTTATTAACTATGAATGCCATTTCAGAGATTTTCCCTAGAGCTTTGGAACTTAACTTATCCGAAGCATTGTTATTACTTATCATTCCAGATATCCTTTTTATGTTGAAATTATTCTTTTCACCTCTCGATGGCAAAGTTTCTATAACGTATTTGTTTCCGATTATCCTTTTCCCGTATACACTCTTATCTTTAGATTCAGCAGTAGCATTTTTAGATTCATCTATAGAAACATTTAGGTTTTTAACGTCACTACGAACATTTCTATTACTACCATCAAGCACCGCCTTGGCGCTTTCATATAGAAGTGAGTCACGTATACTTTTGCGAAAATTATTCAAATCTGACATACGGTACTGATCTAGGTTTGCACTTGGTGTTCCAAGGCTAACGCGAAGTTTATCCTCAAAGGAATATTTTGAATATACATTTAGCCTCTTTACAACATCTATATCATTGCTTTGAAATGCCATTATTCCGTAATCGCGTAGTAAATATTTATCATATTCAGACAGAATCGCTTTACCCCAAAGTTTTCCACTCACCTCTGACCAACTTTGAACAGTGCGGCTTCTCGCTATCCCAATTGCAATTATTATCATTGATATCAAAGCGAGGAATACGTACGATATAATAACAATCGTCGATCCGCGTTTATTCTTGAACAGCTGCCTCAACAGTATCACCAACTCTCACGAACTTATCTTCACACAGCGTAAATCCTTTTACCTCTATAGTTTTTCTAATCAGCCCTTCAGCCAAACCTAAATTAGCATAGTTAATATCTCTTGAATCGTTAAGTGCTTTAACCACAGGGGATTTAGTGCTGTCCCATTTTGATAACATCTTGCGATGCATATTAGTTTGAGCAATTAAGCATTCTAGATAAAAGGTGCACAGCCTAATTAATAGCATTATTACAAGTATTATAATTGGCAGAACAATACTCGCTTCTACCATCTGTTCCCCTCGTTTATTAGAAAAAGACATAACTACATTCCGCGCGCATTATTTAAAATTTACTCGCATTAAGTGCTTTGAATGTTTTGTTTACAAAAGACGTAATCTCTGTTTTGAAGATAATCCCGAGCGCAATAGCAATAGCTATTAGAATAGCTACTTGAACAAGCTCCATACCTGCTTTAGATTTAAATATTTTTTTTATATTTTTCATATCTTTCCTCCTTTATCGCTGCAGACACATATCATCACACACTTAAGTAGGCAATAATCAACACACACATTTACACCTGCAGACCTACATCTAATTACATAAAATACTTCCAACTCTATAATTGTTAACCCTACATTTCAACCACCTCCTTAAGCATTAAAGTACAAAGCATTACATGGACATCATTGCTGGTGCCATGGTTATTACAATTAACAAAACTAGAAGTAACCCTAGCGGATAAGTCATTTTAGTATCTATTAGTTTCCCTTGTTCCCTTGCGATAACTTTTCTGATATCCCAAAGAAATGCACTCTCGCGTTCTAACTTTTCCTGAATATTGCTCCCTCTTTTTTCATTCTCACGCAACACAGTTGATATTCGCATTAGCTCCTTTACAGAGTACTTCTTTGCCAATTCTGAGAACATCAACGGTATACTCCGATTTGTTAGCTCTGCTGACTCAGTCATGGCAATTATGTTACGTTCTAGTTCACCTTGATGCTCAATCTGCATCATGGAGTACCCATAGCAAATCTTATGAAAGGCATCGCTTAAAATAACACCAGAATTCATCATCAATAAAAGCTGGTTTGTGAATCTTGGAAGTGCCTTCAAAATTTGTTTGCGCATATCTATGTCTGCTTTCCTAAGTTTATCGTATTTATCCAATATCACTGCAATTCCGATTAGTACATGTAGAGCGACAATCATCATCCATCCTCTATTAGACTTTCCACTTTTACTCCAAGTAACAACACTGCCATCATCGAGTTTTGATGGCAAAACAATCTTTTTACTACGTGACTCCTCTAGTCTGCTTACTGCAATGCCTAGGCTTGCACTCATTTCTGCTTCAATATCATGTGAGGAATTATGATTCTCTTTTCCATTATTTTCATCCACATTTTTTCTGAGACTTACATCTTGTGATATGCTTTTGTTATCTCGCTGCACATTAGCAATCAAGTTGTATTCAGCAAATTTTTCTGTTCCTCGTTGCATTATACCAACAACATTTCCTTTGTCATTGACTATGTACTTGCCACTCATATGGGGTTTAATCAGAATAATTACTAAAAAAATGAATGAAATAATTGAAATCTGAACTAGTTGTTTCTTAAGTTCACGATCAAATATATCTCCAAGATTAATTTTCACGGACTTCTCACCTTCCTATATTTCAACATTAGTAATTTTCTGCATAACTGAATATATAAAAATGTCAGCAGCAACAACCATCGTCATAATAACTCTGCCAATATAGCTCTCATAAAGAGGTGCGATATATTCAGGAGAAAATAGATTTAGAAAAAGGACTACAACGAAAGGCATCACAAAAAGAATAATGCTCTCATTCTTCTTTCTATTCGCCATAGTTCTAATCTCATTCTCTATAGTCATCTTATCAATAATCACACTAGCTGCTTTATTTAATGCATCAACAAGACTAGCTCCTGTCGTCTTACAAGTTGAATAAATAATCATAAAATCAACTATATCTTCTGATCCAGAACGCTTAGAAAAATCATTTAGAACTGTAACATCTTCTTCATTACCAATACTCATGCGCTTATACATATTTTTTAACTCCTTACATAAAATAGCATTTTCACCATATATTCCAACTATCCCAGGTATGGCTTCACCAATTGCATCACGCATTCCTCTACCTGCACCAATTGATGTAGATAAAATAAATAAGAAGTCCTTAAATTGCTCAGCAAGCGCACGCTTCCTTCTATCTAGCATATATTCAGCATATATTTCTTGAATTTTAATATAAAAGAATAAAAGCACTAAACTGAAAAAGATATTGTGATACAGAAGTACAGATAAAGATGTACCTACTACAAGCGTACCGGCAAATATGAGCTGTTTTTCTCTTTTATCTACTATATACTTATCATATCTGATTTCAGAATTAACAAGATGTTCACTATCAATAGTATGATCATCCTTCGGCTCCAAAGACTTAATTGGGGTAATCTTATTAACGTCTATTGCAGGCTCTCCATTAACCAAAAATCCATTTCTCAACTCACTGACACACCTTCCTCATGCAAGTTTTGCATTAATTTCTCACAATTAGTTAATTTATTTCCCGTTTCCATTAGTTTCCCGTCAGGATCCGTATAATAAATATAATTTAATTTATAATCTTCGCCATCAAATCCTACCATCTCCGCAACTTCAACAAGACGTCGTTTTCCATCACTATCTCTACGCAGATGAACAAATATATCTAGAGCATTTGCAATCTGGCTTTTAATCGAATAAATTGGAATCTGAGTGTCCATGAGATACATTGTCTCAAGACGATTTAACATCCCTTTTATAGAATTCCCGTGTCCTGTTGACATACTGCCATCATGACCAGTTGACATAGCTTGTATCATATCAATAACCTCCCTACCTCTTACTTCACCAACAATAATCCTATCTGGTCGCATTCGAAGACTAGTCTTAATCAGCATTTCCATGCTTACCATTCCTTTCCCAACAGAATTAGCATTTCGACATTCCATATGAACAATATTTTTTATCTGGCTAACCTTTAGCTCAGCAGAATCCTCAATGATAATCACACGTTCATCCGAATTAATTGCTGATGATAAAGCATTTAAAAAAGTTGTTTTACCTGAAGATGTCCCACCACTTATAAAGATATTGTATTTTGCTGCAACAAGCTTAGTTAAGAAATCCGAGCATTCTCGAGGCATAGAATCATTGTTTACAAGATCATCAAGTGTAATTTCATCATTTGCAAACTTCCTAATAGTTAAAATTGGACCATTTAGAGCAACATTTTTTAATACTCCATTTACTCTGTATCCATTCTCAAGTCGTGCATCAACAATTGGATTTGCTTCATTAATCTCGCGGTGAATATCAGATGCAAACATTCTTATTAACCCTTCTAACTCATCATCGGAGTAGAATGCATTATCTACTTCAGTAATTTTTTTATTCTTCTCGACAAAAATACGATTATATCCATTTACCATAATTTCATTAATACAAGAATCTTCAATATAGTTTGATAAAATGCTATATTTACTTGATACTCTTAAAAATATCGCCCTAATTACATCGGTGATTTCATCATAATCAATTAAAGAAATATAACTACTTTCAAACACTGTATTCTCAACTAACTCAAGAAGTTGTTCTTCATTTAAAGTGTCGTCAGAATGAGAAATTATGGCTTTTAAATTGTTTGTAATTAATTCAATAACTCTTGAATGTTTATTTACAACATACTTCATACTATAATTTGAAACCATTTCCATAAGTAATTCCTATCAATATAAAAAATACTAGAATATCAAGTAAAAGTATTCTGTGCAATTATGAGTTTAAAACTGTATCAATCAACTCACTAATAGTAATTTCTAAAGTAGTTCCATCAGAATCATGGTTAATGTAAGAAACATTATTTATACTCAACTCTGAGATAATGCTTGAAAATGATTCGTCAGGCTTACAATTCCTGCTAAGTAAAATAACTTTATCCATCTGATTAAGTAATTTAATATTACGTTCATTAAGACAACGTCCAATATCGAAACAAATAACATCAAAGAAATGTCCATATATATACTTAATTAACATTTCAAAAGAAGCATCATCCATTTTCGCTATAGGATTCAAAGCCAAAGAGCTCTTAAAATAATAAAATCCTAAGTTGTCTAAAGAAAAAAAAGATTCAATTGGAATTCTCTCATGTTTATTAATTAAATAAACAAGTTTCTTAAAAACATAAGAATCAGTAAATCCTTTGTTTTCAAAATAATTAATCGAAGACAAATACTGAAGTGGAAAAATCAACACATTTAATCCGTACTTATAGACTATTTGCTTCGCAAACTGTTCAATAAAATCAGAAGAATAAACATCTATATCAAAAATAAATGCGATTTTATGATTTTTTGAGATGTCATAGCTGTTACCTCCAAAATAGCTAAAACTACAAATCTTAATTTTAGATATTATGTCATCAAAAGGCTGAAACTTAAAAAGTTTAAATGGACCTTTAAAAAGATTTTCCTCACCTGTTATGGGAGAAAGAACACACACAGCCTGAATGTTTAAAGAAGGATACTGATGAGATAACGTTTCAACATTAATATCAGTGATTAACAGTTCATCATCAAGGAGTAAACCATTAAAATTTAAGTCAATAAGAAGGTTTTTGTCAATCTTGCTAGTCATTTCAACAAAAGATGTAAGATAGTCTTTATCACTTAACAAAATTCGAAATCTCATCAATCACCTCTAGAAATAGTAAAAAATTGGAGTGGTAAGGATTATCTACATCCTTACAAGCAAATAATATCATTAAAAATATTCCCCTTCAGCACACCTTTATACAAGCAAAGAAAATAAAGAGCTATAAGTAAATAAAGTAAATAGATTCAAATTATATTAAATTGATAATAATAAGAAATAAAAAAAGACCTATAGATAAAACTATAGATCTAATTTGGTGCGCTTGGAGGGACTCGAACCCCCACGGTCGCCCGCCAGAACCTAAATCTGGTGCGTCTGCCAGTTCCGCCACAAGCGCATATTTAATTGGTGGTGACCCCACCGGGAATCGAACCCGGGTTACCGCCGTGAAAGGGCGATGTCTTAACCGCTTGACCATGGGGCCTTATAAAAAAACCGGCGACGTCCTAATTTCCCAGGCAGCTTCCCACCAAGTATCTTCAGCGCTAAAGAGCTTAACTTCTGTGTTCGGGATGGGAACAGGTGTAACCTCTCTGCTATTGTCACCGGATTATGTAAATCGCGTTAAGCAATCTACTCATATTTTGTAGTAAGATGTACTTTATCATCTTCTACGCTTTTGAGAGCTGTACCCTCAAAATTGAATAACCACCTCATGCTTAAAACCATTTGGTCAAGTGTTCGACCTATTAGTATCAGTCAGCTGAATACGTTACCGTACTTACACCTCTGACCTATCAACGTGATAGTCTCTCACGGGTCTTACCTTTCGGAGGAAATCTTATCTTGAGGTGGGCTTCGCACTTAGATGCTTTCAGCGCTTATCCCTTCCATACGTAGCTACCCGGCTATGCCCTTGGCAGAACAACCGGTACACCAGAGGTATGTCCATCCCGGTCCTCTCGTACTAAGGATAGCTCCTCTCAAATTTCCAACGCCCACAGCGGATAGGGACCGAACTGTCTCACGACGTTCTG
>ERZ773022.334-NODE-334-length-40131-cov-5.634195_pt1 | contig 40131 bp, 29 predicted proteins | sample MGYA00580839_ERZ773022 | MGnify/ENA primary metagenome ERZ773022 (study PRJEB29015, sample SAMEA2738020) | human oral metagenome | biome: human oral; feature: human-associated habitat; material: dental | place: China | collected 2044 ... | reverse complement strand
TAGAAAGCTTGTCGGCAGTGAGCTGTTTTACCTCTTTTTGTAGCATTATGCCACTCTTGCGCATAGTGAGATACTGACTGAAGAAGCCGCCCAAGAGCAACAACGACCGCAAAAAGAAGAAGATGAGAAGTAGGACTACGGGTACAAGAAGTCCCGAAGAAATCCAGTAGAGTATGTCTGTAATGTAGTTCATAATGTATTATTGTTTTATTTGTTTATATTATCTCACCAACAAACACTCTATATATTAATCGTTTATCATTTTATGTTGAGGCTTGGTGTTCTATACTTTTTCCATAAAATAAGACGACACCATAAGATTAAACACAAGGCAGCAAAGGTAATACTTTTTTTGCATTCTGCAAAAAAAATTACGAATTACTCCTCAGTGGCAAACCACTCCGCCCAAATACCTCGTATGAACGACGGAACGTTTAACTCGTAATTGAATACAAGCTAAATACGGGTTTTCTTTTTCAGTTCGAAGTCACGTCCAAGATAGTTGTTGCGGACGGTCTCGTTATCTGCCAGTTGCTCCGGTGTACCCTGGAATAATATCTTACCTTCGAAAAGCAGATAAGCCCTGTCGGTAATAGCAAGCGTCTCATCTACATTGTGGTCTGTAATAAGGATACCTATATTCTTGTCTTTCAGACTCCACACAATATCCTGAATGTCCTGAACGGCTATCGGGTCTACACCGGCAAAAGGTTCGTCGAGCATAATGAAGTCGGGCTCAATAGCCAGACAACGAGCGATCTCGGTGCGTCGGCGTTCGCCACCCGACAAGCGGTCGCCTATGTTTTTGCGAACGTGTTCCAAGTGAAACTCTGTAATGAGGCTTTCGAGCTTATCGCGCTGCTTCTGCCTCGAGAATTTGGTCATCTCCAACACGCCTCTTATATTGTCTTCTACCGAAAGTTTGCGAAATACCGACGGCTCCTGTGCAAGATAACCTATCCCCGATTGAGCACGACGATACACCGGATAATCGGTTATATCCAAGTCGTTGAGGAATATCTTGCCCGAGTTTGGCGTAACGAGCCCCGTTGTCATATAGAACGTTGTAGTCTTACCCGCTCCGTTCGGACCGAGCAACCCCACTATCTCGCCCTGACGTACCTCGATAGAAACGTCGTTTACTACCGTGCGTTTACCGTAGGTTTTAAACAGACGCTCGGTACGAAGTATTTTCCCTTGATTATTGTCGTCAGACATCGATTGTTGTGTTGTATTTGTGTTTTTAATTATTAAAAATCAATGCTTTATATCATTCGATTCATGCTTATATTTAAATATCAAAGCAAAAGCGACCGCCACTACCAGAGCGAATCCCGCAAAGACGAACCACGACGTTTGCCAGCCTGCTACTTTTGCCAAAGCGTCTGTTTGCGAATAAACGAAATGATTTACAATAGCTTGAGCAGCAAACATACCGATAGTCGCCCCCAGTCCGTTGGTCATCATCATAAACAGTCCTTGTGAACTCGAACGAATCGATTTGTCGGTCTCTCGCTCCACGAAGAGCGAACCCGATATATTGAAGAAGTCGAACGCTATGCCATAGACTATCATCGACAGCACAAAAGCCCATACTCCACTGCCGGGGTTGCCCACCCCGAAGAGCCCGAACCGAAATACCCAAGCTACCATCGACATCAGCATCACCTTTTTTATGCCGAATCGGCGGAGGAAAAACGGAATGAGCAGAATACAAAACGTTTCACTCATCTGCGACAACGAGATGAGTGCATTGGCATTGTTGGCTCCGAACGTATCTGCAAACTCGGGTATACTGCCGAAGCTGCGTATAAAATCGTTGGCATAGCCGTTGGTTATCTGCAGCAAAGCTCCCAGCAACATAGAGAAGATGAAGAATATAGCCATCTTCCTATGTCTGAACAGTACAAAGGCATTCAGCCCCAGAGCTTCTGCAAGCGATTTGCGTACTTTGCTCTTATCTGTCTCACATCGCGGCAATGTAAAGGCATACACGGCTAAAACGATACCTAAAACTGCCGATACCACAAACTGTATTGGAGTGTTTTGGAACGCCTCGCCGTCTGTCTTTGCAAAATTGACAAACAACATAGAGCAGATAAAACCTATTGTACCGAATATACGTATCGGCGGGAAGTGTTTGACCGTATCCAGATTCACTTTGCCGAGCGAGGTATATGCTACCGAGTTCGACAGAGCAATGGTGGGCATATAGAAAGCCACACTAAGAGTATATAGCGTAAACAGCGGAGCAAAAGCCACCTCTGCCCCACTCTGCAAGCAGTAAAACCCTGCGGCAAACATAAAAGCTGCTGCCAGTCCGTGGCATATACCGAGCAGTTTCTGTGCCTCTATCCAGCGGTCGGCAACTATGCCCATAAGAGCGGGCATAAATAGCGACACCAGCCCCTGCATTGCATAGAACGTACCGATATTGCTACGCATAGCCTCGAACCCGCCCAAATATGCTCCCATAGAGGTGAGGTATGCTCCCCAGACTGCATATTGCAGGAAGTTCATAACGATAAGTCTTATCTTCATATTCAGTGTGTTATATTAAAAAAACGTAATGTCAGAACGGAAAATTTGGTGGAATGTTTGTCGCCTCGCCCGTTGTTCCGTCTTCTAGGCGTCGGTTTATCTCGTCGCGTATCTTTGCTGCCTCTTCGTAAGCCTCGTCTTCTACGGCTATACGAAGCTCTTCGTATAGCTCTGCCAGCGACATATCTTGCGTAGGTATCTTATTTACTAAAAACTCATTGGGATTAGCGACGAGATTTTGGAAAAATTGTTCGACTATATATTTCTCTACATATATAGGTGCTCCTGTCTCTATGGCAAGAGCCAAAGCATCTGATATACGCGTAGTTATCTCTTGTTTGTTGCTGTCTTGTATCAGTACTATTTTTGAGAAAATAACGTGCTCTTTGGCTCCGAATATTATTATCTCGCGTAGGTCTATCTTGTATATTTTGAAAATGTCGTTCATAACACTGTATGGCATAGGACGTTTGAATATTTTGTTGTTGAGAGCCGCCGCTATAAAATCGGCTTCGAACATACCCAAAACGACCTTCATCACACGGTTACCATTAGTTTCGCCAAGCTCTATGACACGGTAATTGTTGTTGTTTTGCGAAGTATAAATACTTTTTACGTATACTTGAATCAATTCTTTGTCTTGTTCCATCCATTAAATTTTATTGTAGACTACAATATTGATATATAGGTTTTTAAAAAAGTTGCGGCTACAAGGTATGCAACCGCAACTTATAAGAGGGTTCCATAATTATTTCTGGTTCAACATCTCCACAGCAATATCGAATATCGTCGTATCGTCCAATGTTACCAATCCGCCATCGGGACCGGCTTCCAGATGAACGCCTATGGCACCTCCATCTTTAAAGTTCTGTCCGCCGAAATAATTACGAACTGTTTCTACATCAAGAGAAAGTTTATCGGCGATCTCCTGCATCGCTCCGTTTGGCAGACTATCTTTCAGCCTACGCAATTCATTGAAACTTATTACTTTACTCATATTACAATATTATTATGACTATTATTTTTAATCTAAGTGCTAATTTAATACCTTTTTTTCTCACAGCAAAACACAAATTCGCTTTTTAAGATTACTTAACCTTACCTTTTCCATCTATCGTCTGTTTTTTATGCCAAAACACACCCCCACAAAAGACGGCAAGCAAAAATTCAATATCCATATTACACTGCTTGCCAATACTATACTAAGTGAATTTTCTGTATATTTACCAAATACAATTATAGCTATCGAACTCCTCACTGCAACATCGAGAAAATTCATAATCGGCATATATGTAAACAAAAGATAAAACACCGACATGTCTATAAAAGCACTACCGATAGGTATCTCTACTCCACACAATATCAATATCAAAAAAAATTGACAACTGAATATAAAGTACTTAAGCAGCGATAATAAAAAAAGCCGTATAATCTGCTTCCTTGTTGTCAACATCAATACGGACGATATTTTTTGAGCTATATTCCAACGTATTAAATGTATAAACTTAGAAAATACCTTTATTTTCAGCAATACTAAAATCCCTATCAGCAATATCACAACAATAGATAAATATAGGATTATCTGTGTTTTATGAGAAAGCCCCATATCTATATCGCCTATCCAAAAACCTAACCCCACTAATCCACAGACAGTAACAACGATAGTCTGTATCAGACTACCTAAAAAGCCCATAGTAACAGCTTCCGTACGACTGCCATACGGCAAATATATTGCCCGAGTAGGAAATTCGCCAAGCGAATTTGGGGTAATAAATGCTCCTGTATACCCCCATAATACAGAAACAACTGATTCTAATACGGATATCTTATGTATATATTGTATGGCCGACCTCCATTTGAGACTCTCAACGAATATACTGATTGGCAATAAAACGATAGCCAATACAGCCAACCAATAACGATTACTTGGCATTGTATCGAATACAGCTATAACACCTTCTATATCAAAACTATCTGCAACAAATAGTTTATATGTCAGAAAAAGGAGACAGACTATTACGATAGAATACCGTAATATATTTGTTATTAATGGCTTATTCAAGATATATCTATAAAAAAATTATGGCAAAATTAATAATATCTTGCCATAACTACACATATAAATTAGGACTGAAAAGTTTTATATCGTGTAAATCAAATCATTACGAAGCAACAAAAGTAAACTGACCATCATTTATCGATAAGTCGAAACGACCGTTTTTGATTACTTCATATCTTTCGTTATTTTTGAACTTACAATCGAAAGTACCCGATAGTATCACCGCCAGACGCTGCCCGTCGACATTAAGACTTTGTGCTCGTTTTATAAATAGATTTCCATGCTGTAAGTCGAGTATTTTTTCGGCATTATTTGCTTCATATAGTTTTATCTGGCAACCTGTTGCTTTCATATCTATCTGTGTATTATGTAGTTTCAACAGAGTTTTATACGACTTACACTCTTCGTAAGGAAATACGAAAACCATCGACATCAGACGAGTAGAATCCGCATAAGAACGAAAAGCGTCTATATTGCCAGAACCCTTTATACCACTGAGTGTCAACTCTATATTTCCATTTTTATATATTATCTTTATGGGCACTATGTTTTTATTTACTACGAAATATTTTTTCTCGTACATAGCACCGAAAGTATTATAGCCCGACTCGGTATACGACGGTAGACCGGGCTCATAAGGGTCTCTTATGAATATAAAATCGTCGGTAGGATCGACGAATTTGGTACATCCGCCAAATATAATCGCCAAGCCCAAAGCATACATCAATCTTCTGAATTTCATAATATTATTAATTCGTTTATGTCAATAATCTATTGATAAATATCGCTATATCATTTATAAAGCTATCGGTATTTTAAGCGAAGTAGCTATACCGATTACTCCCGTCCCCGACGATTTCGAAAAAGACGATATCATATATTCTCCAAAAGAAATCATCGGAAAAAGTACCTCGAAATTAGCCGACGGATAGCCTGCTTTGCCTATTTTCAGACCAATACCGGCATAATAGTAACTCGAAAAATTGTTTGGACGAGGAATAGTCTCCTTTACATCATCTTTATACCTGTCTGAGAACTCATTATATGTGGAAATTTTTGTATTGGTGAATGTAGCAAAATCGAACAAGGCTCCCACAAGAAAATACTGCCGTACGAAATGGTCTCTGCGTCTGGGATATAGGCGAAATTCAAGCGGAATGCCGAGTTTATAGACTCTCTGCTCGATATTATCGATTTTAATATAATTCGTATTGTTGATGTCGCCCTTTATCTGCCACAGAAAATAGTCGTAATTGGCGTTGAGTGCGTCCTTATAGAAAGACAAGCGAAGTCCTGAGGCTATACTAAAACGCTCACTAAACTGAAACTCAGGCTTTAAGCTCACATAAGTTACACTTATGATATTGTTGTAGTAATATCTCTGCCTATAATATTCGTATCTATCGGGATACCAATTAGCCTGACGCACCTGTGGCGGAGTCTCACTATTTGTATTCATATAATGCGAACCAAGCTCGACACCTATTTTGAAGCGTCCTAATATAGTATCTTCGCTCTGTGCCATTACATTATTAATCAATAATATAAGGCAGACAACAAATGTAATAGTAAACTTTTGCATAATCCGTTTTTATAAATATCTTACATGTAGATGACGATAAAAAACAGATATGTTGCAAAATATTTTACATAAAGATGTATTTATTGCTTTGAATTAGTCTTTTTAGCTGATTTTGAAGCTAAAAAATCGTTCCGTTTACCGGAAAACATATCGTACCGACAGAACTCACACGGCAGACTACCATTCAGAAGGTTTATTTTAGCCGAAGGCTTGAGCCCTATGGCTTTCATAAGATTTTTGTTGGAAGATATTATCCAAGCAGTCGTACCCTGACAGCGATGTTTGAGTAGGGTGCCTATGTTGTTGTATAACTTAATGATATTGTTTTCTAAAAGTCGCTCGCCATAAGGAGGGTCCGATACGATAATATATTTATCTTTAGGAGGTTCGAAATCGACGAAGTTACCTACTTTCAGCTCTATATATTTGCTCAATCCGGCCGACTTCACATTTTTCTGTGCTATCTCTATTGCCCTCGGTGAGAGGTCTGAACCATATATTTTATAATCGAAACTGCGGTCGAGACTATCGTTGTTTGATATATCTTCGAACAGGTCGGGGGCGAAATCCATCCAGTTTTCAAAAGCAAAATGTTTGTGATATATCCCCGGCGGTATGTTAAGGGCAATAAGAGCAGCCTCTATAAGCAACGTGCCCGACCCACACATAAAATCGACGAAATTGCTTCTGCCATCCCATCCGGCAAGTAGCAGCATACCTGCTGCTAATGCTTCGTTCATAGGTGCTTTGGTCTGTGCCACTCGATAGCCTCTCTTGTGCAGACTCTCTCCCGACGAATCGAGAGCGATAGTACAAACATTGTCGGATATGTGGATATGTACCGATATATCGGGGTTGGTGAGGCGTACCGAAGGGCGTTTGCCATACTTTTCGTTGAAAAAGTCGACAATAGCATCTTTGGTGCGATACGATACGAATAGAGAGTTTTTGAAATTGTCGGAAGTTACCACAGACTTCACTAAAAGCGTCTGGTCTACAGTCATATATGTATCCCAATTTATTTTTTTCACCTCTCTGTATATGGTATCGGCATCGGTAGCCTCGAAAGTTCGAATGATTTTCAGCACTCGTGAAGCAGTCCTAAGCCACAGATTGGCACGATACATAAGGGCTAAATCACCCTCGAACGATACGGCTCTATGCTCTTTCTTTACGTTGTCGGCTCCAAGTCTTTTGACCTCTTCGTACAATACGTCTTCGAGTGACTGAAATGTCTTTGCGATATATTTCATTGATTATAGGTTGCTTTTATTGTTTCTGCGATATAATCGACATTTTCACCTCAAATGTACGACTATAATTTTCGACCCAGCCTACTAAAGCAAATTTTATATTACTACTGCCGAAAATATTTTTTACTACACTATATATATGCTTGATATTGAACTCTTCGACAACAAAAAACGACGTCTCTCCACAGAACTTATTGCGAATAGCAACCTCGCCCGCACAAATATTGGGCAAAGTATATACAAATAGCGACGGAGATGGATAGTAATCGTCGTTGGACTGTATAGTTTTCTGATAATCAATATCTACGGCAAGAGACGACGAAGAGTTGAAAAACACAACAGCTACATCGTCGCGCGAGACGAAACGTTCGCCATAGCCATTCAGAAGTCTTTCGGAGGCTACGAAAGCCATTTTCGAGAGTGAATCCATCTTGAAAAACTTTGGGTAGTCTACCCCAAGTCGCCTGTATTCATCGACTATCTCTCGTTGGTCGTTGAAAGTAAGACAGAGGTGCCGTTCGATAGTAAGCCCCATAAATTATAAGCAGGTATAATCTATAAAATTAGATTGTTTCGAGTATACGGATTGCTATTTTGCTCTGGGATGAGCTTCGTTGTACTGTTTTTGGAGTTCTTTGAAAGAAATATGAGTATATACCTGAGTAGCAGCAAGCGAGGAGTGTCCCAAGAGCTCTTTTACGGTATTGAGTTCGGCTCCGTTGTTTAGTAACGTAGTGGCAAATGTGTGTCTAAGAGTATGAGGCGAGTGTTTTTCGTTGGTAGTAATCAGACTTAACTGTTTTTTCACGATATCGTATAAAGCTTTATCATATAGCTGTTTACCATTACGTTTTATAACAAACAGATATCCACTACTATTACCTACCTCTCTGTTTCTACATTCTATATATTGTTTTATCTGATTCTCAAGCTCTTCTCCGAAAGGCACGATACGCTCTTTTTGTCTTTTTCCGAATATTTTTATAGTCTTGCGGTCGAAGTCTATATCTTTGTCTTTCATATCTATAAGCTCTCTTCTACGCATACCAGTCTGGTAGAGTATTTCTATTATCAGAGCATCTCGCTGTTCCTCGAAATCTCGGTCGTCCATTACTTTGGAGGTCTGTAGTTTATCTATATCATCTTCAGAGAAAAACACAGGTAAACTCTTTATAAGCATAGGATTGATGACTGTAACAGGATTTGCATCGACAATATTTTTTTTCAGGAGATATTTGTAAAACATCTTTACCGAAGAGAGTTTACGACATACGGTACGTGCCGATAGTTGACGTTCGAACAGGCTTGCCACCCACGACCGAATATCTTCACGTTCGGCATTTTCGATATCGTTGCTATTGTTGAGCTGAGTATAATACTCTATAAACTGCCCTATATCGTTAGCATACGAAGAAACTGTATGAGCCGAATAGTTTTTCTCATACAGTAGATATTTCAAATACTCCTCTAGCATATTTGTAGGATTGCTCTCTTATTCTTCCTTAGCCCGCAGCTGCTGAACGTATATAGCGTGCATTTTTGCTTCACGCTTTACGACCGATGGCTTATCGAAAGCCTGACGGCGACGCAACTCTCTGACTACTCCTGTCTTTTCGTATTTACGTTTGAATCTTTTCAAGGCTCTTTCGATATTATCGCCTTCTTTAACCGGAATTATAATCATTTAATTTAGACTTTATATATTATAGTTTCTTCTGTATCTTTATATATGTAATACACTAAAATTACGACGTCGCAAAATTAATACTTTTTTCTTATCCGACAAAAAATAATTTGGCATCTTTCAGTAACAATTGTCGCTCTTCTATATTACCGTATAACTTAATTCCTAATATTCAGCCGCTCCCACCAGCACAGCGGGAAGATACGCCACACGGCTACAACCAACCGATATCTCCAGTCGATTATGGCGGTACGCTTTTTTTTCTTTATAGCTCGCACAATATGTCGGGCTACGTTTTGTGGCTTCATTAGCATAGGATAGTGCTTCTGGTCGTTGAGCAGGTCTGTATCTACAAACCCAGGAAGTATATCCGTAAATTTGATATTCAAGTGTTTGATGTGAGCCAGCTGCGCAAGCGACTCCAAATATATACTTTGCATACGCTTAGTAGCTGAATATGAAGGAGCTACACCTATACCTTTGGTACCTGCTATAGAACTAATAATAGCAATATGTCCACCTCTATCGTTATTTTGCTCGAAATATTTGTACGCCATATCTATCATCCTGACAAAACCCAAACCGTTGGTATACAATGTATCAAGCTCTATTTCGATATCTAAGTTGGGATTCTGTTTGCCTACACCCGAAGCGTGAAAATAGAGGTCTATCCCGCCCATAGCGGATATGAGCTGTTGTAGGCGGTCGGGAGCATCGTCACGGCAAATATCGATAGTCTGTACAAATACTCTATCGGGAGCTAATCTTCGCAACTCCTCGAGCCTGTCTTCTCTGCGCCCGGCGATACCGATAGTCCAACCTTCGTCTAAAAGTAACTTTGCCACCTCAGAACCGATACCCGAAGTAGCTCCGACAATTACAGCCTTGTTCATCTGTCTTATTAACCTATAAAAATTTGCGTGGCGAAATTAGTAAAAATTTCCTACGTACGCAAAAAACTTAGGACAAACCTACAATCTACTCTAAATTACGGTCAATCATTTATTCAACAACACTTTATCGATAGCCTCTTTCAAAGCGTTTTTGGGCATCGCCCCTTGAGCCATCTGAGGAGCACCCTCCATAGGCACAAATAGCAAGGTAGGTATCGACTGTATACCGAAAGCAGCGGCAAGCTCTTGCTCTTCTTCGGTATTGATCTTATATACATATATACTGTCGCCATATTCGGCGGCTAACTCCTCGAGTATGGGAGCTATCATCTTGCAAGGTCCACACCAAGAGGCATAGAAGTCTATTACGGCCGGTCGGTCGCCAAGATATTTCCATTCGTTAGGTGAGGTCTCATAGTCGGCTACTTTAGCGAGAAACTCACTTTTAGTAAGATGTATTGTCTGCATTTTTTTCTCTTTATTATTTGTATTTTGTTGATTATCACCACCTGAATTGCGGCAACACGATACTAAGACCATTACCGCCGATAAGATAAAAGCATATTTAGTTTTTCTCATATTAATCTCTGATTTAATTACTATTATATCAATAAAACTCTAACATTAATACTTCGGTGCAAAGGTAATATATTCTATTCAAAAAGTCGACAACAACAATATAATATCGTTATTCTCAAAAAAAACTTCAAACCATTTAATTACAACCAATAAACCATACTCATTGAATCCTAAACACCGACACCATAATTCGATACCATACTTTTATATTTTTAGTACAAAAATCATAGAAAGATAGTATTGCCATAAAAACAAACACGATGTATTTTTGCGAAATTTATCAATGAGTTATAAACATAAAAATTTAATCGTAATATGTATTCTAAAAGAAAAATACTCGTATGTGCCCTTGTAGCGGGCTTATTATTTACTTTTGCTGCGTGCAAAAAAAATAATTCGGTAGAAGTGACTATTGTAGCTAAATCGGAAGTTGCCATAAACGACTATTCGGACTTCACGGTAAGCATACAAGATCTTCGTACAGAGAAGACTACCGAATACAAACTAAACTCCGAAGGGAAGTGCGAAGTGATGCTCGACAAAGCTTCGTACACCATAAGTATCAGCGGTAAAGCAGGCGGTGCATCGTACTATGGAGTCGTAGAAAATCGCTCCATAACTCAGAAGGAGACGCTCGAAATAACGCTAACTAATACCATGACACAACAAGGCGGGCTCATATTCAAACAGCTCTTTTTCAACGGTGAAACCAATAGTGGACAAATGATGCATCCCGACCAATATATAATACTTTACAACAATACCGACAAAGTAGTATATGCCGACGGTATCACTTTCAGCTCGTCGATGCACAGCACACCAATCGGAGAAGACGTATTTACCAAAGAACTACCCGACTATGTCGTAGCTCAGCAATTTTATGCTATCCCCGGCGACGGTACACAATATCCCGTACAACCAGGAGGACAGATAGTAATAGCTCGCACCGCTATCGACCACAGCAAAAACTACGAAAATGCCGTAGACCTCTCGGGAGCCGACTTCGAAATTTATGAGCCCGATATGCCTTCCGATTTCGGAACAGACATAGACAACCCCGATGTGCCCAATTTGAAGATAATATTCACATACTACGGAATATTCAATATGCACCCGCGTGGCTTCCAATCGCATTTCTTATTCCGCCCCGACAAAGACTGGAAGACTTTCTTAGCCGAAAACAGATTCGAGTTTAAAGACAACAAGGGGCAGACTCGGTTTACATATAAAGTACCTACTGCTCTGATAATGGATGGAATAGAAACAGGTATGGAAGGTATGGTAAAGACAAAAGCCCTTCCTCCCTCGGTAGATAAAGGTATGAGCAAAGTAACAGGCTGCCATCGCCAAGAGGTAATAACCAGAAAAGAGCTATCGGGCAAAAAGTTACAAGACACAAACAACTCTACCGTAGACTGTGTACGCACTAAGGGACAACAGTCTTTCCCCAAAAAGAAATCGCAGTCGGCAGCAGGTTTTTATATGCAGGCACCCAAACCGACAGACAGAGTTTATACCGAAGCCGAATGCAACGAATTGTGGATTGGTAGCGGTAAAAACAACTTTTCGGGGCGTTAGAAAAATCATTTGTCGAAATGCGGAAACATAAAGCTACCGTTCGACAACAGATAGAAAATATATTAATATATTGGAATAGATATAATTTGAAAGTATATTAATTTGTCTCTAATACCGAAAATAGAGTAAAATCGGATATACCGAATAGATACGAAAGTGCGATTTGATGTATCCGATTTTTGTTTTTTATAGATTGAGCGAATACGAAGCGAATACGGAGCGAATACGTAATACAAGAAATTATTCTATCGAAAAAATAAATAAGCAAAAAAACTACTACAATAATGCGTTTGATACTAAAGCAGATATTAATAGTATCGATACCGATGATATTACTATCGGCAGATATATTTTCACAGCAGAGCCAACCTAATAAAACCATAGTATTCGAGGGTCAGGTGAAAAACAAAAAAACGGGCAAAGGCATAGGTTTCGCAGCCCTTATGATAGACGAACTTTCGCAAGGTATCGCCTGCAATGCCGGTGGACACTTCCGACTACCGCATATAAAACCGGGACGTTACAAGATAGAAATATCGTGTCTCAACTACATACCGACGACGGTAGACATAGTACTCGACAGCGACACTTCGGTAGTATTTTGGCTGCAAGAGCAGAGCTATACGCTGTCGGGGGTAGAGGTGATGGCTACTTTCAATCCATCGAAGGGCAGCAATGCCATAATAGGACAGACCGCTCTCGAATATATACAACCCGTATCGATAGCCGATGTATTCCTGCTACTGCCCGGTAATGTAATAGGGGGCAATTCGATGCATCAGTTCAACCTCACAACGTCGCGTCAGGTCGGCTCCGACAAAAACACATCGCTCGGTATGGGCTTGATAGCCGACGGCATACCTATCACAAACGATGCTACGAGGTCGCAGCTGTACGGTGTCTCGGGCGACGACAACGTAGACCGCACCGTATACCGAAGAGGTGCTATCAATGCGGGTATCGATATGCGAAACATCTCTACCGACCATATCGAAAGTATCGAGATAATACGTGGAATATCTTCTGCCCAAGACGGCAATCTGAGTAGCGGAGCGATACATATCAATTCGCGAAAAGGGGTTACGCCATGGAGGATAAGGGCTAAGGCAGACCCGCTAAACAAACTCATATACGTGGGTAAAGGCTTCAAGCTATCGGACAAGGCAGGTTCGTTGCATATCGGTATCGACGGGCTATCGTCTACTCCCGACGTCAGAGAGCGACTCGAGAGTTTCGTACGTGCAACCATGCAGGCAAACTATACCAACCAGATACTTACCTTCGACGACAAACCTCTCGATATATCGCTAAAATGGAGCGGTACGTCGTCGATAAATAGCGTAAAGTCCGATGAACTTGTTGAAGAAAACGACGAATATTATATATCGAACTATTTTCGTACAATGCTATCGGCTACGGGCAAATGGCAGCTTAATATGCCCCTGATAAGCAGTATAGAGCTTACCGGCTCGGCAGATATTACAAGAGACGTATTAGACCGTCACAAAATGGTACTAAGTTCGATGGGACCGATGAGTATGCCAATAAGCACCGAACCGGGTGAACACGAAGGAATATTCCTACCCGTAAAGTACTATTCGGACTATAAGATAGAGAATATCCCACTATATTTTTTCGCACGAATGAACTTAAATTCGATCTTCTATACCGGCAAAAAACTAAATCACAATATAATATACGGAGCGGAGATAAAGTCGAATAAAAATATCGGCACGGGAGCTATCGTAGACCCTAAACGTCCTCCGTATCCGGGTAATAATACTTTCATACGTCCTCGCCCCAATTATACGATACCTGCCATCGTCAACGGAGCTGTTTACCTCGAAGATAAAGCCACACTCGAAGTATCGCGCAAGGCGAAAGCCGATATTCGCTTTGGAGTGAGAGCCACACACATGTTCAACCTTCCGAGCGATTATGTCCTTAGCCATAAATTACTGATAGAGCCTCGTCTGCAAGCAGGTTTCACCATCAAAAGCCACACCGAAGGAGGTATACCCGTATCAAATACGTTTCGCATAGGATATGGCGAAGAAAATAAGCTACCTACACTCGATATGTTGTATCCCGATAAGCTGTATCGCGATTTTGTAGTATTAAACGCATATTACCAGCAACCCGACAGAGACCATCTGATAGTGAACACATACATCCACAACCCTATAAACCCTTTGCTCACAGAGAATAAAAACAGGAAAATAGAGATAGGCTGGGATTTTGTATACAATGGTTTCGAGGCGTCGATATCGGGCTTCTCAGAAGATTCGAAAGGAGGGTTCAGCTATTTCTCGGAATACTACCCTATCGGATTTATGCGTTACGTCAACTTGAAACATACGGTTGTGTCGGGGCGCCCTACCAAAGACGACTACAACGAAGAGTATTACCGCGACTTCTCGATATTCCCTACCGTACACAATAGCGAGAAAACCATCAAACGCGGTCTGGAGTATCGCATAAAGACTCCTATGATAAAGGCTATCAGTACAAACATGGAGCTAAACGGAGCATACTATCTCACCGTATACACACAGGGTATACCTGTAATGTATCGCCCCGATGTAAAAGAGCTCGGTCAGAAATATCCATACGTAGGCATATACGATGGCGATACACACATCTACCGCAGTCGGTTCAATACCAATATATGGGTAAATACACACATCAAAAAGTTTGGAATCATATTCACCAACTTCGTGCAAATAGTATGGTTTTCGACTGTACGCAACGGCAACGAAGAAGACGTATTACCATCGAAATATATAGACCTCGACGGCAATATACACGAAGTAGACAAGGCGGCACTCGCCACTACCGACGGCATACTGCGCTATCTCCGACGCGAGAGGTCGGAGCTATATTACCGCACTACGACGAAACCCGTATCTATATTTATGAATTTGAAGGCAAGCAAAGAGTTTGGAAAGAATGTAAAACTATCGTTTTTCATAAACAATCTGATAGATATAAACCCATACTACAAGGCTGCCGATAAGACTACCGAACGAGAATGGGCAATCCCATTTTTCGGAGCCGAACTGACTGTAAATCTATAATAAAAACACAAAAAACAGATGACACATAGATATATAATATTATTAATCTGTATAATATCGGTATCGGCAAATTACAACATATCGTCGGCACAGACCGACCACACAGCCCAGAGCACGATACTGACACTCTCACCCGCCGACTCTGAAGCGGAGCGGTTTCGGTTCGATATAGAGGCAAATATAGCCAATATCATACAACTACAGCCGGCAATGTATGATTTAGAGAATCTGTCGGGCGTATTCATACACCGCCCAAAGAGGATACAGCTCGATAGTACGCTCTCCGACAGCCTCTACCGCACGACTCACATAAGGATAAGGCATTCCGACGGCAATATCAAAGGCGACTACGTACCTCGCTATGGCAATTCGTTCAGAGACACCGAAGTAAATGCCGATGCCGTATACGGTACAGCCGGCAGCGGTACTATCTATGGCAGTATGTCGTTTTCCAAAGGCAAACACGGTGGATACGCTTGGAACGCCATACGCCACTCCGACCTATATACACCATACCTCATAGCCGACTCTACGGGAGGCGATTACGAATACGAAAACTACTACGTATCGGGAGGTTATTCTTCGCGGCTATCGCCTTCGCTATACTACGGCGTAGGAGGAGCTATCAGGGGCGAGGTAGCCTCACGGCAGACCGACCCGAGGTGTGCCAACACCACAACGTGGCTCAACGTCGATGCCTCGGTAGCTATGAAAATAGATACTGTACGCAACATAGCTGTACGCATATCGTACCTTCGCAATCAACAACATCTATCGCTATTCAACTGGCGCCCGAACCAACAAGACCGCTTTTTCGTAACATACGGCTTGGGCTATTACGACTTGCAAGCAAGCCCCGTTGCGTTCGGAATACGTAGAATGTATTATATCAACGGATTGCAGACACAAATCACATACAGCAATCTATACGGTAACGACTATAAGTCAGGTATAATAGCCGATATAAAATATTCATTCCTATCGATGACCTCCGAAGAGTCGAGTGCCAAACGGCTTTTCGGGTCAGACACTCACCACGTCGACGGAGAAGTATGGATAAAGAGCAGACCAAATAGCAGGTTGTCAATCACCTACGGCATACAGACAGAGAATCGTATCCGCTTCGGCAGAGAGAACATATATGAGATTTACCGCCCCGACGAACGATACCCTTCGATATACGACTTCCGTCTGATAGACGTACGCAAACGCTATTCGGAAATAATATCCGCAAGTATGCTACAAGGTAAATTGAGCTATGCCGTCGGAGGCAGGCTATCGGTAGAGGCTCTGCTTGGCATCGGATACGACTATAAGACAGAGGCTTACGACACACCTCCCGAAGACTGGGCAGTATTGACCGCATTGCCGTCGGTCGGCGTAGGTCTGCGAGGCGAGGGCGAGAGGTTCGAATGGAGGGCGTCGTGTAGGCTGGTCGACAAGATGCCTATAAACTATCGTTACAATATACGTTTCGGCGAAGATTTTAGGTTAGACTACCAAGAGACTTTCCTTCAATATGCCTACTATGCCGACCGCTCTATATCGCTCTACGACGAGCTTTACTGCTCTTTTCGCCTCGAGAGATTCGTACGTAGTATCGGGCTATTGCTCAAGCACCATTGGCGTAGTGGGCAACGCCCCGACGATATAAAATATCAAGGCACTCCTCGTATAGCCTCACCACTGCTATCGACCCCAAAATACCATCGGATATTGAACTCGGAGCACTGGCTAAGCCTTTCGCTAATAGTATCTCTATAAGATAGCTTAATCGTTTTTTAACTTTTCTATTACTCCATTTTTAGTAGAGACTCGATAGTCTCTACTTTTTTGTTTTTGCCGAAAATCGGCAGAATTAGTTAATAAAAAAGCAGAATCGACAGAATAGATCACTTTTCACAAATATACAACTAATTCAATTATTATCAAACATATAAATACAAAACAAGACAAACAACCGACATTAATGACACAAGTAAAAAAGTTAAAAAACGAGATTTCAGTATTTTTTTTTGGAAAAACAAAAAAAAAACCGCATATTTGCCAACTGAAAAAAGAGGGTAAACAGACTACTTTAAAACAATCTAATTATATAATTTTTTACTAACTAAATTTTCAGAGTATGAAAAGGTTTACTATTTTACTATTCCTTGTGCTATGTACAGTATTTTCGCTGCAAGCACAAAATGTAACGTTACCTTACACACAAGACTTCGCAGCTCTGAGCCAAGGCGATATGAACTCCGATACCGGAAGTCCTACGCCTGTGTCTGCAGGAGCCTTGCAAGGTATAGCCTCTCTTACGAGAGCATACCAAGCCGGCGGAGCTATTCGTCTCGGCGAAGTAGGTAACGCAGGTGGCTTCACTACACAGCCTGTGGTTACAAGTGGAGTCGGTTTTTTGAAGGTATCGTTCAAAGCTGCCGCTTGGATAGCTGCGATGCCTGCGCCTGCTCAGGTAGTCGTCAGATACGGCTCTCAGACCGTAACTATCAACGTACCTGCTACCGCTCATGTATGGCCGGTTACGGCTGACGACATGAATACGTACAATGTCCAGTTCCTGGCAGAAGCCACACATAGTGCTGTAAGTATCACTACAGTGACTGCTGCGGGCAACGAGACTCGCATTTTTTTGGACAACTTCAAAATCATGCATTCAGCTACAGTACCTCGCATGTCGGAAGGGTTCGAGGGCACTATGTTCCCGCCCAAAGGATGGACAGCTCTGCACATATCTGGGTCAAGAAAATGGGAAAGAGCTGTCATAAGTGACGCAATAGGCACTGCATGTGCAAGAGTAAATTATGGGTATGCCGGGCACCACAACTGGCTTATAACTCCGAGTATGGCACCTAAGGCAGGCGATAGCTTGACCTTCAAAGTAAAAACCACGGGTTATTATTCTGGTACAAAATTGTACATAAGAGTATCTACATCTTCTAAAGACACAAGTAGTTTCGGCAGTTCTGTAAAAACTCTATCAACAAATTCAGAAATACCTACTTCTTGGAAACAATACTCTATAGACCTTTCTCCCTATGTGGGTAGTACCATATTCGTAGCTTTCCAAGTAGTGGACAACAATGGGCTTAATCTTTTACTCGACGACATACATGGACCTATCGTCTTACCAGACGCAGATTGTATCACTCCTAAAGATGTTACAATAAGAAATATAATCACATCTGGAGCCGATATATCTTGGAGTGAAGTTGGATACGCCTCGTCGTGGGTAGTGGAATATTCCAATCAACCTACATTCGCAGGAGCAGCGTCGCAGACCGTAACGGGTACACCTTCGCTAACCCTATCGGGTCTTACGCCCAATACTAAGTATTACGTTCGCATCAAATCGGACTGCCTTCTGGGCGAATATAGTGAATGGTCCAACGTAGCGACTTTCATGACACGCTGTCTGCCAATGGCAGGACCTATAAACATCTTGGAAGACTTCAATTCGTTAGATAACAAAGAAATACCTGGCTGTTGGAGTAAAATCACCACCGACAACACATACCCGTCGGTCGTAGCATCTCCTGGACACGGATTCAGCGGCAAGGTAGTACGATTCGGAGGAAGTTTCCATCAATATCTTATCATGCAGCCTGTAGGAGAGCCTCTGAATACCCTACAACTCGATTTCTTGTTGTCAAGAGAAGGAATAAATTCGGGTACTTTCCAAGTAGGCTATATGACCGACCCCAACGATAGCAATACATTTGTAGCCGTTAATTCGTTCAACGACGATACGTATAAAAAGAAGCTACATAAACGCGTATTTTTCACCAATGTGGTAGATAATGGAAACAACCGCTATATAACGTTTAGATACGGACAAGTTGGTACGGAAAATTTCTCTACCTCTTCATGGTATTGGATAGACTCTGTGACATTAAAGGCTGCTCCCTCTTGCAGACTCGAAAATGATACACTTGAGCTGGTAAGAGTTGTTCCAGACTCGGCTATAATAAAATATAAACTGCCCACAGGATATACATCTGTAGAGTATGTATACGGAGTAGATTCGATAATCGATCCTACGACTCTGACTCCTACCATAGCTACAGGCGGACAGATAACAATCGGCAATCTATCGCCCGAGACAATGTATAAGCTCTGGATACGCATCGGTTGCAGCGGAGGCACATACAGCGATTGGAGTACACAACCTATAACGTTTAAGACTCCATGCTCCTATATCAATACATTGGACGAAGACTTCGAAGCTGTTAATTTAAGTAGAATTCCTGATTGTTGGAGCAAAATATCCTCAATGAATAGCCGTCCGGGTGTCGTAAACGGAGAGGCATCAAACGGTGTAACCTCAAAAGCTATAAAGTTCGATGGCTCATCCCCCCAGTACCTGATAGCACCTCGATTTGCAGTAGCTCTCAATACTTTGCAACTCTATTTCTCTCTCGATAGAGAAGGTGAATCGTCGGGAACATTCCAAGTGGGCTATATGACCGACCCAACAGATAGCAATACGTTCGTGCCTGTAGCTTCGTTCAACGATAAGGGACAACAGTTTTATAAAAAGATGCTACGCAAACGCGTATTCTTCACCGGTGTAGCCGACAACGGCAACAATCGCTATATAGCATTCAGATACGGAAAGGTAGGCAATGAAAATTTCAATACCTACTGGTATTATTGGTTAGACTCCATATCGGTACAAACTGCACCTGCTTGTCAGCCACCGTACGATATAGCAAATACTTTCGTATCTAAAGACTCGGCTGTAATAGGTTACAAACGACCTGGAGCTGCGCTTTCGGTTCAGTATGCATTCACCGAATACGATACGGTTGCAGACCCATCGAACCTGACACCGATACAGAATACGGGTACAAGCGATACTATAAAACTTTCGGGACTCGGCAGCAACAAAACATACAAGCTCTGGCTCAGAAGCGACTGCGGAGCCGGTAGCGTAAGCGATTGGACTGATCCAATTTCATTTACAACTGTATGCGAAGACGTAACTGCAATAGACGAAAACTTCGACTCGATAGCAACATCGACTCTACCCGATTGCTGGTCGAAAATCACTAAAGGCACATCGAAATACCCTTATGTAGTAAACGAAAATATCGGTCACGGAACCAATAACAAGACGATTAGGTTCGGCTTGTCGCAACCTCAGTACGTCGTATCACCTCGTATTGGAGTGGCACTCAATACATTGAGACTCGACTTCTCGCTATACAAGAAAGGCATAAAATCGGGTACATTCCAAGTGGGTTATATGACCGACCCAACGGATAGCACGACGTTCGTACCTGTAGCTTCGTTCTCAGACAAGAGTATGTTTGCATTCCAAAAGATGCTGAGAAAGAGTGTCTTCTTCAAACAAGTGGTAGACAACGGCAACAACCGATATATTGCATTCAGATATGGACGTGTTGGTGACGAAGAGTTTAGCACTTCATCGTACTACTGGTTAGACTCCGTAAAATTGCAACCTGCACCTGCGTGCATACCTCCGCACGATCTTGTAAATACATTTGTAAACGGCGACTCGGCTGTAATAACATACAAAACGCCTATAGGAGCCACAGCCGTCAGATATGTATATGCAGAAGACTCTACTACTGACGACCCGTCGACGCTGACCGCACATACCGCTACGGGAGATACTATAAAGCTCCCGGGTCTTACAAGATACACCGTATATAAGATTTGGATGCAAAGTTCCTGCGGTGCCGGCACCGATAGCGAATGGTCTAATCCACTTATATTCAATACCGAATGTGGAGAAGACACTACGCTTAGCGAAAACTTCGATAATATACCTGAAGGTAACATACACGGCTGTTGGTCAAAAATATCTACCGATAACTCATACCCGAGTGTGGTAAGTGCTGAACCATCTGCAGGGGTAAGTACTAATGCTATAAAGTTTTCTTCGTCGAAGCCTCAGTATTTGATAACACCTCGATTCAGCGTACCACTCAATACACTTGAGCTAAACTTCACGTTGGATAGAGAAGGAGAAAGTTCCGGTGCTTTCGAAGTGGGATATATGACCAACCCCACCGATGCAAGTACATTCGTTTCAGTAGCATCTTTCGACGATAATGTGTACAAAAAGATGCTCAGAAATAAAGTGTTCTTTACCGACATCGACGACAATGGTACGAATCGCTATATAGCATTTAAATACAATCCGTCTAGTACTTTCTGGTATTATTGGTTAGACTCGGTAGAAGTAATCAAGGCACCTACGTGTATGCCTCCTTCGCAACTTAAGATAGATTCGATATCGACCGACTCGGTGGTAATCACCTACAAACTGCGTGCGGCAGCTACAGGCTACGAATATGCATACGGTGGTATCAACGAGACCGACCCATCGAACCTGACAACGATAGCCACAGGCGACACAATAAAACTAGGTGGCCTTGCACCTCATACGAGCTATAGGCTCTGGGTACGTAGCCAGTGCGGTCCGGGTACTTATAGCGACTGGTCGTCATCTTCGATAGCATTCACTACCCGTTGCCCAAATATCCTTGCCGTAAATGAAGACTTCGAAAATGTAGACCAAGACTCAATACCGGAATGTTGGTCTAAGATTTCGTCGTCTTATGCTAAATATCCTAAAGTAGTAACAGCTTCGACTAACAATGGAGTAACGTCAAAGGCTATAAAGTTTTTTGGAACACATCCTCAGTATCTGATAATAAACAAGATAGATTCGGCTCTGAACAAGTTCCAATTGCGATTCAATCTCAATAAAGAGTCGAGAGAGTGCGGTGTATTCCAAGTAGGTTATATGACTAAGCCCACCGATGGAAGTACGTTCGTACCTGTAGCTTCGTTCAACGACAATGTGTACAAGACAATGTTGCCCAAAACCGTATACTTCGACACCATAGCCGATAGCATCAATAAACGCTATATCGCGTTCAGATACGGCGCTGTGGGTGCGGTATCGCAGAGTACTTCGGAAGCATATTGGATCGACGACGTAGTACTGGAACCTGCCGTCTCTTGTCCGGCTCCTACTTCGCTTATGGCTAATGTAGCAAAAGACTCGGTAAGAGTGACATTCGAGCATAGACCTTCGGCTACATCGTGGCAGTATATACTGGCAAAGAATGTGCCTCTATCGACTACTCCACCCGATTCGATAGCTACCACAAACATCAATAGCAACAATATAGTGATAAATAATATCGAACCGAACCAAGACTATACCATCTGGGTAAGGACTACAAGTTGCGCAAACGATACAAGTGCTTGGACAGTAACTACTTTCTCTACCAAATATTGCAGTGCATTGCCCAATGCAGTCGACGAAAAGGGTATTGTCAATGTTACCTATGGTCTGTACAATATCGTAGATAATACCACTGCTGCCGAAGCAGGCAACTATGGTGACTACACGGCTCTAAGCGGCGATATCGTTGCAGGCGATTCGGCTTACGTATCTATCACGCTCTCTACCGAAAAGTATTACAAGACACGCGTGTACGTCGACTGGAACCAAGACTACAACTTCGAAGGTACAGGCGAATTCGTATACGAAGGTACGACAGGCAGCGGCAAGATAGAGACACTTCTGGCTTCGTTCTTGGTACCCTCGTATGTGCGTGCAGGTAATTATAGGATGAGAATAGTATCGACAAGCGGTATTCCTAATCCTTGCTTCTCGGGTAGCAAAGGTGCGGTAGAAGACTATACACTTACCTTAGGTGCAATGCCTACATGCCGTCCGACAGAGGCAAAGAATATCTCTGTAAGCAATATCACTAGCAACAGCGCCAACATATCTTGGAGGCGAAGTGGCTTGGGAACATCGTGGGATGTAATAGTATCGCCGGATGAACTTACGGCAACCCAGCTGAAAAACTACACTTCGGCTATAAACGTAACCGACTCGTCGTACAACGCTACCGGTCTTATGGGAAATAAGGATTATTACGTATATGTACGCTCCGTATGCAGCGCTACCGACAAGTCGTACTGGACGTGGTGGAGACCTGTAGAGTTTAAGACTAAAACCTCTGTCGTATCCACTCCTTATCACCAAGACTTCACTAACAGTAACGTTACGGAATTGGCTATATTCCCCGACAAGAAAGCAAGTGGAAACAAATGGTGTATAGGCTCGGGTATCGGCAATGGAGGTAATTCGATGTATATCTCCAAAGACGGAGTCGCTACCGAATACGGAAACATAGAATCGCATACGCTCTCTTATATCACTATCGACTTCGGCAATAGCCCAAAATTCGATGTACAGTTCGACTGGATAGGCAAAGGCGAAACTTTATCAAGTACAGCATATGACTTTATGAGAGTATATGTAGTACCCGATACACTTACTCTGCCTACTACTTGGCAAAGAACAGACTCCCGTTGGATAAAAGACAGCTCTGCTCTTCAACTCGGCGATAAGTTCAACGGTAAGACAGTGTGGACTACATTCTCCGACACTCTGCCGTCGTCGTATGCAGGTACAAGACGTAAACTCGTATTTATGTGGTTCAACGACGCAAGCGGAGCAGGCAGTCCTACTATGGCTGTAGATAATATCTATGTAACAGGATACGACTGCAATAGCCCGTCGCGATTTGTAGTAGATACCGTTACCAAAGACTCGGCTCATATAAGCTGGAGCAAGGGTAGTACCGAGACATCGTGGATAGTAGAGTACAAGAAACTCGACGACAACACTTGGGTACGCGATACGGTAAACGACACTACCTATAGCCTAAGACAACTCGAATCGTATACCGAATACAAGATACGAGTACAAGGTATATGCCCGGGTGGTAGCGGACATTCTGGATTGCTACTCGGATCGTTGACTACTCTATGTGGCGAAAAAACGATAGGCAACGGAATAGTCTATAATTTCGACGATGCCATCGGCAATATACCCACTTGCTGGGCAAGGACTACGCCATTCACATACAAAGGACTCACATTCCCATTAGTCGGTACATTTACAGGAGCACCGGAAGACGGAGTGTTAATCTTCGGAGGAAGGAGCACACAAATAATTGCTACGCAAGAATATAGAGAAGACATAAATACCTTAGAGCTCGAATTTGACCTGTGGAGAGAATCTACCGGAAACTCGGGACAGCTCGAAATAGGCGTAATGTCTAATCCGTACAATGCAAGTACATTTATTCCTGTACATAACCTTACATCACTTATAGTGGTACCTGACAAATACGTGCAGTACACAAGGGTGTCTATGGACACTGCTATTGCCGTCGGTAAGCACTATATCGCATTCCGTCAGGTAATAGATAATCCTACCAACGATACTTTGAAGTATGGTATCGACAACCTCGATATACATCCTATACCGATGTGTAGGAGGCCAAACTTCAACGATATCAGCATAACAATCAACGAGTATACGCCTACAACGGCAGATATAAGTTGGATACCGGGAGGTTACGAAAATTCTTGGGAAGTACAGTACAAAGACGTCGACTCTACAGAGTGGAATTCGGTAATAGTAACGCAGACCTCTATGTGTGTGCTGCAAAGGTTGAAGCCCGCAACGACATACGAAGTAAGACTGCGCTCGATATGTACGCCCGATACAAGTAAATGGACTATTACACGCAACTTCTCTACTCTGTGCGAAGTATACACTTTACCGTATACCGAAACATTCAGAGATATGACTAAGTTCCCCAACAAGTGCTGGAGCAAATACACAGGATTGGCATCTGACGTATTTGGTGGACAACGACCACAGACAACCAGCTCTGGTTGGATGCTCAAAAATGATGACAGTTTAGATACTGCACATTTAAGGCTAAATATATATGGTACTGCTTGTAAGTATTGGGCTGTAAGTCCGCTTATAAAGTTGAACGAAAATAGTATGCTGCAGTTCGATTTGTCGCTAACCGGCTACAACAATTCGGATACTGCCACAGGCACAAGAGCCGATGACCAGTTTATGGTAATCGTATCTACCGACGGCGGTAATACTTGGCTTAAGGCGAATGCTACTATCTGGAACAACGACAATGCCAATCCGGGTAACTATATTTTCAACAATATCCGCCGCAGTGGCGAAAAGGTATCGATAGACCTATCGACGTATGCAAATAATATAGTAAGGATAGCATTCTATGGAGAGTCGACTATAGGCCAGAACGGCGACAACGACTTGCATATCGACAATATCCGTATATTCGAACGTGTGATAGTGCCGCCTACGGTGAAGACTTTACCTGCAAGCAATATCGGCAACAATACGGCTACGTTGAATAAAGACGTAACCCCGGGCGATATCGCTATCAATAAAGAAGGATTCTACTACAAGCCCAAAAATCAGGGTGCTACTTGGAAACTGGTAGAAACCGACGACGACGCATTCGTAGCGAACGATCTGATACAGGGTACTACCTACGAGTACTACGCTTATGCGACATTGGAAAACAACGTTAATTTCTACGGAGATACGGTAGAGTTTACCACCACTGGTACGCCTCCGGTACATCCTGTAGTAAATACGTTGGCTGCAACCAATATCACTCAGAGCGCGGCTACTCTGAACAAGAGCGTGGTAGCCGACCAGTCGGAACCTGTAACACAGGAAGGATGGAAGTGGCGTAAGGTAGGAGATCCCAATTGGATTATATCTATGAACGGCAACCTCACGGCGCTCGAACATAATACGCAATATGAGTTCTTTGCTTTCGCCAAGACAGCTCTCAACCAAGAAGGCTATCAAGGTCAGACGCTGACATTCACTACGGCGTCACATACGCCGCCGACAGTACAAACTCTCGGTGCTACGGCTATCGGTATGTATGCAGCAACACTGCGTAAATCGGTAACGGCAGGTAGTGAACCTATCATCGAAGAAGGCTGGGAATACAGGAGAGTCGGCGAAGTGGTATGGACTAAGACACAAAATGCCAACATCAACAATCTCGCACAAGATGCCGAGTATGAGTTCTACGCTTATGCCGTAACAAACTCGTATCCGATGACCAAGGGCGAAACGTTGAAGTTCCGTACGCTCAAAGCTACGACAGACTTAGACGCAGCAGACTATGGAGTAAACATCTACCCGAACCCGGCAGACAATGTAGTTACACTCGCCGTCGAAGGCTTATCGTCCGAAGCGGAAGTAACCATCGTCGATATGATGGGCAGAAAGGTAGGATATTACCTCATAGCTCAAGGTAGCAATAGTATCACCATAGATGTATCTCCGCTTGCCGAAGGCACCTATGCAGTACGTATCGTATCCGATAATGCTACCATAGTAGAACGTTTGGTAATAAAGAAAAGATAGTAGCTCTCACAGAGAGAGAAGCTAATCTATAACTAACGAAAGGGTCGTCTCTCCCAAGTGGGGAGGCGACCTTTTTTTATTGGACGTTGGTGGGTAGAATTAGGTTTTTATAAAAAGGTAGTATCCCACCCAAAAGTGAGGATGGGCGGCAAGTTACGGAGTATGAAGAAAAGGACAAGAATGGTAGTATCCCACCCAAAAGTGAGGATGGGCGTCAAGACGCTGCTAAGGAGTTTTCGATAAATAGCTAAGGAACAATTTGAAAATTGCTCGGAAGCAATCCGAAGATTGGTACGGAGCAGTCCAAAGTAATGATTTTTTCTATCGCACTCCGAACGAAAGAGAGTCTCTTTCGCTTGAGAACGAACGTCTATCGGACGGCAATGATTTTTTGCGTTTCTACTCTCGACCTCGAGAGTGAAATTTCACGACATCAAGAAATTTCGGCGGCGACGTCACCGTCGCAACGGGGTGGCGTTAAGAAATTTTGGCGGTGGCGTCAGTAATTTTTGGGGCTTCGGTCGGCAGCAAAATTTCTTTCAGGGAGCGTCAAAATTTCTTCCCGTGAGGAGCAAAATTTCTTCCCGTGAGAAAATTTATTTCTTTCAGGGAGAAAATTTATTTCTTCCCGTGAAGAAATTTACGGGGAACCGTGAGAAAATTTACGGCTTCACTAACTCCTATTTATCAACTACTTACAAAGACATTTTTTTCGGGCATTACTATTTCCTAAAGTAATATTGCACAAATAAAAATATCGCTATCCGAACGTCTATCGGAGAGCAATGATAAAAAAAGAGATACTCCGACCGTCGCAGCGGTGAAGTATCTCCCTTACTATGTTTTTAGGTTTTAAAAGAAGTTATACCTCTGATCTTTTACGTTGTATCTCTTTTTTAGAGCCTCCATAACGTAATAAAATACATTACCGTTTTGTCTGTATAGCATCATCTTCGTTTGGTTTGGGTCGAACGGTGTGCTATTTTCTGTCTTCGATATTACCTCGAAAACGAAAGCTCCCATATTGCCCTTTTTCGGGGCAGATGTCTTGCCCATTTCGGCAAAAGGAGCGTTTGCTATCATTGCGGGTTCGTATCCGAGCGAACCTGCCGAGCGTGAGGCAAAGTTGAGTCCCTTGATACTATCTACGCTCATACCATCGGCTTGTAGCTGGGCAATAGTCTTACCCTCGAGCTGACCTTTGAGTATATCGAACTTCTTGTCGCGACGCAACTCTGCCAAGAGCTGAGGCTTCACCTCGTCGAGAGTACGATATTTGTCGGTATTGATATTGTCTACTACGGCTACTATCAGGTTGTCGTTGCATTCGAAGACATCGGAGGTAGCATCTTTTTTACTCTCGAAAGCCCAGCGAATCACCGCCCTCGAATCGGCTATACCAAGTACTCGAGGAGCGTTGCGGTCTAATCCTGTGGCGGGTACTACTTGGTATCTCTTTTCGTCGGCAACCTTGCGGAATGTGCTGCTATTGCTTACCGATCCGGCAAAGGTCTTTGCGTCTTGGAATATCTTGGACTGAGTTCCATTGCTCGGTACTACCTGCCTCTGTACGACAGCGAGTTTCACCTTCTTTACGGGGCTTGTACGTTCGGTTACAACGAAAATGGAGGTTACGTTGTTGTTCGATATCATAAACGGTTCGCCTACGGGGCTTACGAAAGCTTTCTTTGCTATATCTTGCGCTATCATAGGCTCGCGTACCCAACCTATATCGCCGCCACGACGTCCCGAAGCCTTATCGAGCGAATTTTGTGCGGCAAGCTGTGCGAAAGGCACTGTCTTGGCGAGGTTCATTATCGAGTCGGCTTTGCGTTTCGTTGCCTCAGGAGTAGCTTCTTGTAACGCTATAAGGCTAAGTTTCACGGAGTCGGGAGCCATCTTGGTATCGACTATTTTTGCCATCTTGAACGTATTGCCGATAAATATGGGTCCGTAAACTTCATTTTTCGACGAGGCAAAGGCAAATTCTTTGAGGTCGGCATCGACATCCTGTGCCGATAGGAATACGTCGACATAGGGTACGTCGGAGTTGTAGTTGACGCTATCGACGATAGTGCTGTCCGATACGGCAACGAAACCTGCTTTGGCAGCATCTATCTGAGCTTTTACGGCATCGATATCTTCTGCCGATGGCGATATGGGGAATACCACTACGCTAATATCGGCAGAGGGCTCGTGTACGAACTGCTCGCGGCGTTTGTCGTAGAGAGCTTTGATGTCTTTGTCGTCGATATTGATAGTGCTGTCGGCAATAGTGAAATAGGGCTTCATCGCATATATTACGTCGACCGATGTTTTCGAGTTGTTGTATGCAAACTGAGCCTCTTTCGAATTCACTACGAGTGCCTTGGACAGCAACGTATTGTATTTGTCGATAAGAGTAGCCGATTTTATATTTGTTTCGAGATATTTCCAGTAGTTTCTGAGGCGGTTTACTTGTTCCATATCGATATTTTGTCCTTCGGACTTAGATACGTTGTCGAGCTCCTGTATGAGCCTTGCTACCATCGTGTGGTCAAACATTCCCGTCTCGGGATTCTGAAACATAGGACGAGAACTGATATATGGGCTTGGATTGGCACCGATTATGAGGTCGCTGAGCTCTTGCTTCGATACTATCATACCTATTTTCCGTGCGTCTTTCTCTACGATAGTCTGCATTACGAGCTGATTCCATACGTCTTGCCTTATGCTTTCGAATGCATTGTCGTCGAGTTCGCGATTTTGTTCGACTTTCACGAAGTCTTGTGCTTGGTTTATAAGAGCAAAAAAGTCGTTGTATTTTACCTTTTCGCCGTCGATACTACCTACATTGGCTCTCTGCTCTCTGAAAAAAGTAGAACCATTGTTTACAAAGTCTGTTACAATAAAGATAAGCAGTGCTACGCCGATGACTATAAGCAAGAGCACGCCGTGGTTTCTGATTCTTCCTAATGTTGCCATTACCTCTAATTTATTTATTTACGATTTTCGTTTTTGTATAAAAGTCTGCAAAGATATAAAAAAAATAAGACCCGACAATATCTTATCCTTTTTTACTCGATATAAATACCTACCCTACCCCACACGGCAGCGTTTCTCCGTCAGGGGGTATCAGGCGATAGTGAGTTTTACAAGCTCTATACGGTTCTTGGTGGCTTGCAATACTTTGAATGTCCACTTCTCGATACGTATCGACTCGTTGAGTTTCGGTATCTTCTGATAGTGCTGCAAGAGGAATCCCGCAAGCGTAACATAGTCGTCTGATTCGGGAAGCGACAGCCCAAGACGGTGGTTGATAGTGTCTATCTCGAGGCGTCCCGAGAGGAGATACTCGCCTTCTGCCACTTTCTTTATAACGTATTCGTTGGTGTCGTGCTCGTCTTCTATCTCGCCGAATATCTCCTCGATGATATCCTCGAGCGTAACGATGCCTGCCGTACCGCCAAATTCGTCGATGACCACGGCAATACTCTTTTTCTCTTTCAGCAGCGAGTGCATCAGGCGATTGGCGGGCATAGTCTCCGGCACAACTGGTATCTTGCGGAGCAGCGTACGCCAGTCGGCAGCCTGCTCGAATAGGTCAGACGAGTGTATGTAACCTATGATATTATCGATATTTTCTTTGTATATCGGTATCTTCGAAAACCCCGATTCGACGAATGTCTTACGCAGATCGTCGAGCGAGGCGTTGTCGATATCGAGGGCTACTATTTCGTTGCGTGGCACGATACACTCACGCAGTTTTATCGAAGAAAAATCGAGAGCATTTTTGAATATTTTTATCTCGTTATCAAGACTCTGAGCCGACGACTCCCCGATGACCGTCTCGAGCAAGAAATTAAGGTCGACTCTGTCGAAAGCATCGGCGTGGTCTTTGATTTCTATATCGGCACCAAAGAGATGCAGTATACCCGCCGATAGCCACACAGAGAGCTTCGAGACGGGGTATAGCACTATATAGAATATAAATGTGAGAGGCGAGAAAAACCTGAGCCAGAAATTGGAATTGTACCTAAAAATAGTCTTGGGCATAAACTCACCGATGAAAATCACTACCAAAGTAGCCGCAACGGTCTGAATGAGACTTATGAGCAACGTATTGTCGGTAATGTATCGGACTATATACGGTTCCAAGAAACGTGCCGTGGATATCGAATAGACCACCAAGACGATATTGCAACCCACAAGCATAGTAGAGATAAACTGCCCCGAGTTTTTGTAAAAAACAGATAGTATGGCTCCCGATACCGATCGGTCGGTACTGTCTATCTTTGCTTTAAGTCTATTCGACGAGTTGAAAGCTATCTCCATACCTGCAAAGAAAGCCGAGAGCAAAAGCGATGATACGATTACGATGAAAATAGTCATTTATACGAGCGAAAAATCACTTGCAAAATTAATCAAAATCCCATAACTTTGTAGTTCTTTAAAAAATAGTGTGCTATGAAAGTGTTATATCATCGTCTTATTGTAGTGATGTGTCTGGCGACTGTATCGATAGCCGTCTCGGCTCAGCTACCCGACAATGTAGATACCATAGCCGACTGTGTGGGAGCACCGCAACCCTCGCACTTCGATATGACAGAAGCGTGGCGAAGTCCGGTCAGAGTAAACAATTACGTAACGCCCGTAGTAGGAGACGTCGACGGCGACCGACGAGCCGAGATTTTCGCCGTAACATCGGTACATAGCTCCGTAGACAACGAAAATTATTACCTCTTCGACCGCATAGCAGTATTCAGAGGAAACGGCCGCAACAACCCCGTATTCATCAATACCGTCAGGGGACGAAATATCAACGTCTCGTCACTGGCTCTGGCTAAAGTCGAAGTCAACTCCGTAGACCGATACCTCATCTATATGATAGGACTCAACGACGGACACATATACGCCTACGACGCTGCAAGCGCCTCATCGACACCCGTATGGATATCGACAACTACCGCCTATCCAAATTACAACAACAACTACGAAGAGCATATCTACGCTACCTCGCTAAACATTGCCGACTTCAACTGCGACGGACACCCCGAAATCTACTGCGGTAGCCGTATATTCGATGCAGCCACAGGCGTATTCCTCTGCGAAATACCCGGCGGACACTGCACAGGCAGCTCGACCTACAACAACTTTCCAATGTTCACCTCCGTAACACAACAGCTTACCGTTGCCGCAAACGTACTCGGCGACGACAGACTCGAGCTCTGCGCCGGACTAAATGTATACAAAGTAAATATCCATTCTCGCACTAATAGCTCGCTAAACTCCGTAACCGTAGCAGCCACATTTACATACACACTACCCAGTACATTGTGGTTGAGAGACGGAAAAACAATAGTAGCCGACATCGACCAAGACGGGCAGCTCGACGTCGTAACATCAGACATAAACGGCTCTCGGCTGCAGATAATCGTATGGAATCCCCGCACTCAGTCTCTCATAGCACACGGAGGAATCCCTTGGGTGCAGCCTCAAAACTATCCGTTCGTCTCGGTGCCTTTGGTAGGAAATATCGATTCGAACCCCGATGTAGAGATAGTGCAAGTAACGTACGACAAGATTACCGCATACAGACTGAACCGAGCAACTAATACGCTCGACATAGTATACACCACACAAGTGGTCGACCCATCGGGCGGGACAGGTATCACTCTCTTCGACTTCAACCAAGACGGTATCATGGAACTCGTATACCGCGACGAAGAGAACCTCCGTATAATGAACGCCAACCCGTACACCGCCGACTTCGACGACCGAAGCGTATTCCCTGCCTATGCCGGCACGGGCTTCGAATATCCATTGGTAGCAGATGTCGACAACGACTATCAGGCAGAGATAATAGCAGTAGGAGGCAACAACAACAATTACATCGAACGCCGCGAGGGATTCCTGAGAATCTACAAGTCCGACGGAGCAGCGTGGGCTCCCGCACGCCGTGTATGGAACCAATATGCCTACAACGCCGTCAATGTCAACGAAAACCTGAGTATTCCCCGACGGCAGTTCAACCCCGCTACATTCTTTGCCGGCAACGACAGAGTGCTCGGTACTGCCGACGACATTCAGCCATTCAACGCATTTCTCCAACAGCAGACCACCCTCGACCGATACGGCGAACCGTTCAGAGCGCTGCCCGAAATTCGCGATACCGTCAGCACTTTTTTCTGTACAGGGCACCATTATATCTTCTACGGCACCCCTTTGAATACAGCTGGTACTTACGAACATACGGTGATAGTGCCAAACGGTTGCGACTCGATTATAACGCTTATTCTTACCGAACACCCCAATATTTCGTACAGTTACAAAGACACTTCGTATGCGTGTGAGAAGTACGTCTTCGGTAGCGATAGCCTCTATACATCGGGGATATACCGCGATACACTCGTTGCCCGCAACGGCTGCGACAGTATCGTGGAGCTCGACCTTACGGTATTGCCGTCGTCGTTTTCCGATAGTATTACTATCTGTGCCGACCGTCTGCCTATTGCCGTCTACGACACAGTATTCGGTACAGAGGCTACGAGTGGCGTATATCGGGTGAAACATCGCTGCGCCCGTATAGACCTTAAGCTCAATATTATACCAAACATCGACGCCTCGCCTCCGATACTCCCCGATGAGATATGTGCCGACGACCGACATTTTTCCATCAGATTCACAAAAACAAAAAGCAACGCCAAGCTACCGACACACTACAAAATCGCGTTCGACGGCAAAGCACTACGGCAAGGCTTCGCCGACGGCAGCGGGCGGCTCGGCAGTGCAAGCGATATAGAGATCGACATACCAGACCCGATAGAGCCCGATTATTACCAATGCCACATAGAGCTATACGACACGGCAGCCACCTGCAACACACTGCACTACGACCTCGTGCTACCCGTCTTGTATTCGGCTCGTATACTGACACAGATGTGGAACGACGTCATTGCCGTACTCAACGAGAGATACAACGGCGGATACCGATTTACAGACTATGCTTGGTACAAAAACGATATAGTCATCGAGGGCGAAAAACGTTCGTTCATATACATACGCCACGGACAGCTCGACTTCGGGCAGCAATATCGAGCCGAACTCACCCGCTCCGACAACAGCGTACGCATCAAGACTTGCCACATTATTCCGCAATATCACAACGATATAACACAGTACCCCACTGTCGTCGGCAGCCGACAACGCTTCGCCGTGGTATCGACACGAAGCCTTACACTCGAAATACAGACCGTAGCAGGCACCATAGTATCGACACACAAAATAGCCGAAGGCTCCACCGAGATAGATGCTCCCGAAGCTCGAGGAATATATATAGTAGTAATGTACGACAACCGCAGACGAGTCGATAGCGGCAAGATTATAGTAAAATAAAACACCAATAAAATGTTGACACGACAACAGATAAAACTCATTTCGTCTCTTAAATACAAGAAATATCGCGACCGCCACCAACTCTTCGTAGCCGAGGGGCGTAAAATCATCGAAGACCTCTGCCCTGCCTTTAGGTGTCGGTATCTCGTGGGCGAAGAGGCAGAGATAAAAACTCTGGGTATCGATGCACACGAATATCTATACGTCGACGACGCCGACCTGCTCCGACAGATTTCGTCGCTAAGCACACCACACCGACTACTCGCCGTATTCGAGAAACCGACTCGCCCCGATATCAACAATATGCCACCTACCAAAGGACTAACCATCGTACTCGACGGCATACAAGACACGGGCAATCTCGGTACTATCGTGCGTATCGCAGACTGGTTTGGCATACGGCAGATAGTCTGTTCGCCAGATACTGCCGATATCTACAACCCCAAGAGCGTGCAAGCCACTATGGGCGCTATGGCAAACGTCGATGTGGCATACACCGACCTGCCCGACTTCGTGGGACGTATGAAACTCTTCGATACCCACGTCTACGGCACATTCCTCCACGGCGACAACATCTACCGACGAACACTCACCCCGAGTGGACTGATAGTAATGGGCAACGAGGGCAAAGGTATCTCCGAACGCCTGACGCCATACATCGATACTCGACTCTCGATACCGAACTTCTCGCCCGAGAGCCGTTCGTCTGAATCGCTCAACGTGGCGGTAGCTACCGCCGTGGTCTGTTCGGAGTTCCTTCGCGGCACTTACGCAGACGATGTTTTAGCAAAACAGTTGTAAAGCAGTGGCAGTCTTAGCGTTGGAGGGGAGAGATATCTTTTGATATTTTTAGGTTTAATGAAAGTACTACCTACCAAAGAACATCTAATAAAGAGGTTATGACTCTATACCATTTTATCGGACAGCAATAATTTTCATATTGTATTATCAATAAGTCTCAAAAGCCGAATATAAGTTATCAAGACTTTTGTTTATTTTTCGATTTTCACCAATCAATAGCCATTGCGACGGCCATTCTTCCGCTCAATGATGCCTTTTTCCGCCGATTTCACGGTCATCGTCTTTACCGTTCGCTCTGATTTTCTTATATGTGCGGCTATTTCTTTTTGCGTTGCGTTAGTTTTCTCTTTAATGAAGTTGAGCAGCGCTAACTCTTCTAAAGTGCAATTCAAAGTGCAAATATTGCACTTTGGAGCTTCCCCTGCTGCACTTTGACTTTCTGACAACACATGCAGACACCTGTTTTTCAACTCGTTCTGCTCTCCTAATATCAAGTTACGGAAAAACGCTTCAAGGTATCGTTTAGTGGCAAAAATGGCTTTAGGCACATTATTGTAGTTGGCACGAACCAGTGCATTGCGGAAGTACCACGAATGGTGGGCAAATGTTTCGTTGCTGATGTCAAAGCCAAAGGTGCGCAGATATTTAATGACGAAAACCGCTGTTGTACGAGTATTGCCCTCGCCGAATGGATGAATTTGCCAAAGGTCTGAAACAAATTGAGCAATATGGCTCACTGCTTCCACCGTATCGTGATGCCTATAATCGTATTCTTTTTCTCGGGTAAAGTCGTAATCAAGCGTTTCACGAATACTGTCTGCGCCTGCATACAGCACCGTTTCTCCATTCAGTACCCATTCCTTTTTCGTAATGTTGTAATTTCTTATCTTACCTGCGTGACTATAAATGCCTTCAAACAATCGGCGATGAATAGAAATATATTCCAATGGTGAGAATGTAAAACTCTGCTAGGATAGCAGTTCTGTGATACGAGCCGAAACTTTATCTGCTTCCTCCGTCCTGTCATCCACGTCACTACGAGCAGTCTTCGATTCATAATAGCTATTGACAAGCTGCTTCACCTCCTCAATCGTAATATCGCCCTCAATATGCTTTCGGGCAGTTTCACGCAGATAGTCAGAAGTCTTTAGCCCATCAACAGCCTGCAAACCAATAGCAGTCTGCCACGCATAACCTTTCTCAAGTTTATGCGGTTCGCTCTGTCGTATATATTCTTCAAAGTCAGTCGTCATATCACGTTATGAATTGATACTGAATTTATCGTCTTTCGTATTGATAAAATCCTTGGATTGACCTGTAAAATCGGCTATCCGTAACAGTAGAGCAACGTTCGGCTGGCGACGATTGCAAACGTAGACGTTTACAATGGTAAAACTCTTTCCAAGTTTCCCCGCAAGCCATGTTTGCTCAATACCTTTTTCGATAAGTACCTCTTTAATTCTATTAGTTCGACTTTTCATAAATGTTATATGATAGTTCGCAAATATAGCAATTTTTATTGTATAATAAACCGAAAAAAGATGACTACACGTCTTTTCCTCTTTTAGGTAGATAGCTGTAGTAAAATGTCTTCTCTTTTCGAGAGAATGTAATAAAAAGGAATTCTGTTTTATTGCCTTCATATAGGTTACATACTTCTTCAAAATACTCGGATAATTTCTCTCGCCCTTCTTTTGTTACTTGAAATACCATTAGGCATAATCCCATATTTGCAACTAACAGTTTTTGAAAATCATATTTAACGCCTCCATATTGATCTTTATCTTCCTTTCTTTTATTTGACCACTCTGCTTCTACTGCGAGGTCTAAGCTTTTTAGTAGATATCCATGTCCTTTCTCTATATACCAACATAAATCAAACAACCATTCTCTATTGACAAATATACCATTATTACATTCTATGAACTCTTTTGATAAACTATGTGAGTAAACCTTGTATCCTTTATTATTACCTAATTCTGTTAGAAATTCAAATAGCTTTTCCGTTTTCTTTTTATTATTCTGTAATTCTCAAGAAAATAATTTTCCCATTTCTCTTCCAATTCCACTACAATATCCTTGGATAATCCTGACAAACCTACTATAGTTTTAGTTGCTTTTTCCCACTCCATATTTTTCATAAAATCCATATTAACACAACAAACAAATAAAATCCAGCAACTATTTTAAGTTACTGGATTTTAAATTATTTTACCTACTTCACTTCCCCGAAAACACCCCATACTGATTATCAACGATTTATATTCTTATAGTGCAAAAATGCTTCCTCTATTTGAGTAGTATTGATTAGAAAACATCTTGGATGTTACCAATCTTCAAATAAAGAGTATTTATTATGAGTATTAAGCATTTTTTTTAACATGGTCAGGTTCACTTTATTCGTGAATCGGTTTCTTCTTAAAGGGAAAGCCCCTCTGTCTATCAAAATTTTATTTCCTAAAGCAGATTCTGGAGAGACAGAATATTGAGGGACAAATAAGTATTTCCCTTGTTCTAACGTTGCCATTCCCGCATCAAAACTACCTCCCTTAACTCCTGCTTCTATTACGATAGAAATGTCGCTAAGTCCAATAATAGTTTTATTTCGTTGCATAGCTCTTCCTGCTGTCCACTTAGCATTAGGTAGAAATTCACTAATTACTAGTGTACGATTCCAATTCCAATCTGAAATTAATTCTTTTCGAATGCTAAAACCATTAATTCCCTCAGGTAAAACAATTATTGTATATCCATTATTTTTTAAAGTATAAGAATGTGCTATAAAATCCACCCCAGCGGCATAACCTGAAACGACACAAATATTAGAATCTGACAATTGTTCTATGATATCACGAGTAATATCCATTCCCCTTTCTGATACTTTTCTTGATCCTGAAAAAGCAATTTTTTTCATTAACAATAAATCTAAATTACCTCTACAGGTTAAAACAGGGGGCATCCTAACAGAAAGTCCTCTTTTCAACTCTACGGGGTAAATGTCATCTAACATGGAAACAAATTTTACGTTGTTATCCAATAGGGAAATATTTATAGACGAATCCGCAAATTCCCTCCTTTGAGTTTCATCTAAATAAGTCAGTATTTCTTCATACGCTAAATTAATGTCGCTTTTCTCACTGATTAAGTGTAAGAGGCGATTTGTTTGAACATTACCGATTCCCTTTACACTTAACAATCGATAAATTAAATTAATAATAGAATTATAGCTATTTATCATCTTGCACTGTTACTTCTAGATTTTACAATCGTTAATCCTAAAACTCGCTGAGCTCCTGCTTCCTTCAATTTCATTGCTATATATTGCAGTGTTACTCCAGACATATACAAATCATCAAATAAAATGATTACCTTATCTTTAAGTTGTTCTCTATTATTTATGGTAAATCCCGACTCTTCCAATATACTTATTTTATCTTCTACATTTTCCGCATTCTTAACATCTTTTGTCTTAGAAGCCCATGATATAGTATTTGAAATATTTTTCGTGGTAATGTTGAGTTTGTTAGCAATCCTTTGGGGTAAATTACCGGGAGTCTTACTCGGAACTGCACAAATTAGATCAGCATCTTTATAATATGGAAGTTTATTTATCCACTCTTCACATAAACTTACTAACTGTTCTTCTGCATCATTATTACTGTTATACTTGGATTGATATTCAAGTTCCCCTATTTCAGTGCGACTCTCATTTTCTATAATGTTCATAGATAAAGATAAAGATATATCAAGACAATCTCGCAAGAATACGATATTTTTATAACGCGTAATAAAGTCATGCCATTTGTTATATTCTTCATTTGTTATAGGCCTCCATACTCCTCCATAATCTGAAACGAATAAGTCTATATCATTACCTATTTCCTTCTTTATTATAGGTTGGATAGATTCTTTAAATGGTAATGTTATCTTCCACTGGTCCTTGTACTTCTTTAATGCCCCTGCATGACTTGATGAAAAATTAATTCGTTTAGTACTATTGCTAGAAACAATCTCCTTAATATCTTCGAAGGTTATAGCCTTCTGTGGTACATCCATAAATGATAAATTCTTAAAATTAAACGCCATACAAATCAATTTTAATATTATAGAAAACTGTATTATAACACTCCCATATGGAACTTTTGTAGTTCTATTTCACTTTACGTTAGCGACAATAATAGCAGAGAATGCAGATATGATAATAGAAATAATTTGCCCCATAATTTATAGATATGATATTTTAAGATAAATATTACCTTCTTGCACAGCAGCTCTCTTTTTTCTTCTCAACAAATTAGGTAAAGGTATTCTTTGTTCCAAGATAGCCATTAAGTCCATACCATCCATCAAATACATTAATTTTTTGCCATTTGAATATGCTGTTATGGCATCTTCTGAAAAGCCATTTATGGAAATAAATAAGCCTAGGGTGTTATCCAATCTCCTATTTATTTTGCCTTCAAATGCATATAGGTCAGCATTCGCCGTAGGTTCTTTACGCCATTTAGCTTCCAATAAATATTCATCTTTATCTAAAGAGAATGCACCATCTATCTGTTCTCCAACTACCTTAAAAGAAGATTTTGCATCAAGGTCGTATAAATTAAACAATCCATTAAGAAATTTTTCTAAGGCATAGCCTCGCTTTTGGTCATCATTATCAATAGATAAGCCAATAAATTCTTCTTTAAGTTCGCTGAGGATTTGATTAACTCTATTCAAGGAATCTACTTTATCCTTATTTGCTTGTTTGCGCTTTCTGATAACTTCTTCCTCTTCTTTGTAATTGATAAAGCCTTTCGTCAGTTGGAATAATACACTTACTGCCATTTTCGCATCATGTATCTTTTTCTCAGCATCATCAACTCTTTTCATACTACTATAGTCATTAAAAGTTGCTACTGATATTATTAAATTTAACAAATCCCCTTGGACAGCTTGTTCGTTACGCTCAAGAATATTTACAACCTGTGATGCAATATTTCTCTTATAATCACTCCAGTTCACCATTGAAAGCACCTCTTTATGCTCTATTGACATATAAAGGTAATCTTTCAAGTCTTTCTTATACCAGAATATATGAGACAAGGCATTTTTCAATGCCATTAAAACATTGGCAGAAATCTTTTTCATATCAATTGATTGTCTTTTCTTATTATAGTAGTTATGGTTCTGCAGCCATCAGCATTTCATCCTCATGGATTTCATACATCTTGGCTGTATGATTTGAATAATTCTCTTGTTCGTTGTCTTTCCATTACTCGCACTGTTTGATGACAGTTTCCAACGTGTTGGTAGCCGCATCTGGTAGGCAATGATGCTTCTTTAGTTTTTGTTTAATCATTCTTGTTCATAATAATATGAATAATCAATACCTTTCATAAACATTTCTCGGTCATCAATCTTAGTGGTGAGAG
>ERZ773022.331-NODE-331-length-40427-cov-18.692510_pt1 | contig 40427 bp, 28 predicted proteins | sample MGYA00580839_ERZ773022 | MGnify/ENA primary metagenome ERZ773022 (study PRJEB29015, sample SAMEA2738020) | human oral metagenome | biome: human oral; feature: human-associated habitat; material: dental | place: China | collected 2044 ... | reverse complement strand
AACCCCCAACCTTCTGATCCGTAGTCAGATGCTCTATCCATTGAGCTACGAGCGCAAAGCCGATTGATTGGCCGTGAAATAGTTTAGGCACAAGCTGCTCTGACAAGCAAACTCATAAATGCGTCATCAATCACATCTATCGGTTTTCTGCTTGACCATGCCGCGGAATTACCGCGCGATATCACGGAAGGAGGTGCAGCCTCGTCAACCAAAGAAATAGCAACGCAAATGGAGGGAACTTTCATTTGCTCGTCAAAATGAGTAAAAATGAAGAGGTCCATTTTTGAGTGACGTGCAGGAGCACAGCCATGGCAAATAGCCAGCCAAAAATGTCCACCATCCACATCGACCCTGTCAATGCGGTCCCTTCATTCCCCAAGCTCACAATCCTTGGTTTTCAGCATGTCCTGGCGTTTTATGCCGGGGCAGTTGTCGTTCCGCTGGTTATTGCCACCGGACTGGGACTCGATTCGGCAACCACTGTTCACCTGATCAACGCGGACCTCTTCACCTGTGGTATCGCCTCGATCATTCAATCTGCAGGACTTGGACCCAAGATCGGCGTCCGCCTGCCGCTCCTTCAAGGAGTAACTTTCACTGCGGTTTCGCCCCTGATCGCTGTCGGTTTGGCGGCAGGAGGCGGAGTTGAAGGCCTCGCGACAATGTATGGCTCCATCATTGTTGCCGGTATTGCAACCTTCCTTGCTGCGCCCTTCTTCGCGAAACTGCTACGTTTCTTCCCGCCGGTCGTCACCGGTACCTTGCTGACCGTCATGGGCACAACCCTTCTCTCGGTCGCGGCAAATGACATTGTCGCCTGGGGAACTGCGGCGGCAAAGGTAGGCGCGGATCCCATTCCCGGAACCTTGCGAGGCCTCGCATACGCACTGGGAACCCTTGCAGTCATCGTCATCATTCAGCGCATTTTCTCCGGCTTCATGGCGACTATCGCGGTCCTTCTGGGCCTGGTCGGAGGAACCCTTGTTGCGTGGCTCCTTGGAGACGCAAACTTCTCGGCTGTGGGGGAGGCGGCACCGCTGGGTGTCACCACCCCCTTCTTCTTTGGAATTCCGAAGGTCTCTGTCGCTGCGATCATCTCAATGCTGATCGTCATGGCGATTACGGCAGTCGAGACCACGGGTGATGTTTTCGCCACGGGTGAGGTTGTTGGAAAGCGCATTACCCCCGCGCATATCGCTAACGCCCTGCGTGCCGATGGACTTTCTACCGCTCTGGGCGGCGTCCTCAATTCCTTCCCCTACACCTGCTTTGCTCAAAACGTTGGTCTGGTGCGTCTGACTCGCGTGAAGTCCCGTTGGGTCGTCACCGCGGCCGGTGTCATCATGATCATCTTGGGTGTACTCCCCAAGGCTGGCGCCGTTGTCGCCTCGATTCCCAAGCCGGTGATTGGCGGCGCTTCCTTGGCGATGTTCGCTGCCGTTGCGGTTGTTGGTATCCAGACCCTGTCCACGGTTGATATGCGCGATAACCGCAATTCGGTAATCGTGTCGACCTCGATCGGTCTGGGTCTGCTGGTGACCTTGAAGCCGGACTTAGCAGGATACGTGCCCTCATGGGCGCAGATTCTGTTCGGATCCGGCGTGACCATCGGTTCGATCTGCGCGATCATCCTCAACATCATCTTCTTCCACATTGGCCGCAAGCCCGCTCCCGCGGTGTCGATGCTCGACGGTCGTCCGCTGGACCTGGACGCAGTCAATAGCCTGGGTGAAGAGAAGTTCGTTCGCGTGTTTGAGCCAATGTTCTCCGGTGTGACTTGGCCTCTGGAGCGAGCATGGGCCCGCGCGCCTTTCGCAAGCGTGTCAGAGTTGCGTTACGCCTTCCAGGACGCCGTTGCTCAGGCAAGCCCCGAGGAACAGGAATCACTGATTGCCGCCTACACCGATATCGTTGAACTCCTCTTGTCCGACGAGGCCGATGAGCAGGCTTTGGTGGACACCGGTTCCACCTTGCTGGGTGACTTTGACCCTGTGAAGCAAGAAGAGCTTCGTGTCTTGGGCAAGGCCTACCGCGAACGCTTCAATCGTCCGATGATCGTGTGTATTTCGCGTATCGATTCGGCGGATCAGCTCTTGGCTGATGGCTGGCGTCGCGTTGAGAGCTCGGACTTGCGCGAAATGCGCGTGACCCTCAACGAGGTCATAGAGATCGCCGATAACCGTTTCGAAGCCATGGTCGCGGATGCCAATCCGATCCACTCCGCGTGGATGCGCTCTTTCGACCAGCTTGACTGAGGTCTTCTTCAGGCAGTGGCTCATACCGCCGCTTCTTGGCTAAGGCCGTGTGCCCCTGGGTGCTGTCCGCACCCAGGGGCACAGTCGTACCTGTACGGCCTCGCTCGCTCGCTCCCTCCCTCCCTCCCTTCCCTTTTCCCCTCCCTCCCTTCTTCCTGGTTTAGCTCATTCATTCCGGGTCTATTGCTGTTCTAAGGCGGTAGGTGAGCGAGCTAAAGCAGGAATGGGAGAGCTAAAGCATGACTGCGCGATCTAAAACGCGGTGCGTGCGCCGATAAGACCGCAGGTTGGGCAGCACGAAGCGAACTCGCGAAAGCTGGCACCTATGGATGTAACACTAAAACACACAAAAGGGTCGGGCCCCGACTTTCGTCGAGGCCCGGCCCGAGCTTGCGGTAAGAACCGCACTCGCGTCATGCGATCAGTTGCGACGCCTGCGAGCGGTGCCAAGGGCACCCACACCAGCGGTCAGCAACATGGCCGTCAGGATCGCGATCCACTGTGCATCCGAACCAGTCCTTGCCAGGATCGACTTCGCAGGCTGCGAAGGCGTCGGGATCAAGGTGACCGGGAAGTCAATATCCAAGTTGACCTCGCCCTCGGTGAGGGTGACGGAAGTGGAGGTCGACGCGGCCTCGTAACCGGAAGGAACCTCGATCGACACGGTGTAGGTGCCGGGGAGGAGTCCCTCGAAGCGGTAGCGACCATCGGAGTCGGTCGTCGTACGCGCAACCTCGGTGCCGGAAGCATCCTTGAGGATCACGGTCACGCCGGGAACTCCGGGCTCGCCATTGTCAACGCCGTTGTGGTCCTGATCGTTCCACACGCGGTCGCCGATCGTTGCCGGCTTGACGAAGCCGAAGTCAACGCCCTGGACCGAGGAATCGGTGATGGTCACCGGTGCCTGGGTAGCGCCGCGTCCGGTGTAGGCCTGGGTGTTGGTCAGACCGGCCAAGACGCCCGTGTTCGGATCAACGATCGAAACACGGTAGGTGCCCACTCCGAGGGCAACGAACTGGTAGTTACCATCGGCATCGGTCACGGTCGTCATCGGGTTACCATCGTGATCGAGGACGGGGTTGCCATCGCCATCGAGCAGAGCGACAGTCACGCCAGCGAAACGTTCTTAGGTCGAGCTCTTGGAGAAGCTTGCAACGGAGTCACGATAGATCGTGCCGCCGAGGTTGTAGCCGCCCTTGAAGCACGCCGAGGACTCGTTGTTCGTCGGGTTGTCGCCCGCCTGATCCTGGTGGGAGATACGCGCGACGTTCGTGACGAGCGCGCCCGCACCTTCACCGGTGATCTCGACGGTGATTTCGATGGACTGATCATCACCCTTGGCGATGGTCTCTCCGGACAGGTTCCACACGCCGGTGGTTGCATCGTAGGTGCCGTCGCCCTCAGCCTTGACGAACTTAACGCCCGCCGGGAGCTTGTCGGAGACGGTGACACCGGTTGCCACGCCCGGACCATTGTTGGACAGGGTCAGGGTGTAGGTGACCTTCTTGCCGGGGGTGAACTCGAAGGTTTCCTGATCGACCTCGTCCGGATCGGTGATCGCCTTCTTGATGGCGGTGTCAGCCGAGATTCCGAAGCCCCAGTCCTGATCAAGGTTCTGGTTCTTCTCGCCCGTCAGGGTCAGGTTAGCCGTGAGCTTCATGGCCGTTGCGAAGGCGGTGGAATCAGCCTTGGTTGCATCACTGACCACGGTCTTGTTCTCGACATCTCCGGCAGGGGAGTGGGTGAGAACGTCGAGCAGCGGTTCGGCGGTCTGGAGAGTCTCAGGATCGACACTCACCTTGTAGTCGCCGGGCAACAGGTTCTCGAACTTGTACTTGCCATCCGCATCGGTCGTGGTTTCGTAGGTGCGGGTGATTCCACCGGGGCCGGTCCAGGTCAAAGTGACCTTCACGCCGGGCAGTACCTTGTCGCCAGCGTCGGGGGCCTTGCCACCGTTCTGGTTGACATCGAGGAACAGCTGATCGCCGATGACACCGGTACCCACGGCACCGAAGTCAATCGTTTCATCCGTCTGATCCTGAGCCAGGGTGACCGAGGCCGTAGCTCCGTTGGAATCGAGAGCGCGGTCGCTTCCGGCATCCGAGGTTGTTGCCTCGTAGCCTGCAGGCGCCTGGAAGGAAACCTTGTAGTCGCCGGGCAGCAGGTTCTCGAACTTGTACTTGCCATTCGCGTCGCTCGTCTTCGCTGTCACCGCGTTGCCAGAAGCATCGGTCACGGCGGAGCCGTCCGCGTAGGTCAGGGTTACCGTCACGCCGGGCAGAGCCGGTTCGTCGGCATCCTGAATGTCATCGCGGTTGACGTCAATCCAGGTGTAGTCACCCAGGGATGCGGGCTTGACGAAGCCGAAGTTCACGTCGATGACGGAACCGGTTTCAGCCTTGATCGTCACCTCAGCGCTGGTCTTGTAGCGACCCGTGTAGGCCTCGAGAGGCTTGGTGCCTGCAAGAGGACCGGAGGTCGGGTTGACAACGTCGACCTTGTACTCGCCCAGGGGCAGGCCCGTGAAGGAGTACTTGCCGTCAGCGTCGGTCACGGTGGTTACCGGGTTTCCATCCTTGTCGAGGACGGGGGTGCCGTCCTTCTTGAGGAGGGCAACGGTAACGCCCGAGTAGGGGTTTTCGCCGTTATCTGAGCTGAAGGATGCGTTGGCATCGTTGTAGAGCTTGCCAGCGATCGTGTAACCGGCGGCCAAGGGCACCGAGGAGGTGTTGTCCGTGGTCTTATCGCCGAACTGATCCTGGTGTTCGATGGTCGCCGTGTTGGTGACGATCGAACCAGCGGCCTCGGGAGTTACTCTCACGACGATGGTGCGCGTGTGGGTTGCATCCTTCTCGATGACCTCATCGCTCAGGTCCCACTTGCCGGTGGCTGCATCGTAGCTACCGTCGCCGGTAGAACTCACGAAAGTCACGCCCGCCGGGAGCTTATCCTGCGCGATGACACCGGTTGCAGGGTTGGGGCCCTCGTTCGTCAAGGTGATCGTGTAGGTGACGGTCGTGCCGGGGGTGAAGCCACCCGCGGGCTCGGCAGCCGGATCCGTGATGGTCTTGACGATCGCGGTGTTCGCGGGACCGGTGAAAGCCCAGTCCTGAGAATCGTTGCTCATCTTGCCGGGGCTCAGAGTGACCTTCGAGCTCAGGGAGAGCGTCTGGTTCTCTGAGGTGGTCAGATTCCCTGAAGGAGCGTGGGTCTGTGCGGTGCACACGGGGCATGCAGTCGTCAGCGAGGCCTGATCAACGGTGACCTTGTAGTCGCCGGGGGCCAGGTTCTCGAACTTGTACTTGCCATTCGCGTCGGTCGTGGTCGTGAGCGTCTTCTCAACACCCGCAGGGGTCGTGAAAGTCAGCGTCACGGTCACGCCCGCCAGGGGCCTGTCGTGCTCAGTGGGGTTGAAACCACCGGAGTTGTCGACATCCCAGAAGATGGTGTCACCGATGTAGCCGTTTGAAATCAGGCCGAAATCGATGCTCATGTCCTTCTGGCCCTCAGCCAGGGTGACCTTCGGGGTAGGACCGTTGGAATCAGTATCCGCGTCGGTACCTGCGTTCGAGGTCGTGCCCGTGTAGCCAGCGGGAGGAGTGAAGCGCACGGTGTAGCTATCGTTACCGTTCTGGGCGAGCATACGCTCCGGGTTCGGCAGAAGGTTTTCGAAAGTGTACTTACCGTTCGCGTCGGTGGTCACTGCTGCAACGGTATTTCCGTTGGCATCGACAACGGGTCTGTCGAGGCTGTCGACCAGGGTCACGCGCACGCCTGCAACGCCGTATTCATCGGCGTCCTGGATGCCGTCCTTGTTGGCGTCGAACCACACGTAGTCACCGATCGATGCGGGCTTGACGAAACCGAAGTCGATCTTCGAGGCCGTGGGCGCCGCAGCGGTCAGGGTGATCGCCGTGGGGGTGGTGAGATTGCCCTTGCCGGCGTCCGTGCGGCTAGCCGAGGAACCGTAGGCGAGGGTCTGCGTGTAGTCGGACAGCGCGACAGTGTCACCGTTCAGGGTGACGTTTCCGGGAACGACCTCAACCTTGTAGGAGCCAAGAGGCAGGCGGGTGAAGGTGTAGTTACCGGAAGCATCTGTTGTTGTTGTGATATCGGTACCAGAGGCATCCTTGACCGGGTTGCCATCGGTGTCGAGGAGACGCACAGTGACTCCCTCAAAGGGCTTGTCGATGCCGGGATCATTTGTCCAAGTTGCATCCGTGTCATTGAAGATGGTGCCGGAGATGGTGCCACCAACCTTGAATGAAGCCGAAGCCTCGTTATTGCTCTTGTTTGAGTCAAGCTGATCGAACTCACCCAGGGAGGCCGTGTTCGTAATGGTCGACCCCTCGGTCGAAGGCTTAACCCTCACGAGCATATACATGGTCATCGTGCCGCCGACGTTGAGGTTCACGTTGAGATGTCCCGACGGCATGGCGCGCCACTCGGAATTGAACTCGTCGTACGAAGCGTCGGTGTAGACAGGACCCGCACACGGGTTCGTCGCACCGTCCTGGCAGATGCGCGTTTCGGAGGAGATGAATTCGACGCCTGCGGGGAGCACTTCCTTGACGGTCATGCCCGAAGCGACGGCCGGACCCTTGTTGTTCAGGGTGATGCGGTAGAGCATGTAGTCGCCCGGCATGATCGGATCCGTCGACTCAATAGTCTCGGGAATGCCGTTGGCGTCACGGACCGGCTCGTTACCGTTCATCTTCGCGCGAGCAACCGTCTTCTTCAGCTCAACATCGGTGGAGACGTTGATGCCGATCTTGGGGGCCTCGTTGGGCAGCAGGTAGGACACCTTGCCGTTCTGCATGGAGCCACCGGACATGGCCACGGAGTTCCAGGCGATCAGGTTAGCGTTGACCGGGGAGGTCATGGTCGCCACGAACTGGATCTTCTCGCCCACCTCGATGTCGCGGTTCATCACCAGGCGGAAGCCCGTGATCGTCGTCAGGTCGGCGGGAACGGCGCCCCACGCATTCTGCGTGCAGCCCACGGGGGCGTCATTCATCGCGCCACCCGCGGAGAGGACCTCGCCGCGGCAGGGGTTGGGAACCGTGGAGTACTGGATCGTGATGTCCGAGGCCGGAACTGGCGTGATCTCGGGGGTGCGACCCGGCTTCTCCTTCACCAACTGGAAGGTCCAGTTGGTCGAGTTCAGGTGGGGCTGCCAAGAGGAGCCTCGAGCCTGGCCGGCCGCGGGACCGACACCCACGTCGCCCTTGTAGGGCAGGATGTCGTAGGCCACGACCTTCGTCAGCGGGGTGTTGCCGGCGTTGGAGATCGTGAAACGGTAGGCGCCGTCCGCGCCCGGGTCGATTTCGGCGATCTCGCCGGCGGGGACGAAGTCGGCGTTCTTGTTGCCCTTGACTTCCTTCGCGATGTTCATCGACGGGGTGGTCGCGACGTTGAAGGTCGCCGCCGCGTTACACACGTAGTCGCTCGTCGAGCCGTTCTTGTTCACGTCGAAGGTGTCGACCGCGCGGCTACCGATGCAGTAGTTGGTGTTGCGCAGGCTCTTGTCCTCGTTCGTGGATTTCGCGCCGTCGCCGGGCATGAACACCATGGCGTCGTTCGTGTTCTGGCCGGCGGCAGCGGTCGCAAGTACGTTGACGTTGAAGGTCGAGTAGAGGCTGCCTTCGACCGGGTCGGGCACGTTCCATCGGATCAGGGTGCGACCCGTTCCGTTGAAGTCCTTCTCGATCTCGACCGTCACCTTGCTCAGGTCGTAGGGCGTGCCGTCGGGGTTCTTCAGCGTAAAGCGCTTCTCGGGGACGATCGCCGACGCGTCGTCCACGTCAAAGCCCTCGGGCAGTAGGTCCACGATCGTGAAGGGCGTGGGGGCGCCACCGTCAGCCTTCGTCTTGGCGGTGCCGTTGATGAAGAAGGTGGCGGGCTTGCCGACGACCACGGGGTTGGTGCGCACGACCTTGTAGGCCTGGACGCTGGGGAACTCGTCGCGCACGCGGATCCACGAGCACATGTTCTCGTCGGAGGCGACGACGTTACCACTGTCCTTGTCGGTCACCGTGCCGCTCGCGCAGTTCTGGAAGCGCACGTAGTCCGGGGAGGCTACGTAATTGTAGTACCTCTCAGGCGGCAGCGTCGCGTTGTAGTGCGACGTGAAGTCCGCGGGCTCCTTGTTCGGGAAGTTCGTGGGGATTGTGCCGTGCAGCCACGCCTGGGGGTTCGTCTGCGGGGCGGCGTCCGTGTCGATCGTGAAGCGGGTGATCCACTCCCCCTCGGGCAGGGTCAGGCCGGTCGTCTTCGTGTAGGTGACAGTCTCGTGGTTACCCTTGTTGGTCCAGTACTCCAGCGTCCAGCCGCCGTTGTCCTCGTATCCGGACTTGCTGAAGACGGTGAAACGATAGGGGCCGACCATGGTCGGCTGGTTGCAGGAATCGCCGGCAGCCCTGGCGTCCTGGGTGGACCAGGTGCAGGGGAGCATGTCTTCCCAGCGGAAGTGCAGGACCGTGTTACCAGAGTTCGTGCCGCCGAAACGCGACTGGGCGAGGTTGCCGCGCGTCTGGTACGCCCAGTCGTTACCGGTCTTCGTGATCCTACCGCCCGGCTTGCGCACGGAGAAGCCGTGCGTGATCTCGGAACTCTTCGTGACGATGGTCGACGGGTCGTTCATGACCTCGGCGGAGATGGTCGCTTTGTTGGTGACCGTGTCAGCGGTCGTTACCGCGCCCGCGGGGTACTTCACGGTGATGATCGACTCGAGCGGGTTCTGCCAGAACCACTTGTCGTAGGACCAGGTCACGGTGTGGGTCGCAGCGTCGTAGACGCCGCCGTCGGAGGCGGACACGAAGACCGCCTGGGCGGGCAGTGGGTCCACGACCTTGATGTTCTGGACGCCCACGAAGCCGAGGCCGTTGAGGCTGTCGCTCTTCCTCGAGGAGCCGTTCCAGCGGATGCCGACCTTGTTGGGGTTTGTCTGGTCGATCTGCTGGTAGCCGTAGCGCAGCCTATAGGTCGTCTCGCCGCCGGCCGCGGGGTAGTTGGAGGGATTCGTGGGGCCGCTCTTCTCGATGGCGACGTCAGTGGTGTCCGTCCACGTGGTGGTGAGCGCCTGCTCAACCGTCTGGGCGTTCGTCGCCCGGAAGGTCACCGTCTGATTCGTCGTGGAGTTGTTCGGCGCGTCGTAGTAGTCGTAGTGCCAGGTGACCTGGATTCGGTCGGACGTGCCGGCGGGCAGCGGGTCTTTCAGTTTGAAGATGTAGCGCTGCACGCGGGTGCCGTCCGGGGTCTTTTCCGTCGAGTTCGTCGTCTTGGTGACGCTGTCGCCGGTGACGGGGACGACCGTGTAGCCGCGCTCTGCGAGCTTGAGGCCGGCTGGCGTGATGGGGCCGGGCAGCGTCAGCTCAATTTCGGCGCCTTTACAGGGGGTGGTGACCGAGGATCAGGAGAAGTTAATCGTCGTGATCTGATCGTCGTGGGTGCGCAGGGTCGGTTCATCGTTGACGACGTTCAGGGCCAGGGTCGCCTGGTCGTCCGTGACCGCGCGGGCGCGGCGCGTCCGAGGGGTGTTCGCGTCTGCGTTTACTCCTGCGGCCTGCGCTGAAATCTCTGCGGGGGCTTCGGTATTTGTTGCCGGAGCAGAGGTTTCTTCAGCAGAAGCGCCGCTTGCTTCTTCAGTCGTGGCGTTTTCGCTGCCTGTATCCGAGGCTTGGGCTGCCTGAGTGGTTTCGCTGCTGTTGTCAGCCGCCACACTCCCGTATAGAGGGCTGAGCGGCGTGAACAGTAGCGAAAGTGTGGCAATACTTGCCGCACCAGCTATACGCACACGCGTATTGAGCAGTCGAGGGTGTGTCATCGAAATCTCTTTCATCGCACAATTTACAGGGATACAAGCTTTAATTTACTTTCTGCGTGCCACCCGGGCAATTGTTTGTGTATTTCATCATTGTGACGAAAAGCGCTCAGACAAGTTAATGACGGCGCAACAAGGTGTCAGCCTACTGAAATAGGCAAAGAAAAACCCCGAGTTTTCAAGGAAAACTCGGGGTTATCTGCGGAGACGGCGGGATTTGAACCCGCGAGGGGCGTGAACCCCTACCTCCTTAGCAGGGAGGCGCACTCGACCGGACTATGCGACGTCTCCAATGCCGACTACTCTAAGGCATTTTCTTCGCGGACGCGAAACGCGCTGCGACCCTATTGTTGTCGGAACCGCGGAGGGCAAGGGATTCGAACCCCTGGTGCCATTGCTGACACAACGGTTTTCAAGACCGTCACCTTCGGCCACTCGGTCAGCCCTCCAGACCCGCCAATCATAGCGGATCTTGAACTATTCGCACATTCGTCTTCACGAATATGTAATAGATCCCCAAATATTCTTCAGTGACGCCGACGGAAAGGAACCCAGGAGCGACGGTCAGCTGGAGCCTCTTCCGGATGGTCTAACAGGCCTCGTGAAATGGCCGAAGCGAAAGGTGGCCACATTGGAATGCGGCCAATCAATACGGTCTGAATTGCCCACGCAATATCGCCACTGCGCGGGGCCGACTCCTCAGTTACCTGATTGTCGAAAGAGAGAACGTGCAGCCACTGTCCCGGACGGACAATGAGCTCATCGTTGATGAAATCGAGCCATGAACGATAGCAGTGCTCATAGTGTTCGACTTCACCCTCGCTGGCGCCGTCATCGCGAAGCGCTCGCGCCAAAGAAACCGCGGCGCATACGCCCTCGCAAGCAACCCACATGTAGTGGCGATTATCCAGGCTCTGCTTCTCGTGGTCATCGAAACCAACAGAGGTGACAAAGCCGGCATGCCCCAGCTGCCTCCACCCGTCGACGCGAGCACGCTCAAAGAACTCGGTTGCGGCCTCGAGGAGGGCATCATCGGGTTTCCTTCCCAAGGAACGCAGTGCAGCGCGGACCTGGATCGACAAACGCGCCCAGCGCAGCAGGGTACCGATCTGTACTCCCTCAAGCACGGGCGTCGAGGACCAGTGCTCCCACTTCTTCGCCCATCCCTGCTCCCCTTGAGCGACGGGGGAGGAGGTCTCGATATCGATGTATTCACCCAGCCTCCACGAGGCCTCGTTTCCCATGCGCGCGACCGCAAGGGTGATCGCCTCTGCGCGGTCGATCCACACAGGGTCGGCGGTCGCTTCAGCGGCGGCAAGGTAGGCTTCGGTTGTCGAAGCCAAGGTCCCCAGGGAGACAATCGGAGCCTTGTGCTGTGTGCTTCCCGAGGCGATTGCGCCGTAGACCAGAGAATTCGGCGCTAGCCAGCGGCGTTCCTGTTCGTGAAGAGCCTCCAATAGGAGTTCGTGTGCGCCGGGGCGATTCGCAACCGCGGCCGCAGCGCTCGCGCTGATTAAGAGGGCGTTATCGAGCTGGTAGTCAATGTCGCCGCCGCGAACTTCGGCCTTATAAGCTTCCGAGTCTGTGTTTTCTTCTTCATCAACGGCGCTTGGATCAGGGAGCCCCTTCAGGTGCTCGTCAATTACGCGACGCAAGGTGTGTGTTGCGTGGTCGGCGTAGCGGCGAGAGCCGGGAAGCCCCAAGAGAGTCCCCAAAGAAAAGGCGTGGAGCATTCGAGCGCTGAGGGTGAACTGAGCGCGCGGGCTGGGTTCTTCACCTTCTGGGCCTTCGCTGAAGCCAGAAGGTGTTGTACTGACTTTTGCTTCTGCGATCAGAGCTTGAAGTTGCGCCGAAAGCCAGCGATTGTGCTCGATTGAATCCAACCAGCCCATGGGGTTCTCCTTTGCCGTCCATGCCTGTCACTGTCAGCGTCGTTGCGAAAGCGACATCCTGACCGAGTTTATCCCAAGGGCGCCTAAGATGTCGGTGCTTAACGAATACTTACTCATGATTGTGCTCTATGTGGACTCTCTTGCACGCCTGAGGGAAACATTGCAGACTAAAAGCATGTTTGATCGAGCTGGCACTGTTGCCCTTCCTGAAGACCTCACCGATATTGATGCGCTGATTTCTGCGTACTACGACATCGAACCCGATCCCTCAAACCCCGATCAACGGGTGTCTTTTGGCACCTCCGGACACCGCGGTAGCGCATTCGATGGCAAGTTCAACGAAGCACACATCGTTGCGATCACCCAGGCAATCGTCGACTACCGAGCCGAGCAGGGCTTCAACGGTCCGCTCTTCATTGGTCGCGACACCCACGCGCTGAGTGAACCCGCATGGCGAACCGCTCTGGAAGTCTTGGCCGCCAATAAGGTTGATGTCCGCATTGACGCACGCGGATCTTTCACCCCGACCCCCGCGGTTTCTGTTGCGATTCTCGGTGCAAATGGTGCACCCAAGCACCTGCGCACGACGGGGGAGGGACTGGCCGACGGTATCGTCGTCACTCCCAGCCACAACCCGCCTCGTGACGGCGGATTCAAGTACAACCCGCCTCACGGCGGTCCCGCGGACTCCGACGCCACCTCGTGGATCGCTAAGCGCGCCAACGAAATCCTTGAAAAGGGTTGGCGCAGCGTCGATCGCGTTTTGGGCTCGGACCTGCTGGAGCACCCCTGCATCCACCGCTTCGACTACCTTGCCTACTATGTCGATCAGCTTGACCAGGTCATCGATATCGATGCGATTCGCGAGGCCGGCGTGCGCATTGGCGCCGATCCCCTCGGTGGTGCGTCGGTCGACTACTGGGGAGCCATCGCCGAGCGTTACGGTCTTGAGCTCACCGTGGTCAACCCCACCGTTGACCCCGCTTGGTCTTTTATGACCCTGGACTGGGATGGAAAGATCCGCATGGACTGCTCCTCTCCCTATGCGATGGCCTCGCTGCGTAATGCGATGACTCCGGACGAAAACGGAAACACTCCCTACGACATCGCGACCGGAAATGACGCTGACTCGGACCGTCACGGAATCGTGACCCCCGATGGTTTGATGAATCCGAACCACTACCTGGCAGTTGCGATCGAGTACCTCTTCACGCACCGCCCGAACTGGCCCGCAGATGCGGCGGTCGGTAAGACTCTGGTGTCCTCGGCACTCATCGATCGCGTTGCTGATTCCATCGGCCGCAAACTGGTCGAGGTCCCCGTCGGCTTCAAGTACTTCGTTCCAGGTTTGGTCAGCGCTGAGCTCGGTTTCGGTGGCGAGGAAAGCGCAGGAGCCTCCTTCCTTCGCAAGGATGGCACCGTGTGGTCCACCGATAAGGATGGAATCATCCTGGCCCTTCTGGCCTCTGAGATTCTGGCCGTTACCGGTAAGACCCCCTCGCAGCTGCACGAAGAACAGGTTGAACGCTTCGGAGCCTCTGCTTATGCGCGAATCGACGCGCCCGCGAACCGTGAAGAAAAGGCAAAGCTTGCCGCTTTGTCTCCCGAGGATGTCTCCGCAACCGAACTTGCCGGTGACCCCATCACCGCGAAGCTCGTGCGCGCTCCGGGCAACGACGCGGCGATTGGTGGCCTGAAGGTCACGACCGATGTCGCGTGGTTCGCGGCTCGTCCCTCGGGCACTGAGGATGTCTACAAGATCTATGCCGAGTCCTTCCGTGGAGCCGAGCACCTTGCTCAGATTCAGGAAGCGGCAAAGCAACTGGTGAGCGAGGCCTTGAAGGGCTGAGTTCGCGTTCATAACCTTTGTGAGGGGTGCGGGGTCGTGTTGTGGCCCCGCACCCCTTTCGTTATTCATGTTCAGGATTTGCGGCTTGGTGGAAAAAGAGCCTCCTGACCGGTACCTTTAAGGGGTCTCATTAAAGCAGGAGAGGTCCGGTAAAAATGGTGGAGAGAACGCGCGAAGGTGCGGATACCTTAACCTCTGCACGCCAGCCTTTTCCCTGGCCTCGAATGATCCTGCTTATGGGGGCGGCACTTGCCCTTCTAGCGGGACTTGACGCAGCTCTTGTCCGCTTGGGTGCTCTTGCTCCCGTGAACTCGACGGATTTGGGTGCAATCCACGGAATCCTCATGGTCTACGGCTTCCTAGGAACAGCGATCTGTTTAGAACGCGCAGTAGCGCTGAACTCTCGCTGGGCATACCTTTCCCCGGCCACCTCGGCGCTCGCGGGAATTGCAGCCATCGGCATCTCTCAAAGCCGCGCGGTCGCCAATTTCATTGCTGCATTGCCGCTTCCGGCCTACCTGAGCCGCACCCTTCCCGGATACCAATCCCAGCGGATGCTCCCAGCGGTGCTGTGGACACTCTCCATGATCACCTTGATCATGATCTATCGGCATGTGTGGAGAAAACGCCAGGCCTCCTACGCAGTCCTGATCCAGCTGGTCGCTTCCTGCGTCGGCCTGTGCGGGATCCTCTTGTGGATGCGAGGACTGGAAATCGCCCTCATCATGCCCTGGTGGCTATTCTTCTTGGTCCTGACGATCATTGGCGAGCGCCTCGAATTGGCGCGCCTTGCCTTCAGTGAAACAACCGAGAAACGAATCCTCGTCTGGATCGGGGCACTGGTCATCTCGCTTGCGCTCACGCTGATTGTTCCCCTTGTCGCCTACCCGCTTCTCGGGATCTCCCTCGCAGCCCTTGCGATCGACATGGGATATCACGACGTGGCTTTCAAAACGATCAAAATCCCTGGAATTCCGCGTCTTTCTGCGGTTGCGATGCTCGCGGGATACGGGTGGACGATGCTCCCGGCCGCTCTGTGGATTACCGCACCCCCGACCTTCTCCGGCTACGGCTACGATGCGATCGTCCACGCCCTGACCGTGGGTTTCGCGGTCTCAATGGTTATCGCGCACGCGCCGGTCATCATCCCCTCGGTGATTCGCCGCGAGGTTCCCTATCACCTTGCGATGTGGATTCCCCTCATTCTTTTCCACTTGAGTCTGCTGATCCGTTTCCTTTCTGGTGCGCGCGAGGCCGCGCTTCCCTGGCGCTTTGGGGGAACGCTGGGCGTGTGCGCCTTCCTCCTCTTTGTCGTCACGACGGCGAGCGTGACTATTGCGAATACGAGGCGCGAGCGGAGCACTCATGCCTGAGATTGCTTCGCCTTCCGCATCCACGCTGACTCCCGCAAAAACTGCTCGACAGCGCACTGACACTTTCACCTCGATCTGGATGATGATTGCGGTCGCAATGGCGATTGCCACGCTGGTCGCTAAAAGCCGGATGCCCCAACCCCTGTGGACCATGATCCACCTGGTGACCCTGGGTGTCTTAAGCAATGGGATTTTTCAGTGGTCGTGGTTCTTCGCGCGCTCTCTGGCGCGCTTGTCCACCGATGACGCGCGAGCGCGCCGTCACAACACCATCCGCGTCCTGATCTTCAATGCCTTCTTCGCCTCGCTCTTTGTCTCAATGTGGCTGGGATGGATGGTCGGTACAGTGATCGCTGCGACCGGAATTGCCGCAGTCGCCGCGTGGCACGGCGCTGAAATGCTCTCGGTCCTTCGCGAACGCTTGGCTTCCCGCTTCGTCGTCGTCGTGCGCTACTACGTGTGCTCGGCCGCGTTCTTTGTTCTTGCCGCGCTGCTGGCTTCCTTTGTCACCGCAACGATGTTTTCACCGTCCATTCCCGAGGCCATGGTCGCGATGCGCGATCGCCTCACCCTTGCTCACGCCCTCAGTGGCGTTGCGGGATGGGTTGGTCTCACGATAGGTGGAACGGTCATTACCTTGGGGCCGACAATTCTGCGCACTCGGATGTCTCCCGATGCAGTCAGTGGCGGTGTGCGGGTTCTTCTTCCCTGGTGTTTGAGCTTGCTTCTTGCAATCGCTGGTGCCCTTCTGGGCGTGATGCCCCTGGTCGGAGCGGGGATCCTTGCGGTCGGGGCATGCGCAATTGTCGGGATCGTCTACCCTTACGCGAAAGTCCTTCGAAATAAAGGTCCGCGTGAATATTCCGCCTGGTCATTCCTGCTTGGTCTGCTGTGGATCAGCGTGGGAGTGTGCGCTCTAGGAGTGTCGGCGCTGTTCATCTCCACTCCCTCTCAGCTTCGTGCGCTCACCCTCATGTGGCTTCCCATCATTGGAATCGCGGGTTTTGCTCAGCTCTTCCAAGGTGCTCTGTCCTATCTGATGCCGGTTGTGATCGGCGGCGGCCCCTCCATCGTTCGAATCGGCATCGCAATCATCGACTGGCAGTTTCCCCTGCGTTTGGGGCTACGAAACAGCGCACTGATCCTTGAACTATTTCTGTTCTTCGCAGGCGATAGCCCCTCTGTTCACGTGCTTCGAATGGCGGGATGGTTCCTTGTGATCGCAACATTCGTCATCGATGTCGTCATCTATGCAAAAACTGGCGTTACTCAAGCGCGGGCACGTCGTGCGCGCAGTGAAACCCTAAGTGAAAGTAGGCAGGTTCAATGAGCGAAGAAAACACCGGGCCCTCGCGGGCAGCGATGGTCTTCACTGGCCTTGGCGCAGTTGTGGCTCTCGTCGTTGCCAGCGTTCTCGCCGGAGGAACAAACCTGGGCACGACGGGCGCGGATGCGGGGGCACACTCAAGCGCGGCCTCGGCAACGCAGGTGAAAGAAACCGGCGAAACCACCCACGTGGAAATCGGTGTCCAAGGGATGTCCTTCACTCCCTCTGTCGTCCACGTTCCGGCGGGAAATCGACTGCACATTACTTTCACGAACACCGCGGAGCAACGCCACGATTTGGTCCTGGCCAATGGGCAAACGACCGGCTCTCTGGCCCCTGGAGCAAGCGCAGAACTGGACGCCGGAGTGATCACTGCCAACACTGAAGGCTGGTGCTCACTGCCGGGGCATCGCGAGATGGGGATGACGCTCAGCATTCTCGCCGATGGAGCACCGGGCGGCTCTGCATCAGCGGGCTCACACTCTGGCGGCGCCTCCCACAACCACGAGGTTGCAACGGGAACGGGAATCCCCACCGCGGACCAACTACGAGCCTACGCAGCGAAAGTCGATCCCTATCCCGCTGAAGTTGCACCGGCCTCGGAAGAAAAAGACCACTACTACACTCTGGTTGCCCGCGACGATATCGTGCAGAACCTGAGCGAGGATGTCAGCCGGACGGTCTGGACTTTCAACGGGAACACTCCCGCTCCCACCCTTCGTGGAAAGATCGGCGATACCTTCCACATCACCCTGAAAAACGAAGGGACCATGGGGCATTCTCTGGACTTCCACGCGGGCGATATTGCGCCGGATGAGGCCATGAAGACGATCGACCCGGGGCAGACGCTGGAATACACCTTCACTGCGAAGGCAGCCGGAATCTGGATGTACCACTGCTCGACGCACCCCATGTCCATGCACATTGCTAACGGCATGACCGGTGCAGTGATTATTGACCCCAGCGATCTGCGCCCAGTGGATCACGAGTATGCGATGGTTGCGACCGAGCTGTACTTGGGCGATAACGGCGGTACGGCGAACGCGACGAAGATCGCCTCGATGATGCCCGACCTGCAGGCTTTTAATGGCCGTCCCTTCCAGTACGATGCGCACCCCCTCAAAGTGAAGGTCGGCGAGCGCGTGCGATTCTGGCTGATGGATTCTGGCCCAAATACCGCCATGTCCTTCCACATCGTCGGTGGGCAATTCGATACCGTCTGGGACGAGGGTGGATATACGCTCATTGATGGAGGCAATGCCATCAGCCGCGGGGGAGGGGGATCTCAGACCTTCCCCATGCTTCCCGCGCAGGGTGGTTTCGTGGAGCTTTCCTTCAAGGAGCCGGGAACCTATACCTTCGTCAACCACATCATGAGCCTTGCCGAGGCCGGAGCTCACGGAAAGATTGAAGTGACGAACTAAGCCGTGCTCCGCGGCACGGACGAAGCATTCGAGGCGCGGACATGGCCTAGACCAAGCGCTGTGTGGGCACTTTGGAGGGTGCGCGGCACCATACGCGTGGAGAGTGTCAAAGGTGCGTGGAAGCGCATAAACTGACACAGTGCTGTCGACTTATGGGGAAATTCTTCGTCTGAACCGTGCTTGGCGTTTTTCGGCTGCCGGGTTCATCTTGCGTCTACCCATGTCCATCATGCCGATCTCGATTATTTTGTCGATCCAGGCGGCATATGGAAACTACACCCTTGCCGGTGTGGTCTCAGCGATCAATATCATTGCTTTGGCGGTGACCGCACCGATGTGGGCACGACTGGTCGATCGCTATGGACAGCTCAAAGTCATGGGATCAGTTTTTGCGGTTTCAGCTATCGCGACCACTGTGCTCTTGTTTGCAACCCTAGAAGTCGCCTCCACATGGATCCTCTTCGTATCGGCAGGTATCGCGGGAGCCACGTGGGGTTCTCCAGGCGCATTGGTTCGTGCACGATGGATTCGTACGACCGATACCGTCGCCCAGCTCAATAGCGCCTTCGCCTTGGAGGCCGCGGTTGACGAGTTTGTCTACATCGTTGGTCCCGTGGTTGCAACGGTCTTGGGCACTGCTCTTCACCCGACAACGGGTGTTGCCGTTTCCATCGTTTTCCTACTCCTCGGGGCAGCACTCTTCTTGGGACAGCGCTCTTCCGAGCCGGTTCCCGTATCCCATCGTTCGCCCGTTCACCTTGACGAGGCGGGGGAGGCATCCACTTCCGAAGATGGAGGCAAGGGGACTGTTACTGGCGCCACGGCCTCGGCCCCTCAGCGCTCTCTGCTTCTGCTCCCCGCAATGATCGTCCTCATGCTGACTTACGCTGGAATGGGCGCGCAATTCGGAGCAAACGATATCGCGGTTGTCGCATTCACGAAGGAGCTCGGGGTTCCGGCGCTTTCAGGCGTGTTGCTGGCCATGTTCTCCGTCGGTTCCTTTATTTCTGCCCTGCTCTATGGCGCGCGAAGCTGGCGCCACCCCCTGTGGAAGCTCTTCGCAGTCGGCGTTGTTGCCCTTGCCATTGGAATGACTGCATATCTGCTGGCGAACTCTTTGGTCTCGCTGGGGATCATCATGTTGATCAGTGGCATTGCCTGCGCGCCTACCATGACGAACGTCAACATGATGGTCACGAAGTCGGTTCCTCGCCATCGTCAAACAGAGGGCTTGGCATGGCTGAGCACAGCGATCAACTTGGGTGTTTCCCTTGGTTCTTCCGCCTCTGGACCGGCAGTTGACCGCTATGGTTCCACCGGTGCCTACGTGATGATTGCGATTTTCGCTTGGCTCATGGTTCTGGGCATGCTTGTTGGCCTGCCGACGTTGAAGAGGTCTTTGGAAAAGTCTGCACAGGAAGAGGCCGCTCGACAGCGCGAAGTCTTGGATGAGGATTGAGATGATCGATAACGAAACCCCATCCCTCGCGCTTTCCGTCGCTGCTTCCCTTGACGAGGCAACTTCCCGAGGCCTCGCAGGCCTGCTGGGGTGGGCGGGTTTCTACCCCGGGATCGTGGGTTTTGGCGGTTATGCCTCCGAAAAAACGGCTCGCGTCATGGCTCGAGTCATTATGGAGGACCGCGGTGGTGAGCGTTCGTGGCTCAACCAGCGCCGCGGCTGGCGTCAGTTTTTCGATGCACAGGTCCCCGGTCAACCCGTTGTTGTGACTTTTGGCCAGGCTCAAACTCTTGCTTTCAGTGACCGCGGCGGATACATCGATATTGACCTTGAGGGACACGGTTTGGCGCCGGGATGGCATACCGCCTCTATTCAGCCCTTGAACGCCTGCGATGTCGCAAAACTGGGTTTGCAAGAGGGTGAGAAGCTTTTCCATTTGTCTCAGCTTGGCCAAGGTGAGCTCAGCGCGGGCGGCGAGTTGTTCCGCGTTCACAGCGCTGACGATGATCGTGTTTTGGGGCGAGTGCGCGCAGCAAAATCGGTTGATGTCTCTTTGCGCGTGATTGGCAACGACGAAGAGTTTGGTGTGGTTTCCGATATTGATGACACCATCATTGTCTCGATGATTCCGCGACTCCTCACGGCTGCAAAACACGCGCTGATGGAGCGAGTTTCTCAGCGCGAGGCCGTGCCTGGGATGGCCCGTTTCTTACGCAAACTTTCACGCCGGGGGATGCCGATCGTCGCCCGGGGAAAGGACACCGGTGGACGTGGGGGAGCGCGGCCTCGTGAGCTTTCAGTCATGTACCTGTCGACGGGGCCGTGGAACTTGGTTCCCGGCTTGCGTGAGTTTTTGCGACGTGCTGATTATCCGATGGGTGCTTTGCTCATGACGGATTTTGGGCCCTCGAATACCGGGTGGTTCCGTTCGGGGATGGAACACAAGAGGCGCGAGCTTCGTCGTTTACGCCAGACTTTTCCGCATATTCAATGGATCTTGGTCGGTGATGACGGGCAGCACGATCCCGAGATTTATGCCGAATTTGCGCGGGAATTTCCGCACAATGTTGCGGGAATTGCTATTCGTTCGCTTTCGCAGATCGAGCAATTGATGGCGCACGGTACTTTTGAAGCGATTTCGTCAGGCGCTTTGGATGATGTGCCGGCGGGTATCCCCCGTTGGTGCGGCGAAGATGGAGATGCGTTAAGGCGGGCGGTTGCGGCTGAGCAGCCGCAACCGCCAACCCCGTAACGTCTAACCGGATATTTGGACCGCTGAAGCAAGACCAAATATCCGGCTGCAGTCCCCGAGGCGGCGAGTCCTGCATTGTATAGATTAGTCTGTTTCAGTTCATTACGGCAGGGGTTAGTTCGTGCTGAAAGCTAAATTTTCGCGCCATTTAGCGGGCTGTTGACTAGGCAATAAGCCTGATCGGAACGGGTATCAATGGTTGACGAGGAAGCAAAATTGATACCCCTGTGATATGTGGCATAGGTTGACATAATGAGCACTATTCTCAAAGAATCTTCTTTACCAAATCTTGACAATCGTAATCGAAATGTAATGTTTAAATCATGGACACGTGAAGTTTTTGGGAAGAAAGTCGGCTATGCTCTCGGTCATCAGCACTTCTGATGAACAGCATTCCTAATAGGAGGAATCCTTATGAACCTCAAGAGGTCTTGGCTGGCAGTGCCCGCCGTCCTTGGTCTGACACTGACCGCCTGCTCTTCTGGCAGCACCGGCTCCAATGGTGGTTCTTCGTCCGGTGGCTCTACGGACAACATTGTCGTGGTCAACGGTTCTGAACCCCAGAACCCGCTGATCCCGGCGAACACCAATGAGACCGGTGGTGGCCGCATCGTCTCCAGCATCTTCTCGTCCCCCGCATACTACGCGGCTGACGGCTCGACCCAGCTGGACGCTGCAGAGTCCATCACCCCTAACTCTGACAACACCGAGTGGACCATTAAGCTCCGCGCCGATGGCAAGTTCTCCGACGGCACCCCCGTTCTGGCAAAGAACTTCGTCGAGGCATGGAAGATGGCCACGAAGCAGAACCTCGGTTCCGCAAGCTTCTTCGCTAGCGTTATCGGCACCGACGATGACGGCTCCGGCGACATGGAAGGTGGCCTCGAGATCCTCGATGACTACACCTTCGTCGTCAAGCTGAAGGGCCCCGAGTCGGACTTCATGAAGCGCCTGGGCTACACCGCCTACTCTCCGCTTCCCGACTCGACTCTGGCAGACCCCAAGAACGGTGGCGAGCACCCCGTGGGTAACGGCCCCTACATGCCCAACGGTGAGAATGCTTGGCAGCACTCCAAGCAGATCGATCTGGCCGTGAACCCCAACTACTCCGGTCCTCGTACAGCGAAGAATGGCGGCCTGCGCATCGTCTTCTACCAGTCCCTTGATGCTGCTTACGCTGACCTGAGCTCCAACGACCTCGACGTTCTCGATGGTGTCCCGACTTCGGTCTTCTCCAGCTACCAGCAGGAACTGTCCGGACGTACCGCCAACCAGCCTGCGGCCATCATTCAGTACATCACCATCCCCAGTCGCCTGGAGCACTTCTCTGGTGAAGAAGGCAAGCTGCGTCGCAAGGCCATCTCGATGTCGATCGACCGTGATTCGATCATCAAGACCGTCTTCGCCGGTACCCGTACCGCTGCTAAGGACTTCACCTCTCCCGCAATCGATGGATACAAGGAAGGCCTGAAGGGTTCCGAGGTTCTGAACTACAACCCCGAGAAGGCTAAGGAACTGTGGGCGAAGGCCAATGCCATCTCCCCGTGGAGCGGCAAGCTGCTGATCTCCTACAACTCTGATGGTGGACACCAGCAGTGGGTTGACGCGACCTGCAACTCCATCAAGAACACCCTGGGTATTGAGGCTGAAGGCGATGCCTACGCAGACTTCAAGTCGTTGCTTGGCGATATGAAGGCCGGCACCACTAAGGGTGGCTTCCGTCAGGGCTGGCAGGGCGACTACCCCTCGCTCTACAACTTCCTCTTCCCGACCTACTCCTCGAACGCTTCCTCCAACTACTCCGGTTGGAAGAACGCCGAGTTCGATAAGTACCTGAGCGACTCTCTGTCCGCTTCGGGCACCGAGGCACTCGACCTTCAGTACAAGGCAGAAGAGCTGCTCTTCGAGGATATGCCGGTCATCCCGACCTGGTACTCGAACACCAACGGTGCATGGTCCACCAAGGTGAGCAACGTTCAGTTCACCTGGAACTCGACCGTGAACTACTTCGCGATTACCAAGAACTGAACATAGTTCTTCCCCGCTGAACATAGGCGGAAAAACTGTGGGGTGGAGGTCATGAGGCTTCCACCCCACAGTTGTTCATGACATCTCGTGAAATGGACGTGTGTGCGCGTAATTAAAGACACACGATTGACCATTTACCACTTCTTTGCATTACTATGATCAGTAGTACGCATGAGTAGTGTCGTGTACCTGCTTTCGGCCTCAGGCTTGTAGAGTGTGCGACCCATGCGAAATCCCGTTCATCTTGATGAACCCCGACGAGTTTGCGAAAACCATTCGTAAACACATGTAATAAAGGACCTGTCCATGCTGCGATACATCGGACGACGTCTCCTGCAGACCATCCCGGTCTTCTTTGGAGCAACGTTCCTGATCTTTGCGATGGTCTACCTGATGCCAGGTGATCCCGTCGCGGCCCTCGGAGGCGATAAGGGCTTAACCGAGGCTGCGGCAGCTCGAATCCGCGAAGAATACAACCTTGATAAGCCTTTCTGGTTGCAGTACCTGCTCTATCTCAAGGGCATCTTCACCCTTGACTTTGGGAAGACCTTCTCCGGGCGACCGGTAACCGAGGTGCTGGCGACCGCATTCCCGATCACCATCCGACTTGCCATCTACGCCCTCTTGATCGAGGCCATTCTCGGTATTCTCTTCGGTGTTATCGCAGGTGTGCGTCGCGGCGGTATTTTCGACTCAACGGTCCTGGTCCTCTCTCTGGTTGTCATCTCTGTGCCGACCTTTGTTATCGGCTTCCTCATGCAGTTCTTCCTCGGCATGAAATGGGGATTGCTTCCTGCTACGGCAACTACTATTTCATTGAAATCGTTGACGATGCCTGCAATTGTGCTAGGCGCAACCTCTCTCGCATACGTCATCCGACTCACGCGCCAATCGGTATCCGAAAACGTTTCTGCCGATTACGTGCGTACCGCTCGCGCCAAGGGCCTGAAAGAGGGCACCGTGATGACGCGCCACATTCTTCGTAACTCGCTGATCCCCGTCGCGACCTTCCTCGGTGGCGACTTGGGCGGCCTCATGGGTGGCGCGATCATTACCGAAGGCATCTTCAACATCAACGGCGTTGGCGGTACCTTGTGGAAGGCGATCGTTCTCGGTGAGTCAGCTACCGTTGTTTCCTTCACGACAGTTTTGGTCATGGTTTACATCACAGCAAACCTCCTTGTTGACCTGCTGTACGCCGTTCTTGACCCGAGGATTCGCTATGAGTGATTTCATCCCTTCGCAAGCTATTTCGCGTACTCGCGCCGGTCAGGAGCACTACGTCTCGGATATTGATGAGACCGGTTTGGGTGCAGTTGACGCCGTCGCCGATGAATCCGCACCCGCCTCAATGTGGGGGGAAGCGTGGAAGAATCTGCGCAAGCGTCCCCTGTTCTGGATTGCTGCGGTCATCATCCTTATGGCCGTCATGATCTCTGCGTTCCCACAGCTTTTCACGAGCGTTAAGCCCGACTACTGCGAGCTCTCACACTTTTTGGGCAAGCCCGAGGCCGGACACCCCTTCGGCTACACCTTCCAAGGCTGCGATATTTACGCCCGCGTCATCTACGGCGCACGCGCCTCGGTTTCCGTCGGTGTCCTGACGACGATCTGCGTCGTCTTGATCGGTGCAACTCTTGGCTCCCTCGCCGGCTTCCTCGGCGGCTGGATCGACGCCGTGATCTCACGTGTCACCGACATCTTCTTTGCAGTTCCCCTGCTGCTCGCGGCAATTGTCTTCATGCAGATGTTCAAGCAGTACCGCAACATCTGGATGGTCATCTTGGTCTTGTCGTTGTTCGGCTGGACTCAGATCGCACGTATTACACGCGGCTCGGTCATGAGCGCCAAGAACGAAGAATTCGTGACGGCCGCGAAGGCAACCGGTGCATCGCGTTGGCGCATCCTGCTCTCCCACATCATCCCGAACTCGATGGCACCGATTATCGTCTACGCGACGGTTGCTCTGGGTTCCTTCATCGTCGCCGAGGCCTCGCTGTCCTTCATGGGTATTGGTCTTCCCACGACGGATGTGTCTTGGGGTGCTGACATCTCGCTGGCGAAGGATAACCTGAGGCAGGCACCGATGGTTCTCTTCTACCCCGCTATGGCACTGGCCTTGACCGTGCTTAGCTTCATCACGATGGGTGACGCCGTTCGCGAAGCCCTTGACCCGAAGGCGAAGAAGTGAACGAAGAACAATTCGAAGAGACTGTCACCGAGGTCATCCTCGAAGGCGTCGAGAAGGCTGAAGTCCACCCGGACGACGCCAACCCCTTGCTGAAGATCACCGACCTGGAGGTCACCTTCACGACCTCGACCGGTGTTGTTCCCGCCGTTCGCGGAGCTAACCTGACCATTTACCCCGGTCAGACCGTCGCAATCGTCGGCGAGTCCGGTTCGGGTAAGTCGACCACAGCCGCTGCGGTTATTGGCCTGCTTCCGGGCACCGGTAAGGTGACCGGCGGCTCCATCGAGTTCGACGGCAAGGAGCTCACCAAGATGAGTTCCAAGGAATGGATCGAACTGCGTGGATCCGGCATTGGCTTGGTTCCCCAGGACCCGATGAGTAACCTGAACCCCGTTCTTCGCGTGGGCACGCAGGTGAAGGAAGCCCTGCTGGCGAACAATATTGTTCCCCGCTCCGAAGCAGGGGAGCGCGTCACCGAACTGCTCGAACAGGCGGGCCTTCCCGACGGCGAGCGTCGCGCAAAGCAGTACCCGCACGAGTTCTCGGGCGGTATGCGTCAGCGCGTGCTGATCGCAATCGGTCTTGCTTCTCGTCCGAAGCTGCTCATTGCTGACGAGCCAACCTCGGCACTGGACGTGACTGTTCAGCGTCGCATTCTCGATCACCTCGAGACGCTGACCAAGGAAATGGGCACGGCAGTGCTCTTCATTACCCACGACTTGGGTCTTGCCGCTGAACGCGCCGAACAGCTCGTCGTTATGCACCGCGGTCGCATCGTGGAATCCGGTCCTGCTCTGGAGATCCTCCAGCACCCGCAGCACCCCTACACGAAGCGCCTGGTGTCCGCGGCCCCGTCTTTGGCCTCGGCACGTATCGAGTCCGCTCACGCGCGCGGCATCACGCACACGGAAGAAGAACTCACTGGCTCGGCGAAGAACGCCTCGAGCGAGGAAATGATTCGCGTCGAACACCTCACCAAGGAGTTCCACATCCGTGGCGCGAAGGGCGAGGCCGCGAAGCTTCTTGCGGTCGATGATGTCTCCTTCACGCTACGTCGTGGAAAGACTCTGGCGGTCGTGGGTGAATCTGGTTCGGGTAAGTCAACTGCCGCGAACATGATCCTCCACCTGCTGGAGCCGACCTCGGGCAAGATCTTCTTCGACGGTGAGGACACCTCGGAGTACAGCGAGGCACAGCTTTTCGCGCTGCGTCGTCGCCTCCAGGCCGTGTTCCAGAACCCCTACGGTTCGCTCGACCCGATGTATTCGATCTACCGAATCATCGAAGAGCCGCTGCGCATCCACAGCTACGGCACGAAGGCTTACGCTCAGCAGGAAGTGGAGCGTGCGAAGGCGACCGGTCGCGATCCCGAACCGTGGGCAGTTGCCGCTCTTGAAGGTCATGGTGAGGCCGAGAAGAAGCTGCGCGCAGAGCGCGTCGCTGAACTGCTCGACCTGGTTGCCCTGCCGCGAAGCGCCATGCGTCGTTACCCGAACGAGCTTTCCGGTGGTCAGCGTCAGCGCGTAGCTGTTGCGCGTGCGCTTGCACTGAACCCCGAAGTGATCGTCCTGGACGAGGCCGTGTCTGCTCTGGACGTGCTCGTGCAGAACCAGATTCTGTACCTGCTGAACGATTTGCAGGCTCAGCTGGGATTGTCCTACCTCTTCATCACTCACGACCTGGCTGTTGTTCGCCAGATCGCTGATGATGTCGTGGTCATGGAGAAGGGACGCTTGGTTGAAGCGAATACAACCGATGCTCTCTTCGACAACCCGGTTCAGGATTACACTCGCGAGCTGATCGAGGCTGTTCCTGGCCGAAAGATCCAGCTGAACCTCTGAGTGTTCTTTCGCAGTTTTCTCGTGTGGGCAGGCCTTCGGGTCTGCCCACACGTGTCTGTGCGGCTGCCTGTCGTTCTTCCCGCCCCCTCTATTCCTGCTTTAGCTCACTCGTTCCTGGCCTATTGCTGTTCTGAGGCCGTAGGTGTGCGAGCTAAAACAGGAATGAGGGAGCTTAAGCTCGAAGGGTCGACCGGCGGATTGTCAGTGTGTGTGAGACCGTCACATCTGCCACGCCCTGAGCTTCTTCCCCTGGCGAGGCCGCGCCTTCCTCACCGCTCAGCTTCCCATTCGCTTCGCGTGCCTGCTTTCCACCCGCACCCCCGCGCCCCTCAATAAGCGCAATCAGCCCCTGGACGGCCTCGCGAGCAATTGCATGAGTATCGGGCGTGATCGTGGTCAGCGTTGGCGTTGAAAAGCGTGAAAGAACCGTATCGTCCCACGTGGAGACCAGCACGTCCTCGGGTACGCGCACATTCGCCTCGGCAAGCGCGCGCAATGCACCAATCCCAAGGAGGTCGTTCATCGTGAAGATCGCATCGGGGAGGTTGTTGGACTCCAGCCACTGCGAGAGTGCTTCCTGCGCTCCACCTGCGGTCCAGGGGGAAACTTCGACGCTGCGCCATGCCCACGAGTCCAAGCCGAGCTCGGCCAGCGCCTTCTCGATCCCGCGTTGGCGAAGTGCGCCCGCGCTGGAGGTAGCCTGCGTGTGCGTCGATCCCAGAACCAGGAAACTGCGCGCTCCCTGGTCGTAGAGATGATGGACCATTTCCGAGGCCGCGGAGACGTTATCCATTGAAAAGTGGGGGATACCCGCGTCTTGGATCCTTTCACCGAGCAGTACCAGCGGTGCGTCCAACTCGAGCTGGTTGAGGCCGTCAAGGTCGAGCTCGATGGGGGAGAGGATCAGTCCATCAATGAGATTGGTTCGGAAATCGCGCAGGACCGAGACTTCGTGTTCGCGCGAACCAGCAGTCTCGACAACCATGATCGAATATCCACTGCGCCGCGCCTCTTCTTGGATGAGGTGTGCGAGTTCCCCGAAGTAGGGCCATGCGAGGTTGGGAATTGCCAGTGCCAAGGTGTGGGTCTGTCCCTGTCGAAGGCGCTGCGCAGCAATGTTTGGCCGGTAACCCAGTTGACGAATTGCATCCTCAACTGCCTTCCGAGTTGCGGGGGAAATATGGGGGAAATTATTTACTACGTTTGAAACGGTGCGCTGTGAGACGCCGGCAAGTTGCGCAACATCGCGCATATTAGGCCGTGAAGCTTTCATGTCCGTCTCCGATAAAATCGCGGCAGGATCTGAGTTATCAGTGGCTATGGACTCTAGTCTACTGAAAAGTCAGGGAATCCGCTGAAGAGATTGCGATAATTTGCTACGTTGCAATTTTTTGGAAAATCCTGCATGATAATTCCATGAAGGTCAACGTAGACACTTTTGAAGCATGGAGCGACGCGCACTATCCTCGCCCCGATCTTTGCCGTGAATCATGGTTGAACCTAGGCGGCCAATGGGAATTCGCAACGGATCCTACCGATGAAGGCCTTACCTTGGGATGGCACCTCCCCGGTGCTCACTTCTCGCACACAATCTGTGTTCCTTTCCCTCCCGGAAGCCCCAGCAGTCAATGGAGTGGAGAACGCTCCGATGTTGTCTGGTACCGCAGACACGTCACGCCTGAAGAAATCAAAGACGCCGGCCTAGCAGACGCCGGCCACCGCCCCCACCTCCTCATTCACTTCGAGGCCGTCGATTTCGCAAGCGACGTGTGGGTCAACGGACTTCACCTCGTCCATCATGAAGGTGGCTACACCCCCTTCACCGTTGAAATTGACCCCAGTGACTACCTCGACGCAGGCTTCGAAATCGTTGTGAGGGCGCACGATCGCCTTGACGCGGTCGATCAGCCTCGCGGCAAACAAGACTGGCAAGAACATCCCCACGGTATTTGGTACCACTGCGTCGTCGGAATTTGGCGCGATGTGTGGATGGAAGTCGTGCCCGCAAACTACGTCCGCTCGCTGACCTGGTCATGGGACATCGAAGAAGCCCAAGTGACCTGCGATGTGGATTGCGCTGGCCTCCCCCTCAGCACGGGCACTCACGAGGCCATCGAGGCAAGCCTCACCCTTGACCTCGCGGGCGTCACCTTGGCGGCAACGATGGTCCGTGCGCACTCAGGCCAGCTCCGCCTCGTCGCACAAATCCCCACATTGGCAAACCGTCAGGAATGGGGCCGGCTGCTGTGGTCGCCCGCCCACCCCAACCTCATCAACGCGCGCATCTGCGTGGGCGAAGACGAGGTCGTCTCCTACGTGGGAATCCGCGACGTGCACCTCTCGCACCGCTACCTCGAGATCAACCACCAGCCCACCTACTTGCGTGGCATCCTCGACCAGGGCTACTGGCCGAGTTCATACTTCACTGCGCCAAGTGCCGAGGCGCTGAAAGCAGACCTGGAACTTGCCCGAGACATGGGCTTCAACTTCGTGCGAATCCACGAACGCAGCGCCGATCGGCGAACCCTAACATGGGCCGACCGCATGGGAATGATGGTGTGGGGAGAATCCGCCTCGGCCTACGCTTTCAGCGACCGAGCTGTCAGCGTCACCACGCAGGAATGGCACGACCTAGTTCTGCGCGACCGTAACCACCCCAGCGTCATCGTCTGGGTGCCCTTCAACGAGAGCTGGGGAGTAGACCTCATCGTCACCTCGCCGCGCCAGCAGGCTTTCGTCCGCTCGGTCGTCGCGCTCACAGAGGCACTTGACGGCACTCGCCCAGTCATCGCAAACGACGGCTGGGAGCAGCTCGAGACGCCCATCGTCACAACTCACGACTATGGGGTCTACGGCGAGCAGCTCCGCGTCAACTATCAAGACCGTGAATCGATTGCAGAGCTGGTGAACGGAGTTGGCCCACAGGGACGCAAAATCCTTCTGGGGGAGCCATGGAGCGATGACCGCCCCGTTATGGTCACGGAGTTCGGCGGAATCTCACTGCCACTGGACGCGGAAGACGCATGGGGCTACGCGGTTGTCCCCAACGCCCAGGCCTACGAAGAACGCGTGAGTGGTCTTTTCGAGGCCCTCGAAGCCTCTCCGATCCTCGCGGGCTTCTGCTACACGCAGCTGACCGACACCCGCCAAGAAACAAACGGCCTCGCCGACGAAAACCGCACCCCGAAGCTCCCGCTGGATGTGATCCGCGGCTTCGTGACCAGCTCCGCCCAGCAGAGCGGGCAGATCCGGCCTCGCACAATTGTCGAGGCCAGCGCGGTGGTAGGTACCGACGAGCGCAGTGCCGTGTCGCTGGCTTTCGAAGGTGATCACAATGCCTAAGCCTCGTGTCCTGCGTAGATGGGCCGTAAACTTTGCCTTCACGCTCCCCTTCCTGATTTTTTACGGGATCTTCATCCTCTTCCCGGTCGTCCAGGCTGTCCTCATGTCCTTCTTCAACTGGGACCTACTGGGCAGCACCCGCGAATGGATCGGGCTTGAAAACTACACCCACATGCTCGGCGGTACAGGCCTGGTCTGGGACATCACTTCGATGTGGATGGTCCGACTGCTTTGCTTGGTGTGCGGAGTGTATGTGGCCGTCAAGGCGGTGCGTGAACGCGACCTCAACTCAGGGCGCATCCTCTTGATTGTCACTTTGATTGGCGCAGCGATTCTCTTGGGAATCCACCCCGGTGATGGCGGTTCCTGGTCCGATCCGCGTTTTTGGAACGCGATGAAGAACACCGCCGTCTTCACCCTGGTTTCGACGCCGATCATCGTGGGCCTCGGCCTGATCTACGCGCTCCTCCTTCAACGAGGCGGACGGGCAAGCTCCTTCTACCGTGCGGCGCTCTTCGTCCCCTACGTTCTACCGGTCTCGGTTGCCACCCTGATTTGGGGATACATGCTCAACCCCTCGCGCGGTATCGTCGCGCGCTTCACCGAATACATGGGGTGGGGGACCATCTCGTGGCTTTCGGATCCGCAGTGGGCAATGACCGCAATCGTTGTAACAACCGTATGGTGGACGGTCGGCTTCAACCTCATCCTCTTTGGTGCGGGCCTTCAAGACATCGATCCGACGCTGTACGAGGCCGCAAGCTTGGACGGCGCGAATTCCTTCCAAAAATTCGTCAACATCACCCTTCCGGGCCTTCGTCACGCGACGGTCTTGGTTCTGGTCACGCAGATCATTGCCTCGTTCCAAATCTTCGGTCAGGTCAACATCATGACCGCGGGCGGCCCCGGTGGGACAACGGACGTCCTCGTGCGCTACATCTACCAGACGGGCTTTAGGGATACCCAGCTTGGCTACGCCTCGGCAATGTCCTTGGTGCTCTTCGTGCTGATGGTCTTCATCTCGCTCATTCAATTCCTCATTTCACGCCAAAGGAGCCGCTGAGATGCGAGAGAAATTCAAGTCCTGCGGCTACCACGCAGTGATGCTCGTACTTGCCTTGCTGTGGCTGATTCCGCTGCTGTGGACGGTGGTTATTTCCCTGAGCTCGAACTCTTCACTGAAGACGAACTCGCAGATTCTTGTCCCCACCGAGCCGACCCTGTCGAACTACGTGGATGTTTTTAGAACTGGACTCGCGGGGCGTTGGTTCCTCAACTCGATGATTGTTTCAATCACCGCCACGATCATCACCGTCCTCATCTGCGCGGCCGCCGGTTACGCCTTCGCGAAGCTGCCTTTCCCCGGGCGCACCCTGGTCTACGGGCTGACCTTGGCGGGAATGATGGTTCCTAAGGAGGCAATGTTCGTCCCCCTGTTCATGATGTTTTCCGAGGCCGGGCTGGCGAATTCCTACATTGCGCTAATTTTCCCCCGCGTGGCCTTCCCCCTGGGTGTTTTCATCATGACGCAGTTCTTCTCTCAGGTACCCAGTGAAATGGAAGAGGCTGCGCAAGTTGATGGGGCTTCTCCGATTCGAGTCTTCTTCTCCATCATGGTTCCGCTGGCGCGACCGGCTCTGATCGCCCTGGCAACCTTCTCTTTCGTTCAGACCTGGAACGACTACCTGTGGCCCTTGGTTTCGGCAACAAAGCCCGAAATGTTCACGGTGACCACGGGCCTCGCATCCTTGCAGGGAACTTTCGCGCAATCGACGGAATTGGGCTCGCTGATGGCTCGAGGAATCGTCGGTGCTGCGCCCCTGCTCATTGTCTTCCTCCTGCTTCAGAAGTATCTGATCAGAGGAATCTCACTGTCCAGTGGCGATAAGTAGGCTATCGCCACCTGCGCCACACGCCTGATCGGCTTTCCCGGGGTTCTCAACGATGGCCTCGGAAATGGCGATCTTACATACACAGGAAAACTCACCACACCATTCACCACACAGATTGAAAGGCATGACAATGCGACAAGGACGCGCACTGGCACGTCACGCGGGATTCAGCGCATGCGCGCTGGCAACGACCGCTCTCTTCGTGCTCACCGGATGCGGAGTGTCCTCCACATCCTCCTCAAAGACCGTCGACGGTGCAGCAATTGCCGGCGTGAGCGATGAGGATCTGAAGGGGACCACCATCACCATGGCTCGATTCTTCGGCGATTGCCAGGAAAAGACCGAGGGAGTCACCGACCTATCCAAGGCCAATAGCGAATGCACCGCCATCTCGATCCTCACGAACAAGTTCAACGCTGAGAACAAGTGGGGCATCAAGGTCGAGCGTATGGGCGGCGCCTCGTGGCACAGCTACTACGACTCACTCAACGCTGCTCTGGCCTCGTCGGATCGCCCGGACGTGGCCATTATGCACGGCTCCAACCTGCCCGACTACGCGGCAAAGGGCCTGCTCATGGAGGTGCCCGATGGAGTGGGCATCGACCTGTCCGGTTCGACGAAGCCTGCTTTGGACGCTGTGACCTACAAGGACAAGAAGTGGGGCGTCCCCTTCGATACCCACGCCATCATCAGCCACCTGAATATGGACATCTTGTCCCAGGCCGGTTTGGTCGGTGAGGACGGCACCTACAAGCTTCCGACTTCGCCTGATGAGCTCCTTGCTCACGCCAAGGCCGTGAAGGAAAAGACCGGAAAGAACTACATCGATATCGCCCTGTCGAAGGACCCGATGGGTGAGCGCTTGTGGATGACCCTGGTCCAGCAGCAGGGCTCGGACATCATTTCCGCGGATGGAACGAAGGCAAACATGAACTCGGCCGAGGCGAAGACCTCCCTGGAGTTCATCAACACCCTGGTCAAGGACGGTTACACGACCGTCAATCACGATTACGATGCTTCCGTGCAGGCCTTCCTGCGTGGCGAGTCGGCCGTGATGTACAACGGCGTGTGGTCGGTCAACCAGTTCACCGCTGAAGCTCCCTTCAAGTACGAGACCAGCGATGCGCTCATGCTCTTCAAGGACAAGGCAACCTGGGCAAACTCCCACGTGTGGACCGTTCCTGTCTCGGCCAAGCCTGATGCTAAGAAGTACCGTGCGGCCTTCGAGTTCACCAAGTTCCTCAATGAGCACACCGGCGACTGGGCAATCGCGACGGGTCACATGCCTTCAACCCAGAAGGCTCTGGAATCCAGCGAGTACCTCAATGCTCCGCACCGCTCGCAGTACCTGAAGACCGCGACGACCTACGCCCGCATGGCACCGCGTGTCGAGGCCTGGCCGAAGATCGCCGACCAGATTCAGGAACAGATCGAGGCCACCTGGCTCAATGGCGCAGGTGTGGAAGAAACCTTGAACTCCTTGCAGGAAGAGGCAAGCTCGTCTCTGAAGTAGCGAGAGGTAGCTGCTGCTCGTAGTAGGGCAGAGTAGCCGGGGGCGAAGGCGTGAGCCTTCGCCCCCGGCGCACGTTTGTCTGCCCCGTTTGCGCTGCCCTCCACACGAAGTCGTGGAATGACACAGCTTATGCCCTGTGTCTTTTGCCGACTTCGTGTGTCATTTGCGGGGGGAGGGAGGCGCGAGGCGTCGCACCGAGCGATCAAGCGAAAAGCCTCTCCAAGTCGGGTGTCCACGGCTCTTGTGGAAGTGCTCGCAGCCTCTCGACGTCCATCGATTCAAGAAGCTGCGAGGCTGAGTGAACCCCTTCAACACCCATCGAACGAGCTAGAACCTCAATGATCTGGGCGATGCTCACTCCTTGCTCTGCCAATTCTTCGATGGTCACTGCGCCGTCACGCTTGGCTAGGCGTGCCCCCGAGGCAGACAACACCAGCGGAACGTGAACGTAGGTGACCTCCGGATAGCCGAGTAATCGTGCAAGTACAGCTTGGCCGGGGGACTGAGATAAGAGATCATCTCCGCGAACGACCTGATCGACGCCTTGGAATGCGTCATCGACAACAACCGCCAAGTTATAGGCAGGGGCACCGTCAGAGCGCTGGATGACAAAGTGGTCAACCGGGCCCGTGTAATCGCCGAAATACTCATCATGGACAGTCCACTCGGCGACGGGAGCTTTCAAACGCAACGCGGGACGGCGCCCTTCGGCGGCAAATTCTTCACGCTTTCGGCTGATTTCGGCCTCGCTCAGGTGCAGGCAGGTGCCGGGGTAGTGTCCCGGTGGAACGTGAGGGGCGGAAGAGGCCTCGCGAATGTCCTTACGCGAGCAGAAGCACTCGAAAGCGTAACCCTCGTGGAAGAGGCGCGCGACGGCCTCGTCGTGGACCTGCGCGCGAGAGGACTGGATCAGCACCTCGCCATCCCAATCGATTCCCAGTGCGGTTAGCTCGTTGATTTGGCGTTGCGTGGAGCCCGAGCGCACGCGATCGATGTCCTCGATTCGCAGGACGAACTTCCTTCCGGTCGTGCGCGCCCACATCCATGCCAGCAGCGCCGTGCGGAGGTTCCCCAGGTGCAGGTCACCGCTGGGGGAGGGAGCGAAGCGTCCCACACCAGTTGCGTGCAGCGCAGTTTCTCCCATTGCCGAGGCCGTGCTCGCGAGGGCGGGAAAGGCGGAGTTTTCCGCACCATTGCTGGGATGGGAAGAAAAAGGTACCGCAGTTGCCATACCCCAAGACTAACCTTGAAGACGTGGAAGAACGAAGAGATCGCGGACGCGGCGCGGCAGGGGGAAGCACTTCAGCGTGCGGGACGAACGCGTCAGGCTGCGTGGGGACAGATGCGTCACAGTGCACGGGAACAAGGGCCCAAGGCAGTGCCGTGACCCATACGCATATGGCGTGGGTGTCGAGTCTTCCTTCGTGGGTGTGTGTTGCTTTCGGAGCTTTCCTTGGCACCGCAATTCGTGCGGGATTGGATCTCGCTGCTACGGGTAGCGGGAAAGTTGCGGTTTTTTCTTGGTCCACGGTGGCCGTAAATCTTTGTGGGGCCTTCTTTCTCGGTTTTGTCACCGCATGGGCACAGGGACGCTTCCGCGAGGATGCTGTGCGCAGAAAAGTCATGCTTGTCGCAGGGAGCGGCTTCGCCGGCGCTTTGACCACATACGCCACCATGGTCATGGCAAGTATCCATAATGCAGTCCAGGCAATGACAGCGGTCCCCGCTGCTGGGAGCGACCTTTCCGGAGCTGTCTCTTCTTCGTTTAGTGCTGCGGTGGAATCCTCCTTGCCTCTGCTGATCGAGGGAATGCTTGCAAGCCTTGTACTGCTTGTAGTTGGTATTGGGATTGCTGCTTTGGGGTACTCGCTGGGAATACGGGCGGGCGGATCATCTCAATTAGGTGACAATCGGAAAGCATCTGAAATGCCTGAGGTTCTACGCACTGCAAGTGCCTCTTCGCCCACTTCAAATGAGGACTCTTGCCCTCGGGGGGCAAAGAAATGACCCCACTGCTCTTTCTTCTCGTGTGTGTTTTCGGCTCCCTGGGTGCGCTCTCTCGCTGGCAGCTGGATCTTTATCTCAAAAAGTGTCGTGCAAGGCGAACACCCCAGTGGGGGATTGGCCTTGTCAATCTGCTGGGATGCACATGCGCTGGTGCGCTCGCGGGTTTTCTTGCCCCCAACGCCCCTGTTTTCTTCCTGCTTTCAACGGGATTTTTAGGCGGATTTACAACCTTTTCCACCGCCGTTCTGGACGCGGTGATGCTTCTGAGTCATCGTCGGTATTTGTCTGCCGCCGGTCTTGTTTTCGGCGTCTGGTTGGGGGGAAGCGTCCTGGCTATCTGCGCGTTTCTTCTCACGTCCAGTTTCGCAATGTGAGGTTGTGTAACGAAAAATTTGGACACTCCGGCAGGGACTCATAGTCTAAGACTGCATGGAAGGAGGACCCAGTGATTGATCTGATCGACGTCTCGAAGATCTATCCCGTGAAGGGAAGTGATGATGTCGTTGCCCTTGATCACGTGAATCTGCACGTCAAAGCAGGCAGCATTCACGGAATCGTGGGCCAGTCAGGTGCCGGTAAGTCAACGCTCATTCGCTGTCTGACGGCCCTAGAAAAACCGACTTCTGGGTCGATCATCGTTGATGACATTGATCTGTCGCAGCTTCGCGGGCGCGAATTGCGCCAAGCGCGACGCAAGATTGGCATGGTCTTCCAAGCAGCGAACCTTTTCGATGCCAAGACTGCGGGAGAAAACATTGAATTCCCGCTGAAGGTCGCGGCGAAGAAAGAATTCACCCGCGAGGAACGCAAAGAACGCGTTCGTGAGCTTCTCGCCCTAGTCGGCCTCGAACATCGAGGCGGAGCCTACCCCTCTGAGCTTTCCGGCGGTCAGCGCCAGCGCGTGGGTATTGCGCGCGCGCTCTCAGACACCCCCCAAGTTTTGCTCTGTGACGAGCCGACCTCAGCACTTGACCCCGAATCAACCCGTGCGATCCTGTCCCTTCTGCGCCAGGTTCGTGACGAAACCGGCGTCACCATCGTCATCATCACTCACGAGATGTCAGTCGTTCGCGAGATCTGTGACTCCGTGACGCTCCTGAAAAATGGCGGAATTGTCCAGAGTGGAACAATCGAAGAAGTCCTAGCCGACCCGGGTTCACCCCTGGCAAAGGAATTGGTTCCCGCGCCCAGCGTCGACGAACTCGATGTCACTGACTTCAACCGCGAGCTGACCGCCCGTGAAATCGCTGCACAGAGCGACTCGGCGGAAGACGATACCCCAGCCCAGGCCTCGGAAGACGGAAATATTCTTCTGGACGTCATCTTCACCTCGCATCCGGGTGTCCCAACCGGTTCAAATATGCTCAACCTCGCCGCGAAGGTCGGAGCGGACGTGACCGCAGGAACTTTCGAATCAATGGGGTCTGTCCAGGTTGGACGCTTGGCTCTGGCGGTTCCCGCCGCCCAGCGGTCCTCGATCATTGACCAACTTCGCGCCCAGGGCGCACATGTGGAGGTGCGTTCGCTGTGAAGCTTTCGGCTCTGTCAACAGTCCTCACGCTGCTTCCACTGGGCAAAGGCGACCCGACGTGGGGCGATAACCCCGCGCTCACCCAGCAGTTCCTCCCGGCAATCGGGGAGACCCTGCTCATGGTCGTCTTCGGCACGCTTTTCACCGTCCTCGTTGGTCTACCTCTCGGGCTGCTCCTTGTCCAGACATCGAAGACGGGCATGACTCCTAACAAGATGATCAACCAAATCGTTGGTTTGATCGTCAACGTCGGCCGCTCTTTCCCCTTCCTGATCCTCATCATCGTGCTGCTTCCGGTGACCAGACTTGTCATGCGCAGTGCGATTACCTGGCAGGGGGCAACCTTCCCCTTGGTTACCGGTGCGATTCCTTTCTTTGCCCGCCTGGTGGAAACCAACCTGCTTTCCGTCGAAAACGGCAAGGTCGAGGCCGCGCTCATGGCGGGGGCTTCCAATCGTCGGATCCGGTGGAGCATTCTGGTTCGCGAGGCCCTGCCCGGCATTATCCAGTCCGTGACGGTTTTGGCGATCACCCTGGTGGGCTACTCGGCAATGGCGGGCGTCGTTGGTGCCGGTGGCCTCGGAAAGATGGCGATCGACTACGGGTACCACCGCTTCCAGACAGACACAATGATCTGCTCGGTCGTTGCGATCATCATCATCGTTCAGTTAATTCAAATGATTGGCGACATGCTCAGCCGGCTGGTGGATCACCGCTGAGCATCCACCAGCCGGGTCGCGAACTCTGCTTGGTAATTAGGTAATAATTCGCGGGATTATCCCGGGCCACTCAGGCCCCCCGCTTGTAGGAAACAGACAATCTAAGGAATTACTCTCATGCGTCACTCTCGTTCACTTCGTACTCTTGCCGGTCTTGGCGTTGCAGCAGCACTGGTTCTCTCGGCCTGCTCCAGCGGCTCCGCGGGCTCTTCATCATCTTCGAACGGTGCAACCACCATCACCGTTGCAGCCAGCCCCTCGCCTCACGCAAAGATCCTCAAGTACATCCAGAACAACCTGGCAAAGGACGCGGGAATCAACATCAACATCAAGGAATTCACCGACTACGATCTACCCAACCGTGCGCTGGATCAGGGTGAAGTTGATGCCACCTATCACCAGACTGTTCCCTACTTGGAGAAGGCGGAGCAGCAGTTCAACTACGATTTCACTCCCGGTAAGGGCATTCACCTCGAGCCCCTGGCTATCTACTCCTCCAAACACAAGTCGCTGGATGAGCTTCCCGAAAAGGGCGGAATCATTGGCGTGATCTCCGATGTCACCAACCAGGAACGCGCCCTGCGTCTCTTGGCAGCAAACGGCTTCGTTGAGATCCCCGCCAGCGGTGACGTCAACGTGTACACCGTCAAGAAGCTGAAGAACTTCGACTTCAAGGAAATCGACGGTCCTGTTCTGGTGAGCAACCTTGGTGAGACCGACTACTCGGTCATCAACGGTAACTTCGCACAGGAAGGCGGCCTTGCTCCTTCTCGCGATGGTCTGGCCGTTGAATCCCCCGAGAACAACCCCTCGGTGAACGTTCTCGTGTGGAAGACCAGTGTTTCAGGCGATAAGGCCGAGGCCGTGAAAAAGCTCGATGAGCTCCTGCACTCCGACCAGGTGAAGAAGTACATCGAAGACACGTGGAAGGATGGCTCGGTGATTCCGGCCTTCTGATCAGGGGTCTCGCGAGTAACTGATCGCTACTTTGATGTGTTGGGGGGGCGCGGCTTGGCCGCGCCCCCACACATGTCCCACACGCATAAAGGTGCCGCGCCCAAAAGGACGCGGCACCTTGAGCGTTTAAAACCAGTCGTTAGACTCAGTCGACAATGCCGTAGAGGCGGTCGCCGGCGTCGCCCAGACCCGGGACGATGTAGGACTTTTCGTTGAGGCGCTCGTCAACGGATGCAACGACAACGGTGACATCGGCGCGGTCTCCGACGAACTCTTCGAGGACCTTCAGGCCTTCGGGAGCGGCCAGCAGGCAGACGCAGGTGACGTCCTTGGCTCCACGGTCAAAGAGGTACTTGGTTGCTGCGACCATCGTGTGGCCGGTGGCCAGCATCGGGTCAAGAACGAAGCACTGGCGACCCGCGAGATCCTCGGGAAGACGGTTCGCGTAGGTCTCGACCTCGAGAGTCTTTTCATCGCGCTTCATTCCCAAGAAGCCAACCTCGGCGGTGGGAAGGAGACGAGTCATGCCTTCGAGCATGCCCAGTCCGGCGCGAAGAACAGGGACAACGATGGGGCGAGGCTCGCTGATGCGCTTGCCAACGGTGGGCGCAACGGGAGTATTGATTGCGATCTCAGTGGTTGACACGTGACGCGTGGCCTCGTAGGCAAGAAGCGTAACCAATTCGTCAACCAACTGGCGGAAAGTCGCCGAGTGAGTGTCGCGGTCACGCAGGACGGTGAGCTTGTGGGCAATGAGCGGGTGATCTGCAATATGAAGGCGCATAGTTCAAGAGTAACCCGCGAATGGCCCTTTACGCGATAGGCTTTGAGGGTGACAACAATGGATCAGTACAAAGAAGCGATGGCCCGCGCGCTCTTCTTGGCGAATAAAGCCCGAGAAATGGGAGATGTCCCCGTGGGCGCAGTCGTTATTGACTCTCTGGGACGCATTATCGGCCGGGGTTGGAATTGCCGCGAAGCCCTGCATGATCCCTGTGGCCACGCCGAAATAATGGCCCTCCGCGAAGCCGGAGAGCGATTGAATCGATGGAACCTCATCGGATGCACCCTGGTCGTCACCCTCGAACCGTGCACGATGTGTGCAGGAGCCGCCGTCTCTTCACGAGTCGATCGCGTTGTTTTCGGTGCATGGGACCCGAAAGCCGGTGCCGCGGGCTCACTGCGCGACGTTTTGCGTGACTCGCGTCTCAACCACCAGGTCGAGGTCGTTCCCGGCGTCCTCGCAAAGGAAGCGACCGTTCAGCTGCGCGCCTTCTTCGAAACCCGTCGCGACCGTCCCGATAACCCCTTCGTTGGAGTTCCCCCGCGCGCTCACCGCGCCGAGGAGATCGAAACTCTGAGCGGTTGGGCCCCGGCAACGGCGACCCCGTCAGCCACAGTGTCTGCACAAGAACCCGCCGCCTCGCTGGAGTCCGCCGTAGTCGCCGCGCAACCCCCCGTCCTTGCCCCAGAACCCGCCGCAGCGACCCCGCAGGAGCCTCGCGTCTCCGATTCTCCTGCCGAGGCCATTGCCGCCATCCGCGCACGCCTGACGAGGCCGGAAGTGCAGGAAGCTCCTGCCCCCGTTCTTCCCCGCAAACCCGCCGCTTTCGTTCCGGGAACCGCTGGGGTAGTGGTGCGTACTCGTGCGTCAAGGCACGGGAAGCCACCTCAGGAGTAATCAAGCTCTGCGAGAGATCCGAGAAAACGATCCGGATCAAACAAACGATAAGGGTGTGGCCCGCGCGTGAAA